>Ga0208061_100092_pt1 | contig 30527 bp, 13 predicted proteins | sample DeeseametaMP0555_FD_184209 | JGI IMG/M metagenome (GOLD analysis project Ga0208061, IMG submission 184209) | Marine microbial communities from the Deep Atlantic Ocean - MP0555 (SPAdes) | ecosystem: Environmental > Aquatic > Marine > Oceanic | place: South Atlantic Ocean | collected 2011-01-23 | reverse complement strand
GCCTTTGGCGCCAGCCAGGGGATTGCGCAGCTCGTGCGAAATGACAGCGCTCATCTTGCCGAGCGTGGCCAGCATTCGCTTCTCCTCGGCCTCTCTCTCCGCGCGCTGCTTCTTGCCGATCAACCACCAGATGTAAATCGCTCCCAGCAGCGTCACCAGCGCTCCAAGGATTCCCACCGCGAGGATCGCAAGCGTTCGGTTGCGCATCGCAAGCGTCGCCTTTGGCTCCATCTCCACTACCTGGATCGGTGGATAATAGGAGAGGATTCTTTCGATCTCGGCCTTCGACATCGAGGCGATCGGGACAGAATCTGGGCGAGTGAGCTCTTCGTAGATCGTCTTGTCGAGCTGACCTGTGCGAAACTTGCCGGTACCGCGCTGTTTTACGGCGCTGAACTCTGCGTTGAACGTGTTGTTTTGAAAGATGTGGCTGAGTCCGGGCGCGTAGGCAAACACTCGGCCCTTCTGGAAGCGCATCTCGGCAGCCGTCGGCGAGAAATCGCGCGCCTCGAGCATGTCGTAGAAGAACGGCGCGATGTCGCGCTCGCCGGCTTCGTAGTACTGGCGATCTCTCGGGCTTCTGAAGCCAACGTAGCGAACGCCGTTTTCGTAGTGATCGTCGAGAAATGCCTCGAGCGCCTCCTGGCGTTCATCGACGCCGGTGGGTCCACGCATGCTCTTGCGCATCGGTCGAATGATCGAGCCGAGCTCGCCGTGCAGGCTCTTCTGACGAACCTGCACGTATTGAACGTAGACCATGGACGCAGAGTAGACCTGACCGGTGGCGAGCAAAACACCGATCAGCAGAATCATGTGCCTCCATGGCCACCGGGGGGGCGTGGTCGATTTTTGCTCGGAACCGTGAACATTGTTCACAGCGTTGCCTCCAAGACACCGCTCGGGTGAGTCGGTAACGTCGGGCGTGGAGAGATCCCGCGATGTTTCGTGTAATCGAGTGAGATATATGTATCAGCAGCAATACACCTCACACAACCCCGTCAACATCAACGGCACAGTGAATTCTCTTCTTGGGTTTTATTTTGAAACCTTTTCCAAGGCTCCTACACCTCGGCTTGTCGTGGGTTTCCTAAAAAAGACGCTTTTTTTCAAGCAAGACGTTGAGAATAAATGAAACAGGGGTCGATGGGTGGCTTTGTAAGTGCTCGCGAGCCACCTCGATACATACGCAGCGTGGCGCAAAAAGCAGCTCAGTAGATGGTGACCGCGCTGTAATCGGGGATCTTGATGTGGTTCAGGAGAGAAAAGTATTCGGCGTTGCAGTTGCTATACTTTCCCTGACTAATCCAAAGCAAACAGACCGGGATCTCTGCCAGATCATGTGCTTCATCGATGAACTTTCCGTCCCAGGTAAACCGGAAATAATCGGTGTAAACCCTGAGGTCAAAAAAGCCACAACTGACGACCGCATAACTACCTATCGTGAGACTTATGCTGACCTTTTCGAGGTTTCCGAAGTCGATCAGGTGTCCGAAGTCCTCGCGCGCCTCTTCACGTTGCGCTTCTTTGCTCGTCCACCGATACGTATCTCCGTTCCAATGCTTGGCGCTGGCAATGTCGAGCTCCTCGCCACGCCAGCGATCGAAGATAGCGCGCTTGCAGTCCTCGCGTACCTTTTCCCAATTGTTGTTTATGGCAGCGAAGAGCGCGTGAAGTTGATTCGTCAACTCCTCCTCGGCTGCCATAACTTCATCCTCGCTCGGTTGCTGGCCGGTGATGTCGAGCTTTTCATACAGTACAGCGAGTGGACTCCCAGCGGGTGCGTCATCGATGTACTGGATCTCACACGGGAGCGTCTTGTCTTCGATGTGAATGGCCCCCCTATACTCGAAGTCTCCCTCGAGCAGGAACTTGATGGGCGCCTCACCGCTGGAGGAGCGATGAAACAGGAGGAGCCGATCCGAGGTCGCGCGATTTTCACGCAGGTACGCGAAGGCCGAGCTCAAAGAGGACGGCTCGCAAGCCATCACAGCATCGAGGGCAGCCACATGATCGAACCGACCTGTCTCACATGAAGAATCCAACAGAGAGCGGAGCACTTCGATTGTTTGAGCCAAAGTTTGCATCAAGGTTCCTACAACTTCAAAACGGGCAGTCTTTGTAAGCTCGGTGACGTGAGCACTGTATCAGACAAGGCGAACAGTTCGACGAGCGCGATGATCCTTCAAACATTCGGAACCCAGAGTTGGATGAAGGCGCCGCCGTCGGGATGATTCTGAGCAGTGATTTCGCCGCCGTGGGCGCGAACAACCTCGGCGGCGATGGCCATGCCGAGGCCGGTGCCCTTGATCCTGGTGGTGACAAAAGGCTCGAACATGTCGTCCATGTCCGCTGGGAATCCTGGACCTTCGTCTCGCACCGAGATGTGCAACCGCTCGTCCTCTTTCCACAAGCGAAGGTAGACCTTGCCATCCGCTGGCGTGAACGAGAGCGCGTTGCTCACCAGGTTGTCCACCGCGCGAACAAGCGTGATCGCGTCGTAGCGCCATTCTGCGGGCATCTGCGAGGTGTCCACCTCCAGCCGCTTGTCCCGCGCCAGTGATTTCAGGTCGTTGACGAGCTGGCTGCATTCGTACACATCGGGCGCGATGCGACGCGAGTTCACGAATGAGAGTAGTGTTTCTGACAACTCTTCCAGCCGTTCGAGTTCATGCTTTGCCTGATGGGCCTTCTCCAGAGGTTTGTCTTCGTAGAGCATCATCTCGAGCAATTCGATCTGGCCTTTCGCGCCAGCGAGCGGATTACGAAGTTCATGCGAAATGACAGCGCTCATCTTGCCGAGCGTGGCCAGCATTCGCTTCTCCTCGGCTTCGCGCTCGGCCTTCTCCTTGCGCCCGATCAACCACCAGATCGAAAATGAGCCGAGGAACATGAGCAAGCCACCCAGGATGCCGAGCCCCAACCTGAAGCGTGCGCGACTTCTGAGCCCGAGCGTCTTGAATGGGATGATCTCGACGAGTTGAAAGGGGACTCGGTGCGACAGCTCTCCATCTCGGAGTTGGTCGAGCTCTACCTCGGGTCGTCTGGGTGGAGGACCTGGACGTGGTCCACGTCTTTCTCCTCGTCTTGCTCCTGGAGGCGGTGGGATACTCTCCGGGTTGAATGGCTTGCCGCCCATGATGAAGAGTTCGCGGCCCGGGATCATGCCATAGAGACGATCATCCTTGAAAACCACTGGACCTTCACCGAGGAGGATAGAGACATCCTTCTTCTCAAGCGCTTCCTCCAGTGATGGCGCGATGGTGCGCTCGCCGAATTCATAGATCTCATCCGAGTGAGGTTGCTTGAACAACGCATACTGGAGCTCCATGGTCTCCGAGAGTTCATCGAAGTTCTCCTGGAGCTTCGCGCGGTTTTCTTCCTCGCTTCTGTCTGGCCTGTAGCCCCTCCTCATCATCGTATGGAAGAGCCCGATTTCACCGCGCAAACTTAGCGGCTCGATCCGCTTGTAATAAGTGAAGCTGTCGATGCCAGAGTACATTTGTTCGGCGGCGAGCAGGATACCGAGGAGCAGGATCACGTGGCGCCGTTGCTTCCACCAGGGTATGTCCATTCACGTCTCTCCCGAACAATCTCGCAGTCAGCGCCGAGCACATCAGTTCGGAAGTTACACAATGTGGGTGGGACAAACAACGGCTCAGGCGGGAACCCAGAGTTGGATGAAGGCGCCACCGTCGGGATGGTTTTGAGCGGTAATTTCGCCGCCGTGGGCGCGAACAACCTCTGCGGCGATGGCCATGCCGAGGCCGGTGCCCTTGATGCGCGTCGTAACGAAGGGTTCGAACATGTCGTCCATCTCCGCTGGAAATCCCGGACCTTCGTCGCGCACCGAGATGTGCAACCTCTCGTCCTCTTTCCAGAGCTTGAGATACACCTTGCCGTCCTCTGGCGTGAACGAGAGCGCGTTGCTCACCAGGTTGTCCACCGCTCGAACCAGCGTGATCGCGTCGTAGCGCCATTCTGCGGGCATCTGCGATGTGTCCACCTCCAGGCGCTTGTCCCGCGCCAGTGATTTCAGGTCGTCCACCATCTGCGCGCATTTGTAACTCGCTGGCGCGATGCGACGCGAGTTCACGAACGAGAGCAGGGTGTTCGACAACTCCTCGAGGCGCTCGAGCTCGTCTTTGGCCTGCTGTGCTTTTTGAAGCGGTTTATCCTCGTAGAGCATCATCTCGAGAAGCTCGATCTGGCCCTTGGCGCCAGCCAGCGGATTGCGAAGTTCGTGCGAAATGACAGCGCTCATCTTGCCGAGCGTGGCCAGCATTCGCTTCTCCTCGGCCTCTCTCTCCGCGCGCTGCTTCTTGCCGATCAACCACCAGATCGAAAACCCACCGGCGAACGTCAAGAAAGCGCCCAGGAGCCCGAGCGCGAGCAAGGAGAGCGCCTTGCTCCTCAAGACGAGCGTGCGCTTCGGGACAAACTGGATGATCTCGATCGGCGGCATCCTCTTGAGATCGAGCGGCTGGGCGTGGGGGGCAGGGATCCTGGGCGGTCCTTTTTGGAGAGGGAAGGGTGGTTTGACATCGCCTCTGGCCCGAGAGAGCTGCTCGAAGTGGATCTTGTCGGCGACCTCGGAGCCCATGATCTCCTTGGGGACCATGTCGGTGTGAATCCGCTTGTCGAGATCGCGGGTGAAGTGTTTCCCGAGAGGTCGAAAGTCCCCTGTCCTGGCCATCTCGCGCGGTTCGACATCGAACGTGTGCTCGCCAGCTTCGATCAATACATCTCGCCGCGCATCATAGATGAACACATAGCGCAGTCCTTTCTCCTTCATGCTCTCGAAGTTGGCGTCGAGCCGCGTCTGAGCGTTCTCGTTGTCGACGCCCATCACGCCATGTCGGCCGAACAGGAGCAGGTATCCAGCCTCACCGCCAAGGCTCGTCTGCTCGAGCTCGAGGTAGTAGAGGTAGGCGCTCGTCGCCGAGCGGAGCTGCTCGGCAGCGAGCAACACCGCGAGCAGCATGATCACGTGCCGCCATTGCTTCCACCAGGGGTTGGCTTTTGTTTCGGACATGAACGCGTCCTCGAAGCTGAGAGGGTCAGACCATCAGGCTGCACCATGTTGTGAAGACTTGCCAGGTTTTCGCCTGCAACAACCGCCCAACAGGTGGTTCGCCGTTGTCCATGGCCCGCGCGGTATTGGCACGAAAATCGCGCGATTGCTTTGGCCTCGCCATCGAGAGGTAGCGCCGGGTGCGGCTCTTTTATGACGAGGTAGGAAAGACAAAAAAGGCTCGAGGATTGTAAAGTAAAGAAAAACGACCAAGTCATCCTTACCCAACCCACGAGCCAGACCTCATGACAACACATTTCGAGCAAGAATCCCACCCCTTCCACCATGCTTTTCTTGCCTTTTCCAGCCTCGTCGAGTCCTTGGCTGGCGACTCTTTCGCTCGAGAAGAGCATGGGGTTCTCGAGAAGTTCATCTCCTCTCGAGCGCTCGAACTTCAACGATTGCTCCTTCAAGCCCACCTCGACTCGCGCGGTGACTCTTCGGCCAGCGAGGACGTGAAGACCGCACAGGGCCTTGTCTTGACACACAAGAGGAGGTCCAAGACCACCTTGCATTCTCTCTTTGGCAAGGTCCGCGTCGACCGCGCGACTTACACCAAACCTGCGGCACGAGCCCTTGCTCCTCGCGATGCCGAACTCAACCTCCCTCGCTTCTCTTACTCTCACGGCGTCACCAAATTGGCCACGCGATGGTGTGCCTCTCAATCCTATGAGTGGGTTCGAGATGAACTTCGCCTTCTCACTGGCGCTCGGCCTGGAAAGCGACAACTCCAACAACTTTGCGAACATACAGCGCAAGACTTCCAGGACTTTTATCGACAACGCCAACCGCCCCCTGCTCGAGAGGACTTGCTCGTCTTGAGCTTCGACGCCAAGGGAGTGGCCATGCACAACGACTCCTTGCGCCCCCAGACCAGGAGCAAAGCGGGAAACCACGGGCGTTGTAAGCGCATGGCCAACTGCGCGGCCGTTTACTCGATCGAGCGCCATCGACGCAGCGTCGACCAAATCTTGGGGGAGCTCGCCAATGAAGAGAGCCAAAGCGAACGCCCCGAGCCAGTGAACAAGCGGGTTTGGTCGAGCCTGGAGCTCCCCAAACGGGAGCTGCTTGCCTCAGGAATAGAGGAGGCTCGAAGGCGCGATCCCAACCAGGAAAAAGAATGGGTGTGCCTGCTCGATGGTGACCCGTCCCAACTGCAAGGCGCGCAAGCCGAGATGGAGAAGCAAGGATGTAAGGCGACCTTCATCCTCGACCTCTTTCACGTCCAACTCTACCTGTGGCAGGCTGGACATGCGCTCTACCCCAAAGACGCGGAGCAAGCGGGAGAGTGGGTGCAAACGATGTCGAGGGAGCTCCTGGAGCGGGGGCCAGGGAGGGTGATGCAATTGATGAAAGCCGACGCGATGCTCCAGCGTGTAAGCCGCCAGCGTTGGGAAGAAATCAAGACCGCGCAGGAGTACCTGTGGGTGTATCAACATTACTTGGATTACCCGACCTACCTGGCCAAAGGATATCCGCTGGCGAGCGGCGTGATCGAGGGAGTGTGTAGGTATGTGGTCAAGGACCGCATGGCCAAGACAGGCGCGGTCTGGCATTTGGCAGGTGCGGAGAGCATCCTGAAACTGAGAAGTTTATGGAGCAGTCACGATTTCGAGGAGTATTGGGCGTTCCATTTGAGCCAGGAGTCGCTCCGTAACCACAAGCAGCGTTATTGGTCTCACGCTCCTCCTGCAACCCTTGGCTCAAACGAAGGTTCTTCCTTGATTTCTTTGGTGGCTTGACCTCCGACTTAGAAGAGCCGCACCCGGTAGCGCCAGCGATTTTCGTGCCAATACCGCGCCCCTGACGTTGGCGCCGCGCAAAGAGAAGGGGCAGTTTTACCACTGGTAAAACCGCCCCTTCTCCGTGGAGGAACTTTTAGAAGCGGTTCACTTGCAGCACATCCCCAGACCCATGTGATCATTGGGGCTCGAGTAATCGACGACGCTGACCCTCGGGTTTCCGGAAGTCACGAAGCTGTTGTCCACATCGAAGCGGATCGAGGAGAAGCTAAAACCCGAGGGGCAATCACAGCCAGTCCCGGTCTGAGCGGAGCATCCTGAATCATTGCTCGAGATGAGGATGCAGTAGTTTCCTTGCGGCCAGCTCTTGAGGTCCCCGTTCACAGTCAGGTCACCTTTCACGGTGGTCGTGTCACTGGTGCTATTGCCCAATGTGACATTGCCCTTGGCCTGGAAGTCATCGTCCACGATCACGTCGTCGTACATCTTGACGACGCGACGTCCGCCCGCCGAGTCGTTGCCGACGATCATCAACGCCTCGTAGGAGCCGTTGTCGTTGGCGATCGCCGCGCCACCATCCCCCGTGTCATTTCCATCCCAACTGGAGTAGCCGAACTTGAGCATCCCCCCCTGGTCGAGGTCGGTGTGAATGCTAACGTCTCCCGTCAGGTTATTCTGAAGATGGAGCGTGTCGTTGGAGTCGATCTCGTTGCCATCGATGTACATCATCTGGCTGCCATCGCTGGCCGAGTCGATCACGAGCGCCGCGTTCGTCCCGCTGTTGTCGACGCCCGTGATGTAAGTGCGATCCGCAGAGTACCCGTTCCCCAGGTTACTCTGACCCCCAACAGTAAGGACTGCATTGGTAGACAGGTTTTGCGTGAAGGAGCCTGTACCCGAAACGGTCAGGTTACCCGCCGAGACGCTCAGGTCGCCGCCGTTCACGCCGAGGCTACCACCCACGGTCGCGGCGCCACCGATCGAAGCGCTGCTCCCCACCGTCAAGATGTTGGCGACGTTCATATCCGCGCTGTTTCCAGCCCAGGCGGCAAACGGCGCGGGCTCGATCGCCTGCCTGCCAGAGAGCTCGATCTCGACCGTGTTACCCTGGCTGTCAGTATCCACGACGGTCATCGCCAGATACAGCTTCTCGGCATCCAGAATTGTGCTCGTCAAACTCGTCGCCGAGCCAAGACCCACAGAGAACCTGCCGTTGTACAGGTTCACCGTCTGCGTCTCCGTCCACTTGACGACTCCGCCTGTCGCATCCTGATAAAGATCGAACCGTATCGTCCTCACGCCCGTGATCGGCGTCGCATCCACCATCAAATAGCCGTCATACGGCATGATCAGGTCTGTGCCGAGCACCGTCTGGCTCGCGGCTGAACCATCCGCGAGCGCACCTGCTGCGGTAAAGAGCAGCCCTCCAGCCAGAACGCACGCGACGCCGTAGGCGAGTTTTGCTGGAACGACGAATGTGAACTGTAAATTTTTCATGAGGACTACTCCTGGTATCGATTAATCATCTCCGCTCAGAGTTGTTAGCAAACCAGGGGCCAGCATCACAAACAATCGACTCCCCCTTGCAGCATGCGCTCGATCGCCAAATCGTCATTTCTCACTGCACCAAAAAAAGAGTGCCGATCTTTCCGGTTTACCGGAAAGATCGGCACTCTCGTCGATGACTTTATGTGGATAAAGAAAGCGCTCGAGATGCCAGCGCTAAACGGACGCTTCGATTTGGAAGCTCACTTGCAGCAGAGAAAGATCTGCATGCCAGCGTTACCACCGTTGACCGTAACGCTCGTACTGCCATTCACGAGTGATGTTAGCCCATCATTCCCGTCCGTATCCCAGGCACCAAAGCCCGAGGAGAACCCAGCAGGGCAATTGCTGTCGTCGAGCGAACAAGGAACGGAACCATTGCTACAGCTCGCTGTGGAGGACTGAATGATGCAATAGTTTCCTTCTGGCCAGGTGTTCAAGCCACCCTCCACGGTCAAGCTCCCTTTGACCGTGGTCGTGTCACTGCTGTTGTTGCCAAGCGTGACGGCGCCATCGACCTCGAGGTTGTTATACACCTCGAGGTGACCCGCCGAGGTCAGCTTCATGTCATCCGAGGTATCGCCAGAGTTCGCGCGAAAACGGATGTCATTGTAGCCATTGATCACATCGACATCGTAGATGTCTGCGTCATCAGCCAGGTTGACATCCCCATCGACAATAAGCGTGCCGCCGACCTGGACGTTGTTCCCCGAGTTCACGTTCAACTGCAAGGTGTTGCCAGAATCGATCTCGTTGCCATCGAGCAACAGCGCTGTGGTGCCATCGGCGATCCTCAACGCTGCGGTCGCGCCATCATTCTCGAGGCCATAGATCTGCACCTTGTCCTGGCTGGCGGTGTCACCGAGCTGCGTGTTCCCATCGACGTTGAGGTCAGACTTCGCAGAGACAACCCCTGTCAGGGTGCTCGTGCCCGTCACGCTGAGTGAACCCGCGCTCGCTGCACCTGTGACGCCGAGCGAACCGACCTGCGCGTTCCCTGCCACATCGAGAGCTCCATCGACGTTAAGATCTGCGGAGTTCGCAGCCCAGGCCGCAAACGGCGCTGGCTCGATGCTCTGCCTGCCGGACAATTCGACCTCGACCGGGTTTCCTTGCGCATCCGTCTCCACGATGCTCATCGACAGGTAGAGCTTCTCGGCATCCAGAATGGTGCTCGTCAAACTCGTCGCCGAGCCAAGACCCACAGAGAACCTGCCGTTATACAGGTTCACCGTCTGCGTCTCCGTCCACACCGCGGTGCCGCCCGTGGCGTCCTGATACAGGTCGAACTTGATCGTCTTGGTTCCGGTCAACGGCGCAGAGTCCACCATCAGGTAGCCGTCGTAGGGCATGATCAGGTCCGTTCCCACCACACTCTGCGTCGCGGTCGAGCCATCGGCCAACGCGGACGTGACGCTAAAGATCAGACCACCAGCGAGCAGCGTTCCAGTGTTGAAGATCGCGCACATCGCGAGGATGCGAAGGTTTGTATTCTTGATAAACTTCATCTCTTGTCGCTCCCTTACAAACAAGAGAAAGCGGAGCCCTGAAGCTCCGCCTTCTCCTTGGATTCACTCGTGGTTCAGAACGCGCTGTAGCAACCCGTGGTGCAGTTCTCTTGCTCGACGAGCACGCGCTGCACTGGCGCCAGCTTGATGGTGCCCTCGATCTGGTAGCTCGAGGTCACGCCATCCACAGTTCCCGAACCTTCGAGGTAGGGGACATTCTCGCCATTGGCGTCACGCGTATCCGTGAGCGTCGTCGTGCCGCACAGCCAGTAACCACGGCGTCCACCGCCGAAGCCATCTGCTGGCACCGGAGGGTGCAGCGAGCAGTAACCATCATCTGCGCTACAGGCGTACTCGGCGATCTGCTCGACGTTGTAGCCGCGGTCGATATCACCGACGTGCACGAAGCTCGTGTTGATAGCATCGGCGTTTGCTGCGTTGGCGTAGTGACGCTCGACACAGGAGACCTCGCAATTCTCACCGCCGAAGAAGCGGCTACAGCTACAGATCAGCTTCCCGGAGTCGCCGGGGTTGCCCGCCGCGAGGACCGCGTCAGGGTTATTGTCATACCCAGGGCAAAGGTTCACCCAGCCATCGGTGCCATCGAGACCGTAGGACTCGTCGATGCAGCCGCGGATGTAGGGGCGAGCGAGCGAGGATGAGACACCCTCCGGGACGTAGCGGACAGCGACCCAGCCGACGACATCCTGCGCGACCTCGTTGTCATCACGCTCGTACTGCGTGCAGGTGATCGCTGGCGAGTCGGGCTGGTAGACGCCCTGATCGGTGGTGGTGATGCAGCCTGCGATACCGCTCGAGCAATCCTCGGCCACGCAGCTGTTGAACTCGTAGGGAGCAGGGGTCGCCTCGCCGCTGTTGTAGACCTGGTTGACAGCCAGCTCGTGGTTGTTGCCCGAGGTCACGGTGTTCTTGAGGACGACGCACTGGAACTGCGAGTGGTGCGTCATGCCACGCCATGGCTCGTTGGGCATGGGGTCGGAGCGGTCACAGAGGCCATGGTCAGGGATGTTGTCGCCATCCTGGTCATCTTTCGATGCGTCGAAGGGTGGGTCGAACATGCCGCAGGAACCATCCGCTGTATCCGTGCAGCTCCAGTGACCGAAGTCATGGCCTGTCTGTGACTGGCCGTACTGGAAGTCTGCGCGGCGAAGCCTGGTGCACTGCGAGACATACTCACCGCTCGAAGCGTGGCCGACGGCGAAGTCTGCATCACAGCGCGAGCGCTCGGCGATGACGTAGGAGCCAGGTGCGCTGGCGTTGATATTTGCCTGGTAGTAACCGCGGTGAAGCTCGACGAAGTAGCTGACGCTGTGGAAGAGGAACTGCTCGCTGGCGGCATCGCCCGAGAAGGTCACGCCGCTCAGGCGAGTCTTCTCGATGGCGTGCTCTTCCTCGATGTCCTCGACCATGTTCGAGTTGAAGTCACCGTTGAGGTCGACGCAAGCCTTGGTCAGCGAGTTAAGCTCGGCGGCGGCGAACTGACGGTTGCCCGAGGCAGGGAACTGCGTGGTGTTGAGCGCGATGGCGTCATCATCATCGAGCGCATCCGCCTCGAAGAGCACCAGCGACTTCAGACCATCGATGTCCGTGCAGGTCGGGATGTTATCGGGGTTGTAGTCGATCAGGTCATCTCCGCACATCGAGATGGCGCGCTGCTGGCCCCACTCGTTCTGGAGGATCACGCGGTCGATCTCGCGGCGATCGCAGCGGAAGTTTGCAAGGACTGCCTCATCCGAGGACGCGGTCGCGGTGTTGAACGTCGCGTTCGCCGTCGAGTTGATCCAGCCATCGCCGTCCTCGTCACACTCTTGAGGAGCGCCCGAGCCACCGAATGGGATGGAGTACCCTTCCTGAACCTCACAGAAGCAGGTGCCATCGATGGTGGTCTCAGGCCACAACCTCGCGCGCTCGCCAGCCGTATCACCGCAAGTGATCGCACAGCTGTTGCAGGTGCCCTGAGGATCAGCGGCTTCGCCGTCTGCGCAGGTGTTGACGAAGCAGCGGTTGCTCGCGCCGTCCGTTTGGTAGCGGCAGAAGACATCCGAGGCGCAGGCGCAAGCACCGTCGATGGTCACAGGGTAGACGCCCTCTTCATCGCAGCTCAGGTTACAGGTCACGCAGCTCGCTGCGGTCTCGTCGTAGGCCTGGCCCGCAGCGCAGGCGGCAGGCTCACAGCTTGGAGGCGCGCCGTTTTGTGGGTAGGAGCAGTACTCGTCCTCGCCGCAGACCACGCCGCCGCAAAGCAGCGCCTCGAAGCAGCTGTTGGTCGCCGTGTTGAACTCGTAACCCGAGAGACAAGCGCCACACTGAGCGCCGCCGCCCATGATCTCCTCACACTCCTGATTGCGCGCGGCGCACTCATCAGCGATCGAGTCTGGGTCGCCAAACGTCGAGCAGTTCTGCGAGGTGTCGACCACGCAGGTGCCCGCGCCATCATCGGCGTAGCCAGGCTTACAGGCGCCGCAGATGGCGTCGTCGGTGATGTTCACCGCAGGCTCGCAGTCACGAAGTTGAGCCTCGCAGTCGGCCTGGAGCGTATCGCAGGTGTCGACGCACACGGCCGAGCCGGTCGCGTCCTCAACGCAGGCCTTGCTGTTCATCGCGCACGTGGCCGACAGGTCCGTCGTCCCATTGCGGCCATCGCAGGTGGTGCCCATGTCCTGAACACAGGCGCCGTTATCCCACGTGTAACCCATCTGACAGGTGTCCGGGATACAGATGGGGTCGCCAGCGCCGCTCTCGTCGCACTCCTGGAAGGGAACGCACAGGACATCGCACTCGAGCTTGGGACGACAGATGCGGTCATCCTCGTCGCAGGCAAGGCCCGTCTCGCAATCAGAGTTGCTATCGCAGACGCAGCCATCGGGCTTATCGATCTCGGGGCAAACCTGACAGGTCGTGTCATCGTCGCAATAGTTGTCGCCGAGGCAGGTGCCATCCGAGTCGCAGGCACAGCCCGGGACATCGCTCGAGCACTCCTGACAGGTGTTCATCTCGGAGCAGTAATCGTTGGCGTCGGTACACGCGCCGTCATCGCAGAGGCAGGTCGTGTCACCGTCGACGCAAGTGTTTTCCACGCAGACATCGTCCACGCACTCGAGCGTCAGCTCGTCCGTGCTGGTGCATGCCCCCGCGTCACAACCGCAGTTCTCATCGCCGAGCGTACATGGCTCACACAAGCCATCCTCGCCGCAAACCAGGTCCTCCTTACAGGTCCCGTTGGCGCGACAGACGCAGTCGAGATCACCGCTATCGCACTCGGTGCACTTGTCGGCGATACAATAGAAGCCCTCGAAGTCCCCGACGCAGTCGTCATCGACTGTACAGTCATCGGAGGGCGGCTCGTTCATATCGCCAGCAGCATCCGCCTCATCCCCCATGTCCATATCGGCCATATCAGCCATATTGGGGGTGTTATTATCGGTGTTCTCGGGATCTTCCTTTTTGAAGATACATCCGCTCAACATCGAGAGCACGATCGCCATCGAGATGAATTTAGGGAAGGACCTAGACATGACACATATCCTTTCGGTCAAGGTGGATTGAGGTCGATTCTTGACGGTCCCAATGCATTGCAAAATGCCAGCCACCCCAGGAAAAAAAGACGTCGATCTTTGATCAGGCTGATAGAATCAGCACTTCTTCACATAGAAATTTTCGCAAGATTTGCCGCATGCGGTCTTTTCCGACCACTACCCGGAAGATCTGGCACACCGACAAGACACTTTTTCCTCCCCAAAAGAGAAGAGGGCAGGTCGCTCCTGGCGACCTGCCCTCTTGTATCGTGCCGAGTTGGCTCCCCTCGGGGGAGAGGAATCAGTAGACGGTGAAGTCTGTGTAGAAGATGTAGAGTTTGACGTCGGTCAACTCGTCCAGGTTGATGTCCTGGTTCACCGCCTCATCACGTTGGTTAATGATGAGCTCCCAGTCCGTGTTCACGAGCGGGAACTCGCGCAGTCGGTAGCTGCGGTAGAGCTCGTTGCTCTGCGAGAACTGACGGATGCCGTTGAAGAACGGGTTGATCACGGCGGTCCTCGGTGGGAAGCGGTAGTACTGGTACTCGTTCTCGATGCTGCGGATCACGCTCGTGCCCACCTGCCTCAAGTAGAGCCTGCCGAGGAAGTCTCCGTTGTCATTCCCCTCGATGTTGGACTCCACATAGAAGATCTTGTGGTTGCGCGTCAGCGGGCTGAGGCGCTCGATGTTCGTGCGGAACGGGATCGAGAGGTAGCCGTTGGCGTTGAGCAACCCTGGGTCCTTGAGCCTCTCGCGCAACATCGCCGAGCGATCATCGATCGAGAGCGCCGTGCCGTCACCATCGAGGAGAGGGATGTTGAGGATGTCATCGCGCAGCGAGATCATCTCCACGCGAAGCTCGGGGATGCCGTAGGTCTCCTCGAAGGCGATGAACGCGTTCTTGATGTCGTAGATGTAGTTCTCGAGGTTGTAATCCCCGCTCGAGACCATGCGAATCAGGAACAGCTGGTCGCGGTTGATGTAGCTCGTCGAGGTGTAATACTCGTAGACGATCGTCAGACGGTACGCCTCGCGAATCGCATCCTCGAAGGAGATGTCCGCGTTGATCACCGCGTCGTTGCGGTAGATGCGGATGTTCGGGTCGTTCTTGGCCGCCTCGATGTTGATCGAGGTGTCGAGTGATTCCTGCCACTCGAAGTTCAGGCGCGCGGCCTGGTTGCGAAGCTTCTCGACCTCGGACATCGCCAGCGAGATGCGGTAATCCGCGGCCAACATCGAGATCTCGATATCGCGCAAGCCGAGCATCATCGTCGCCACCGTCGCGTTGCCATTGATTTCGGCAGCGTCGCACTGCTTCAGGGTGTTCCACTTTGCAGAGTCGAGCTCGATCTCGTTGCGCTCGGCGCGCTTCTCGGCGGCCTTGGACTGACCGAGCTGGATGGCGACCTCGGTGGCGAGGTTGACCGCGGTCAACGCGGTCAACGCCGGGCCAGCGGCGATACACTCCTCACCAGAACACTGCACGATCTCGATGGCGCTCTTGACGAACTCGATGCGACGCATCGCGAAGTCGATCGTCTGCTGGGTTCGGATCTTGTCCTCCTCCAGGTTGAAGACGTCCTCGCCAACCTCGTAGTTGTAGTCCGCGATCTCGACCTGCAAGTCACACTGCTCGTTGACGCGAGTGCGCTCGATCTCGATCTGGTCGAAGATGTTCTGCGCCTGCACCGCCAACCTGCGGACCTCGAGCCTTGCCAGGTCGAGCTCGCCGATCGCCTTGTGGATCGCGCCGTTGCCAGCGAAACCACAGGGATCACCGATCACCGCCAGGCGGTCGTCCAGGTAAGCGTAGGTCTCGACAGCAGGGTAGACCAACCCATCTTGCGCCACGAACGTGCCGCAGATTTCTGCCAATTGATTCTCGTAGGTGCGCGTGATGCGCGTGAGCTCCGCCTGGAAGCTCGCCTCGTCCGTCTCGTAGGAGCGCGTCTGTTGCAACGCGTTCTGCTCTCTGGCCTTGGCCACATCGAGCTTGGAGAGCGCCGTGCGCAAGACCTTCTCGAAGGCGTTCGACTCCGCCGTGGTGTTCGAGGTGTTGTCGAGCGCTGGGAACGGCACGTAGTCAGCGGGGAAACCGAAGTAATTGATTTCGCTCGTGATCTCGCCGTAGACCGACGCCAGGTCGACCATCGCCGTGCGATAGCGAAGCTGTGATTTCTCCAACTCGCTAAGGATCTGAGGACGCTGCGAACCACCCGAGATCTCGTAGAACTCGATGATCAGGTTCGCCAGGAAGACCGACTCGATGTAGGTCGCCGTGAAGGCGCGCTCGGCCACGCGGCGTGCCAGATCGGAGCGGTTGAGCGCCTGATAGCGGCGAGAGATCTCGGCCAGGGCGCGAGAGCGCTGCGTCGATGCTCGAATCAAGCGATCGAAGTAGCTCGTCACCGTCCCCGAGGAGATGAAGTTACGCGCTGTCGATGGGGACCCGGACGCGAGCGACGCGCCGATCACGGAGCCCATCGAGTAGAAGCGATCGAGCACCATGTCGTAGTACTGAACCGCCTGATACAGCTTGTAGATCTCGTAGCCAGCGACGCCCGAGAGGTCGATGCCGTCATCCTCGAGCCTGCTCCCTTCGAACGACGCGGCGAGCGAACCTGCGAGGTCGAACCTCGACTCGAACGCGGAGGTGTAGGCCTCGTCGCCGAGCATGATCAGGAGCTCCGCATACAGCCGCTCGAAGCCATCGTAGGTCGTGGGGAGACCGCCGAGAGGATTTGGCTCCTCGCGGTAGGAGAAGTTCTCCTCGAGGTACTCGTAGAGCTCGTCGGAGGCGTCGCGTTGGCTGCCGTTGAACGAGTCATAGTAGGAGTCATAGATGTAGAGCAGGCAGTCGATGCGATCGCGCAGCCCCTCGATCTTCTCCGGGTCGTAGCAATAAGGCGTGGTCGTCGAGAACGGGACGCAGATCGAAGGGCTGAAGCCGACCGACGAGGTCCCATCACGGCTCAGGAAGCGCGTCTTGTAACGGAACGCATCCGCCATCTCGGCGCGAAGACCGAGGAAGGTGATGTCCGAAGCGCCAGCCTTGTAGAAGACCTTGCCCTCGCGGCGATCCTGCTCGTTGGAGTCACAGAAGACCGACTCGCCCTCACAGGTCCACTTGGGATCGACCTGCATCACGATCGGGTTACCGCTCGAGATCCAGTTATTGAGTCGATCCATGCAGGTGCCCGTATCCTGGCACGATTCGTTATGGATATTTGGCAACAGGTTGCTGTTGGCCGTGAAGTAGATGACCTTGCTCTTCGAAGGACAGGCAACGCGCGTATCCGAGTAACGCCAGCCGCAATCGGTCACGTCCGTTCCGGTCGCGCACGTCGACGCCGAAGAGTTGAGCTCGCCGTCCTCGCAGATGCCGTTGGCGGCGGTGGCGCAGTTGTCGTTGTTAGGGCCGTTGTAGCCCTCGTCCCAATCAGCCGAGTTATCCGGGCCGCCGTCGAAGAGGCCAGTGTCCTCGCACAGGTAGTGAACCTCCTCGACGCCACCGGGCGTGATGATGCTCGCTGCCGAGGGCGTGCCGCCATTGATAAGCGTGCGGATCGCGTCGGGTGCGTTCGTCGAGTTGAGCGACACGTTGGTACCGAGGATCTCGTCGAGCACATCCTCCGAGCACGTCACCGCCGTCTGCATCGTCCCTTCGCTCAGGTTCTCGGGCGGCGTGGCCGCCTCGTACTGGTCAGGGATGCCATCGGCATCATCATCATCTTCCTCGACCTGGACCGCCTGGCGCTTGAGCACCATGTAGCCGTACGCCATCACGTCATCGTCGTTGAGGAACGATGGGAAGCGCTCGCGGAAGAGGATGATGATCTCGGTCTGGTCGATCATCGCGCCATCGAGGATCTCGACCTCGCGGTCGAGGACCTTGCCGTTGGGGATCGGGTTGGAGCGCGCGAGGTTGGTGTTCGCGGTGAGCTCCTCTGCCGAGCCGACGGGGTAGAAGGGGAGCCTTCCATCGACGCAGTGACCGCGACGGTAGAGGCCGGAGAGCGAGTCCTCGTAGGCGTTGTCGAGGAAGCCAGGCACGAGCCATGGGCGCTCGACGTATTCGAAGCCCGCCACGCAGCTGCTCTGGCCCGAGGGCAGGTCATAGCGGCCGCCGACCTTGACCTTGAGGTCGAGGTCGTCGATGAAGTTCACGCAGTTCGAGGTGATGCTCGGATCACAGCTCCCCGTGTCGGCGGGGTCGCCATCGAAGGTGAGCTCGATCTTTGGGTCATCGGCGTAATGCAACGCCGTCTCGGTCACGACGCGACCTTCCAGGTGCTCGGGTGAGTTGGTCTCGTCAGGGCGATAGATGTTGATCGCCATGGGGAACTCGGAGACGCCCGTGGGGATAGGAGCACCGTCGAGCAAGGTCACGTAGACCTTGGGCACCGCGCCACCGCCCGAATCGAACAGGTAGCAAGCACCCGCCGAAGCGATACAGTCCGAGGTCACCGAAGGCCACTGCCACGCGCCCGATCGCGTCGCCGAGAGCACAGCTTTCATCTCCGTCCAGCCGCCGCTCAAGCCACCCGTGCGGAAGGCGCCCCATTTCTGAATGAGGCCGTTGGCCACGCCGCTGACGTCATCGCGGTTGGCCTTGTCGAGCCAGCCCGTGATCGCGCCGTCCGTGTCGATACCTTGTGACTCGAAGTTCGCGAAGTAGACCATGCTGCCCGCCCAGCGACCTTGCGGCGAGGAGACGTAGGAGAGGTCGATACGGTCCGAGCCGACCTCGGACTGGACCTCGATCACGCCGCGCCAGCGCGTCGCGTCGATGGCCGCGCCATTGCTCGCGATGCGAACGGTGATGCGAGGACAATCCTCGCGACAGTTCGGGTTGGCGCGCACGGTGACCTCGCGGTCACCGCTGATCTTGCCAAACTCACCGACCTCGACCCACCACATCGGGCAGCTTGGCCCGGAGCAGCTCGAGTTCTCCTCGTAATCGCTGACCTTGTCGCTGCTCCCGTCCGTGTAGAGCACGTCGTGCTCGACCTTGCGGAAGGTGTAGTTCACGTAGTCATCGGTGTTGTTGTAGAGGATGACCTCGGTGGAGATGCGCGTGTTGGTGAAGGGGATCTCGGTCAGGCTGAGCTCGAAGCCACCGTCCTGAGCCGACGAGGTCGTCCCCGTCGACGAGGAGTTCCTCATGCAGTAGCCCGTCTCGCCATTGTCAGACTCACACATGTAACCTGCATCACAGCCGCCCGAGTCGAGCGAACATGGCGTGCGGCAGACCTTGTCCTGGCAGTATGTCCCGCTCTCGCACTCCACATCCGAGCTACACTCGATGTAGCAGTAACCCTGCATGCAGAGCTGGAAGGAGGGGCAGTCCGAATCGGTGAAGCAGATCTCAGCCTCGGAGTCGGGCTTCACGCAGGAGTTCTTGTCGCAGACGAGGTCATCCACGCAACCCTCGATGAACCCATCGACGCACGCGCGGGTGCCGTTCTCGTCGACGAGGTTCTCCGTACAGGGCGTCTGACACTCGGCGTCGGTGTTTGGCTCGCGGTCCTGGACCGTCTCGTCACCCACGCAGTGTCCCATCGCGCAGGAGAGACCTGGCAAACAAGACTCGTCATCCTGGCACTGGCAGCCAATCGTCCCGAGGTCACAGTAGACACACACGGCGGGGAGCACCGAGTCATCGCAGCGGTTGTTGCGCTCGCAGGTGCCATTGTCATAGCACGGCCCGCCCTTCTTGCCGGTCTTGTCCACGCATACCGAGTCATCCTCGCACTCGAGCCCAGGGTTGCAGCTGCCCGCGAGGCAATCGCAACCGACCGCTCCGGGGATGCACTCGGTCGACTTGCAATAGCCGCTCTTACACTCGGCGCTCTCGTCATTACAGTCTGTGCCGTTGATGCAAACGCAGCCATTGTCGCCTGCGGGGCAGTCGCTCGACTGGCAGATCCCGCTGGTGCACTCGAGCTGGTTGCCGTCATTGTCAAATCCACAAGCTTCGCCCTGACACGCGCAACCCTCGAGCCCGGCAGGGCAGGAGGGGTCATCGCAGATGCCATCCTGGCAGCTCAGGCCAGAAACACACGAGCCACCAGACTTGCACTCACAGCCGAGGTTGCCTGCTGTACAGGTCGGCTCCTCGGTGGCTTCGCAGCTCTGGGTGTCGAGCTCGCAATCGAGGCCGCTCTCGCAGGTGAACTTCCTGGAGCACGCGCAGCTCTGAGCGCCGACGGTACAGTCGAGCGCCTGGCAGGTGCCCTGTTGACAGGTGAGTCCAGCGTTACAGCTTCGGTCGAGCTGACAGCCACAACCTTCTGCGCCGAGCTCGCAGCCGTCGACCTCGCAGCGCTCGACGCCCGAGGTGTCCGTGCAAGTGAGGCCGTCGCCACACGAACCAGAGTCACACGCGCAGCCAGCCGTGCCAGCCTCGCAAGGGACCTGTTCGCAGATGCCGAGGATACAGGCGAGCTGCTCGCCGTCGTCGGAGAGGCCACAGACTTGGCCCTCGTCGCAGGCGCAGTTGAGTTGACCGCGGACGCAGGCGACCGAGGATTGTTGTGTGTCGTCGGAGGGATTGTTGTTCTCGCTCTTGGAACATCCCGTCACGAACAAAACGGCCAACAACAGGGCTATCCAGTACGTGTTGTGTTTCATGGTGGAGGACCTTGTAGGGTTTGACATTCAGAGGTCAGCGGACCGATAGATTGACTCGTAGACCTTTCGAAGCAATCCTCGCGCCAGCATGCCAATAAAAAAGAGTTTTTCTCCCATCTCCCCTTATCGCGTGCGCGTGAGGCACCCGAGGGGAAAGGAGATGCTTTTGTGTGTCGGTGGGGGATCGGAAAGGATGAACACCTCGCCGGAAAATCTGGCATGCCTGCCACTTTTAGCCATATGCCAAAACAAAAGGAGGAGAGCTGCGAGCAGCTCTCCTCCTTTTGTAGCGAATTGTTCTCATCGAACGTGTGTGGCGTGGAGTGGGTGATGTCGATTCACACACGCCCGATGAGAACGCCTCGCATCACTTGAGGGTGACTTCTGCGTCGCCGATCTCGTCACCGGCGGCGTCGAAGCATCGCGCTTCCTTGACGCCCACGGTGGTGGCGTCACCCTCGATCTGAATACTTGCTACGGACGCGGGGAAGGCCGCATCACTCGATGCCGAGATGGCGATCGCGACATTTGGCGACTGGCGACGGAGCGCGCCTTTGACGCCCTCGCCGTAGGTCGCGCCGAGCACCTTGCCACCTTTCTCCTCGAGCAGGATCTCGCAGGATCGGGCCAGGTCGCTCGAGACACTCAGGCCGCTTGTCGCCGCGCCGACACACATCCCGCCGCTACACGCTGCGCCTTCCGCGCAGCCGCCATCCGCATCGCATGCGCAGCCAACTTCGCCAGCGGTGCACGCCGTGGTGTTGTTGGCGGTGCTGTTTGGCGTCGTGTTGTTCTCGGTGTTGTTCGGGTTTTGGTTCTCGTTGTTGTCGCCGCCGCAACCTCCACAACCGGTTGCTGTGAAGAGCGCGACTGTCGCGAGCAGGCCAATTTGGCGGAGTATGATGCGTTTCATGGTCATTTTTTCCTCTTTTATGGAGCTCTGCGTCTCATTTAGTAGTTACTGCATTTGGCGTGCCAGGTTTTTACCCTCGAGGGTAAAAACCTGGCATCAGGTTCGGGTTCAGAAGCTGAACAGGTCCGTCGGGGCGAAGCTCGCATCAGCGCCATCTGCGATGGCGCCAGATCCGACGGTGGTGGTCACGACGGCTGCCAACAAGAGCGCGACCTTGGCTTTGGTTGACATCTTCTTTTGACCTTCCTTGCTCTTCTCTTTGGTGTTGATCACGATCGTCACCTGCCCGCCGCTCTTGGCCGCGTCAGTGACAGCCTGCTTGACGCTAGGAGAGCCCAGCACGCTCTGTGGGGTGTTGTCGACGCCGCCATTGCTCGTCTGCAAACCGCTGGTTTTCATCATCTTCGAGAAGTCATCGTTCACATCATTCGAGGACGAATTTGCAGCGAGCGTGTCTTGCGCAGATGCAGTCGCCGCGTCGGGTTGGAAACCACCAGGAGTGGCGTTCATGCCGTCTTTCCCGATCACGCTGTCATCTGAGTTGGCGCGTTCGCGGTTGTTGTTATCCTTGCTCCCTTTATCGTTGCCACCCTTGCCACCTCCATTCTTGCCGTTGTTGTTTCCGCCCTTCTTTGTCTTCTCGGTCAAGCCGTTGGGATCGATGCTGTTGACAAAGTTCCCGGAGACGTAGGCGTAGCCAGTAGTCGCCTCACCGAGCGAGCTCATCGCGGAGACATCGGGCTTCACGAACGCCGGGTCAAATGAAGTCCAGCGCGCGATCTGAGGATCGAAGTCGCGCATCTTGAACTGGATCAACCCGGTGAAGTCGTTGTGTTCCTGGCTGGTGAAGCCGTAGCGATCGACGTGACCGATCTCGGCCTGCACGACACCGGTGGTGTTGAAGGCGCGATGGCCGATAACTTCGCCACCCATGTCCGTAGCCGAGACGATGTTGCCAAGGTAATCCGTGTGCAACATCGTCGCCTCGTCACCCTCATCTGCGAGCATGCGCGCGGCGACTGCGCCGAGGACATGCTCTGGCGTGATCTTGCCGTTGCCTCCCTCCTCGATGGCCATCCAGGCGTCGACCGACGTGATCGTATCGTCGCCATCCTTGTCCTCGTAAATCACCGTCATCATCGAAGTGTCGATGGTCTTTGCCAAACGCTCACCGCCAATGCGCAGGTAGAACGAAGAGACGCCATCGCGCACTTCGAAGTCGCCAAAGCCATAGAAGTCGAGCTTGTCCTTGCCGACGATCGCCACGCGAGACTTCTCGGAGCCATAGACATGCTGCTCTTGCTCGCCAAACTTCTTGGCCATGGTGATGCGGTTCATGAAGTCCCACTCGAGCTCGAGCTCGTCGCGGCTCGTGAGCTGGCCGGTCGCGTCAAAGCCAAGCGTGACGCTCCCTGCCGTGGTCGGGAGCAAGGGGCGCGCCGAGTCGTAGGCGTAATCACCGACGTGCGCCGCGCTCGCTGCGTCCAAGCTCGATGCGGCCGCGGTGATTCGGTCGACGAGGTCGAACGCGTAGGTCATCGTCTCGTCTCGCGCGCCGTGTTTCTGCGTCGCGGACGTGACGCGGTACCACGCGTCATACTCGAAGCTCGCCTGATAGCTCATGTCCGCCTCGCTCATATCCTCGATGCTCAGGATGTTGCCTTCGCGGTCACGGTCCATGACCATGCCGTCGATGATCTTGCCGGAGCCATCCCTGTTGATGCGAGCCTCGAGGCGAGCGAGCGCGTCGTAGACAGACTCACCCGAGGCGCCGTTGACATAGCTGATGGTGTCGAGCAAGCCACGCTCGCTGTATCTGACGTCATCCACGAGCCCTTTGACGCTTACCACGCGGCCGAGCTCGTCGTATTCGCGCTCGAGTGAGCTACCGTCCGAGAACGTGACCTTCGAGGCGCGATCGAGGTTGTCGAGCGTGATCTTGGTCTGCATATCGATCGCATCCCCGAGGCGGCGCCCCTGGAAAACGATACGCTGGCGCGCGTCGTATCCGATGCGATCAGAGCCCTGCCCGAACAGTGTGGGATAGGTCACCATCGCCAAACGGTTTGCAGGGTTGGTGCACTCGACGAGCTCGCAACCTTCAGGGACCGTGTCGTAGTGGTAGCTTACAAGCGTCCCTTCCTTGTCGGCGGCATCCCAGAACTCGACGCGGCGGTTGCCGCCGTCGTATGTGTAGTTCGTCGTCACGCCGCGTGAATCCGTCATCGACGTGATGTTGCCCGCGTCATCGTAGGTGAACGTGGACTCGCCAGTGGTCGGGTTCCTCACCGCAGTGACGCGCCCGGCGAGGTCGACGACGAGCTCGTGACGGTTGCCTTGTGCGTCGGTGTAGCCCGAGAAGCTCCCCGTCTCGTCGTAGTGCAACTCGGTCACCGCCGAGACACCGCCAGCCAATGTACGCTCGAGCGCGACCGTCCGACCCAGACCATCGAGGTGCTTGATGGAAGGCGTATCGTAGTGCGGACTCTCGGGATCGAGATCCTCGAAGTCGTGCTGGATCTCTTTGAGCGGCGCATACGATGTGATGCTGACCAGGCGCTCACCATAGAGATCCTCGCCTGGCTCGCTCACCTCGATTTGGCGGAACAACGCATCATACTTGGTAAGCGAAGAGAGGACGCCCGCGGGGCGCTCGGATTCGCAGTTTGGCGACCCCGAGGTGTAGGGCTGGAAGGTCTCCACAGCAGCGCCGCGGTTGTTGAAGACGTTAAAGCCCGTGACGAGGTACTTCCCTTCGTCGGTCTTGTTGCGCGACTGGTAGAGCCGACCCATCCCATCGAGGCACTTGTAGGACTCCTCATCGACCGGACCATTTCTCTCGCTGCGGCTGCGCACGATGATGCGCGAGAAAGGCTCTCCGAGCTCGTAGGTGTACTGGAACGTCGGCGTGCTGTCGCCATCACCTGCCTTGTAGTGCTCGACCATGCGGCCAAAGTCATCGTACTCGTAGTGCTGCTCGTTGCGTGAAGAGACCTCCTGGCCGCCCTGGATGAGCACCCAGTCGGTCACGTCCACGAGCTTCTGGAAGTCGTATTCGTACTGCGTCGAGCGACGCAGGACATGATCCTCGGCGATGATGATGTCGAGGTAGGTCAAAAACAGGCCGAGGTCATCGTAGATGTAGCGACGGCGATGTGTCGTATCATCGGCGACCTCGCCGTTGGGATCGATCGACTCGATGACGTTGCCGTGCAAATCACGGCGCTGGCGCAGCGTCTCGATGAGCGTGTTGTCATCGGCCTTGGTCGTCTTGCGAGTGATGAAACCATGCGTGATTTCATCCTGTTGACCGATGTATGCGCTGCCATCGTAGTAAGTGGTCACCTCGGTCTTGACCGAACCATCGGCGGTGTTCCAATTGCGCTCGACGAGCGGCATCCTCAAAAACCACGCGCTGCCATCGCCGGGCTCGTACCACTCGGTCTCGGTGTACGCCTCATCGCCATCCTGACCGACGACGCCATGATCCGTGGTGAGCGTGATGTTGCCATAACCATCGTAGTCGTAGTCGACCATCGTGGTGACCCAGTCGGCCTGGGGCGCGCCCTCCTCGATGACCGTCGACATGCTCTTCATGCAGGGGAAGTAGATGGCGAAGCGATCCTGGGCGAGCAGCGTGTCCGGGGTTGGAACCTGCGAGAGATCGCAGGTCTCGTAGGTGTTGCTCTCTCTTCGGATGACGCGACCACCGCTCATGATCGTCTGCTCGAGGAGCAAGCCGTTGTAGTGCGGCTCGTCCTTGCCGAGGTTGTAGGTCATGACGGTGATACCGCCTTCCTGGGCGTCGCTGGCGAGGATCTCCTTGGTGACCGTCTCGAAGCCTCGGAACTGCTTCTGAACACCATCGTAGAAGCCATCACGGTAAGTGTAGGTCGCGATCTCGTGCAGACCGCTCCCATCCTCCTCACCTGTCAGCGTGACGAAGGTGTCCGTCTGGGCGACGATATTCATCGGGATCGAGAGCGTCGTATCCCAGGCTTCGCCTTCAGCGCGCGCGGTGGCTTCCTGGAGCGCCGCGGTCGTGTAGTCGATCTTCTGGATGAAGCCGATGCCATTGTCGATACGGCTCAACAGGTTTGGACGCGTGGGGAAGAGCTCGAGGTATTGAACCTGGCCGGAGGTGTCGAACCAGACGACATCCTCACTTCCGTTGGCGTTCATATCCGCGTAGAGGACCTTGTCCCCCATCTGGCGCTCGGGGAGGTTCCCCACGATGTTGGTCGAGGCGACCGTGACGAAAGGATCGAAGCGGTCACCGTTGCGGTTGATGGCGTACTTGACCTGTGTGGCCGTCACGACGACGACATCGCTGATGCCGTCGCCGTTGACGTCCTCGAGATCGACGAGCTCGCGCTCGGAGAGGTCGATCGACACGCCCGTGGTGTTTCGCCACGCCGACCATTTGCCCCAGCCATAGTTGAGGCGGTAGCGAATGGCGCCGCCCGCCTGGATTTCGACGACGTCGTTATAACCGTCGCCGTTCATGTCCGCGAGCTGGACAGTCTGAGAATCCGAGAGCGGCACGCCGATAGGATCGACGGTGCGCGCCTGGAACGAATCGCCCATGTTCTCGTAGACAATCGTCGTGTCCCCGGTGGAGGTCATCACGTCGATGCGCTTGTCATTGTTGTAATCGAGGAACTTCGCCTCGGAGATGTTGATGTTTCGCAACACCTGCGTGTCGAGCGAAGAGCCCGTGCCGTTCCAGTCCGTCAGGCCATAACCCGCCAGGATGGTCGCTCCCGAAGAGGCGTTGACCAGATCCGAGAGCCCGTCGCCGTTGACATCGAGCACCTGCGTGATCTCGTTGCCGAGCCCGAAGTTGCTGCCTGTCCCCATCGCGCTGCTCGAGGGCGCATCGAAGGTGTGCATGACGCCGCCATCCTGCAAGGAGAGGCGGTTGAGCATGATCTTGTGGGCGCCCGCCTCCGTCGTATCGAGGATGTCCGGCAAGCTATCCGCGTTGATGTCGAGCAAGGTCGCCTTACCCGTCGCCAGGCCGCTCGCGCCCTGGATGGTGCCCATATTCACGAGGTAGGGCGAATCACAGCTGTTCCCAGTGCAGGCCACGCCGAGCGCGTTGGAGTAACCGAAGGTGAACTCGATCGGATAGAGTTTTCCGGAGGACTCACCGCCCACGCCATAGCGTTTGACGTTCGAGAGGCGGCTGAAGCCGCCCGAGTCATCGCTCGCTTCATACGAGAGGACGTACTCGCGCACGACCTTCGAGCGCGAGGTGACCTGGACATTGGTCAGGCGCTTGGTGAGTAGCTCTTCGTATCCAGCGCCCGCATCACTGAGCAAATCATCGCGATCCTCGTAATCGAACGTCACGCGATAGACCGGCTCTCCGGTGCTCTGATCGTAGACATACGAGATCGAGGAGACGAGCGGCCAGTTGCTGTCGTAGTTGTCGTATTCGTAGACGATCTTGTGGCCGTAGGGATCGACCTTCTCGACGAGGTGATATTTGTAGGTTCCGCCTCCGGTGGTCTTCTCGCTCCGCGCGTCAGCGACGATGTTGCCGCTCGAGTCCGCGCCAAAATAACCCACCGTGCCATCAGGATACTCTGCGACCCAGTAGCCCGCCTTCCCATCACCCACATCATGCCAGGTGTAACGCACGAAGCTCCCCTCGAAGCGCTCGCGGTAGACCTGCTTGCCATCGGCTGATTCGATGAGGACGAGCTCGTCGCCGCCATTGGCGGCGAAGTAATCCTCGGGGATGTACTCTGGCGTGCCGCGCATGGTCATGCGCTCGATGCTCATCATCGGCATGGTCCAACCGACGCCGAGCACAGACGAGCCTGCCGAGGACGAGTAATTCAAGCCGAGCGAAGGCGTCAGGCCATTGAGACCCTTTGGCACGGCGATAGGAACCGAGTAACGCATCGAACCCATGTTCGGGTCGATCTCGATGTTCTCGCCGACGCCTTCGAGCGAGCCGGGACCTTCCGGCAAGCTGACGCGATCGTCGTCCACGCCCGTCTGCGCGAAAGTGAGCGCTGGAGCGCCAAATAGAACCAATCCAACAGCCAGTGAGAGCGCGTGCTTACCCATGCGACGCGTCTTGTCTGTTCCAGGTTGATAGGGGTGCTTCTTCATTCTTGGACTCCCTCTAGAGAGGTTTCATTGCGCGGGTAGCGTCTTCGGAATGAATGATTGCAAACCACAGACCACTTCGGAAAAAGCACCCTTTCGATCAGGGCGCGAAGCAGCAAAGCATGCGCCCGAGCGCATGCTTTGCTGTGTGGTCTATTCGAGTTTTTTTAAGGGAGGTTGCCGCGCTGAACATGAAAATCTAGCACAGCGATCGGCAAGACTGGCGCACCGTCTTAATCGAGCTCGAAGCGCTTGATCTTGTTGTAGAGCGAGCGCACGGGGATCCCGAGGTGCTCGGCGGCCGCCTTGCGGCTGTCATGCTTGGCGAGCGCGTGTTCGAGCGCGCGCTTCTCGAGCTCGTAGAGCGAGAGGTCGAGGAGTTGTTCTCCGCCACCGCTGCTGCCTTCGCCCTCCTTGCCATCGATATACTCGAGCTCGTCGTCGATATCTGCGAGGCGTTGGGAGAGTTGGAAGTGTTCGCGATCGACGACATCGCCATCACAGAGGATGACGGCGCGCTCGAGCGTGTTGCGAAGCTCGCGCACGTTTCCAGGCCAATCATAGCGCTGCAAATCATCGAGCGCAGCGTTCGAGACCTTGAGACCCTCTCGGCCCATATCCAACGCGATCTTCGAGAGCAGCGCCTTGGCGAGCGGTCCAATGTCATCGCGTCGCGCGCGCAAGGGCGGGATCATGATCGGGAAGACCGCCAACCGGTGGTAGAGGTCCTTTCGGAAGGAGCCGATCTCGACCATGTGGCGAAGGTTCTGGTTGGTCGCCGCGATCCAACGCACGTTGGCCTTTCGGATCTCACTCGAGCCGACGCGGCGATACGTCCTCGATTCGAGCACGCGGAGCAACTTCGCCTGGAGCTGAGGGTGCAGCGAGCCGAGCTCGTCGAGGAACAGCGTGCCACCGTCAGCTTCTTCGATGAGGCCGGAGTGCGAGGCGTTGGCGCCAGTGAAGGCGCCGCGCTCGTGGCCAAACAACTCGGACTCGCTCAACGACTCCGAGATCGAGGCGCAGTTGATGGCCAGGAAAGGGCGCTCGTGTCGCTTGCTCAGCTCGTGAATCACCGAGGCGAAGACATCCTTGCCGACGCCAGACTCACCGCACAGCAAGACCGAAGCATTGGTCGGAGAGACGCGCTCGATGGCGCTGAGGACGGGGTCCATCGACGGCGCGCCCCAGCTGAGCTGGATCGAGAGATCTGCCATCTCGAGCGTGACCGCGGGCTCCTCGGTGCGCGCGATGCGCGCGCGCTCCTCTGCGCGACGTACCAGCGCGCGAAGCTCGCTCAACTTGAGCGGCTTCTGCAGGTAATCGAGCGCGCCCATCTTCATCGCCTGCACCGCGGTCTGCACGCTGCCATAGGCGGTCATGATGATGAGCTGCATATCGGGGAGGATCTCCTTGGCCTTGGTGGCCAGCTCGATCCCTCCGACATGAGGCATTTTCAAATCTGTAATAAGGACATCGAAGGAGCGCTCCTCGAGGGCTTCGAGGGCTTCCTTTCCGTTACTCGCTGTGGTGACCTCGTGATCATCGATCTCGAGGGCCTCCTTCACGAAGTTACGGATGTTGTTCTCATCTTCGGCAATGAGGACTCGTGCCATACATCATCCCGTGTTTGAAGCTCCGGGGCTTGTTCGAGCCCGGGGATTCGGATGGTAACGATCGCGCCGCCATCGGGGTGATCCTCTGCTTCGATCACGCCACCATGCGCTTCGACGATCTCGGAGGAGATCGCCATCCCGAGCCCCGTGCCCTGAAACTGGGTCGTCACGAACGGCTCGAAGATGTCGATATCTTCGGGGAAACCTTCACCAAAGTCACGCACCGCGATCGATAACACATCGCCATCCTGTGCGATAGTCACCTCGACGGGCATCTCGGGGTCGGAGAAGGCGAGCGCGTTGGCGGCGATGTTTTTGACGGCGCAGGCGAGCATGGTGGTGTCGAACCACCAGCGCGCTGGCTTCCTCTCGTGAAGGATCACCAGGCGTGGATCGTCGATGAGCGCCTCGAGCTCGAAGATCAACTCGGCGAGCTCGTTCTCGGCGCGCTCGACCTGCCGCGAGCCGATGAAATCGAGCAGCGACTCGGACATGCGGTTGAGGCGATTGAGTTCTGTGAAGATGGAGTGAATCTTGTCGCGCACGTGACCATCGGGCAGCACAGAGAGCAAGAGCTCGGCTTGACCCATTGCAGCCGTCAACGGATTGCGCATCTCGTGCGCGAGCAAGGCAGACATCTTGCTCAAGGCTGTAAAGAGATCTTTTTCCTCTTGCATCCGGAGCTCCCTCTTTCTCGACCAAGCCAGCAACAGTGCCCGGCTCGTCCGAGCGGAATTCGCGATCGCCTCCAGGCGATCTTAAGAACATTCTCCTGTGAGGTGCACACGAGACCAAGGTTCGGTCTCCACACCCCACGACGTTCTCGCTGCCCTGACTTCACCTCACCGCCCTCACAAACAGCCTCGTGCTTTTTGTGAGAACGGCTCGATCACCCCACAGGTTCAAGCGGTTGCCAGACTGACCACAGTTAAGATTTTATCATCTGACTGTCGGTTGGCCAGATTCTGGCGGCGTCTTTTCTTACTGCAAACCACGAGCCATAAAACTCGAGTCCTCTTAAAACTCGACGTTCATGCTGATAAATCAAGGGGTTCATCACAAATTAGTGCATTCGCAACTACCTTTCCGTAGTGCCGAAAAACCTGCAAGATCCTGACATGATCGGCAAATCTGGCAGGAATTTATTGCGCTTGTTTCTTGTCCCCCCTCAATCCCCCAATTCTGCATTCGCGTTCATTTTTCACCGCTTCGCTCTCTGAAAAATAAACACGACCATCCGCTTCACTTCGTTCGCGGAACTATGCTTGTTTTTCAAGCAGTCCCTGCATCCGCGCCTCGCTCGCTGCGCTCGCAAGACACGACCATCCGCTCGACTGCGTCTCGCGGAGCTATGCAGGGGGGACTTGGGCTGCTCCACCGAGAGCTTTGTGTTTTGCACTGAGAAAATAGGACTTGGTGCCTCTTCGAAAGCTTTGTGTTTTGCAGTGATGAAACAGAACTCAGGCAACCTCACCGATGCTTTGCGTTTTGCATGCGACGGAGCCCCCCACCGAGCAGAAGAAAGACGCGGTGAGGGAGCAAGCATGCCGTGGGCGCCAATGGGAGACAAACGCAGAGCAGTCGAGCCTTGGCGCACACGCCACGCGCAGCGACCAAGCGCGCGTCGCTTCTTCTCGCGAGGAAACTGGGGGGTTGGGGGGACAAAACCAGAGAGTGCGCATTGCTTCGGCGCCTTCATCACACCAGAAGCTCCCCTATGCTTCGGCGCCTTCATCCCAACCGAAGCTCCCCACGCGTCGGCGCCAACCTCACCAAGAAGCGTTTCGGTACGCCTCGAACCCAAAGCGGCGAGGAGCCTGTCATCGGTGACAGGCTCCT
>Ga0208061_100088_pt1 | contig 31013 bp, 21 predicted proteins | sample DeeseametaMP0555_FD_184209 | JGI IMG/M metagenome (GOLD analysis project Ga0208061, IMG submission 184209) | Marine microbial communities from the Deep Atlantic Ocean - MP0555 (SPAdes) | ecosystem: Environmental > Aquatic > Marine > Oceanic | place: South Atlantic Ocean | collected 2011-01-23 | reverse complement strand
GAGCTGCTCGAGCGGCGCGCTGTCATACTCTCCGCCGACGATGTCGAACCCCATCAGCTTCGTGATCACGGGCATGAAGTCGAGCTGCGTGATCGGCGCCTCGATATCGCGCCGCTCGCTGCCAGGGATGTGAATGATCCAGGGGATGCTCAACGCCTCCTCGTAGATCACGCCGTTGTGCTCGTAGACGCCGTGTGATCCAAATGCTTCGCCGTGATCCCCCAACAGCACCACGATCGTATCCTCGCGCACGCCGAGGTCATCGAGGATCTCCATCACGTCACCGATGAAGTCATCGACCATGTGAACCCCGCTCATGTAGCGGTTGAGGAGCGGCTTCTCGTGGAAGTTTTTGATCCGCTTTTCAGGGATCGAGTAATCGTGATGAGGCGCGAGCGTCAGGTAGGTCACCCAGAACGGCTTCTGTGCGTCGACCTGCTGTTTTAGCCACTCGCGGCTCGGTTCGAGCATCGTCGACTCCTCGTAGCCGAGGTAGTTGATGTGCTCGAAGCCGGTGGTATCGAGCGACTCGAGGTGCATCGCGGTGCCAAACCCGAGGTTGTCGATCATCGGCGCGTAGAACTGGAAGAGTCCGCTCGAGGCTTGAATGAACAGGGTGCTGTACCCTTGCTCCTCGAGCAGCTCCGGGAGGCAATGCTGCGGCACACCGCGCGCGGCGACAAAGAACGCGCGCGGGAACGGGTAGATGCCGCAATGCAGAGCCACGAGCGCCTTGGCGGTGACTGGCATCGGCGCGTGCGCGCGCTCGAAGACCAGGGATTCCCTGGCGAGCTTGTCGAAGTTTGGCGTCGTCTTGACCTTGGGGTTGTAGGTCCCGACGACATCACGACGCGTCGACTCCATCAAAATCACCACGACGTTGGGGTGCTTCTTCGAGGTCTCGACGAGGTGTGTCTCGGGCCGCTCGTGCATCGAGGTGTGACCGACGCCAGAACCGAAGACAAAGCGACCGAGCGCCTGCTTCGATAACTCGAGCGCAGCGCCTCGCATCACGTTCTTGAGCGAGGGGTTCACGAGCGTGGGGATAAACATCACCACCAAGCCTGCGATCACAGCGATGATGGCGGTGCGACGCGCTCGCAAAAGCGGCGCCTTTGGCAGGCGGGCGCGCAGCAACCAGGCGATCACGGGAGCGATCGCCATGACGCCGATGATAAGGAAGAAGAACGCGCGAAAGAGCGAGACAAACGAACTCTGGAACAGGATGTCGATGTGCATCCCGAACGTACTTTGCACGATGTCGAGATCCAGGTTCTCGCCAGTCTGATGATAGAACGCGACATCGGCGACCTCGAAGAGGCAGTACCAGATCAGGATAAAGTGCAGCGCGCCAAGGTACAGGATCACCCAGGGCTTTGGCCGATCGCGCACCTTTCGCATGATCAGGACGCCGATGCCAGCGAGCGCTGCGCCCGCGCCGATGACCTCGAGTGATGCGAGAAAGTGGCTCGCCCCCAAGGACTCGTACATCGTCAAATAGAGCGCCTTGCAGCCGATGCTCAACACGAGCATCGGCCCCAGGATCCCCCAGAACAGCACTGGCCAATCGCGCGTTTCTTCAGTCAACGGAGTTCTCGACGCAGGATAGGAGCGTTCATCACGATATCAGTCTACTGACCTGACCATGAGGATGTGAAGCGCCACCATACCACGTCGCGAGCGGTGGCGCTTTGTCTCCATCTCCATTCACTCTGGCGCGAGGCGTGCTGCCGAGCAAAAGCGAAGCCGCCGGGAAGTTTTAAGCGCTGGGTGGCGTCATGCACCTGGCCTTAAAACTTCCCGGCGGCTTCGCTTTTGCGGGCCACCGCTGGTGGTTCACCACCGGCGGCTCGAGAACAGATAACCTCGTTCGAGGTGCTCACTTGCCGTCAACAAGAAAGGTCTTGATCGCCTTGAAGTATGCGGTCGTGTTGACGCTGAAGTTGTCTCTGCGGTCGGGGTTCTCCACCACGTAGATGTTTCGGTCGACGATGGTCTTCTGTTTGGCTTGCAGCGTCTTCATGTCCGACGCCTTGAAGAGCTTATCGTTGCTTCCGACGATGAGCTTGACCTTCTTGGTGTGCCCCTTGGTGATCCCTGGCGCGCTGCCGAGCGCGCTCTTTGGCTCGTTCTTCTTGTCGTAGCCAGCGGAGGGGACCTCCATCGGCTCGTCCCAGCTGCTGAACCGCTCCTCGAGATCCTCCATCGACAGGAAAGGCGTGTCGGCGATGATCGCTCTGACCTCAGCTCGATTCCAACCGACCCCGAGCGAGAGCCCTGCGCCAACTCCCCATCCGTAGACATCGAATGATGAGGCGTACTTCTTTCGGCAGAAGTCGACCATCGCCTCGAAGTCTTTCTGGAAGTGAGGATAGATGTACATGTTGTTGGCGATCTTGAAATCACTGCTCTGGCCAAAACCGCGGTAATCGTAGACGACCACGTTGTAGCCAATGGACGTGAACTGATCGACGCGGCGCAGGTAGTTCGCCATATTCCCCTCACCGTTATGCGAGATGAGGATGAGCTTCGTGCTCTTTGTCTTCGATGGGATGTGCCACGCTTTAAGCTTGGCGCCATCACTCGTGGTGACGGTGTGCGCCGTGTACTCCATGTTGTACTTATCGGGCAGTTGCTTGTAGGTGCGAGAGGGGTTGAGGGCAAAAGCCGTCGAGGCTGTCACGAGCATAAAGAACAGGACCATCGACGCACACACGTGTTTCATAAGAGCTCCTCGGGGATGAACATTTTCGATGAAATCACAAGGTATATCGCGCGCTCACGACGAACAATCGAGAAAAACGCGCTCGATGCCATCGCGATCATGACCGTCAGCAGACCGTCGAGAGACCGTCGGCGACAGTCCCCCGACGGTCTGCTGACGGTCCTACGACAGTCTCTGATACTTCGTATCACCCGAGAAGAGAGGTCGTTTTTGGCAAGAAAAGGTTCAGCGCGACAACATCCCGGCCACTTCGAGCACGCCGCGACCGAGCCAGCTTCGCTCCTCACACGCCAGGATCTCGCAGAGCCGCTGCGTGCGATCGAGCAAAACCTGAGCGCGGACCCTGTCGCCCATGTCACACGCCAGCGCCGCGAGCTCGCAGTCGATGTGCCCGACCATGTAAGCGGCACCTCCCGATGAGGCGAGCTTGCGGGCCTCGGCGAGCACAGCGAGCGCGTCCTGAACCTCGCCGCCAAGGCGCAGGTAGCGGCCCTGTAGGGTCAAACAGCTCACGACGTGGAAGCGTTGTGGCGCATTTCCCGCCAGGAAATCCTGCATCAGCTCGAAACATCGCCGCGCATCATCGAGGCGCCCTCGCTCGCAAAAGAGCCACCCCTGAAAGGCCGCCATGTAGCCCAAAACATCCCAGCGCTCGCGCTCGAGTAAGATCGGAAAGATCTCCTCGGTGATCTCGTAGGCGCGCTCGTACTCGCCATCGAGCCCCAGCGCGATGCTGATGTTCCAGCGAGCCATGCACCGCCCGAGCGCGTCGCCGAGCTGCGTCTCCATTTCGATCGCCGCCTCGGCTGCGCGGCGCGACTCCTCGAGACGCCCGAGGCGCAGCCACGTCGTGCTGCAATTGCGCCTGGCGACGGACGTGGACTGAGGGCGCTCGAGCTTCTCGAAGATCTGCGCAGCGCGCTGCTGCACCTCGATCGATTCGAGCAAGTCCCCACGGTTCTGGAGCGCCACGCCGAGGTTGTTCAAGGTCTGCGCCAGCGAGCGCAGGTTCTTCTGCTCCTCGAAGAGGCGACACGCCCACTCGTTCAGTGCGACGGACTTGTGGAACCTGCCATGTTGGCGCGCCAGGACCGCCAACACGCTGAGCGCTCTGGCGTGGTGCGTGCCAAACAACGCCTCGTGCCTGGTGTTCGCGGCCTCGGCGTAGGCTTGCGCCTTCTCTCGATCGTAGGCCCGGAGCGCCACGCTCGCCAGGTCGACGAGCACCTCCACGCTCGTCCTCCTGTCCTCCACCTCGCGCAACAACCGCAGCGACTCGAAGAGATGTTCATTCGCATCATCGACGGCGTAGCGATCGTAACCAATCAGCCCGAGCGTTCGGTGCGCGAGCGCTCTGGTGTGGAGATCCTCGGTCGCCTGCGTGAACTCGAGCGCGCGCCCCAGCGCATCTCTTGCCTGCTCGAACTGCCCTCGCTCGCGCAGCATGTAACCGTGGAGCCAGAAGAGCCGACCGCCAACCTCGAGGTGCTTGCCATCCTCGCCGTCCTCGCCCTCGCCAAGCTCTCCCCAGAGACGCAAGGCGTTCCCCAGCGCATTCCAGGCTTCGGTGACCTCGCCGATGGTTACCGCGCTGTTCGCCAGACACCACCAGATCTCGATCTCGAGCGTGACATCGAGCGCGCGCATCAGGAGCGCGCGGGCGTCCTCGATCGCCTCCATCTTATCGCCCACGAGAGACTTCAGACGGACGCACTCGACGTCGACCTCGGCGCGCGTTCGAGCGTCGAGGAGCGCGTGGGCATCATCGAGCGTCATGACCTCGACGTAACAGGAGAGCGCGCGCCGAGGCTGGGCGCTCTGGACCGCAGGATCGCGGGCGATGGCCAAAAGCTCTTCGAGCGCGCCCGCGCGATCACCTGCGCACAAGCGATGATGCGCGAGCTCTCCCGCATACGCCTGCTCGGTCTCTCGAAGAGCCTCGACGATGCGAGCGTGGATCAGCGATCGTTCATCCTCGGAGAGGCTCGCTGCGGTCGCCTCTCGCAATCGGTCATGAGCGAACGCGAGCCTCCCATAGAGGTCGCGCTCGAGGAACCCGACCTCGACGAGCGCATCCACCGCGTCTGTATCACCGAGACTCGTCGCGAGCGCCGGGGACACGGAGCGCTCGAGCAACGCGAGGTTCTGCGCGAGAGTCCGAGACTCGGGTGAGAGTTCGCCAAGGCGCGCGAGGACAACCTCGTCGAGCCCTTGGGTCAGGTGCGCCTCGTCGTGCAAATACCAACGCCCCTGTCGCCGCCGCAACGCCCCACGGCGCACCGCGACGCGGAGCATCTCGGATGCCTGAAAAGGGCTGCCATGGGCGCGCGAAACAATGGCATCGAGGACACCCTCGGGCGCCTCGCGAGCGTCGAGAACCCCGAGCATCGAACGCAACATCGCGCGAAGCTCCTCGGGCTTCATCGGGCCCACAGAGACGCGATGTGCTCCAGGCGTTTCGAGCAACGCATCGAGCAACACGCCGCCTTCCGTAGAGCGCGCGGTCCCGACCACAATAAGCCCCTTCGAGAGCGGGGTCTGCACATCCGGAGCCGTGAGCAACGAACGCAACCACTCGAGCGTGAACTCGTCAGCCCACTGCAAGTCATCGAGCACGAGCACGACCTCGCGATGCGCGAGGAGCTGCCGAAACAACCCATCGAGCCCCCGGAACAGCGAGATCCGCGAGGTTCCGGGAGGAAGGCGCGGCGGCGAGTCGTGCTCGTGAGGTCGAAGAAACCGCGCGAGCTGCTCGGGCATCCCGCGCGGCCCCAGATGGCTCGTGATGCTATCCCAAAAGCTCGAGAGCAAGCTCAAGGGAGCCTGTTGCTCGCCGCGGTTAGCCTTGGTGCGGAGCACGAGCGCTTCGGTGTCAGGGCGCGCCCGCTGAAAGTGTGCGTCACCGAGCACCTCCCTTAACAACCTGGACTTCCCCGCGCCCGCGCGGCCCGTGACGATCCAAACACCGCCCTCGCCGCGCTCGAAGTGCTTTAACACATCTCGCATATGGCGCTCTGGCGCGCGCCGCATCACGCGCGCGGCGGTGAGCAAATGAGGCACCTCGGTCGCCTCTCTCGCAGGCCAACTGACCCATGGCGCGAGGATCGCGCGAACCTGATCCGCGTGCCCGGGACGCGAGGCAACCTTTGGAGACAACAACGTATCGGCGAGGTTCGCGATCTCTCGAGGGATCTCGGGACGGAGCGCATCCACGCGCACAGGCGATCCGAGATCGAGCAGCGCGAGCACATCCTCCGATGTGTTCGCGTGCGCGGCGCGCCAGCCTGTGATCAACTCGTAGAGGACGCACCCCAGCCCGTACAGATCGGCGCGCGCGTCCAACCTCCACCCATCGAGCAGGACCTCGGGGGCCATGTAACTGAGCGTCCCCGCGGGCTCGGGAGCATCCGCGTCCTGGATGTCGATCCTGGCGGCGATGCCAAAGTCGATGAGGATGGCGCGTCCGTTGGAGAGGAAGATGTTGCTCGGCTTCAGATCGCGATGCAGGACGCCGCGCGCGTGAAGGTAGGTGAGCGCGTCCGCGATATCGGCGATCCAGGGAATGCCACGAGTCCAGTGCGAGAAGGGCTCCTCGCGCAAATGCTGGCGCAAGGTATGCCCCACGAGCAGCTCCATCGCCACCCACACCACGTCACCCTCCACGCCACAATCCAGCGTGCGAACGATGTTCGGGTGATCGAGCCGCGACCAGGATCGCAGGGACGCCACCAACGCCTCGGGGTGCTCGTGCCCGTCGATGAGCTTGAGCGCCACGCGCGCTCCCGTCGAGACCTCTTCGCTCGCCCACACGCTCCCGGTGGCTCCCGACCCGAGGAGTGCCACGAGCATGTAAGGCCCGACCCTTTCGCCAGGGGTGCCTCTCACTTTACTTCTCCACACAGATGTATGTCAGAACGCGCTCCGCCGCGGAGCTATGGTTCTACACACAAAGCAAGAGTGATACCATGATCGCGAATGGTGTTTCTTCTCCGTCCAAGGATGCGGGCCATGAGCACAGATGACACAGAGACCACGCTCCCCCAGGCGACCCGAGCGCCCATGCGCCACGAGCGACGAGAAGCTGTGCTCACGGTGTTGGCCCATTTCGACCCAGCTTACATCGGCGCGATGGCGATCGTGGAGCAGGTGACGAAGCTGTCGCGACAGGACCTCCAGTTCACACTGCTCGATGGCGAGGAGCGAACCCTCGACGATCCATTCCTGAGCCGCAAACCTCTCGAGCTTCGACTCGAGGGGGACGAGGTCGTGCTCGATACGAGCAGCGGCGTGCCCCGGATCATGCGCGATGGCAAGCGGCTCGCGTCTGCCACCCCCGAACGCATCCCGGCGCAGGAGCTGGAGCGAGGTGTGGTGCTAAACATCACCGACAGAGTCGCCATGTTGCTCCACCGGCGCGGCATTCCTCACCGACCACCGGTCGAGGAAGAGCTCGGGCTCGTGGGCGTGAGCGAAGCGATCGCGCGACTTCGCAGGATGGTGCGCAAGGTCGGCCCGACCCCGTTGAATGTGTTGATCTGCGGAGAGTCAGGGACAGGCAAGGAGCTGGTCGCCTCGGCGGTACACCACTCCAGTGATCGCGCGATGAGGCCGATGGAGACCCTCGACATGGCAGCGGTGACGCCAACGCTGGCTTCCTCGGAGATCTTTGGCCACAACCGCGGCGCCTTCACGGGCGCTGAACGAAGTCACATCGGCGCGCTCGAGCGCGCCCACGAGAGCACGCTGTTTCTCGATGAGGTCGGTGATACTCCGCCCAATGTCCAGCCGCTGTTACTGCGCGCGCTCGAGTCTGGAGAGATCAGACCTGTGGGCGCGGCGACGACAAAATCAGTGGACGTGAGGGTGCTCGCGGCGACAGATATCGACCTCGACGCGGCGATCACTTCGGGGGGATTTCGAGCATCGCTCTTCCATCGCCTCTGCGGCTTTCGCATCGACGTGCCGCCGCTCCGAACACACCGAGAGGATATCGGCGTCCTCGCGCTTCACTTCTTGCGCCAGGAGCTCGCGCGCATGGGCGCCTCTCACTGCCTCGACGCCGACGCTCGCAAAAACTGGCTCAGCGCGACCACGATCGCGAAGCTGGCCGCGTATCACTGGCCAGGGAACGTGCGACAACTGCGTAATGTCACACGGCAACTCGCGATCCTCACCTGCGACGAGGCTTACTTCGGGGAGGGCGTCGATATCGACGCGCTGCTCCCGACGACACCCGACGAGCCCGCGAACTCGGCCTCCCGAGACCTCTGGTCAGAGGTCTCGGCGCCGGACTCCTCGTCATCGTATCGACCACCGGACGAGGTCCACGAGGAGGAGCTGCTCGGCGCGCTGAGAGCTCACCGATGGGCGCTCGCGCCTGCGGCCAAGGCGTTGGGGGTCTCGCGCACGAGCCTTTATGCGATGATCGAGCGCTCCAACAAGGTCCGCAAGGCCGTCGACCTGAGCGCCGCCGACATCGAAGACGCCCTCGAGCTTCACGACCGAGACACCACCCGAGCTGCCCTCGAGTTGGAGGTCTCCGAGCACGCGCTCAAAATCCGCATGAAGGCGCTCGATATCGAGCATTGAGACCGTCGTGATCACCGCGAGCACGGCATCGGATGACATCGCGCTCGATGGCATCGAGGATCGCTGGAGATACGAGGTGAGACAGGATCGAGCACCGCGTCAGCCGATGGCCGCTGCCTCGAAGTCCTGAGGAACAAAAGAGGTCGAGATCACGCCGTCCTGGCCCGCGCGCCTGGCGGCGGCGCGCTTGCTCAACTCATCACCTCGAAGACGCCACGCGATGATCTGTCTGGCGCGCAAATCACTGCGAGCGAAGCGACCGAGCCACAGGAGCGCCTCTTCGGCGGAGTGATACTGGAACATGCAGGCGACCTCGACCAACCTGTCGATGGCCACGCGATGACCCAGCGCCGCGAGCGCGCAGGCGGCGTCATGGCGCATCGACTCGGGGCCTGATTTTGCCTCCAGCGTCTTCTCGAGCGCGCTGCGCGCGTTATCATCACCGCACGCAGCCAACCCATGGAGCACCATGATGCGCGCGAGCCCCTTCTTCTTGCCGAGTGCTTTCTTCAACGCCTTCCAGCGATGCTCGTCCTGAGGATCTCCCAGAAACAGGAGCGCCTGGAGCATCGAAAGCGCAGGTTCATCGGCGCGTGCGTCGACGACTGCACGCACGCGCGACGCCGCATCGGGTGTGGCGATGCGCCCGAGCGCCATCAAGGCCATCTGCAGAGCGCCTCCGATCACGTGCTTCTTCGCCCCTTTCGAGGCTGTCGCCCAACTCTCGGGCTCCCCGACCACCTCGAGCAACCTCGGCACCCAACGCTCGTCCCCCTCCCTCATGGCAAACATCGAGGCGAACTCGAGCGCCAACGGATCATCATCCACGTTTAGCCACTCCCACATGATGTCGCGTACGATGGCAGGTTCGAGATCGATGGCGAGCGCCGCGAGCGCTGCACAATGCGCCTCTTCGCCAATGTCCGCATGTGCCAGGCGGTTCAATGTCTCGGCCACCACAGGATCGTGAGGTCGCATGATGGCGAGGTATGGCGAGACGAACTCGAGGACGTAGGGATCAGGGTCGGACGCCATCGCCAGCGCCGCGTCGAAGGCGCGCTGTTCGAGCGCCGGTTCGAGGTTTCCGAGCGCGACGGCCTCGGCCAACTCCCAGAGCCAACTGGTGCGCGTGAACTCGTCGTTCCAGGAGTCACCGATGATGTCGATGATGCGCTCGACGGCGCGAGGATCGCCAAGTCTGGTGATCGTGATCGCGCAGCGCTCCTCTTCCTCATCGAAATCAGCCAGCGGGAACAACGCATCGCATACGGAAGGATCACCGATCGAGCGGAGCGCATCGTGCGCGGCGTTCGCTTCATCCTCGGATGAAGGCTCGAGCGCGATCTCGAGGACGCGCGGAACGAGAGATCTGGCGCCAGGACGCCACCCCTCGGCGCGAAGACCATTCAGCGCGGAGATGCGCACCGACTCGTCCTCGGTCTCGGCCAGTTTCTCGGCGATGTGAGCGATGCGGTCGGCGCCTTCGGTGACCAACAACAGCAAATCATGAAACGCGCCACGGTGTTCTTCATCTGCGCTCTCGTAACGCGCGGAGACATCGGCGCGAGCGTCAGCCCCTTCGATAACCACGCGAGCGCTCAGGGCGCACAGCGCGACCTGCGGTTCCACAGCGCGAGACAGCTCGCGCAATATCGGCAAATGTTCGCGCGTCGCGTACCTGCATGAGACCTCGGCGGCAAACACCTTCGACGCGCCCGAGGCCGCCCCGTACCTGGTCGTCGCGACTTTGACCGCAGCGTCGACGCCGATGATTTTTACCCAGACCTCTGCGGCGACCCAGGCGAGCTCGTCCCACTCGGTCTCGTTGAACGCCATCGCTTCGAGCGCCTCGATCGCTTTCGCGGGGACCTCTGCATCAGGCTTGTTTCGCAACACATCGTCGAGGTCGCAAACAGCGTCGTACCTCTCGTCCTCGGATGTGCTCGATAGCGCGGCAAATATCTTATCCATCACGAACTCCTGCATGACATTCACGAACCGTGCTGAAGGTAATGGGGCCGCGCGACCGGTCCAATCGTGGTTCGATCGTCACGCGATGTCGAAAGCGCTCAAGGCACCTCCACCGCGCCGACATCCGAGGACGCCCCACGCGCTCGCCCGAGGATATCCTCATCAGGAGACTGCGTTGAATCCGCCGCACCGAGCGCCATGCTCGACTCGCCGGGGGTAGCATAGGTTTCGACCACGCCGAGGTGCGCCTCACAGATCGTCGCCGAACCATCCGCGAAGCGACCGGCGACCTCGTCCCAGCGCGGCACGGCAAGACCGCTCGGATCAGCGAGCATCGGATCGGCCTCGATGGCGCTCGCGTCATCGGAAGGATTCACAGCGTCAGCGCCCGAATCAGGCAACGGGGAGCCCCCGTTCCAGTAGAGGTTGTTCGCGAGCGTGAAGCTCACGAGGTCGTCTGGCGCGGTGTCCGAAAAGTCAGGCTCATCCCCGAGCGAGGCGGATTGCCCCATCGTGCCAGTCGGGTCAGACCAGATGTTGTTATAGAACGCGATGCGCTCGTTTGGTGGATTCTCGCCCTCGGTGTTCAGGCGCATCGCATACGCTCTGGAGGGGAGATCCCCGACGACGGTGTTGTGCCGGAACACGATATCGCGACCGCCCTTGACGCCAAATGGCGCGCGCATGTCCACATCGGAGTTCCCCACGAACAGGTTATTCTCGACCATGATGTCGTGGGTCTCGAAGAAGGGCTGACCATCCTCGCCAAGCAACAGGAAGCCCGTCCCGGTGTTCCCCTGCCAGTTCATAAAGACGTTGCGCCGCACGCGCACGTTCGAGCTCCCCGTGAACATATCACTCGCGCCGTTGCTGTCCTTGATCACGATGTAGCTCGAGGTCTCGGCGTTGTTCGCGCGACCGCTCCCCTCGAAGTCGTTGAAGAAGATATTATCCTGGACCGTGACATCATCGACGCTGTTGATGTCGATATGCTCGTCGCTGCCGGTCTGGTTGTAGAACATGTTTTGTTCGACGACGATCCCGGTCGTCGAGTTGTTGATCTTGAGGATATCGTTGTCGTAGCTGTCATGCATGACGTTGTCACGCAGCGTGATCCTCGAGACCGAGTTATCCCCTCCGCCGTCGACATGCACCACGAGCGCGCCAGCGCCCGGGCCGCTGTGCGCGATGTCGAAGCCCTCGAGCGTGATCCCCTCGCAACCATTCGGGTGGGAGTAGAACGTCATCACGGTGGCGTCATGGCGAAGGCGCGCCTGATAAGGCACCTCCGAACGCACGGTCACACCCTGCGCGAAGCTGCCGCGCATGCGAATGCGCCCGGTGTAGGTGCCTGGGCGCACGAGGATCGTGCTGTCATCCGAGGCGTTATCAAGCGCGTGCGTGATCGTCGCCCACGGCGAATCAGCGCTGCCATCTCCTGCGCCGTCATCTCCGTCTGTCGCCACGTAGTAGATCGTCCCGGAGGGCGCAGAAGCAGGCTGACATACGGGCGTATCATCGGGCCCTGAGTCCATGTCCCCCGAGCTCATATCGTCGGCGCCAGCGTCCACATCATCGCCGACATCTGCGTCATCGCCAGAATCACTGCCAGCGTCGACACCCGCGTCATCGCCAGTGCTGCTGCCATCATCCGTGGGCATCCCCATATCCGCGCCCGAGCCGCCGCTGTCCTTGACGCTCATATCGAGGTCGACGTTGCCCATATCGCTCGTGCCATCGGAGTTGTTCGAAGAGGCAGGGTCCGAACAGCCACACGCGAGCGCGAGCGTCAGCGGGATCAGTAAGCTCTTGATCTGTTGTCTAGCGTTTTTTGATTCGGGGTGCTGCGTATCCACTGTTTCTCTCAAGGGAGGTCCTCCGGGGGGTCATAAACAAGAGCGAGGTGTCCTCGCGCTCACATCGAGGATGTGACTTATCGCAGCTTCGCGCAGATTCACAGGGGGTTTCGAGGCGATCACGACTCGAGCACGTCCCCCAAAAACTCCTGCGTGAAGTCGAGGAAAGCGCGCACTTTCGGGGGGATGATGTTGGTCGCCGAGTACACGAGCGAGGCGAACACTTGATTTCCGACGACATCGGCGTCGACACCTTCAACCTCGGCGGTCATGATCGGGGCTCGGTGATTTCGGACAACCTGCTAAACGTCGATGGCATGGAGCAGCGCGTGCTGCGCTACGTCAGGATGCAGCAATCTGCAAACGAACCTCATGGTGAGCCCAGGCCGCCCCACAAGCTGTTCGCCGCGCCAGCGGTCCCCTACCTGATGAAGTGGACGGGCTTCCCGAGGTTGGCCTACGCCGCCAGCGCTTACCGCGTCGAAGGCATCAAGGCGGACGTGCTCGCCAGGTTGGACCACGAGTGCAAATACAAAGGGATCGCCGAAGCCTGCCCCAGACAATTCGATCACACGAGCCTGGAGCAAGAGCGGGAAGATCGCCATAACTTCCTGTTTGCCAGGATGACCATGCCGGTGCTGTTCCTCCAGGGAAACAAGGACCCGGGCCAGCATCCAGAGGAGTATGAAAACACGCCTGACTTCGTCACGAACGGTCGCGTGCAATTCATCGACGGCAATCACTTCTTCCAGCTCTGCGCGCCCGAGGCGACATCAGCCGCCATGCGCGCCTTCCTCTCCGAGCCGCTGCCATAGCGCGCGCGACCTGACCTCGCTGCTCGCTGTCGCGATCCTCGAAAACAGGTTACCATCCTGGGCATCATCATCGAGACATGTTCGCAGAGAGGATGCCATGCGGATTGTGATTGTCGGTTCGGGGATCGCTGGTTCGGAGGCCGGCACTTACCTGGGCTATCGCGCCAAACAACCCCTCGAGGTCATCGAGATCGAGTGCGAACCCAATCGCCGCTTTGGCGGCTGGGGCTTCCAGCGCTTTCCGATCACGCAGACCACCAACCTCGCGGTGCGAAAGATGTACCTCGGGCAAGACCCACAGGAGATCTTTGACTGGCTCGAGGACGAGGCGCAGCGCGAGCAGTGGCCCGAAGAGCTAAAATCATTGAGCATCCACCCCGACAGGCCGATCCCTCGCGCGCTGATCCAGCGCTATGTGACGTGGCGCAGGGAGCAGGTCGACAATGATCTGGTGAGCTATCGCTCGATCACTGGCGAGGCGATGCGCGTGCGAGTTGGAGACGAGGGGGTCTCTGTCGAGCTTCGCTCGGGGGAGCGGATCGAGGCAGACAGGATCATCATGGCGTCGGGTTCGATCGCGGTGAAGATCCCGAAGTACCTCGAGCATCTTCGAGATCACGAGCGCGTGATCATCGATCCCTTGACCATCGAGGGGCACGAGCGCCGCCAGCAGATCCCGACGGATGCGCGCGTGCTGATCCTCGGGACCGGGCTGACCGGCGAGGAGCAGGCGAACATTCTGTACAAGCGTGGGGGTGAGAAACTGACGATGTTGTCGCGTCATGGGCATCGCCACTACACCTACCAGCAGAACCAGAACAACATCCCGCTCGTGTTGGATGAACCGCCGGACTTCTTGCTGGCCGAGACCCCCGAGGAGTTCGATGACAGCCTCGTCGAGTTCTACGACCACTTCTTGAAGCTCGGGTACTCTCAGGAGGACATCCTCACCGCGCTGCGACCTCACTGGAACCAGATGCGCGCCGAGCTCGGCGGGTGTTACAGCGCCGCGGACAAGCTGCGGCGCTTCAGGCGCTCGCTGGCGGTGAACTCGATCGGCGCGAGCTTCGAGGTCACGCAGAACCTGGAGGAAGCCGAGGAGAGGGGTGCGCTGACCGGGATGAACGGGTTCATCCACGCCATCGAGGAGGATGGCGATGAGTTTGTCGTGCGTTACGCGGAGAGCGCTGATTCCGAGGAGGATCTTCAGGAGAAGCGCTTCGATTATATCATCAACGCGATCGGTCGAAACATCATCCGGCACCCGATCTGGGAGACACTCCTCGATGAAGGCATCGCCAGCAAGCACGCGGGGATCGGCGTTCGCGTGAGCCACGCGGGGCAGCTCGTCGACGAGGATGATAACGCGTCTGATCTGATCTGGGTCGTGGGGATGGCGCGCGCCGGGGATCATGCGTTGCGGCATGGGTTTCTGGGCAACACGGCGTTCAACCTTCCGCAAGTTCGCGCGCACCTCTATGACACGATCGACGCGATGCTCGACGGGCCAAAACCGGATCACGAGAACAAAATCGCCGAGGCGCTCTATTTACTCGAACACGAGGGGATCGAGGCCAAGTTGCACGTGCGAGACGAGACCTTGTTGGTGTGGGCGGTGAGCGAGGGATATCCCGAGATCGCGAAGGCCTTGATCGAGGCAGGCGCCGACGTGAACGCGGCGAACAGCCTGGGGAACACGCCATTGATCCGCTCGGCGTGCACGAACCGCCTGGAGCTGACGCGGTCGCTGATAGAGGCTGGAGCAGACCTCGACATGCAGAACGCGGACGGGTACTCGGCGCTGATTCTGGCGAGCAGGCGTGGCAATCAGGGCGTGGTCGATGCGTTGCTCGAGGCTGGCGCGGATCAAAGCCTGACGACGCGCTGGGGGTTCACCTTCGAGAACCCTGGCTCGTCGCCAAAATCACCGCTCACCGGGCCGCGCGATGCCGCCCTGGAGTCGAGGTTGCTCGACGCTATCCGTGGGCTCATTCATCAGGCGGCGCCTTGATGTGCGGCGGCGCGTGCGCTCGTTCCCTCACCTCGCTCACGCTCGCTTCGGGCCCAAGCTGTCGCGACCTCGCGGATCATCTTATGGGGAGCGGAGCGGGGCCATCTCGATGGTCCCCGACGCGAGCCATCGATCCGACGCCGGAGGCTCTGTCACCTGGCCTTCGATCTGTTTCCCGACGGACAATCCTGACATTCGAAGAATGTGATTCGCGCAAAACCATGACGCGCGTGCATCCAAGTGAAGGCACGCCATGATTTGGATATTTACGCCCGAATCAGATAAACATCATGTGATGACGAGCGAACACCAGTACCGAGCGCGAAGGTAAAGCGAGATGCAGAGATCGGCCATTCTTCTTTTGATGAGTCTGTTGATTGTCGGATGCTCCAACACAGAGCCAGGTCAGGACACCGAAACGCCTGCGGATATGCAGACGGGCGGCACTCCGGATGCGGGCGCTGATACGGGCCAGGATACTCCAGACTCGAGCGCCGAAGCGGATATGGCCAAAGAAGAGGACCCCGACTCGGGCACTCCTGTCGACATGTTCGAGGAAGAGGAAGAGCTTCGACCGAACGTGCAGGCCAATCAGCAGCCAAACGCTCAGAATCAGCAACCCGCCTTCCCGGAGCAAACTCGCGCGCCGCAACCCGCAGAACCTACTACGCTGACAAAGGAAGTGCTGGTCGATGGGTTGGAGATCCCATGGGGCATCGCGCCGCTGCCGGATGGCCGCCTGCTCGTCACCGAGCGCACGGGGAGGTTGCGACTTGTCAGCGCCGACGGCTCGCTCGGAGAACCACTGGGCGGCGTGCCCGACGTGGTCGACTCTGGCCAGGGTGGCCTGCTCGATGTCGCCATAAGCCCGAGCTTTGCAGAGGATCGTCTGGTGTTCCTCTCATACTCTGAAGCTCGAGGAGACGAGGGCTCCGCGCCATCGGTGGGCCGCGCGACGCTCTCCTCGGATGATAGCCAGCTCGAAGGTTGGGAGGTGATCTACCGCCAGAAGCCCGCCCGAAGGTCAGGTCGTCACTACGGCAGCAGGCTCGCCTTCGATCCGAGCGGCGCGCTCTTCATCACCTTCGGTGACCGAGGAGACTCCTTCGAAGATGCCCAGAGCCCATTCAATGGCATCGGCGCGGTGGTTCGCATCCTGCCCGATGGAAGCATCCCGCAGGATAACCCCTTCGTGAATGGTAACGAGGGCGATCCTGCCGTCTGGTCGTGGGGTCACCGCAACATCCAGTCCGCCACAATCGGACTCGATGGCGCGCTCTGGACCGTCGAGCACGGCGCTCGCGGTGGCGACGAGCTCAACCGCCCCGATCCTGGCGTCAACCACGGCTGGCCGATCATCAGCTACGGCATCGACTACAGCGGGCGACCGATCGGCGAGGGCTTGACTCAGCAGGAAGGGATGGCGCAGCCGGTGTATTTCTGGGACCCCGTCATCGCTCCCTCGGGCATGGCAACCTACACCGGAGAGCTCTTTGACACATGGCAAGGTGATCTTCTGATCGGAGGGCTGCAATCCGAAGGCGTCGTGCGACTGAAGTTGCGCGATGGCAAGGTCTACACCGAGGAGTGGATCCCGATGGGAGCGCGCGTGCGAAGCCTCGCGATCGCCAATGATGGAGCCGTGCTCGTAGGCACCGACGCTGGCGAAATCGTCGCCCTGCGCCCCGAGTGACTTTGTCGAGAACAACCTATGCACTGCGATGAACAACCAGCGTAAAGGGCAAAGGAAGTTGCCACCAAGAGCCAGCATAAAAGCGTTTCCGGCTCAGCCTTGCTTCACCTAAGAAAAATAATAACGTCATATTTTGCTTAGCACTTCTTTATTAAAATCATTTTTGTTAACTTCCACCAAGAAAAATATTCGCGTCTTTTTTTAATAGAGAGCCCAATGGAACGACAAACCGGTCGTTATCAAATCACAACCACACTCGGCGAAGAGGTCAGAGCTTACATACCATTTCCGCTCCCACCTGAACCTCCGTTGGAATTTGATCTCGAGCTACACGAGCTGCTCGGCGAGGCAAATCGAGGACTGGGCGCACTCGATGCAATGGCACTCATCTTGCCCGACATATCTCTTTTTCTATACATGTACATAAGAAAAGAGGCCGTCCTTTCTTCACAAATCGAGGGCACACAATCTTCCCTGTCAGATCTTTTGCTTTTTGAAAGTGAGCGGCAACCGGGAGTCCCGCTGGATGACGTTCAGGAGGTCTCGAATTATGTATCTGCGATGAATCATGGCCTCAAACGACTTCGCGGCGATCAGTTCCCACTATCTCTCAGATTGTTGCGTGACCTACACGAAAAGCTGCTCGCGAAAGGGAGGGGTTACGATAAGATGCCAGGCGAATTTCGAACTTCCCAGAATTGGATTGGCGGCAGTCGCCCAGGCAAGGCGCGATTTGTTCCGCCCCCTCCAAGCGAAGAGATGCACAAAAGCCTCAGCGATCTCGAGAAGTTCCTCCACGATGAGCCTGTTCGAACACCGCCCTTGATCAAAGCAGCGTTAGCTCACGTCCAATTCGAAACCATCCACCCATTTCTCGATGGTAACGGCCGGCTAGGCAGACTTCTTATTACATTCATATTATGTAATGAACACGCGATACGTGAGCCGCTGCTCTACCTTAGCTTTTATTTCAAACAACACCGCGAGGAATACTACGCGCTGCTGCAAAACGTTCGAGAAACAGGCGACTGGGAAGGGTGGCTACGTTTCTTTCTCACTGGCGTCGCGGAAACATCGCAGGCTGCGGTGAAAACCATGCGCGACAGCGTGGCATTGTTCGAGAAAGATCGCACACGGCTTTCGGGAACTCGCTCAGCCTCCTCTGCACTTCGTGTTCATGAGGTTATGCAGCGAAAGCCAATCGTAAGTATTAGCGAAGTTGCAGAACTCTCATCGCTCTCCCCTCCGACAGTTTCTGCGGTCTTCCAGCAAATGGAAGAGTTGGGGATGGTACGCGAAATAACAGGCAACCAACGTAACCGCCTGTACGCTTACCATGGTTTTATCAAACTCCTGAGCGACGGTATCGACTGAGCAACTCAAGGCCTGAACAACGAGGCGTTGTTGAACCACCACTCGACCATGACGCCGCCGTAGTGCGAGACGAGACGGTTGGTGGTGGCGTCGTAGTCCTCGCGGCGAGGATCGTCGATGGGGAAGAGCTCGACGGCGGAGTTGTTGAGAACGCTGCGGGTGTAGATCAGGCGCAGCTGGGGCCTGGAGTACATCTTCTTGTCGAGCGTGATCGCCTGAATCAACGAGAACTTCGAGACGGTGGGGACTTCGTACTCGTTGGTGCCCTGGAAGGGGCCTTGCGGAGAGCGAACCTGGTAGGAGTACTCGACGCCGGGGTGGATGTGGCGCGTGGCGTAGACGTGCATCCTGACGGCGGCGATCGCCTCCCAGTAATCATCGAAGTCGACGTCCTGGCGATCCGCGTCCTGGAAGTACTTGTAGTAGGAGCCAAGCAGCAACCCGGCGTAAGGTGTCTCGAGGTTTGCAGAGGCTGCGAACATGCGCATCCTGGCGCCTTCACTGGTTTCGTTCGGGCTCACGCCTGATGGAATCCCGAACTCGCCATACGCCGCCAGGTCCGTGCCGTTGACGTAGAACAGGTTGGCGAAGCTCCCCTTGAAGAAGCCATTGGCGGTCCAGACGCCAAGCTCTGCGCCGAGGCGACGCCCATCCTCTGCCGGCAAATACTCGACATCCGTGCTGTCCGTCTCCCGGCGAGTGCCTTCGGGCAGCGAGTGATCCTCGCCGTAGAGGACCACCTTGGCGCCAGACTTTGGCGAACCATCGGGGCGCTTGGTGATCCAGATGTCTTGCTGCAAACGCGCGGTGAGGATCGTGCGCTGGCGGTTGAGGAAGACGACATCGCTGGCGCCAAAGTCAAAGCCTGGAACCTGCACGACCTGGAATTGATAGGGGTTGAACAACCTCGATGCGCCGCCGTGGAGCTTGAGCTCGCTGCGACCGATCCCTTTCAGGTCGTAGGCCACCACGCCACCGCCGCCGACCGTGTTCAGGTTATCGAGCGGCCAGAAGTCGAGCAGGTAGATGTCATCGCCGCGGTACATCCTCGAGCCGCCCCAGAAGGAGACGGTCAACGCGTCGAGCTTCCAGCCCGCGTCTGCGTAGAGGTTTCGCACCGCGATCGTCTGGTCGAAATCACCCGTGAAGTGAAAGAGGTTGTCACCCAAGGCGAGCGTGGCGACGACCTGCGTGTAGTACTTCTGGCGCTCCGCGGTGGGCAGCTCGAAGAGGTTCTGGAACTCGAGCTCGGCGTAGTTCGACTCGTCGATGCGCGAGCCGTGCGAGACCACGTTGATCTGACGCGCGGTCCCGCCGTCGAAATCCGTGGCTGCGCGCACGCGACCGTAGGAGCCAAAGGTGAACGTCGAGGTGATGTTGCCATACTCGCTCGAGAGCTCCTTTTTGTCCTCGTCCTCAAGCGCTGTGGTGAGTTGGTCACCGACGCTCGCGTCATCGCCCTCGGTTTTATCAGGGGTAGTCGTCGCTGGTTGCGCGGGCTTTGCTGGCGCGACCTTCGAGGTTGTCGTGGTGGTCGTGGGCTTTGGCGTCTCGCTCTCGACGACGTCACTCTCGAACTCGGTCGTGGTGGTCGTCTTTACGGGAGCATCGGGCGTTTTGGCAGGTTCGACGGGCTCCTCTGCTCCCTCGTCTGCCTTTGCCTCGGCGCCATCGCCCTCCTCTTCCTCACCCTCATCCTGCGTCTCGTCACCGGAGGCGTCAGCCTCTTTGGATGCAGGAGGCTTTGCCTCGGTGGAGTCTGCCTCCTCGGGTTCGACCACCTCGGGCTCGGGTTGCGCGACGCCTACAGAAGGCGCACCGAGCGCGCAAAGGAAGAACAAGAACGCGAGCGTACGCTTGCCTTTCGAGGAGCGCGTGTAGCGACATTCATTCACGCCATTCACCTGGGAGATATCAGAGGAGATGGAGGATCAGCGGAAGCGGCGGACGTAGAGGGCGGGATCGATCCCATGAGACCATCGCACGAGCACCTGGACGGCGCCCTGGCGAGGAGGGTCCTGGTCGAGGTTGATGTGCGTCCACACATCCTCGACCTCGCACACCTTGGTCTGGTTTTGCCACTTGATCAAGATGTGTTCCCCGATCGAAGGGCAGCGGTAGATGTGCTTGGGGCTCGAGTCTTCGAGCGCGAGCGTCGTGTTCTGGTCCACGAGCAAGATTTGGTAAGCCATGGATGCCTTCTAAAAGAACGTGAAGCGTGCCAAATCGCCCATCCAGGGGGCAACGATAAACGAGTTGGCGAAGTCTAGCACGAGATGTCACGAGACGGCATCAAGAGAACGCAGCCAGAATCACTGCCCCATATCGGGGCGCGGCTTGGCGGTGGTGGTACCATTGTAAGGGGCGCAGTAACCCTCGTGGCAGTGCTCTCTGGCGAAGCACTCGTCATGCTCGACGCAAGGGCGCTTCTTCGAGTCCTGGAAGCGCTTCTTGACGTTCCCCACCCGATCCTTGACCCCATCGAGGAGCGGGCGCTCTTTCTCGCCATCCTCTCCCTCACCTCCGAGCAAGCCACAGCTCGAGCCAAGGAACAGAAGCATCAGGATCAGGGATAGCAAGCGCGCGCGTCTCACGGGGTGCCTCCATCGAGCATCGGCGTCTCGACCGTCAGGTCGTATTCGAACTGCGCGTCGTAAGGGCTCGAGACGGCAAAGAACCAGGTCACGCGCTCGCGATAGTTTTCGACGAGCTGCTCGTTCTCGTCGTACTGGCGCGGGAAGAGCATCTTGATGATCCAGCCGCCGTTCTCGGTCTGCTGGCAATCGAGCCTGGGATCGGCGCAGTCGACATCGGCCGTCTCCGAGTCGAAGACCTCCTCGATGCGAAAGCGCACCTCTTCTGGCAAGCAGCCCTTCTTCGGCGTGAGCGTGAAGGTCGCGACGAAGTCGCGGTTGTCACACGTCTCGATCGTCTGCCTGTACCAGTCAGCGTTCTCGAACCCGCACAACATACGCGTCTTGGTGTGCGAGATGCTCTTGTAGGTGTCGAGCGAGCCCGTGTAGCACCCCGTGCGGTTGTTCTCGAAGAAGTTCGATGCCTCGAAGCCCGAGGTCTCGTTCGGCTCGTCAGTGCGTTCTTCCTCGCTCAACATGCACTCGGGCGCGTTAAACGGATCGACGCGACACACGCCCACAGGCATCGGGGTTGTCCTGTTCGAGGACATGTTGCCTGTCGTGGTCTGATTGTTTCCAGCGGTCTGGTTATTCGAGACCTGGTTATTCGTCGACTGATTGTTTGGAGTCTGGTTGTTTCCAGCGGTGCCATTGTTGACCGTCACCATCGGCGGGTCATCCTGGCAGAATCCCTGGACACAGTACTGCCCCATAAAGCAATCCTGCGAGGTCTGACACTCGAGCTCTCCGCCACCGCATCCTACCGCCGTAAGAGACAGCGCCATGGCCGAGGCAAAGAGCACCAGCCCTCCATATTTTCCAGCTTCGATCTGCATCGTCATTATCAACCTCCAAAGCGCGGCAGCGCGCCGCGCCCATGGGTCCAATCTAGAGAGGTTCGAGGTCAAGCTCGCGAACAACCCAGGCGAGCGCGACGCGCGCCTGGGCGAGTTGGAAGGGTCGCACGCGAGGAGCCGTGGGGATAGGTGGCAGGCCTGCGTTGGCGCAGAAAAAGCCACTCACCGCGGCGGCCTGGTGGTCCGCATCCGCGAGCACCTCCCAGGGATTTGGCCCATCCTCCAACCTCAAGCTCGGCAACCAAAACGCGATGTCATAAACCGCGTCTCCTCGCGCTGCCCAGTTCCAATCGATCAACAACACCCCTCGCTCGGGGTGAACGCAAAGGTTATCGCTGCGCACGTCGAGGTGCACCAGCGCATCCTCGCCCCGGAAGGTCACAGCCTGCGCGTCGAGCAGCGAAGGCAGCGCGCGCTCGAGCCACACCTCATCGCAAAGCCCGAGCGAGAGGAACGGCGCGGGATCATCCGCGATGACCTCCCATCCGACGCGCTGGCCGCTCGCGCGCTCGTGCATCCCAGCGAGGTGCTCGGGGATGGGCCAACTCGCGACACGTCCGAGCGCATCGAGGACAAGCTCGACGTCACCGTCTCGCCACGCGGGTGGCCAGTAGGCGTCCCCGAGGTCCTCGAGCAAGAGCGCCGGGAGATCATCCTCCCCTTCCCCCTCGTGTGCATCGAGGAGCAGCGGCATAAAGGACGCCCCCTCGAGCGCGCGATAGTTGGCGATCTCCAGGCGCAGCCAATGCGCGGTGAGTGCGTCGGTCGCGGCCTTGAGGAACACGCGGCGACCGTCGCTCGTGCGCACGCGAGCGCGAAGCGCGGGCGTGTAGCCCCCGCTCGCCAACTCGAAGCTCTCGACGCCAAAACCCAACGCATTGGCGGCTTGATAGAGCGCGTTTTCCTGACCTTGCTTCATCCTGGATTCTCAGGGCGCGTTCGCTTTCGAGAGTTTCACGTCGAGCGTGTAGTCGAACTGCGTGCCGTTGTCCTTGCCCTCGATAAAGATCGGCACGGTGCGTGATGGCACTACTGTATCGATGCGCGCGATCACGGCTCGAAAACGCCAGATGCCCGCTTCGAGGTCGTGGTCCTCCTCGCAACGCACCGTAGCGCCATCGCAGTCCGGGTTCCAACCGATCTCGACCTCTTCGTCTGTGCAGAGGTTCGGATCGATCGTCACGGTCATTTCTACCAACAAATCGATGTCACGACACCGGTTGTATTCGATCGTATAAGCATCGCCCGCGAAATCATTGGCGCACACCGCTCCGACAAACTGCGTGTCGATGCCCGTGATCTCCTGGTCCGAGAGCAGCGCGCACCCGAAGCGAGCCGGAGGAGGGTCGCCCTCCTGAGGACGGATCGCGAGCGCGGAGCTCCCATTGGCCTCGGGGTCCTCATCGTTGGCACATGTCAGCGGAGGATCCAGGCACGCGAGCACATCAGGCGTGGTCATGTTGCCAACGGTCTGGTTGTTGCCAGCGTCGGTGTTGTTCGCGGCCTGGTTATTCGAGACCTGGTTATTCGCGGTCTGGTTATTCGTCGACTGATTGTTTGGGGTCTGGTTGTTTCCAGTGGTGCCGTTGTTGACCGTCACCATCGGAGGATCATCCTGGCACATCCCCTCGACGCAATACTGCCCCATGAAGCAATCATCGACCCCTTCACAGGTCAACTGCGGCTCGGCGCACCCCTGTAGCGTAAGCGCCGAGGCGGCGAGGAGAGCGAGTAAAATGGCATATGTTCGCGGCATGATGATTCGAGAGTGTGGGGACAGTCAGCCGGATGGTTCGATGAAGGATTCCTCCATCGAGGTATAGGGCACAGCCTAGCGTGAAGTCCATCACGCCTCCAGTTCACAGGGCACGAGAATCGCGAACCTGGGGCGTTGTCGGGAAATTTTGGTTTGAATCTCAGTACGAAAGTCGTACAACATGCGACGCCTCGCGCTCATTCCGCACGGCCAAATGTCATGTTTTCGAGACCTTTGGCAAACGGACGCGCTCGATAAAGAGCGCGACGAGGGCGCTGGCGAAATTATCCACGCGCGCAGCTGACGCCAAATACCAAAGACGTCGCGCTCGCGCGTGGGTCATGGTTGTTCTTGATTGTCGCTGACATAGATTGATCCACAGAGAGACCCCGATGAGCTTGAGAAAGCGTTTTTTGATGGCCTTGCTCGCGGCCTTCCTCTTTTCCTCGGTCGCCTCGCCCGCGTGGGCACAGGACGCAGAAGAAAAGAAAGAGGAGACCTCCAAGGAAGAGAAATCCTCTGACGAGGAAAAGTCCGACGAAGAATCCGACGAAGAGTCTGACGAAGAGGAAGACGAAAAAGAGGAAGATGAAGAGGATCGCGAGAGCGAGCACGGCGAGTACGAGTTCAAGCGCTCGTACGGCGGCGGTGTCGAGTTCGGCCTCTTCTTCTCCCCGTTCGAGCGTTGGAACGCCATCCTCCTCGAGCCAAACGGTGAGCCCGAGTTCGACACGGACGTGGCGCTCAACCTCGACCTCGCCTTCGAAGTCACCCCTCTCGAGGGCGCGCGCTTCGCGATCTTTGGCGGGATGCAGGGCACAGGCACGAATAACCCTGGCCTCTCGGCGCTCTACTTTGGCCTCGAGCCCGCCTTCGCGTTCCGTCGCGAGCGCTGGGAGCTCGCCGTGGGTACTGCGATCGGCTTCGGTCGCCTCGACCTCTCGCTCGACTCGGGCAACAGCGCACGCACAGGGTTGATCCTGGCGCGCCCCTTCATCGAGGCGAGGACCTACGCGGCAAAGTTCGCGGCGATCTACGCCCGCCTCGGCTTTAACTACTGGCACGTCTACAACGAGGAGCTCTCCGGCCTCCAGCCCACGGAGAACCGCCCAGGCAACGTCGCTGGCGCGACGACCAACCTCAACGAAGGTGGCATCTACCTCTCGATCGGTACGCGCTTCGGGCACTACCCCGAGCCCGTCAAGTCGATCCCTGATTCGGACGAGGACGGCCTTCGCGATGACGTCGATGATTGCCCCGACGAGCCAGAGGATAAGGACGAGTTCCAGGACGAGGATGGATGCCCAGAGCCTGATAACGACGAGGATACCATCCTCGATGAGGCAGATCAGTGTCCTCTCGACAAGGAAGACCTCGACAAGTTCGAGGACGAGGACGGCTGCCCCGATCCTGACAACGACAAGGACAACATCCTCGACGTCGATGACGACTGCCCCGACGAGGCAGGCATCCCCGAGAAGAACGGCTGCCCGCTCCGCGATAAGGACGGCGACGGCATCTACGACGATGACGACAAGTGCCCCACCGAGGCAGAGGACAAGGACGGCTTCGAGGACGAAGACGGCTGCCCCGAGGCGGATAATGACAAGGACGGCTTCCTCGACGCGGACGACAAGTGCCCGAACGAGGCAGAGACCTACAACGGCAACGAGGACGAGGACGGCTGCCCCGATGGCGACATGGTCGTGGTCGTGACCGAGACCGAGATCAAGATCAACGAGAAGGTCTTCTTCGAGTCCGGCAAGGCCGCCATCCAGGAGAAGTCCTTCAAGCTGCTCGACACCGTGGCTGTGGTCTTGAACCGCAACGCGCAGATCACCAAGATCCGCATCGAAGGTCACACCGATGATGTCGGCCGCGATGAGTCCAACCTCAAGCTCTCCAAGGAGCGCGCCGCTTCGGTCCGCAAGTACCTCGAAGAAAAGGGCGTCGACGCCGCGCGCCTCGAGTCCGAGGGCTTTGGCGAGACGCAGCCGCTGTGCGAGGACGTGCCCAAGTTCCTCGAGAAGAAGGGCAACATGGCCAAGGCCAAGCTCGACGCCTGCCGCCTGCTCAACCGCCGCGTGCAGTTCAAGATCACGGAGGTCAATGGCAAGCCCGTCGACGCCGCAGAGGCCGTGACCATCGAGGAGAAGAAGGTCGTCGAAGAGCCGATCAAGAAGGACGAGGAGAAGAAGGAAGAAGCTCCAAAGTGAGCCTCCCCTGACTGAACCTCTCTTTTAGTACGCTTGCGCATTCAGAGGCGCCGTGCTGTCATCCCTTACAGATGACAGCACGGCGCCTCTTCTTTTGTCGCACTGGAACCTGAAGATGAACGGACACACCCTCACCACAGCGCTCGCCATGCTCGCGCTGCTCGTCGCGAGCGGCTGCGCCACAGGACCATCCCCCCACGAGCGCGCTCGCGGCGTCGAGAGCGTCCAGGCCACGCCTCGCTCTCCAAGGCTCGAGCCAGGGATCTATGATGTGGCCACCGGCGAGCGCATCACGCGCGAGGACCTCTATGAGAGGTTGTCCTCGCATCGCTTTATCATCGTCGGAGAGTCCCACGACGACGCCTGGCATCACGAGGTGCAACGCGACGTCTACCGAGGATTAACCGAGGTTACCGGCGCGCAGGCGAAGGTCCTGCTCGGCATGGAGATGGTGCAGCGCCCCTACCAGGATGGTCTCGATCGCTACACCCGAGAGGAGATCGACCAGGAGGCGATGCTAGAAGCGATCGACTACAAGGAGCGGTGGGGATTCCCCGTCGAGTTCTACTCGCCGCTCTGGCAGCACGCACGCGCGACCGGATCACGCGTCATCGCGCTCAACGCCAGGCGCGAGCTCACGCGCCGATGCGCCAAGGTCGGGCTCGACAAACTGACCGAGGAAGAACGCGCCAGCCTGCCCGCAGAGATGGACCTGACCAACGCCGCACACCGCGCCTGGGTCAAACAGATCTTCGAAAGTCACGGGATGGCCATGGACGATGAGACCTTCCAAAAGTTCTACGAGGCGCAGGTCATCTGGGACGAGACGATGGCCGAGACAGCGGTCGAGGCAATGGCAGCGCAACCTGCCGAAGCGCGCATGCTCATTGTCGCGGGTGCGGGTCATGTCATCAACGGCTGGGGCATCCCCTCGAGGATCGCTCGCAGGACCGAAGATCCCACCTCTGTCGTGACGCTGCTGCCCGTCTCGCCCGAAAAACGCACCGACAGCCTCGCCGCGCCGAGCGGCGCGACCGAGGCCGATCTGGCCGCGTGGCGCGCCATGAAACACGCCGACTACGTCTGGGTCTACTGAGGCCCTCCTCTCTCTTCCCCGAGCGCTCCCGGAGCGAGACGCGAGGCCAGGATGTGTCACATCCTGGCCTCGCGTCTCGCTCACTGATTTTTACAAGGAACAGGTACGATGACTGCTGAAGGACTTGATTTCGATGGCGCGCAGCTCCCGAGGATGCAGACCGCTGCGCCCGGACCAGCCTCGATCTCGATGGTGGATGTGCTCGCGCGCAGCGAATGCCCCGCGATCACGGCGCGGCGCGCCAGGCGCGCTCGCGAGAGCGGCGTGGGGCAGGACCCGATCGTCTGGTCGCGCGCGCTCGGCGCGAACGTCGAGGATGTCGACGGCAACCTGTATGTCGACCTGACCTCGGCGTTCGCGGTCTCAGGGCTCGGGCACAGACACCCGGAGGTCGTCGCCGCCGCGCACCGGCAACTCGATCGATTGATTCACGCGATGGGGGATGTCTATCCCTCGGATGCCAAGATCGCCTTCACCGAGAAGCTCTCACAGGTCGCGCCAGGCGCGCTGACGCAATCGATTTTGGGGTTATCGGGCGCATCGGCGATCGAGGCGGCGCTCAAGACCGCGGTGATACACACAGGGAAACCTGGCGTGATCGCGTTCTGGGGTGGCTATCACGGGTTGAGCCATGGCGCGCTGGCGGCCACGGCGTACCGCGAGAACTTCCGCGCGCCATTCCTCTCACAACTCAACCCTCACATACGCCATATCCCCTACCCCGATCCGCACGATCCTCCCTTCGGGATGCCCGCAGGGACGCCCCCGGAGCAGGTCACGCATGCGTGCCTGACATATTTGCGGCAAATGCTCGCGGGGCCTGCCACGGGCGGAGAGGGAATCGGCGCGATCCTCATCGAACCGATCCAGGGACGAGGCGGCGAGATCGAACCCTCGGCAGGTTTTCTGGCGGGGTTGCGAGAGGTGTGCGACGAGTATGGGGTGGTGCTGATCTTTGACGAGATCTACACCGGCTTCGCGCGCACGGGCGACATGTTCGCCTGTCAGCACGAGCGCGAGGGCGTGCTGCCTGACATCCTGTGCGTGGGCAAGGCGATGGGTGGGGGGTTCCCGCTCTCGGCAGCGATCGGGACCGCCGAAGTGATGGGCTCGTGGGGGACCTCGAGCGGCGAGGCGGTGCACACCTCCACGTTCCTTGGCAACCCGCTCGGCTGCGCGATGGCGACCGCCTCGCTGGAGGTGTTGGTGCGCGATGGGTGGCCAGCGAAGGTGCGCGAGAAAGGCGCCTGGCTCACCGGAAAACTCGAGGCGCTCTGCCGGGAATATCCACAACACCTGACGCGTGTCAGGGGGAGAGGGCTGATGCTCGGGCTGGAGCTTGTCGAAGGGGGGAATCCTGCACCGCTCAAGGCGCTGACCTTGATGACTGCATGCAGGGATCGAGGTTTCTTGGTGCTACCCTCGGGAGTGCAGGGACACATCCTGGCGCTCTCGCCACCATTCGTGATCACGCAGGAGCAGCTCGAGGCGGCGCTCGAAGCTATCCGCGAGATCCTCGACTCACTATAAGTTGCCAACTTATTCATCGCCGAATGCCAATAAAACTGCCAGGAGGAGTGCTTTCCGCCAACGAAGTTGGATTCCCGGTTGAAATTCAGTGAAAATTTCCATAATCACTGTAATTGCTTTCGGGCAAGGACGCCCAAAACCAATCGAGCAAACGGAAAGGCTAAAATAGATGAAGCACGAGATCGAACGCTCTGCGGGGGGTGTACTCATTCGAGAGAAACAATCGAATGAGGAAGAAGCTCACGTGTGCCTTATCCAAGTCCCGACACGCGGCGGAAACCCGAGTTGGCGCCTGCCCAAGGGCTGGATCGAGCCGGAGGAGACCTCCGAGGCTGCGGCGGTGCGCGAAACACGCGAGGAGACAGGTTGCCACGGGGAGATCCTGGGCAACCTGAGTGAAATCGAATACTGGTACACCAGACGCGGCGAGGAGCAGGGAGAGCGCATCCGCGTCCAGAAGATCGTCCAGTTCTATGTCATGAAGTACACCCACGGCAGCATCGAGGACCACGACCAGGAGGTCGAAGAGGTCCGCTGGTACAGCCTCTCAGACGCGCTCAAGGAGATCAGCTACGACGCCGAGAAGCGCGTCCTCCAGGAAGCGATTCACTCCTGGGATGCCTACCTCTACCGCAAGGGCATCATGTGAGGGATCGCCCGAGCACATGAGGTGACGCTCGCGCCGCTCGCATCACGCGCACATTACGATTACAGTAAGAGGTCGTGTGGTCTGCTTGACAGACCACACGACCTCTTTGTTTTGAACGATGGGGGGCATATTTGGCGAAACCTCGACGCGAGGTCAGCGCCCGATCCCCTCACAGACCGATGAGTGAATCGATGCGACGCAACGTGATCACGCTCTCGCTCCTATCGAGCATCCTCCTCGCAGGATGCGCCGTGGGCTCGAGCGGAGACATCCCACCAGAAGGGGATGACGGGACGATCTCACCAGGCACCGACATGGCCGAAAACAACACGGCCACGGGTGATATGGGCGAGGTCTCCAACAACGCGAATAATACAACCCCCAGGGACATGGGGCCGCCAGCTCCGGCGACCAAACGCAGCGCGTTCACCCCGAGCGCGGGTGGAGGCGTCGTGGAGACGCCCAGATACAAGGCCCGCGTGATCGTCGGCGCCCCCGCTCCTGCGGGCAAGGCGACGACGCCGCGCTACACCATCGAGCTTGGCGCTGGCGCGCAACAGCACGGCCAAAAGTAAACCCGAAGATCACTTCGACCGATCGCGCCCCTGGTGATACCGGGAGCGCGCCGATACAGAGAACATCATGAACACCTTCGCGAACAAGCTCCTGCAAAAGAGCATCCTCCTCGCCATCTTCCTGACCATGGCGCTCACCTCCTCACAGGCGCTCGCGCAAACCGACGAGGTCGTCATCCCTGTCCAGGGGTTGCTGACCGATGGCGCTTCAAAGCCCGTGAGCAACGAGGTCACGATCACCTTCAAGCTCTACGAGGACGCGAGCGCGAGCGAGGCGAGCTGGGAGGAGCAACAGACCGTGCTCGTCGAGGACGGCCTCTTCACGGCGTATCTTGGCGGGAGCGAGCCGCTCGTCGGCGAGCTGTTTCGCGACCAGGCCCAGCTCTATATGACGATGACGGTCGAGGGTGATTCGGAGAGCGATCGCATCCCGCTGGCGAGCGCTCCATACGCCGCCGCCGCAAAACATGCGGGCGACGCGCAAACCCTACAGGGGCTCACCCCGGAAGAGCTCAAGCCCGCGCTGGGCGCCGCTGATATCGCCTACGATGACGCGCAGACGGGGCTCTCGAGTGACAACACCCAGAACGCCATCGAGGCGCTCGTGGCGAGGTTGGACGCGCTCGAGCAAACCAACGCGGACCTTCGCGCGCGCGTCGAGGTGCTCGAGCAACAGGATCTCAGCACGCGCGTCGGCGCCCTGGAGACCAAGCAACAGGATCACGCCACGCGCCTCGACAGCGCCGAGACCACCATCGTCAACCTGCAAACGCAGGCGAACATGACCGCGCAGACGGTCTCCGGCTTCGACAACCGCATCACCACCGTCGAGATGGCGCAGGCCGCGCAATCCTCTCGCCTGAGCACGGTCGAGACCAACCAGGTCACCCAGAGCAGCCGCATCGACGGCATCGCGATGAGCGTCGGCTCGCTGCAATCCGCCGACACCGCCTTCGACACGCGCCTTGGCGCCGCCGAGGGCGATATCTCGAGCAACGATGGGGAGATCGCAGCGATCGACACCCGCTCTCAGAACAACCAGAACGCCATCACCGCCATCGATGACAGGACCGCCAGCATGAGCGTGGTCGGCGCGGATGTCTTCTTCACCGGCGTGAACCTGCACGTGCGCAACGGCACGGGCACCACGTCGGGCACAGTCAACGGCACGGGGAACCTGATCGTAGGCTATGACGAGGCTCGCTCGACAGACTCGGACAAGTCGGGCTCGCACAACATCATCTTCGGGCGAGGCGCCAATTACACAAGCTATGGCGGCCTCGTGGGAGGTTTTCAGAACAGCGTCACGGGCACCCACGCTGTCGCCCTGACCGGCCAGGGAGGTGTCTCGTCAGGCCCCTCCTCGGCGATTATTTCTGGAATCAACGGGGTCTCGTCGAGCACCACATCGGTCGTCGTGACAGGTTATGAGAACACCGCGAGCGGCTTCCGCGCTGGCGTCCTGAGTGGTTGGCAAAACGACGCCTCGGGGAGCTATTCTGCGGTGCTCGGAGGAGAGGACAACATCTCCTCGGCCACCTACTCCTCGATCGGAGGCGGCCGAGCCGTGACCAACGCGACCTCCGCGCGCTTCACCGCGCAGGGCACGATCACGAACTGATCACGACGGCGACCGTCGGCGCTTTAGCCAAAAGAAGGGAGCGCGA
>Ga0208061_100087_pt1 | contig 31146 bp, 25 predicted proteins | sample DeeseametaMP0555_FD_184209 | JGI IMG/M metagenome (GOLD analysis project Ga0208061, IMG submission 184209) | Marine microbial communities from the Deep Atlantic Ocean - MP0555 (SPAdes) | ecosystem: Environmental > Aquatic > Marine > Oceanic | place: South Atlantic Ocean | collected 2011-01-23 | reverse complement strand
GAGCCTCGTGATCGACCCATAGTAATCGAGCCTCAACCCGGGGATGATCTGCGCCCCTTTCCACGGCTGGATCACCAGATCCGTATAGAACGCCGGGCTGACAAACGACCTCGGGTCGAGCGAAGTGATAAACAGGTTATCCCCAGGATAGGCGCTGTCCTCGGGCGCGTTGTTCGAGAACCCCTCCGAGTCAAAGGCGGAGTCATCGTAAGTCGGAGGTTCGACGATCTCGACGTCGGTGTGCGCGATCTCGAAGTTGGCGCCCATGCGAAAGTCCAACCGCGGCGCGAGCTTGATCGTCAGCTCCTCGCGGATGATGCTCGAGAGCTGATCGGTGTCGAAGACAAACCCTCCCCCCTCGAACCTCGTGCCCGCGGTCCCGAACGAGACCGAGAGCGAGTTCTTCATCGGCGCATCCGGCGCGGTCCAATCCCAGCGAAGCTGCCCACGATAAAAGCTGTTGATAAAGCCAAAGGACTCCTCCTCAGACTCCTCGCCGTTTTCATCCTCGCCGATCAACCGCAACGCATCACGCGACCCGTAGAGAAGCAGCTCCACGGTGTGATTGTCGAAACGCGTCAGCTTCAACACCCCCTGATAATCGTAATAACGCGGCAGCACGAAGGTGAAGCTGTCATCGGGCACGAATGGTCTGGCGAGCACGTCGATGTAACTTCGGCGCCCGGCGATCGCGAAGGATAACCCGTCGACGATCGGCCCCTCGAGCAGCAACGCCGAGTCCAACAGATCGACCTGCGCGAACCCATGCAGCTTGTCCTCTCGAGGATCTCGCGTCTTGAGGTTGAGCACGCCAGCGGTGGCGCGCCCATATTGCACGCCGAAGTTGCCAGGGAAGAAGTCCACAGACTCGATCAGCTCGGACTGCACCACGGCAGGACCACCGAGGAAGTGGAACACACCGGGGACCACATCTCCCTCGAGCAAGATCCTCGTATCCTGTGGCGCGGCACCGCGAACCACAAGTTGCCCGCTAAACGCAGGTGGCCTGGCGACACCGGGGAGGTTCTGCACCACGCGCACGACGTCGCCGCGCGTTCCGGGGATGCGGCGCACCTCTTCGAGCGTGATCGTGCGGCGCGTGACATCGGGCGGGATCTTTCGCGCGGTGGTGCGCACTTCACCGTCGACGATCTCATCCTCGGGGATCTCCTCCACAGGTTCTGGCGGTGGTGGCGAGAGCGCGAGCGCGACGGCGACAACCTCGCCATGGCCAAGTTTGACCTCGACTTCACCAGTCGGGCGCTCCCCCAACGACACGCGAAGGCGATACTTGCCCCCGGGGACCTGCTCGAAGGAGACCTCGCCATTGGCATCGCTGAATGCGGTCGCGAGCACATTCTCACCGCCCTCATCCAACAGCTCGACCTGCGCTCCAGGCAGAATCTTTGGATCTCCCTGGCTGCCATCACTGACCTCGACCACCTTCGCCTCGAGCGTGGAGGGAGGGAGCGCGAAGGTGAGCTTGTACTGGAATGAGATCGCGGCGGGTTTGCCATCGATCTCGGCTGGCGAAAACGTGGTGGAGAGCAGCGCCTGCCTGGCAGCCTCGCCCAATGCTTCGTCTGGCGATGACACGACCTTTGCCGCCGAGACCTTGCCATCGGCGCCGACGGTGATTTCGAGCACGACCTCGCCCTCGGCGCCAGCCTTTAGCGACGCCTCGGGGTAATCGACCTCGGCTTGCGAGATCACCTGCGGGGCTTTCGTGAGCTGCGGCGAGGCGTCCTGCGCGGACGCGCTGCTCGCCGCAAAAGTAAGCAGGCCGAGCGCGAGTAGAATACAGAAGAAATGGTGTCTCAACGCTCGACCTCCCCGATCTCGAAGGTCAGGCGTTTCCAGTCGATGCCGAACTGATCATCCCGTACGACGAGGATGATCTCCATCTGACATGGCGCCGCGTCGGGGCAAACCGTGGCGAGGTTTCCGGTCAGGTCGAGCTCGTTTGGAAACTTGAGCAGCGGCCCATCCTCCTGCTCGTTCGGGATGGGAAAGGTGCCAGAGAACGCGCTGTAGGTGAGCAGCTCGCGATCGGCGTACCACCCGAAGTCAAAGAACTCCTGGCGCAAGGACTCGGGATCGATCGGCATCGCGTCTGGATCATTCTCATCGGGCTCCTCGACAACGATCGTATCGACCGCATCAGGGTCCATCACCGCGCGCACTTCATAACGATTCCCACGCGGGAGCGATGTGCCTTCGAGGGGACGCCACGCGTATTCTCCCTCTTCATCGACTTCCCAACCGAGCCTCTCTGCAACTCCATTTAATGAAGGTCTCACTTCGATCGTCTGTATACTCGGATTACGGAGTGGATTCTCGGCAAGCGTCTCGACGAAGACGCTCTTCTTGGTGACCTGACTCCACCCTTCTCCCTCGACTTCGACGATGAGATCGATCTCGAACCCAGCCTCGCACTGGAAGCTCTGGAGGTGGTCCTGAAGTTCGAGCGCGTCCTCGTCCGTCACCGTCGAGAGCAGCCCGAGGAAACATATGATCTCGGCGGTCTCTCCATCGATGCCGTGGGCAAAGGTCAGGCCCTCATCACCCTCGCTGGCGCCGATCTCGAAAGGAGGGACCACATCCCAGAACGACGCCTCGACCTCCTCGCCGAGGAAGTCTGTCAGCGTCTCGTTCATGCGCTCGATGTAAACCTCGCGCGTGATCGGGCACGCATAATTATCTCTGGGGAGGACGCTATAAGGACACCAGCGCCAGGTGTAGGAGATCGCCTGCTCTTCGGGGGTCCAGACAAGCGCAGAGAGCTCGGCGCCATCGGCGGGGATCGTTTGCGGGTCCGCTTTTACGCCCAAAATCCGAGGGCGGTCGAGCTGGTCATAGCGACCAGGATCGAGGTCATCGCACCCGCAAAAACAAAGCGCGAGCGCGCACAACACCGACATCGACGCCCCCCTACGCATCCATACATTCCATTCCATGCGAGAGCCTCTCTATTGGAGTAGTCGCGAGGAGGATAACCAATCGCGCCGGGCGACTCAATCTGCCGTCCAAGACAAAGCACCCACGGCTACTCTCGACCTCCACGAGACAATCGCGCCGAGATTTCCTAAAGTCATCTGCTCCAGGATTCCACGACCCGATTCTTCCGGCGTACAGATGAACACCGACGCGCTCCTCGCCGCTCTGGAACATGATATTCGCACCTACTCTCCGAGCCGTTCGCTGTGGAAAGACATCTGCGAGCAGTACGCATCAGGCCTGGACGCGTTGGAGCAAGCTCGCGTCGAGCAAGAGGTGCTGCCACAGGTTCTGGCGCTGCTCGACGAGGAGTGGTTGCCAAGAGCGCGCATGTTGGAGTTGGAGAACACGCCAAAACCACATCCCTGGGAGCTCGGAAAAACGCTCTCCTACGACTGGGATTATCACCAGATGCACGGAGACGCGTTGAGCGAGGTCGTCGAATTGTGTCACTCAGGGAAGCTCGCTCATTACGAGACGCTCGTGCTCGGGGAGCTCGGCGAAAAAAAGCTCGAGGAGCTCTTCGACACCCTCGATGTGGGTTGCCCGAATGCGAGCACCATTCGAGTGTCGCTCTCGGACGCGCTCGATGATTGGAAGGCGAACATGCCCACGGTGTTCGAGTTGCTGGAGAAGTTTGTGCTCGGGCGCGCCGACAAACTTCACACGCTCGAAATCGTCGTCCCGGAACGCACGCGCAAGCGCTCGAGAATGATGTCTATATTTTGGGCGATGGTGACCTCGCTGATGCGTGGATTACCGAAGCTGCATCGCCTCGAGATGCACTTCGGTCCGTTCAACACGAACGTGCGCGATCGAGGTATGCTGAGCTCCTTCTTCGGTGAGATCGCGAACAGCACCATAAAGGAGCTCGGGTTGATCAACCTCGAGTCGTTGAGCCGCTCCTTTCTACTCGGCGAGCTCAGCGAACAACGCGACAAGTTCGAGTCGCTCGATGTGTTGCTGATCAACAGCCTGGGGAGCCTCTACAAGGACTTCTGGCACATGACGCGGTGGCTAAAGGAAGCCAGGCTCTTTCACAGCCGCCCCAGAGATCCATGGTGGTGGTTTCCCTGGGAAGATGAAGGATGGAAGCTCGAGTCGAATATCACCGAGGCCCAGCTCGCCGAAGATGGTAGCTCCATCACACTGATCGAACCTCACATCGACGAGATCGAGATCACCTGTGATCGCCATGGCTTATGGCTCGATGAACTCGGCATTCTGTTGGGCGATGAAACAACCCCGAGGCGCCACGAGCAGATCACCGAGGTGCTCGTCTGGGAGCCTACTGCCGAGAGCCTGGCCTTCTTTCTGAAGCACGCACCCGCCGCGTTTCCAAACCTCGAATCACTGAAACTAAAATGCCGAGGAGGTATTTTTCCGCCAGAAGAAGACCTCCCCGAGAAGTGCTGGCCAAAGCTCGAGCTTTTGGCCATCGAATGCGGATGGGGCAAGGAACTGCTCGAACACGCGAGCTTTCCCGAGCTGCATACGTTGCACCTCGGACACTTTGACATGGCGGATATCGATACGTTGTGCGCGCGCCATGGCTCCTTGCCAAAGCTCGAGAAGCTCGAACTCTACGACTACAACATCAACGATGATGGTGTGCGTACGGACCTGATCTTCGTGAGGTTGCGCGAGGCAGGCGTGCTCGGGCGGCTGAAGCACTTCTACATGGACATCAAGGAAGTGGGCGATAACCGTGAAGCAGCCTGCACGATCGCAGACCTGGTCTTTGGCGATGAGCTCCCGCTTGGGTGGCGCCGAGAACTCTTCGAGGCGATCCGCGAGCCCACGACAAAGAAGGTGCTCTATACGCTGCTGCGCCACACAGGCGCGGCGGTCAACTCGAAGATGTCCCGAGAGGAGCTCGACAGGATATGGGCCGAGCATGTCCCGGATGAGCTCTGGAGCTTCGACTGGTCCGAGATCTCACATATCAATGACTTGACGCAGTATGACTGCTTTTGATCCCTCACGATTGCCAGCAGGTACCCTCGAATGAAACAGATGATGTTGGACTACCAAGGCGTCCGCGACGCGGCTCACATCTCGAAGCTCCTCGGCATCGGAGAGAAAACGCCGAAGATCCACGAGGAGATCGAAGAGATCTTTCTGGTGGCCGGGTCGATCCATATCTTCTCGCTCTTTGTCAGGCATGCGCCCGAGGTCTTCCCGAACTTGCGGAGCTTGCATATCGACAAGCCAGTCCTCGTGGGAGAGCTACGAGGAGCGCACATCGACGACACCGACGGCGCGCCGTGGCCAGCGCTCGAGCACTTCGAAATCAACGCGACCCACAAGGACATAGGCGTCCTGCTCGAACAGTACGAGTTCCCGAAGCTGCAAACCTTGAAGTGCTCCAACGTCCCTCTCGCATGTGTAGAGGCGATCATCGCGCACCACAGCTCCTGGCCAGAGTTTCGCGCGTTGAGCGTGAGCACCCATCAGGCGCCAACGCACCAGCTCTTTAGCGTGTTGCGTGATGCGGGGCTGTTCAGCCATCTGGACAGGTTAGAGCTTTCATACCGAACCATCGGAAAGGACCGCGAAGCCGCCTGCGCGACCGCGGATCTTGTCCTGGACGAGAGCATCCCCGAGCCCTGGCGCCAGCACCTCTTCAAGGCGATTCTTGCCCCTGGTTATAAACCGGTCCTTTACGCCATCCTCAAGCACGTCGACGCGCCCGTGCACTCGAAGATGAACAAGTCCGAGCTACAAAAGGTGTACGAGGAGTTCTTTCCAAAGAAGCTGTTTCGCTTCCAGGCCGAGGGCCCCTTCGACCTGACAGCATTCGAGGACTTTTGATCCGCGGTGATTCTACGAGTTCGCTCGAGCGAACTCGTGCGCGAGGATGGCGCGCTTTCTCGAACCTCCCCATCGATAACCACTCAGCGAAGCATCCTTTCGCAAGACGCGATGACAGGGGATCAAGTAAGCGATGGAGTTTCGCCCGATCGCTTGCCCCACGGCGCGTGATGCCTTTGGCTTGCCGATGCTGTTTGCCACCTGATCGTAGCTCGCGACCTGGCCAGCAGGGATGCGAAGCAGCGCCTCCCACACCTTGAGTTGGAAGTTCGTGCCCTTGACGACCATCGAGAGCGGCTCGTCAGGTTGCTCCTCGATCGGCGAGAAGATGCGTTCGCTCCACGCGCTCGCCGCATCCTGATCCTCGATCAAGGTCGCCTCTCCCCAGTCCCGGGTGATGATCTCGAGAGGTTCATCCTCGGATGACAGGAACGAGAGAGCGCACACGCCGCGCTCGGTCCAGCCGATGACGGATTGCCCGAAAGGCCCCGGCGAGGAGCCCCACCTGACCTCGACGCCTCGCCCGGCGCGAGCGTACTCGCCAGGGGTCATCGCCTCGATGGAGACAAACAGATCGTGCAGGCGGCTCGGGCCAGAGAGCCCGACCTCGAGCGAGGTGTCGAGCACGCTGCGCGACTTGCCGAGCAAGTCGCGCGCATGTTCCAGCGTCAAGCCTTGCAAGAACCTCTTGGGGCTCACGCCGACCCAGCGCTGAAACAACTTCTGCGCGTGCGCGGGGCTTAACTCCATGAAGTCCGCGAGCTCTTCGAGCGAAGGTTGCTCGAACCTGTTCGCCTCGAGGTGCTCGATCGCCGCGGCGACGCGTTCGTAGTCCTGGTTCGCCTGCTCCATCTCTATCACTCCTCGTCTCGGTGTTCTGACCATCGCGTCGATGACGACGAGAAAAATGGCGCCTGGGCGAGGACAAAACCACCCGGTTCTTGTGGTCAGCAAGGTTTATCGCGGGACCACGCGGCCGATCTCGACCTCGGTCGTGACCGTTTGATAATCCTCGCTGCCACCGACGATATAGTAGGCGCCATTGTAGAAAGGAGCCTGATGCATATGTGAGCGACCGAGCGTGAAGGCGTGCTGCGTTTTCGAGACCATCCCAGGAGGAGAGTCCAGGTCGTAACAGACCATCGCGTTGCTGTAATCATAGCCGGATAACGGCACTGACATCAGCCCACCGAGGCGGCACACGCAATCCTCGGAAAGCGTCGCAGCCATGGTCGAGAGTCCGACGTTGTCCTCCAAAAACACCTCCCATTCACCGGGGTCTCCTGTCTGGGGATCGATCCTGGCGCGCACGATGTCCTGGTGGTTCATCGTCGCGTTCTGGAAAGGGTTCCCGCTGAACCCATGCAGCAAGTACAGGTGACCTTCATACACGAAGCTCGCGTGGTGTGAGCGAGCTTCTGGGAGCGAGGCTTCTCGCCAGGAGGTCACGTGACTCTCCTCGTCGAGTTCACCGATAAAGAGGCTGCTCTGCGCCTGACCAGAACCTGTCAAACCACCGCTGACGTAGACGCGATCTCCAGACACGGCGGCGGCGCCATGAAACCTGGGTGCAGGGAGCGGCGTGGTCTCCTCGAAGCCAGTGATTTCCCCATCCTCACCGTGCGTGCTGACCAGCACCGTTTGGACCATACCCCGAGCATCTCGACCGCCGAGAAAGAGGTGTTTGTCGCGGTGAGGAGCATACGCCATGCCCCCTCTGACGTAAGGCAACTTCGGCGCTTGCTCCCACTCGCCGAGTTCGTTGTCATCGAGGATCGGCGCGCGCCAGAGATCATCGAACAAGCCTCTGTAGTTCGTCCCCGAGATCACATGGAGCGATGCCCCCTGAGGCGTCTGGTGGATGAACGTGACGTGGTGATCTCTTGCGGCGCCTGCGAACTCGGTGCCGCTGCTCCAGCTCCACTCACGACCGCATGGCGTCTCGGCCACAGCGCCCATATCACTCGAGAGCATATCCTCTTCGACAGGCATATCCAGCGCGGGTGACATGTCCGCGAGATCTGCTTCATCGCCAAGATCATCGCCAGCATCCGCCACCTCGCCAGCGAGATCGCCGAGATCGTCGCCAGCATCCGCGCCTGTCCCGAGATCGATCAGCGTGACCGTCTCGGGAGGTTGCTCTTCGGGAGGCTGGGAGCATCCTGTGATGAGGAGCGCGACGCAGCACAACGGTACAATCGAAACATACTTCATGATCGAACCTCGAAATCAAAAAACCCATGAATGGCGTATCCGAGGTTTGAACAAAGCAAGGCGTGTGCCGTTAGAAACGGCACACGATTCTACGAAGACGAGAAGGAGGATATCACTCGGCCAGTGGGGGGATCCTGGCGATGACGAAGTAGCGCCCGGGGCCATACTCGATGTTGTCAGTGAACTGGCTCAGGAAGTCATGATCGAGCGGCTGGACGTGGAAGGCTTCGAGCCACTTGCGCAGCGCGGGACCGAATGGTTTTGGCAACCCGGACAGGTCTGCGAAATCGACGATCACGACCTCACCGCGCGGCGAGAGGCTTTGCCTGGCGCGCTCGATCGCCGCCTCGCGCTCCTGAACCATGGAGAGGCAGTAGGAGAAGAGGACGCGATCAGGGCGCCGCCCGAGCAAGCTCGTGTAATCGGTGTCCTCGGCAAAACCCTGCTTCCAGTGAATGCCGGGGACGCGCTTTTTGGCGTATTCGAGCATCGCGTCGCTGGCCTCGACGCCACCGAGCAAGATGTTGGACTTGCTCGCCTGGATCTTGCGCAGGTTGCGCCCGGTGCCAGGGCCGATCTCGACGAGCGTGTGCCAGGACTGCTGCGAGAGCTGCTCGAGGACGCGGTCTCGCCCGAACAGGTAGTACTTGCGCGTCACGTCATAGAACCAACGCGAGGCGCCGTAGTACTTGTTCAGAAAGTCGCGGTGCTCGGTTTGTTGTGCTGCTTGAGGCTCGGTCATGACGCGTGCGAGATCCTGTAGAAGTGAACGTGGCGATACTGGCGCGACCGATCGAGATCGGTCGCGATCTTGGACTCGTTGTCCATGCGCTTGAAGTGGCCATGGAAGCCCAGGCGATCGACGAGGCAGTCATCCTCGACGGTGCGATACAACATCACGGCGCCATCCTTGCTGGTGCGAAGGATCTCTTCGAGCAGCTGGCGCTGGAGCTCTGGCGGCAACCAATCCGGCATGTCGCACAGCGTGTAGTGCGTCCAGGTCTTACGAGGCGCCTCGCCCATGACGCTGAACAGGTTGCGGTGGTGATAACGCACACGCGTCGGCGCATGGATCGAGCGCTCCCAGCGCGACTTTCGCAGGTACGGCGGTACGGCATCCTCGCGCTCGTGGTTGTAGTGGCCCGCGACGTTCAGCCAGGCAAACCAGTTGGTGTCGAGGTCTGTGACCACGATTCGGCGCAGGTGGTGCATGATGAAGTCGACCATATTCTGGGCGCCTTCGGCCTCGAGCATCCGCTCCTTTTGCTCGTAGTTCACGCCGAGCGAGATCAACTGGATCGGCGAGCTGGTGGCGGCCTTGATCAAGGGGCGCTCGAAGACCGGCCCGATGACCTCGTTGATGCTGGCGATGCGCTGTTCGTTGGTCTTGGCCGCGAGCGAGCGCAGGTAATCGGCGTCCAGGCCGACAATATTGCGCAAGATCTTGAGGGACTCGGCGGTCAGGCCCTTCTCGTAGAAGTTCGAGGAGAAGCGCTCGTGGTGGCGCTTCCAATAACGCTGCACCCAGTGCGGCATGTAATGCGCGATCTGTTTGACGACCTCGTAGGGGTCCTGCACGGCGCCATGGCCGAGCAAATCGTAGAAGGTCTTGTAGGGGGTGAGGCGTTGCGCGGCGGTGATCTTGAGGGCGGCGAGCGCGAGGTGGTGCTGGTTGATATCGACCGCATCGAGGCTGCGCGCGCGGCGGCTAACCATGCCAGCGACGCCGCACCCTGCACCAGTGATACTCAACACGTTGGAGTCCTCGTCCACCCCGAGGAAGCGCTCGTCGACCTCCGAATCCTCGAAGAGGATGTTGTAGACGAAGATCTTGCTAAAGGTGCTCTGGAAAAGAATATCCCGCAACCTCATGACCGGGCTCCTGTGGCTAGTTATCGTTGAAGCATCGCTCCGAGCCAAATAGAGCGCCCCCATGAAGTCGAGGTTCGGCACACGAACCGCGAGAAACAACGTGGCGTACGGAAATACCGCGCACCCACAACCTTCATGATGTAGCGCGCACAAACCCTCTTTCACCCTGTGCCCGGGTGTCAATTGAAATTTTCGTGACAAAATCACGACTTCAGGCAGAAGCCGTGCGCTCGACATGTACAAAACCGGAGCGCGAAAAAAGTCTCTCGAGGAAGGTTTTCATGAGGCGAGAGCGCACCTGTTCAGGTGCGCTCTCGCCTCATTTGAAGGAGCTCATCAACCCGCGGTTTTCCCTGCCTCGAGCGTGTGCACTTCGGTGGAGAGTTCGAGCTTCGAGATCTCCTCGGAGAACTTCTCGGGGGTGCCCGTCAACAAGCCGAAGGTCCCGTAGTGGCAAGGGATCACATGCGCGACATCGAGCAGGCGGCAAGCGTGCGCGGCGTGGAGTGGTCCCATCGTGAAGTGGTCGCCGATCGGGAGGATCGCCACATCGGGCTGCTCGATCTGGCCAATGAGCGCCATATCACCGAAGAGGCATGTGTCACCGGCGATGTAGAACTTCTTGCCGTTGGAGAAGGTGAGCACGAAACCAGCGGGCTCGCCGAGGTAGACGATCTGTCCATCATCGTTGAACGAGGAGGAGTGGTGCGCGTTGGTCATGTGCACGGTCACATCCAGCCCGTCGAGCGCGATGGTCCCGCCCTTGTTCATGCCGACGAGCTTCTCCTCTGGCACGCCCTTGATGCCGAGCCACGTAGTCAGGTCGAAGATCCCCACGATCGGGCCGCTGCAACGCTCGTGCGCGGTGAACACATCCGCGATGTGATCGCCATGGCCGTGCGTGATGAGGATCGCGTCGACCTCGACGTCGTGGAACTCCTCGGGGCATGAGGGGTTATTGGCGAGGAAGGGATCGACGAGGATCTTCTTGCCTTCAGGCGTCTCGAACAAAAACGTCGCGTGACCGAGCCAAGTTACCTTTACACCACCGAACATGCATACCTCCTGATTGTTGTCTGATTCTATGACGTCGAACGCATGATACACGCGCAGCGCACGCTCTTTTCGATGTCGAGTCGATGCGCGCGAACGTACCACAAGTTCCATTCGCAACGAATGATAGTCCGCTTCAGAGATGCGTCCAGTGGCGCGCGAGGTTCAACCTCGACGACCTTCCAGCGCGCGATCCCTGGCGGCGCGCAGAGCGCGCACGCGCTTCAAGTCAACCGCGGCGCGCCAGTTCCCATCACGCTTGAGCCAGCTCCCGACGATCACAGCATGCGCCGCCTTGTAGTGCTCGATGTTATCGGCGGTGACGCCGCTGCCAACGACCACCGGCGCGCCCACGCCATGGAGCCGCTCGACCTCGTCGACGTTTGCCGCGTGTCCTGTGGAGGCGCCTGTCACGATGAGCGCATCCGCGCCGCAGAAGATCGCGCCGTGGGCGAGCTCCTCGAGCGAGAGATCGCGCGTCACCGCGTGCGCGGCGTGCTTCTTCTGCACATCTGCCCATACGCCGATATGCTCGGCCTTCATCGCGCTCCTGGCGCGAAGCAGCGGCCCCGCGCTCGCGTCAATCCATCCCTCATCGGCCACGTGCGCGTAAGCGAACGACTCGACGCGCACAAAGCTCGCGCCCGCAGCGAGTGCCACACCGAGCGCCTCGCGATTTGCCGCCGCCAACACCTGCACGCCCGTGGGCAAGCCAAACTCCTCGACGACCTTCGCCGTCGCCAGCGTCATCGCGGCGACTGTCTCGGGGTAAACAGCGCCCTTGAGATAAGGGAGATCCTTCATGTTCTCGACGAGGATCGCATCACAGCCTCCTTCAGCGAGCGCCTCGGCGTCGCGGCGAGCGGCGTCGAGCAGTGGTCCCATCTCGCCGCTCCAGTTCGGGCTGCCAGGGAGGGCCTCCAGGTGCACCATCCCGATCAATCGACATCGACTCTCATCACCAAGTTTCACATCTCGCTCCAGTTGCAGGGCCTCGAATTTTGCTTCCGTTTCTGCGCCGCGCGAGTCTACCACGCGAACCACCGCCCGAAACACCCGACGCGATGTGGCACGATGTTTGGAATCACGCCGTCACTGCCACATCGCCAGCCCCTTATGGAATGCGCCTTCGCGGGGTCAGGCAACTCCAAACATCGTGCCACATCGCGGCGACCACCAGCCCTTCGCGAACGGCGCTCCGAGACAGCGAGGAGGCCCGATTCGTGCGGCGAGCAGCGCGCCGCGATCTCTGCTCTCGCCGCATGCGTACTCACACTGTCTTCGCGAGCGCGTGATCCTCGCGAGGAATCACTGTCGAGGTGCCTTGCCAACAGGATAGCGCGCGGGTCAAAATCATCGGCATCACACGATGTGCCAGGAAGACGTTGTTTGGAGGATGATGTGAAGATTCTCGGGTTCGAGCTCACGCCATGGGTAGACTTGCCATGGATGGTCAACTTCGAGTCGGTCGCTGACCCGCTCTGGATCAAGACCAGCATCATGATCGCCAGAGGTGTGTTTGCCAGTGTCCCGAGCTTTCGCATGGTGCGCGAGGGGTTCTCGCTCGACAAGTTCGACAGACCCGTCATCGTCGTCACCAACCACACAAACTATTACGACTGGCTCCCCTCGAGGTTCTGCCTCTACGACGAACTCGGCGTGCAGCTCTCATCCTGGATCAAGCCAAGGCCGTTTAACTCGGGCTACCCCGTGCAGGTCTTCCTCTCGAAGACGGGCAACATCCCGCTCGCCTCGCGAGGTTATATCCTCGTGGCCGACTACAACGAGTTGTTTGGCGAGCCCCCGGACGCAGAGACCTACCGCGCGTTGAGAGATCACATCGACACGGGGAATCCACTGCCCGATGATCCGAAGTTCAAGAAAATCCTGAACACGCCGAGGCGGATGCTCGGGTGGTCATTTGACCCGCGGATGCTCCCTTATCGCGAGGCGCTCCAACGCACCTTCGCCGAGATGATGGATGCCTCGCTGCGGCTTGCAAGGCGAGCCTCGCAATCCAACCAGTTCATGCACGTGTACCCGGAAGGGATCATCTCGAGCAGGTTGATCCCCGGCAAGATCGGCACCATGCAGCTCGCGCTCGAGCTCGGCGCGGACATCCTCCCCATCGGTGTATCGGGCGCAAGAGAAGCCTTCCCCAACGGCCCGAGGCCCGAGCCCGATACGACCGTTCACGTGCGCGTCGGAGAGCCATGGCGCGTGCCTCGAAACGAATACCCCAGTGATTTTCGCGCCTTTGGCGGGAGCATCCCCGAGGACATCCGCGAACAACTCCAGGCGCACACCGACGCGTATATGGAGAAGCTCAACGACCTGCTCGAGCCGGAGTATCAATGGATGCCTGATGGCAAGAGCGACGGTTGGCAAGGCATCGACCGCTTTATCCCCACCGACAAGGGCTGAGATCTCGGCTCGCCCCTCTTTTCCTACAATGACGATCGAACGAGCAGCAGACATCTCGCATGATCCGCGTATGATGCTGTCGATCGTGGCACATGACTTACTTCACTACCTATCGCCCTAGAGATCGTGATGGCCATTCAGGATGCATTTGGAGAGTTGCGTTCCTTGCTCGCACACGGCGTGAGTTCGCTCGCGCACGATGCCGAACAACTGCAAAAAGTCACCGACCTGCTCGCGCGCGTCTGGGAGGAAGCCCCGGATGCGTACACAGAAGAGTGGCTCCCCTACCTCTCGAGCGGTGATACCAGGTGGGAAGATGTGCTGATCACGGTCTCCTCGCCCGAGGAGCTCGAGCGCTGGAGCCAAAATATCATGCCGTTTGCCTGGTTCAGGCTGGATCTGGTGAACCAGAAACTCCCCAAGAAGAGGATGAACCAGCTCGTCGCTGACACGGACCTCTCCCGAGTTCGAGAGCTCGACTTGCGCGGCGTGCGACTCAGGCTCGCGGGCGCGCAGGCGCTCTTTGCCTCGCCAAACCTCGGGAGCATCACGCGCTTGCGGCTGGCCGGATGTAGCCTGGATGTGGCATCCGCCGAAGCGCTCGTGAAGTCGGCATCACTCGGCACGTTGGAGCTACTCGACCTCGAGCATAACAAGCTCAAGGATGAAGGCATCATCACGTTGGCGAAGGGGCTCGATTTCTCGAGAATGCACACGTTGATTCTCACCAACAACAAGGCGAGAGCGAGCGCTGTCGAAGCGCTCCTCGCCGCAAACATCAGCGAGCTCGAGACGCTCTATCTGGCGGGCAACTCCATGGGCAACAGCGGCCTCGAGCTCATCGCCTCATCACCCAAACTCGGGAACCTTCGCGTGCTCGGGCTGACAAGTTGCAACCTCACGCGCAAGGGCTCCGAAGCGCTGGCGGCCTCGACCACATTGACAAGCCTCGAGGAGCTCGAGCTGACCTATAACAACCTCGGAACCAAAGGCGCCGTCGAGCTCCTCGGCTCCGAGGTGCTCTCCAAGGTCAAGAGGCTGGCGCTCGACGGCTGCTCACTCGGGGAAGCGAGCTTCGAACACATTGGCACCACATCGCACCTCGGCGCGCTCGAGCTCCTCGACCTCTCGGGAAACAAACTCTCTATAGAAACCATCGAAGCGCTGGCGTCCAACACAGCAATCACAAACATCCGCGACCTCTCGATCACCGCGACGCTCGGAGCGGATGGAATCCGGGCGTTGGCGAAAGCGACCTTTGCCCCCTCACTCGAGCGCCTGAACCTCTATAGCATGCGACTCGAGGCCGAAGGAGCCAGGGCGCTGGCCGAGGCGACGACCTTCACCAACCTCGAGCGGTTGTTGTTGGGAAGCAACCGATTGGGGGATGAAGGGGTCGCGGCGCTGGCACACAGCCCCAACCTCGACACACTGGTCTCCCTCGACCTCTCGAGCAATATCATCACAGACGCGGGCGCAGAGGCGCTCGGTCAGGCGACAGGACTTAAAAACCTGCGACACCTTAGCCTCTCGAACAACCTGGTTCGGGGTAAAGGCGCAGAAGCTCTCGCCAAAGCACCATTCCAGCAACAACTCGAGCTCCTCAACCTCTCCTGGAACAAGCTCGAGACTGATGGCGTCGAGGCGTTATTGGACGATGGCGCCTTCCCCAAGCTCGAGTTCCTGGGTTTGACGGACAACAACCTCGACAGTGATGTCTGCCATATCATTGCCCAGGCTACACAGCTCGAGTCGTTGATTTATCTGGGGTTGTCGAACACGACGATTCACGACGATGGCGCGCAGGCGCTCGCTGACTCTGCACACCTGGCGACGTTGGAGGATCTCGGCATCATCCATCGCGAGCCGACCACGTTGCCGATCCTCAAAAAGTCCATATATATCAGGGATGCGGCCATCTATGGCGACGCGCAGAAATCACACGCGGCGTGGTGGGTCTGGCTCGACGAGGGCAAAAAGCAACCGCTCGAGTTTTAAACTCACTCGAAACCCGAGTCGGGGTGCCCGGTCTTCTCGAAGTCGCTCTCGAGGAGCATCGCCCCCTCCTGGATATCGACGAGCAACGTCAAGCCCTCGTAAGCCATCAGATCCGCCTCGAGGATGGGACGAGGAGGCAAAAACCTCACGGGCACCTCCTCGATGGTGACCATCTCAGGATGAAAAGGCTGGCCCGCGCGAATCGGTTGGTTGGCCTTGAGCACAGGCACCATCTCCATCACGCGCGTGCAATCACAGCAACGGTCATTTTGCACCACGTACACATACGCGCCGCCATAGATCGCGGCCCCCAGCACGACCAAAAGCAACGCGGATAGAATCATCGCAGCCCAGCGATGCTCGCCGCGAAACACCTTCTTGCTGATCATGCACGCCTCTTCTTTTCGTGTCGTGATGGTTGCCAGGATTTCGATGATACAACAAAGGGCGTCCTTGTTGGAGTCTCCAAACGAGGACGCCCTTTGTTTTCATCACGATACGTGATCCAAAGCGCAGGCAAGTCACATCGACGCGCGGCTCATTCTCCGGCGGCGGCGTGAAGTTTTGTCGTGTTGGCGCCGTCGCGCTCGGCGAACCAGGTCGAGATCGTCGGCCAGAGCCCCTGCGAAGCCTTGCTCGAGACCACCGCGCCGACGTGACCACCATTGAGACGCAGGCACTGCTTGTCCTCGGAGCTGATGCGATCGATCAGGATCTCGGCCGAGGGGAGCGGCACGATGTGATCGTGCAGGAAGCAGATCGCCAACGTCGGGCAGGTGATATCCTCGAGCTTGACGGGTTCACCCGAGAGCGAAAACTGACCTTTAATCAACAAGTTGCCTCGATAAAGCTCGTTAATATAGCGCCTGTAGCAAGTTCCGGGGAACGAGACATTATCATTGCCCCAGGTCTCGATCGCGAAGAACCCGTCGAGGAACTGGTCATCCCAGGCGCGGTCGATCATATACGTCGCCTTGGAGAGGTTCATCGTCGGGCGGAGCATATGAAACGCCGACTGCATCAGCGGCCAGGGCACATTGCCCGTGGCCTCGATGAGAGAGTCCAGGTCAAAGGTCGAAACGCGCGTCCACGTGGTCAAGATGCCGCCATGATCGAAGTCGATCGGCGCCGCGAGCGCCAACAAGGAGGCCACATGCTCCGGGCGTCGCGCCGTATAGATCGAGGTCATCGTCCCGCCCATACAATACCCCAACACGTGGGTCTTGTTGTGCGGCGAGCGCTTGGCGACCTTGCGGACTGCTCGCCCGATGTAACCGTCACAGATCTCATCGAACGTCAGGTAACGATCCTCGGGTCCAGGCGTCCCCCAGTCGATGATGTAGACATCGTGTCCCTGGGCAACCATCCACTCCGCGAAGCTCTTCCCCTTCATCAGGTCGAGCACGTAGTGGCGGTTGATCAGCGAAGGGACGAGCAAGATCGGGGTCTCGAACGCCAGCCCCTCGGGACGAGGACGGTAGCGCAAAAGCTTCCACTTGTTCTCGGTCCAGATCACATCGGCGGGAGTTTGCCCCACGGGCGCCCGGCCTCTGGCCGGCGCCTTGATGAGGTTCTTGATCCTGTCGAATACCTTGCTCATGACTTCTCACCCATCTCTCAGGGGCATGGCATCGCACAGGCGATGCCATCGGCTTCTCGTACACTGATTCGGCCACAGTTGTTGCGGCGAGCGCGCGATACAAACATCGCTACTCGCCGATCAACGCAACCTTAAAAACAATACAATATCAATCACTTGCTGTAGAGGGACTCGAACGAATCATTGAAGCGTTCGTAGACCTTCTTGCGCTTGACCTTGAGCGTTGGCGTCAAGAGCCCGTTCTCGACGGTCAGCGGCTCGTCGACGATGACGAACTTCTTGATCGTCTCGAAGCGCGCGAGCCCCTGGTTGGCGCGCTCGACGCGCTCGGTGACGAGCTTCTGGAGCGCCTCGGCGCGCGCATCATCTCCCTTGACGCCATGCTCCTCGAGGTAGGGCTCGATCGCCTCCTCGTGGAGCCACACACCCGCGGTGATAAATGGCTTGCCGTCACCATAGGCGACCACATGCGCGATGTAGGGATCATCGCGGAAGCGGATCTCGATGTTGGCTGGCGGGATATTCTTGCCTTGCGCGGTGACGAGGATCTCCTTCTTGCGGTCGATGATCTGGAGGAAGCCATCATCGGTCCAGCGACCGATGTCACCCGTTTTGAGCCATCCATCGGCGGTGAAGGTCTCTTCTGTGGCGCGCGCGTTCTTGTGATAGCCGTTAAAGATGCTCTCGCCGCGCGCCAGGATCTCGCCGTCTTCAGCGAGCTTGAGTTCGACCGACTGGAGCGGCTTGCCGACCGAGTCGAAGCGAAAATCACTGGGGCGATTGAGCGTGAGCGTCGGGCTCGCTTCGGTCAGGCCGTACCCCTCGATGATGAGCATATCGTGCGAGAAGAGGAACTCCTTGACCTCGCGCTTTAGCCCCGCGCCGCCGGAGAGGCAGAACTTGAGGTTGCCGCCCGTGATGGCGTCGAGCTTGGCGCGCTGTGCCTTCTGTGTGGACTCGTCCATGGCCGCCGTGGCCATCTTCTCGAACATGCGGGGCACGCTCATGAAGACCTCGGGGCGCACCTCGGGGAGCTGCGCCAGCACGTTCACAGGATCGGTCCAGTAGGTCACGAACCCGAGCGTGTTCCCCAGGCAAACCTCGCCAAACCCGAAGATGTGGCTCAGGGGCAACCAGAGCAGGTCGACGTAGCCCTCCTCGAGCAGCGGCGCGTTGCACTGCATCCAGTCGCGGCCGTTGACGCCGACGTTGCGGTGCGTGAGCGGCACGCCCTTTGGCAACCCGGTGGTGCCAGAGGTGTAGAGCATCACCGCGTTGTGATCGATCGAGACGTTGTCCAGGAGCTGATAGATCTTGTCGGGGGACTCTTCGGCGAGCGCCCTGCCCTGTGATCGAACCTGGCTCCAGGCGACGAACTTCTCGGAGACCTTGGAGGCCGACGGCGCGGCCTTTCCTTCAGCGCGCAGCGCCTCGAGTGATTTCGCGACATCGAGCGTGTCATTGAGCGCGATGATACGGAGCAACCCGCCCTCGACCTGCTCCCACTGCTCGAGCACGCGGCGAAGCAACTTCTCCGAGTCCACGAACAACACGCGCGCGTCGCTGTGCTCGACCACATAGGCGATTTGCTCGGAGGTGCTCGAAGGATAAATCGGGACCATCACGCCGCCAGCGGCCTGGATGCCGAGCGCTGCCGACATCCACTCGACGCAATTGTAAGCGAGGATCGTGGCGCGATCGCCGAGCTTGAGCCCGATGCTGTTGAGGTAGAGGCCGACGGCCTCGATCTCGTTGGCGAAGGCGCCCCAGGTGATCGCGCGCCAGTCTCCCTGACCATCGGGAATCATGAAGCGCACGCGGGTGCGACGCTCGGGCAAGCTGTTAAAGACCACGCGCGCGGCGGGGTTGAGATCCATGTATTTGGAGACGTCCATTGTTTACCGGTCCTCGCAGTTCGTGCTGTTCATCCTGGCGGCGAGAGGGCTGCTCGCCCCCTCGCTCCTCGCCGCATCAAAAGTCATGCGACGACAAGGGTCACTTCTCCTTTTCCTGGAGCTCCTCGAGGCGCTCCTCGAGGTCATAGATCTTGGACTGGAGCTGGTTGATGGCGTGGAGCATGCGCTCCTGATCGGTCTTTGTGGGGAGGCCCATGTTGCCCCACATCTGCGTCATCATCTGATTGGTCTTGGCGCGATTCTTGGTCATCGAGCCGAGCAACATCCCGCCTGGCTTGAGCACGAGCGGGCTCTTCATGACCTCCTCGAGGTACTTCGCCGTCTGGTTCTCCCAGTTAAAGAATGCCTTCTTCCAGAGGTCCCAAGGGGTTTGTGCGTTCATCGTATTCTCCTTTGACGTATCGCGTGCCGCACTCTTCGATGCGGGCTTTTGGATGATCGTTTCCGCGAGGGAAGCGATCGGGTGAATGAGTTTCGTTTCAAGGTTCGATGCCAAGGCGCCGAAGCTCCACGGCGTTGGTGAAGTTTGGTTCGGTGACGCCGGTGGGCGCGGTGGCCCTGGCGACCTCGCCAAAACATTCGAACAAAAAGCCGACCTGTTGCTGCGTGACCGCCTGCCCCACGGCGGGCTCGACCTTGACGGTGGTGCGCACCATCATCGCCTGCTCGAAGGTCAAATCAGGCAAGAAGAGCTCGCCGGTGTCCTCGACCGAGACCTCGTAGGTGTCCTTCCCGGCATAAGGGATGCCGTAGAACATCGCGTTGCGCGTGGTCCCCACCGAGACCCAGCTCTTCCCCTTCTCCAACGGGAAGAGGTAGAGCGCCACGGGCTCCTCGTAGACGATCAGGGTTTGCCCTTCGGCGGGCTCTTCCTCTGATGAGGCGAGCCCGAGCAGATAGAAGCCATCCTCGTCGCGGCGATAGACGTTCTCGATCGTCCCGCCGAGATCGCTGGCGGTGACAAACTGCCCGCTCGGGAAGCTGCTCGCGTACCACTTGCCCTGGAGCGGGTCTGCTTCGAGGCGAGCGATCTGATCGCTGGCGGCATCTCTCGAGAGATCCCAGCGACGCTCGCCAGCGGTGTTGACCTGACCTGCGATATCCACCGCGGGCATCGTGCCCGGAGGATTCACCAGATAAGAGACGGAGACGCCGAGCGTTTCGGTCAACTCCGAGGCAGTGATTTTGCCGTCGAGGTCTGGATAACAGGTGAACTCGACCTGCTCGCCAGTGCCCATGTAAATGTCACGATCAGGCGCTGGCGTGAGGTTCTCCTCGCATCCTCCGATCATCGGGAGGAGAGAGAGCGCGAGCGCGCATGCAAGCCTCTTTGTATGCATCTGTTCTCTCCTTGTGGCCCTAGAATCCGTAAGTCAGCTGAAGTCGCAGTGATTGCGCAGGTTTGGCGGAGATGCCCTGCGCCACGTTGTCCAACCCTGCAAGTGGGAACAGGACCGCGTAGTCGAGGCCAAGGCCAAACTTATCCCGGCTCAGGTACGTGATCGAAGGATCGAGTTCGACGCCCAGCGGCTCCGCGCCCCCTGGCGTCGAAGAGCTGTAAATCGCGCGCGATGCGACCGCGGCGAAGTCGAACCTGAGCACCCCGGCGGTCGCCTTCCACGCATCCCAGCTGATGTGTGGGCGCAAGTAGAAGGCGTCCGTCACCGTCCCGATGATCTCTCGGAAGAGGATCTGATCGATGCGATAGTCGGGGTGAAAGCGGAAGTTGTTGACCGAGTTATCGTAGGGCGGGTTTGCCTGCGAACCCTCGAGATCGCCGGGTCGCCCGGGCGTTTGCTCGAGCGATGGCGAGGCGCCGAACCCATAGGCAGAATCACCGCTGGCGACGCCGAGATCGAGGCCGCCCTTAAAGCGCCCCTGGTGTGGACCGAAGTCCGTCTCGAGCGCAGCACCAAACTGCGTCGAGAGCGACGGAACATCGAAGCGCGTCCCTGGCACTACAGAGGTCTCACCGATCCTCGCGCGGAGCACAGCGACCTCGCCCTCGACGCGAAAGTTCGGCCCGACAAGGCGAAGCCAGACATCGTAGGCTTGCGCGCTGAAGTTGCGTTCGATGACCTGCGCGTCGTCGATCTCGACTGGCTCGGTGGTCGGCACGTAGGTGGCAGGGATATCGTTTCGCTGCCAACGATGCGAAAACACGGCGCCGTAATCGAAGGTGACCTTGCCTGCGTTGTTGCGGCGGTTTAGCGCGAGCGCGTCGCGTTGGCGCAAGAGCGCGAAGTTGACCGTATGCAGGTTATCGCTGCGCCCGAGGTCGATCTCTCGCGTCTCGACCTTTCGCGTCGCCGTGGGTCCGACCCAGCCGATATCATAGGCGACGGCGACGAAGTGATTCCAGCGCGAGGTCACGAACGCGATGCGATCTGCGGCGTCGCCCGAATCACACTGGAGGCAATCTCCACCGTTGGAGAGCATCCCCAAACCCCAGGTGTTCCCCATACGCCCTGCGGCGATCACACCGAACGGCGTGAGCGCCTCGCCCCAGACGCGCTTGAGCCGAAAGACGCGCTCTCTGGGAGGATCTTGCGACGTGGTCGTCGAGGGAATCCCGCGCGGCGTCGAGCCGAGCGTGAGGTTATCGACCACATCGATGCGCGAGTTCACGCGAACCTGGCCGAACGGCGCGTAGAGCGAGAGATCGGTGCGAAAGCGCGCGTCCGAGTGATTCAAACGTTGCGCGGTAGGATCACCGAGCGGCACGGGATAAAGCGGCAGCCCCGATGGCGTCAGGCCATGGTCGAGGTCGAGGTTGTAGAGCGACTCTCCGCGCAACCTCAAGAAGCCGCTGATATCCACAGCCGACTCATTGCCGATGTTATCGAGCCCCTGACCGATTTCGGAGAACTCGGTGGCGCTAGCCGAATGAGACGTGCACATCAGCGCGATGAGCGTGGTGATGGCGGCGAGGTTCTGGAGCAAACGATGGCTCACGGTGACACCTCGTCGTCTTCGCTCGTCACACCGGGGGTGTCGTAGCCACGAGGCTCGACGGAGACATCCTCGTCAGGTTGCGCTGGCGCGACCGGCTCGACCACAGGCTTCACGTTGTCCACAGGAGTGGTGGTCGCGGGCGCCTCGAGATCCTTTGCCAGGAACGCGGCGAGCGCGTCGGTCGAGGGGTGATACGCCTCGATCATGGGGAAATGCCCACATTGACCGAAGACCTCGAGCTCGGCGTTTGGCAACTGACGCACGAGCTTCTCGCCGACCCACAGCGGCGTGACCTGATCCTCGCGTCCCCATAACAGGAGCGTGGGCTGGTCGATCTCGGAGTAGCGATCCTGGACGAGTTCGTAGCGCTGTCCTCGCACCGCGGCGAGCGCTGCGGCGCGGGTGCCAGGGCGATCGAGCTGCGCCTCGACATCCTCGACGAGCGCCTCGGTGATGATCGTCTTGTCGTAGAACGCGCCAGAGATCTTGATCCCTGGTTGCTCCTTGTAGAAGAGCGCGAAGAGCACCTCTCCGAGCGCGGCGGTGCGAGACCAGAGGAAGAAGGTCGGGAGCTGCTCGGCGTAGACCCAGGCGTCATAGAGGACCAGGCGACGGAAGCGGTCCGGCGCCTGTAGGATCGTCGCCAACGCCACCGAAGATCCCCACGAGTGCGCCACGATGGCGACAGGCTCCTTGACCTCGAGGTGTTCGAGCAACCCGAGGATGAGCTCGCCCTGTGCTTCAGGGGAGTAATCTCCGCGAGGGCGATCGGTCCAGCCAAACCCCTTGAGGTCGAGCGCGATGACGCGGTGTCCCTGCGCGGTGAGCACGGGGATGATCCCACCCCAGGTGTTGAGCGAGGCGGCGAACCCGTGGACGAGCACCACGGGCGCCTTCCCCTCCTTGTTCACATCGACGTAGCGCACGCGCGCGTCCTCGATGGGCGCGAAGGTGGCGTCCTCAGGCTCTCCGGGCATGGCGCCCTGGTGATGCGCGAGGCAACCCGAGAGCACCATGGCCAGAAGTGCGCACGCCATGCGCATCACATATGGGTGGGTGGCGAGGTTCACTGCGCGAGCCTCCTGACCTCGGAGGCGGTGGTGAACTCGACCTCGTCCTCGTCATCCTCGCTCACGATGGTGGCGACGGTGCCAAAGCACTCGGAGACAAAGGCGTAGGTGCGGATCTTGGTGGTGTAGAAGCCGATGGTGCGATCGAGCTCGACGCGAACGCGCAGGACCTCGAGGTCGCCGTAAGGCGTGCGGAGCGTGCCCCTGGCGTCGACCTGTGAGGAGTACTCCTCGTCGTAGATGCTGTAGACCCCTTGCGCCAGGCCGGAGACCTCGGAGTCCGTGGTCCAGGAGGCGTCCACCTCGAGCGGGAAGGAGAGGATCTCGACGGGAGGGTCGTAGGTCAGGTTGGTCTCGGAGAAGCCATCCTCTGGCGACACGACGCCGAGCAAAAGCAGCGCGTCATCGGTGATCTGGAAGACGCCGAGCAAATTCGACGAATCACTGAGCGGCGTGACGTAAGACGCGTCGGGGAAGTCGGTGGAGAACCACTTGTTCTTGGGGTCACGCGCCTCGACGATCACGAGGTGATCGTTGGCGAGTTCGACGTTCAGGTCCCAGATGCGGTTGCCATTCTCGCCCATTTCGCCAGCGGTGTTGACCTCGGTGTCATTGGCGACCTTGTAGGTGGCGCGAAGACCAGACCGAAGCGGCACCTCTTGGCGCGTGATCACCCCATCCTTGTTGGGGCGACAGACCCTGGGGTCGGCGTTGGGCGTGCCCATATCGCCTTGCGAGGTGTTGTTGCCGTTCATGTCGATGACATCGCCGCCCATGTCCGATGGGGGCGTCGTGGTGTTCATGTCACCGCTGGAGGTGTTGTTCGCGCTGGTGTTGTTCTCACCGCCGAGATCGTCGCCAGCCATGTCCTCGGACATGTCGGGGACGAAAGAGGTGAACCCCTCGTCATCGCGCGGATCGTCTGTGGGGACGCACGCGGTGGCGAACGCGGATAGTGTGGCAATGCAACATACGCAGAGAGCGCGCATGAATGGGTGCTTCATCGTCATATCGAACCTCGCAGGAGACGCTTCGTTGCGTCAATGCTGCAATGCAAAATATGCAGCGTGGAGAATGGTTAACAACGGGTGGTATGAATGTCAACTGTTTTTGCAGCTGCAAAAAACAGTTCTTTGGCCGCCTTACGTGCTGTGGCGGTGAAAAAGTCGGGCCTTTCAATGGGAGACCCCATAAAGTATGCTGCCGCGATGCAATGAGCGCAGCGCGCGACGGCTGCATCGCAACGCAACAAAAACAAGGATTTCCGGGCTGGCGCCATGATCACGATCAAAAAATACAGCAATCGTCGTCTCTATGACACATCTCAAAGTCAGTATGTGACGCTCGAGGAGTTGGCTGACCGCATCCGCGATGGCGCGGACGTGCGCGTGGTGGATGCCAAGAGCAACGAGGACCTGACCCAAGGCGTGCTCGCGCAGATCATCATCGAGAGCCGCGGGGCGGGGAAGTTGTTGCCGACGAAGATGCTCATGCAGCTTATTCGCATGGAGGATGACGTGTTGGCGGAGTTCTTCGGGCAGTACATGTCCTGGGCGCTCTCGATGTATTTGCGTATGAAGCAGACGCGCCAGCGCATCTCGCCATTCGGTCAGCAGTCGCCGTTCGGCGCGCCGAATCCATTCTCGCAGTGGCTCGGCAGCCTGTACAACTGGCCTGGGTTCCAGGGACAGCAGCCCGACTTCCCGATCGATCCCTCGAACGCGCCGCCCTACCCCACGCCAGGCAATATGCCGGACTTCGAGCCAGAATACGAACCGGAGCCCACGCCAGAACCAGCGCCCGCGCCAAAGCCCAAGCCTGCGGCAAAAGCACCCCAAAAACAGGACGTGCCCGTGGCGCGAGCAAGCGCCGAAGAGCCCGCGCCAGAAGAGAAGTCCGACGAGGTCTCGCAGATGCGCCAGGAGCTCGACGAGCTCAAGGAGCTGCTCAAGCAAGTGGCGCTCAATCAGGCGAAACAATCCTGATTCCAACCGATTAACACCCCCTCCTTTTGTGCGCCGCACACTCCCAACCTTCACGCTCGAGAGGATTTTTATTGCGACGCAACAAAAATCCTCTTGACGCAGCGCAGCATCATCCCTATACCTTTTGAGCGTGGCCGGGGAGCCAGGGCGTTTCCAGTAAGCACCTGCCTGCCATAGCAACGGTGAAACGACGACGACTCGATGCGTTCTGGCTTCCCGCGCCGCACATAAACAACGAATTTTGCAACGCAATAGTAGCGCCGCAACATAGCGGCGCGTGCCGGCCCCACCGCGGGCTTTGCCGGCCAACGAGAAAGAGGGATGTCATGAGCGAGAAAGCCACCAACTTCTTTGGCAAGTACACCGAGCAAGTCAACGCCATGTTCAAGGAGCAAGCTGGTGTCGTCGAGTCGATGACGAGCGAGTGGAACAAGGTTCGCGGCCAGGGCCTCGAGCAGGCGCAGGTCGTCATGGAGGACTACGCCAACCTCATGAAGCTCTCCTTCGAGTACCAGTCCACCCTCTTCCAGGACATGCAGAAGATGTCGGCGGATGCCATGCGCAACACCGCCGAGATGATGAACGTCACAAAGAACGCCTGAGCGCCTTTGCGGACGTGACTTGTGGGCGCGAGCCTTAGGCAAATCCAGCAAGCTCGTGCTCCGAGGGGAGCCTCGACCGCGGTGTCCCGCCCTCGCAGGGGACGCTGCGGGGAGGCTCCCCTCGTTTTACGTTCACGTCTCGCCGCGAGGTCCTCGCGCGATCGAATCGATAAGACCATCCAGCCAGGCAAGAGGCGACGAGGCGCCGCGAATCGTTTCGCGCTCGTTGCCAGGAAGCCCAATCCAGACCAGGAGTTGTCTCATGGAGACCGCCAAAGCAGCAGTTCCGTTCACGCCGCCACCGACCATCGCGGCGACCCCGAAGGACACGATCTTTCGTGATGGCACCGCGTCGCTCTACCGCTTCCGCCCCACACCCGGCGGCGACGCGGACGCGACCAACATCCCCTTCTTGCTCGTCCCTTCGATGATCAACAAGTGGTACGTGCTCGATCTGCGGCCCGGGTTCTCGATGGCCGAGTCGATGGTCGAGCATGGCATCGACACCTACCTGCTCGATTGGGGGACGCCAAACGACGAGGATCGCTACCTGAACTGGGAGCTGATCATCGCCAAGCTGGCGCGCATGGTCCGCCGCGTCAAACGCCACACGGGCGCCGACAAGGTCGCGCTGCTCGGCTACTGCATGGGCGGCACCCTGAGCAGCATCTACACCTCGCTGCACCAGGATGATGTCGCGGCGTTCATCAACCTGACGGCGCCGATCGACTTCAGCAAGGGTGGCCTGCTGCGCACGCTCGTGGACGAGAAGTGGTTCGATCCTTACGCGATGACTGCGGCTGGCAACCTGCCCGCGCCTCAGATGGAGTCGGGCTTCACCTCGTTGCGCCCGACGAGCAAGTTCTCCAAGTGGATCATGTTCGCCGACAAGCGCAGCAAGCCTGGGTTTGTCGAGTCCTTCAACGCGCTCGAGCAGTGGGCAGGGGACAACATCCCCTTCCCCGCCGAGGCGTACCAGACCTACATCCACGAGCTCTACCAGCAGAACCTGCTCTATAAAGGGGAGCACTTCGTGGGCGGCAAGCGCGCCGACCTGGCAAACATCACCTGCCCTGTGCTCACGGTGGTGGCAAGCCGCGATACGATTTGCCCCGCGGAGGCAGCCACGGCCATGAACGACCTGGTCAGCTCCGAGGATCAGAGCGTGCTCACCATCGGCGGCGGTCACGTCGGCGCGGTGGTCGGTTCGCGCGCGCCAAAGCAACTCTATCCTGCCGTCGCCGAGTGGCTCATCGAGCGCTTTGGCAAGGACGCCGCGCCCGCGCTGCGCGAGGTGGACGCCGAGGAAGACGCCGGCGAGGAGCTCGAGCCAATGGAAGCGCGCACGCGCGAGCTCGAGGATATGACCGTGGCGCAACTTCGCCGCGTTCTGCGCCAGCATGACATCGTGACCTCGGGCAACAAGGCCGAGCTCGTCGCGCGCATCGTCGCGCACGAGTTCGGATTGAGCGGCGAGGACGAGTGAGGTCTGCGGTCGCCTCGCCGATCGATCCTGCCGATCTCGTCATAGGGAAATGGCCGGGTAACCTGTAAGATTTCGCTCCAGAGAATGAAAAAGTCCCGGCGTCTGGCGCCGGATTTCTGGAGGGTGCGTGTGTGTACCCTCGCTTGCAAGAAAGGAAGAGAAGATGAACCTGAACGAGATGCACATCATCGTCACGGGCGCAGCCAGCGGGCTGGGCCGTTGCTTCACCGAAGAGCTCGTGCGCGGCGGCGCCAAGGTCATGGCCTGTGACCTCAACGAAGAGGGCCTCGCGGCGCTCAAGTCCGAGCTCTCCGAGCAAGGCACGATCGAGACCTTCGTGGCGGATGTCTCCAACGAAGAGCAAGTCGTGGCGCTTGTCCAGGCGACCGCGGACGCGTTCGATGGCAAGGTCAACGGCCTGGTGAACAACGCCGGGATCTTCCGCGACTCGCTGCTCGTCTCCAAGAGCCGCAAGACCGGTGAGATCCGCAAGATGAGCCTCGATGACTGGCAAAAAGTCATCGACGTCGACCTCACGGGTCCTTTCCTTTGCACCCGCGAAGTCGCCGCGCACATGGTCGAGAATGGCAACAAGGGCGTCATCGTCTCCATCTCGTCGGTCTCTCGCGCGGGCAACCGCGGCCAGTCGAACTACTCGGCTGCAAAAGCTGGCCTGGTGGCAGACACCAAGCTGTGGGCCGAGGAGCTCGCGCGTTACGGCGTGCGCACGGGCGCAGTTGCTCCTGGCTTCACGCAGACGCCTATCCTGGACGCGATGCGCGACGAGATGCTCGAGAAGATCGTCTCCGGCGTGCCTCTTCGCCGCACGGGAACGCCCTTCGAGATCTGGCAAGCGGTCAAGTTCATCATCGAGTGTGACTACTTCACCGGCCGCTGCGTCGACGTGGACGGTGGCCTCACGGTCTGATGAACAGGCGCATCGCGCCCAGCTATTTATTTTTGAATAGCTGAACAAATGTGGCGATGTCGCTCCCTCGAGGAGCAACATCGCCACATTTGTTTTCAGGGTGACCGAATGATTCCCCGGCCCATCACGAGCGTTCGCAGAAGCATTTTGGGGCATCGACCAAAGACTGTTATCCTCGGACGTACTTTCAGATATGCGCTCGAGCGACCGGATTGGATCTGGTTGCGCCGCGCCACGTTTACCTTCGTCATGGAGAGGGGACTTGAAAACGCTGCGATATACCGCGCCTTTGCTACTGTTTGTTGTCGGACTTGTCGGCTGTGGACCTGATGAGGAGGCGTCGAACAACACCTCCGCGAACAACGCCAATACCAACAACACATCGGCCAATAACACCGCGTCTGGGAACAACACGACGCCTGCAAACAACACTGCCGCGAACAATACCGCCACAAATAACACCGCGCCGTGCGCGCCGGGCACCCAGGATTGCATGTGCAGCGAGGGCGATGTTTGCGATGGCGCCCTCGTGTGTATGGGCGGCATGTGCACCACCGACCCAGGTTGCACGCCAGGAGAGGAGGGGTGCACATGCGGCGAGGGAGACATGTGCGAAGACGGCCTCGCCTGCGAGCAAGGCATGTGTGTCATGCAAGAGGCGGCGCCTCCATGTGCTGAGAACGAGCGTGTTTTGGAGGGCGAGTGTGTCGCGTGTGAGCCCGGCTCGACGCGACCTGCGGGCGATGATCCTTCGGGCGCGGACACCGAATGCATGGCATCGGAGTGCGCCGAGAATGAGTTCGTCGAGGATCACGTGTGCACGCCATGCGCACCAGGATCGGTCCGCGCCGCGGGCGACCTCACCACGAGCGATGATACCGCGTGTGAGGCGATCGCCTGCGCGGCGGACGAGTTTGTCGAGGCCAACGCGTGCGCGATGTGTCCTGCGGAGACCACGAACGAAGCGGGAGACCTGGCGACTGGCGAGGACACGCTCTGCGATGATGACTGCACAGGTTCGGTGGGCGTTTACTGCTCGGACTTCGAGGAAGCGTTCATCAAGGCGAGCAACCCGAACATTGGCGATCTCTTTGGCAGCACGGCGGCGCTCTCGGGCGATACGCTCGTGGTCGGCGCGTGGGGAGAGAGCAGCAACGCCACAGGTGTGGGCGGAAACCAACTGGACGAGAGCGCCTCGCGCTCTGGCGCAGTGTATGTCTTTCGAAACACCAACGGCGTCTGGGCTCAGGAAGCCTATATCAAGGCATCGAACACCGGCGAGAACGATGGATTCGGTCGCGTGCTCGCCCTGGATGGAGACACACTCGTCGTGGGCGCATTTAGCGAAGAGAGCAACGCGACAGGCGTCGATGGCAACCAGGGAGACAACTCGCTCTTTCGCGCTGGCGCGGCGTATGTCTTTAGACGCAATGGCACGACCTGGACGCAGGAAGCTTACCTGAAGGCATCGAACACGGAGTCGAACGATGTCTTTGCCTCCGCCATCGACATCGAGGGAGACACGATCGCGATCGGCGCGCCTGGCGAGTCGAGCAATGCGACGGGCATCGATGGCAATCAGGCAAATAACTCCAAGGCCGCGAGCGGCGCGGTCTACACGTTCACGCGGAGCAACGGCGTCTGGACGCAGGAAGCCTACATCAAGGCATCGAACACCGAGGGACAGACGAGCTTCGGTCTGGCGGTCGCGCTGGAGGGAGACAGGTTAGCGGTGGGCTCGCCGCGCGAGCGAAGCAACTCCACAGGTATCGACGCCGCGCAAAACACCGATGGCAGCAGCAACGGCGCCGTGTATGTCTTCGCACGCACCAACGGGGTGTGGGAGGAGAAGACCTACATCAAGGCGTCGACCACAGACTTTGGAGACCGCTTCGGGAGCACGCTTGCCTGGAGCGGTGACTTGCTCGCAGTGAGCGCGCCTCAGGAGGACAGCAACGCGACAGGCGTCGGTGGCGATCAGGCGGATAACTCGATCGAGAACTCTGGCGCTGTCTACCTGTTCCGAGAAACAAACGGGGTCTGGGAGCAGGAGGCGTTTGTCAAAGCATCGAATACCGACGAGGGGGACTTGTTCGGGACGACGCTCACCGTGTGGGGTGATTATCTCGTCGTGGGCTCGCTCAACGAATCGAGCAATGCGACTGGTTTAAACGGAGATCAGGCCAACAACTCGAGAGATTTCAGCGGCGCGACCTACATCTTCAAGCGCTCGGGAGATGTCTGGGCGCAGACAGCCTATCTCAAGGCGCCGACCTCTTCGACGAGCATGTTCTTTGGCTCGGCGCTGTCGATGGATGCGGGGCTGCTGGCGATCGGCGCGTATGGTGAGCGGAGCGATGCGACAGGCGTCGATGGCATGATCAATGGAACGAACCTCTCCCAAAGCGGGGCGGTCTTCTTGCGCAGGCTCGAGCCCTGAGCGAGCCCTATCGCGATGATGTTTTGTTGGATCACCTGGTAGGTTTCTCATACTCTCGAGAAGCGCCTGGAAACACCTGGGTTTCCAGGCGTGTTCTGTCCTCGAAGGTGATCCGACCATCCACATTTTATTTGGCTCATGCGAATCCGAACATCCATCACACACACACGCTTCGCGGTCATCACACGGCTGATGTGTTGCGCTGTGTTGCTTGGCAGCATCCTGACAGGATGCGCTTCGTATGATGCGGAACCCTTCGACCAGGATCGCCTGCTCGAGGATAACGCGACGCCTCCCCCTGCAAAGCTGACGCGAGAGGAAGTGGACCGTTATTCGGAGCAATGCGAGAAACAACAAGAAGATCAGGTCGGTTTTTTCCCTCCTCCTTCGGACGAGACTCGCCTTCGCTTCGAAGAGGCGATCCGCGCCTACAACGAAGGGCATTATCTTAGCTCCGCGCGCGAGATGGAGGCGTTGTTCGAGGAGACGCGCAACCCGACGCTCTTGCTCAACGCCGCGCGCGCATACGAACGCGCGAACGAGACCACCTACGCGATCTATTGCTACCGGCGTCTGATGCGTAGCACGCGGCTCGATCGCCAGATCTGCAATGTCGCCGTCGCGCGATTGAACGAGCTCGCGGAAGCTGAACCCACCGAGGATTCGAGCGTCGGCGAAGACGAGACCACGTTCGATTGATGTTTTGCTCCGACGCGACCGTCGGTGCCGAGCGAAAATAAGGGGGCGCGGGGTTTTCCAGACCGTTTGAGATTCGATCGACTGGAAAACCCC
>Ga0208061_100086_pt1 | contig 31237 bp, 21 predicted proteins | sample DeeseametaMP0555_FD_184209 | JGI IMG/M metagenome (GOLD analysis project Ga0208061, IMG submission 184209) | Marine microbial communities from the Deep Atlantic Ocean - MP0555 (SPAdes) | ecosystem: Environmental > Aquatic > Marine > Oceanic | place: South Atlantic Ocean | collected 2011-01-23 | reverse complement strand
GATCGCGCCCACGCACATCAACCCTCTCATCCACCGCAACATCACCGAGGGCGGCTGCGTCAGATAGAGGATGCCCAGCGGCACCACGACCATGATCACCACCGTCACGAACGAGATCCACAACGCCACGCGGAGCGCCTCGTAGTCGATCCCGGAGAACTTGCGGAAGTTCATGTTCAGGCCGGTAAACAACCCCAACGAGCCAGTCCCGAGCACCACTGCCGGGGTGAATTTACTCAGCGTCGTCGGATCGAGGACCCCCAACACGGGGCCAATGATGACGCCCAGAATGATGTATTCGACCCCCGACACCAACCCGAAGCGTTTTTGCAATCGCTCGAGCAGCAAGTGCGTGATCAGGTAAGCGACGCTGATGACGCCGAGGAGCACCAGAATATCCTGGAAGATCTCTGTGCCGCCTCCATGGCCACCACCGCCTCCACCGTCTCCGTGGCCATCGCCACCTCCAGACGCGAAGACGAGCGCTGGCCAGAGCGCCGTCGAACAGAGTGGTAGCAGACACACGAGCATGCGCTGCAACAGGTTCGGTCTCATATAGAACTTCCCCACAGATAGAGGATTTGATGGAACCGTTTACGAGAGGGCGTTGAAGATATTTGGACCGAGTCTGGCGAAGCCCAAAATCAGGGCAGCCAAGGCGAAATGTGCAGGCGATACAGCGTATCGTCGAGCATATTTCAACGCTGGCTGCGTCGATTTTGGCGAGTCAGGCGACGTGGAGAATTTCTTCAACACCCTCAGAGTCATGACCCTGTTATCTGTAACATCGGCCACCACGCAGACAAAGTGGTTTTGCCCCTGAACGCCTTTCCTCGTGCGGAACCTGGCTATTTCGATGCGCCTGGGCCACCGATCGTGTCACGATCAGGGCGGCTAACTTCGATCTTTTTGCGATCATTGCTCCGTCGGGTGAGGATTGGGTCCTGCCGCGAGGATGCTTAAAATGATGTGCGAGATGAGCGCTATCGATGCACACTGCCTCGCGATGGTTTTCAAGAGGTCACGGTGAAGTGAGAGAAGCATGACACGATTGACGGACGCCGATATTCGCAACCAGGTCTCGCCGGAGTCCTATCGCCGCGGAGAACCTTACTTCAAGCGCGGCGCGATCCAGGGCGCGAGGCGCTCCGGGCGCGTCCTGCGCGCTCAGTGCGAGGGCTCGAGGCCCGAGCCCTACCGCGTGCACGTCGAGCTCGCCCCGGCAGGCATCGCCTACGCGCATTGCTCCTGCCCTGTGGGGATGGACGGCCGCTGCAAACACATCGCCGCGCTCCTTATCGCCTGGCTCCAACAACCCGACGGCTTCGCCGAGGTCGAGGATGTTCACGTCGCGCTCGCTGAACGCGAACCAGAGGAGCTGCGCGCCATGCTTCACTATGTGATGCAACGCCACCCCGAGCTCGAGCTGATCCTCGAGATGCGGTTCCCCGTCGGCGAGCATGTCGGCGATGAGCTCGACGCTCAGGCTTACAGGGATCAGGCGCGCGATATCTTTCGCGAGGGCGCGCAGGGGCTCGGCGCACCCTCTCAGATCGCGGACGCGCTCAAGCCATTGCTCGAGATCGCGCGCTCCTTCGAGGCGCGCGGCGACGCGCTCGCCAGCGTCCGCGTGAGCGGTGCGTTGTGTGATGAAATCATCGCTCAGCGCGTCCGCGTGCGAGACGAGGACGGCTTCCTCGATGCGATCGTCGTCGAGATCCTCGATATGTTGTTCGCCTTGCTCGGCGCGCGCGAGATCTCCCGAGCCGCCAGACACGAGGCGCTGGCCGTGCTCGCAGGCGCCGCGGTGACAGAACATCTGCCCGAGGTCCGATTACACGCCGAGCGAGGCATCCTCTCGAGCGCGCTCGATGATGAGGATCGTCAGGAGCTCGCGCTGCATCTTCGCCAGCGCTTGCGCCAGGGGAGCGAGGACGCCGACGGTTCAGTGGATAGCTGGCTGTTGCTCCAACTCGAAGCCGCCAAGCTCGAGGAGGAGGCGTTCATTCAACGCTGTCGCAATCTCGGAAGACAGGACGCGCTGGTCGAGCACTTGCTCGAACGAGAACAGGTGAGCGAAGCTCTGCAAGAGATCGAGCGCGCCGATGATGCCCACTTTATGGCGCTCGTCGAGGCGTTCACCACCCATGGCCATGCTGACAAGGTCGAGCCCGTGGTCGAACGTCGCTACGAGGAACACGGCGAGCTGCGTTTGCTCGAGTGGCTCGGCGCGCGCTACGCCGATCGCGGGGACAGCGCGCTGGCGCTCTCGACCTCGCTCGCGCGCTTTTACAGGGCGCCCACGCACGAGGCGCTCCTTCGCATCCAGCAACTCTCCAGTGATTCCAGGCAGTGGGAGTTGTTGCGCCCGAGTCTGCTCGCCAACCTGCGCGCTCGCGACGAGTGGGAGGTGGTGATGCGCGTGCACATGGACGCCGAGGAGTGGGATGACGCGGCTGCTGCTTTGCGCGCCGCAAGACAGCATGGTCAGGTCGGCGCTGGCGGATGGATCGACCTCCAGCTCGACCTCGCGAGCGCCGCGCGCGAAGCTCGCCCACACCTCTCGGGCGGTCTCTACAGGTTGGTCGCCGAGCAACTCATCGAAAAACGAAGCCTCGCGAACTTCAAGACCGCCGCGAGCCTGCTCACCCACGCCTTCCAGATCGCGCGCGATCATAACGAGCAGGAGCAGTGGGACGCCTACTTCGAAGAGCTGCTCGCGCGCTACGGTCGCTTTCAAGGATTGCGCGAGGCGCTCGCTGCCGTCGGCCTCTGAACGCGGGAAAAGGCGCGGAAAACAAGAGCCACCAACGAAAAAAGCGAGGGCGACTTCATTCGAAGTCGGCCTCGCTTTTTTCGTTGGTTTGTCACCGTCGAACAATCAACGGAGCGTGATCAACACCTCGTCGAGGCGCGCGAGCAGCAGAGGATTATCCTCCTTGGCGCGTGCTCGCTCGAGCGTCGCCATGGCGCCTTCGCTGCCAACAATCAGGAGCGCCTCGTAAGCCGTGCGGCGAAGCTGCACGTCCTTGCTCGATACCATCGGCGCGAGCATCGGCGTGGCGCGCTCGCCAAAGAACGATGCCGCGTACATCATCACGCGATGGTGCGCGCCAAAATCACTCGGCGTCGCGAGCACCTTGGCGTACAGGTCGAGCACGCGGTCATCCCCGTAGTGCAAGCCGAGCGCCTCGAGCGCGCGGTAGCGGTAGAGCGGGAAGATGTTCAGGTCTGTCGCGAAGTCGAACAGGATCGCTCTGGCGTCTTGCGAGGCGCGCTCGAAGAAGACCTTGTCCGGCAGCTCGTGGTGCGCCGAGAGCAGGCGCTGGATATTCGCGCGCTCGGCGCGGATGTCGCGCTGCGTATCATCGACGCCTTGTTGCGCGCTCGCTTCCCTGGTCGTCAAACCAGGCGCCAGCGGGCTCGCCGCCAACATCACGCCGAGGAGCAAGGCGCCTGTCCATTTCTTTGTATAAGACATCGTATCAATCCTTGGTCAGCGGGTTGGCTTTGATCACGAACGACTGATCGGCGGTGACCTCTGTGTGATCGATCCCGGCGAGCGGGAACATCAGGTTGTTCAGGTCAGGACAATCCTCCGGGAAGTCGCGTCGTGGGCACTCGGGCGTATCCTGCAGGGGATCTTCGCCGCCGCCAAAAGACTCGGTCGTGTGGAAGAGGCCGATGTAGTGGCCGACCTCGTGCGCGAGCACGACGCCCGTGTAGTTGTCGCCGTCGATGATCTGGCCCGATTGGTCGGTGAACGTCTGGCCGAGGAACTCGCTCGTGAACACCACGCCGCTGGCGCCGGTGCCGTGAATCCCCGCGGGGCCAGGCAGCCCGAGCGAGGTCCCGATCGCGCCACCCTGGATGGCGAACGATTGCACGAAGAAGATGTTCAGGCTCAACGCGTCATCGTAGGTGCCCATGCCGGGAAGTTCGGTCAGCTTGGTCAACTCCGACATGTCATCCTCGCTGCGGATGATCCGGTAGTTCTGCGCTGGCGCCCCGGTGATATCCTTGTAGCGCACGGTGCCGATGGTGATCCCGGCGGGCGCGTAGATCAGCTCGAAGCGGTCGAGCACCTTCTGGATGCTCGTGTTGTTCGGAGCGTTCGCCGCGTTGACTCCTGGCACACCCACGAAGTGAATGTTGAGGTCGATGGTCGTCCCCGGCGTGCTCTCTTGCAACAGGTAGGTGCAGACATCACCAGAGTTCGTCTGCGTCGTCAGCGTATGCGCGCCAGCCTGGAGCTGGTTCGCGAACTGCGGGATGGCAGGCGTCATCAGCGGGCTTATCCAGCCGAAGAGCTGCGCGACAGCGAGCTGGAAGGAGTTCTGGCCGCGGTAGTTGATCGTGGTCCCGTTGGGGAGCGCCGCGTTATCGGGATAAACCTCGCGACCATCGCGCGCGATGAGCGTCGCCATATAAGAGGTCGTCGTCGGGTCGATCGTGTAGTTGAAGGTGTGCGTGTTCCCCATCGCCGGGCCGCACGTGATGTTGAACGGGTAGACCGAGAAGTCCTCCTCGATCGGCTCGCTCGGGTCAGGCACGCAGAACCCGACGCCGCCACCGACAGGTTGGCAGACGTAGTCCTCGCGACAATCGGCGCCCGATTGACAAATTCGCACGCAGGCGTTCGGTCCCTGTGGGTTCTGATAGCAGCGGTTATCCTCGCCATTAGGGGTCGAGCAATCGGTGCGATCCTGACAGTTGAACGTCGTGCAGTAACCTCCCGGCCAGCCATCGGCTTCCGGGATGCACGAGCCACCGCCACAATCCGAGTCCTGTGTGCAGGGTTCGCCATCGGCGCTCCCCTGAGGTTGCGGAGTCTCTGGAAGACAGACCGTCTCGGGGCCTGCCAGTTGAGGGCGACACTCGTAGCCATCGCGGCAATCGCGCTGGCTCTCACAAGGCGCCGCGCACAACCCCTGACCACCGAGCGCGAGCACGCACAACCCTTCCTGGTCGGTGCAATCCGCGCCGTACTCCTCGCAACCCGAGGAGCAGTAACCGCCAGGGAACTGATCCCCATCATAGCAGGTGCCGCTCTGGCACGTGTTGCCTGAGCTACACGCCGCGCCAGCAGGATCGAGAACTGGCGCCATATCCACAGGTGGTGGCAGATCTGGAGGCAGCGGCGCCATATCCACAGGGCCTGGATCCATATCGGGCATGTTAGGCCCCATATCCGGCACCGGCGGTGTGGTCGCGTTATTCAGGTTGTTCACGGGGTCCTCGAGCCTCCATGGCTCGAGATCCCATGGGTTGCCTTCAGGGTCTTCGGTCGGTTCCTGGCTGGGATCTGATCCGCAACCTGTCGCCAGCACGAGCGCGCTGGTCAGGAGGACGAATAACCTGAGCGGTTGCCCCAGGTGAGTTATCCAAACATTCATCGAGTTTGCTCGACTCTGTAAAAGGTAGGGAAGTGTGCCACATGGTCTCTGGGCGACAAAGGCGCGTAAGGACACGATGCACGCGGGGAATGTTTGGCTTCAAACATTCCCCGTTACTCTTTTGACACCCGCAAAATAGTGCAAAAAACATTCCTTCGCACGCGCATGGCGCGCACGCCCGGAATCACTCTTCTTCCGAGCTGTCCTCGTCGAGAGCGCTGTGCGGAGGAACCACGATAAACGTGCAATCGAGCGTCTGCATCAGCTTGACCGAGACGCGTCCGAAGACGTTGGTGATCACGTTGTAGTGCGATGCGTTCCCGACGAAGACGATGTCTGTGTGGTTGTCCTGCGCGAACTGCGAGATCGCTTCGACAGGCGCGGCGTTGATGATGTGCGCGCTGGAGTCGATCTCCTCGAGCTCGTGCGAGTGCTTGCTGATCACGCTGTCGAGCTGTTCCTTGGTCTTCTTCTCGAGGTTTTCCGGGCTGAGCTCCTCGGGGAGCTCCGAGATGTCGACCGAGGATCCTCCGATCGCGCTCGCGTGGACGATATCCAGATGACTCCCGAGCGCGCCCGAGAGGCGCGCCGCGGTCGCGATCGCTTTCTCTGCGGTCTCGGTCAGGTCGGTCGCCACCGCGATCTTGGTGGTGCTGTCGAGCTTGGTGTGATCCGGGTGCACGATGACCACGGGGCGAGGAGGGTTTGCGGCGAGCATCTGCGCCGTGGAGCCAGCCAGAAAGCGCGTCAGCGCGCTCTTTCCAGACTTGGCGATCACGATCATCGACGCGTCGATCTGCTCGGCGAACTCGCCGAGCTGCTGGTCGATGTTCCCCGCCTCGATCAGGATGCCGTCATGCTCTCCCTTGGCGTGCGTCCTGTACCACTCGGTGATGCGCTCCTCGAGCTTGACGCGCTTGTCCTCTTCCTCGAGCACGTTATAGGCGTCGCGCACCCAGTTGGGCACGTTGATTTCGATGATATGCGCGAGGATAACCTTGGCGCCGACGGCGTCAGCGTAATGTTTGGCCCAGCGAGCCGCGAAGGCTGCGTTGGCCGAAAGGTCTGTCGCCAGCAGGATATGTTGTGTCATAGCTCTTCTCGGTAGGTGGCTGCGCGCTGGTGCGCGTCACAAAACAAAGATCTTCTCTCGAGCGCGCCTTCTTCGTCCAAAGAGGCCGCTGCTCGACTTTCTATCGGCTCGAATCACCCGGCAGCATAACCCAACTCGCTTTTCCCACCAATGGTTGTTTCCCAGAGGAGGTCGCGAGCTCGCAACCCGCGGTGGCCAGAACGAATGGGGGGCGGCATTTTGATGCCCGCGGCGCGCGGCCGCCGAACCATGGCAAAATGCCGCCCCCCATTCGTTCTGGGCGAGACGCTGGCAAACTGACTCAATCGAGCTTGTGCCAGCGCCTCGCGCTGGCGACGTCCCTGTCCATCTGCTCGATCAACGCCTCGTCGGTGTCGAACGCCTTATCCGGGCGGATGAAGTCATGGAACGCGATCTGAACGCGCTGACCATACAGATCGAGCGGCGGCTTCTCCTCGCTCCAGTCGAGCACGAACGTCTCGACATTGCGCGCGCCATCCTCCTCGTAGGTCGGGCGCTTGCCGATATACGTGATCGCTGGCAAGGCGCCAAAGCGCTCGCTGGTGAGCGTCGTCGTGTAAATCCCATCAGGCGGCATCACGCGATTCTCACTCTCGATGTTCGCTGTGGGGTACCCGAGCTCGCGACCTCTGGCGTCCCCATGAATCACCTCGCCAGCGATCTCGTAGGGGCGCGTCAGCAGCGCCGGGACATCGCGCATCTTGCCGCCCCAGACCTTCTCGCGCACGCGCGTCGAGCTGATGATCTGGCCGCCGACCTCGACCGGAGGATGGATCGTGACGGCGATGTTTCGCTCGGCGCAAAGCTCCTTCAAGACCTCGGTGTTCCCCGCGCGCTTGTGGCCAAAGCGGAAGTCCTCGCCAACGATCACGCGCTCCGCCTTGAGCGTCTGATGCAAGATCTGATCGACGAACTCTCGCGGTGAGAGCGACGCGATCTCCTTGCCAAACGGCAGTACCATCACCGCGTCGGCGCCGTGGTGGTCGAGCAACGCCGCGCGCTGCTCGATCGTCGTCAGCTCGAAGGCCGGGCTGTCCGGGCGAAAGAACCTCACCGGGTGAGGATCGAACGTCATCGGTATGATCGCTGCGCGTGCGCTCGAGAGCGCGCGGCCGGTCTGCAACAGAGCCTGGTGGCCAAGGTGCACGCCGTCGAAGTTCCCGATCATGACCACGCTCGGTCCCTCGATTTCCTGCTCCGCTCGCTCGAGCGTTCGGTACACTTGCATTGTCGAATCCGTCATCTGATTGCTCGAACGCGTTCCGCTTCCTTCCTCGCCATCTTCTTAACCAATCGCCCCTGCACTTGTCCACGCTCGCGCGATGTGCGGCGTGTTTGCCCACCGGATGGGATAACCTCCCCGCCTTGCAATGTTTGTTGCGTCTGTGTAGATGATCGATCCTCATTTGGATGGGTCCTGGCGAACAGCTCGCCAGGACCCCGTATGGACGGAGCATAAGAGATGAAAGTTGCAGTGATCGGGACCGGTTATGTGGGTCTCGTGGCAGGTGCCTGCCTGGCAGATGTCGGCAATAATGTGATTTGTGTCGACAAGGACGAGTCCAAGGTCGTCGGCTTGCGCGAAGGGCGCATCCCGATTTACGAGCCTGGCCTCGACGCGCTCGTGTTGCGAAACCACAAGGATGGTCGCCTGAGCTTCTCCACGGAGACCCCCTCGGCGGTGCGCAACTCCGAGATCATCTTCATCGCCGTGGGTACACCCCCCGGCGAGGATGGCTCGGCGGATCTTAGCCACGTGCTCGCGGTCGCGCGCGTGGTCGGTGATAACATCGACACCGATGACAAGATCATCATCTGCAAGAGCACTGTCCCCGTCGGCACCTGTGATATCGTGCGCGATACCATCTCCGAGCGCACCGATCACACCTTCCACGTCGTCTCCAACCCGGAGTTTCTCAAGGAGGGCGCCGCGCTCAAGGACTTCCTCTCGCCGGATCGCGTCATCATCGGCGCCGCCAGTGATTTCGCCGCCAAGAAGGTTGGCAAGCTCTACAAGCCGTTCATGCGTCGCGACGAGCGCATCCTTTATATGGACGTGCGCAGCGCGGAGATGACCAAGTACGCCTCCAACGCGATGCTCGCCACCAAGATCTCGTTCATCAACGAGATCGCCAACGTGTGCGACGCCGTCGGCGCAGACGTCGAGCGCGTGCGCCGCGGCATGGCGATGGACGAGCGCATCGGCCCACACTTTATCTATCCCGGCGTGGGTTATGGCGGGAGCTGCTTCCCCAAGGATGTCCGCGCGCTCGCCAAGCTCGGCGAAGCAGCGGGCGCCAACGTGCGTTTGCTCCACGCCGTCGAAGAGGTCAACAACGACCAGAAGCTTCGGCTCGTCGACCTCGCCACGGGATTCTACCGCGGCGATCTTCGCGGCAAGCACTTTGCCGTCTGGGGCCTGAGCTTCAAACCTCGCACCGATGATGTGCGCGAGGCTCCCTCGCTGCTCGCGATCCGCAGGCTGCTCGAGGCTGGCGCCACCGTGCGCGCCACCGATCCCGTCGCGCTCGAGACCGCACAGGAAGATCTGGCGGACCTCGGCGATCTGGCTGAACAGATCACCTTCTGCGAGAACGACTACGACGCGCTCGAGGGCGCCGACGCGCTCTTTGTCTTCACCGAGTGGAACGAGTTCCGCTCGCCAGACTTCGACCGCGTCAAGAGCGAGCTCACCGAGCCCGTGATCTTTGACGGTCGCAACATCTACGATCCCGTCGAACTCACCGAGCGCGGCTTCACCTACTTCTCCATTGGCCGCAACGTCCTGAGCCGCCAGTGATCACATCCCCGCGCACATCTTCACGCGCGCGGTCGATCCTCGCCACCTTCGCCGTGGCGCTGATGGTCGGATTATCACTCCCCTCATCTGGTTTTGCTCAGGGGAGTGATAACCCCGCCGCAGCGCCGCTCCCCGAGGTGCCCACCTTCACGCTCGCTGCCGAGGCGGGCGCGGGGCGCATCGACGAGGATCTCTTCCTCCAGACCAACGTGCTCTTTGCCATGCGCGCCGCCGTGCCTGGCTTGCTCTGTTTCGATGGGCGCCCCTGCAAGTCGCGCTTTCGCGCCGTGCTGCAAGCGCCGCTGCGTCTGCGCATCCAGGACCAGGAACCTCTCGAGGAGGAGCTCCTTCGCCTCGAGGATTGGGACGAGTACGGCGATCTGCTCCGCATCGTGCACACCATCGAATATGGGCAACCTGGCGATCCGCTGCGAGCAAAGCTCGGCAGCATCGGGCCCTATACGTTGGGGCAGGGCACCGTGCTCGGCGGGTATTTTAACTTCATCAACCCGGATCACTACAAACTCGGCGCGTCGCTGGCCTTCGATCGCTCCGGCGTCAGCGCGCAGGCGATCGTCGATTCGGTCGTTCGCCCGACGCTCGTCGGCGCGCACGTCGCCATCAGGCCGTTTCGCTGGTTTGATTTCGAGGATGACTCCTTTCCTTCGCGGGTGGAGTTCTCCGGGCAACTCGTCGTCGATCCGAGCGCGCCGCTCGAGCTCTCCACTCGACAAGACGAGACCCTCATCGACGAGACCTCTCGCCCCGCCGTCACGCGCTCTGGCAGCACCGAGATCTTTGGCTTCGGGCTCGGCTTCTGGTTGCTCTACTTCCCCGCGATCACCGCGCGCATCGGCGCCGAGTCGAACTTCCACCCTGACGTTGGAGGTTACGGCCAACACCTGACCGCCGAGCTCGTCAGCCAGGTCTCGGACGTCCTCGCCATCGGCCTGAGCTATGACGGCGTCTTTGCCTTTGGCGGCTACACGCCAAGGTACTTCGGGCCGCTCTACGATGTGGAGCGCTACCAGATCGAGGGCTTTGGCGCCCCGGCAGCGGCGCCAAAGTCGCGCGTCGTGGCGAGCATCCCCGACGAGATGGCCTATTATTCGTTGCTCTCCTACAGCGTCTCGATCCTGTCGATCAGGACCTACCTGGCGCTCGACGGAGGCTTCACCTCGGATCTGGAAGAGGCCGACTTCCTCGGGGTCTCTCTTGGCATCCAACCGATCGATCGCCTGAGCATTCGCGCCTATTACTTCCACCCGAACATCGGGCCGGAGTCCTTCGCCTCGCTCGATGGCGCGGTGCTCTCGAGCGAGGTGCGCGTCCTCCCGCTCGAGTGGCTCTACCTCGTGGGGCGCTACGACCAGCGCTGGCGTCTGGGGGAGGATGGGCGTTATGCTGAGATCCCCGACTGGTATGGCGGCATTGGGTTTCAGACCGCGTTCGGGATCGATTGAGACGAGGCAGTGATGCGCGCGCTTAAGGTCAAGCGCAGATGGGGAGGTTGGTTTGGCTTCGCGATTCGACTCGTGATGGTCCTCCTCCTCTGGGTTCCTGTTCCAGTCGGCTTGTACGCGGCAAACAAGCTCTCTTCGATCGCGAAAGAGGTCCCCGAACTCCCCGATATCAGCGTCCTCGAGCCCACCTATGGCTCGCGCGTCGAGCGTCTCGATGGCGCATGGATCGGAGGAAGGTTCGCCACCGAACACGTCCCCTTCGATGACTTGCCGCCCGAGGTCATCGGCGCATTCCTGGCCGCCGAGGACGAGGACTTCTTCACCCACCGCGCCTTTAACATGCGCTCGATCGCGCGCGCCGCGATGCAGAACTACCAGGCGGGTCGCACCGTCCAGGGCGGCAGCACGATCACGCAGCAGCTCGCCAAGCAGTTCATGGGCACCGAGAAGTCCTACCAGCGAAAGCTGCGCGAGCTGTTGCTCGCCAGACGACTCGAAGCCACCGTCCCCAAGACAGAGCTGCTGGCGATTTATCTTCGCACCGTCTTCCTCGGTCACACAGTCTACGGCGTGACGCAGGCTTCCTGGTTCTACTTCGAGCGCGATCCCCGAGAGCTCACCATCAACCAGGCTGCCACGCTCGCCGGGATGCTCCCCGCGCCAAACCGCTTCGATCCATTGCGCTTCCCCGAGCGCAGCAAGAAACGTCGTGATCGTGTGCTGCGCAGGCTCCAGGCGATCGGCGCGTTGACCGACCAGGAACTCGAGCGAGAGCTCGCCAAACCACTCGAACTCCCCGAGCACCGACGCAGGACCTCCGAGCCGCTCGACCCCGACGCGCTCCACAGCGCGTTGACTTACTTCGCCGAGGATGAAGAGCTGCCGGACAAGACCTGGGGTGAGGGTGGCTACACATTGGTGCTGCCTCATGATGCCATCGCACAGGCCGACGCCAGGAGATCGCTCCTCGAGGCAGTCCATGCCTACGATCGTCGCCAGGGGTGGAGAGGCCCGCTGGCGACGTTGACGGTAAAAACGGAGGATAAACAGGGGTTCGACGCCGCGCTCGCGCGCTTTGGCGAGGAGATCGAAGAGCTCGATTTGAAAGGTCCGCTCAGGCCAGGTGTCATCACGAGCGCAGAGAAAGAGGAGATCGAGGTCTTCGTCGATGGGCAAACGATCGCCTTGCCGCTCGAGCAGATCTCCTGGGCCGAGCCCTCGACCACCGAGCGTCACTACAAACGCCCGGTGCGCCTTCGCGACGCGCGACGCGCGTTCTCCCGTGGGGATATTGTCGCGCTCCGGCGGCGCTCGAACGAGAGTGAAGAAGGGGAGGGGCGCTACGAACTCGTCCAGCGCCCGATCATGGAGGGCGCCTTCCACGTCATGGAGTCGCTCACGGGCCGAACGCTCGCGAGCATCGGCGGCATCGACCCCTGGCAGGACGCCTTCCATCGCGCCGAACAGGGGTGTCGCCAACCAGGATCGGTGTTCAAGCCCATCGTCTACAGCGAGGCGCTCTCGATGAGGATGAGCGTGGCGACGATGGTCGCCGATACGCCTCGCGAGGACGTGACCTCGGTCTATGGAAAGGTCTGGACGCCGCGAAACGCGGACCGCAACTTCAGAGGTTACATCACGCTCGCGCGAGCGCTGGCCAGCAGCCGCAACATCCCCACCGTGTCACTGATGGAGCGCGTCGGAGCAGCGCGCGTGATCCAGCGCGCTCGCGCTCTGGGGATAGAGACGCCGCTCGATCCTGTCCCCGCGCTCGCGCTCGGCGCGAGCTGCGTGCACCCCTACCAGATGGTGGGCGTGTACGCCGCGTTCCAGCGCAACGGCGCGCGCGTCTCGACGCCGCGCATCGAGACACTGCTCGATCGTCGCGGCGACGTGGTGCGCGATGAGGGACACTTCGCCGCGCCGCATCTCCCGTTGATGCAGCGTCTCGATCGGATGACCAAACCCCCACCCCCCAGGCGCCGTGGCAGCAAGGGGGTCAGCGATCAGGTCGCCTACATCATGTGGTGGATGCTTCGCCAGGTGGCGATCCGAGGCACCGCGCATGATCTGCCAAACGAATGGAACGTCGCGGGCAAGACCGGCACGACCAATGCGTTCGACACCTGGTTCATGGGCTTTGATGGCCAAATCACCGCAGGCGTGTGGGTCGGCTCTGACAAGAACCTCGTCGAATTCGGTCGCGGTGAACATGGCGCCACGGTCGCGATGCCCGCGTTTGTTTCATTCTACGAGCCACGCGCCAGGACGTTCCCCGAGGATGTCGAGGAGATCGACAAGCCGTATCCTGCGGCGATCCCAGAGGGCATCTCCTACCACAAGATCGATCTGGCCACCGGCTTGCTCGCCAGAGAGCGCGAGCCTGGCGTCGAGTACCCGTTTATCGATGACACGCAACCCTTCGAGATGGCGCCCACACGAGGCACGCGTCAGGCGGAACAGATCGACGAGCTGCTGCTCGACTATTGAGTGTGACGCCAGCCGCAAAAGAAAAGCGCCGGGTCGCCATTCAATGGCGACCCGGCGCTTTTTCAAGTTCCGTGATCCTCCTTTGTTCAGGAGGCGCTCACATCACTTGTTCTTCTTGTCCTTGAGGTAGTGCTTCTCGAGGCTCTCGATGGACTGGAGCGCGTACTTCTTGACGTTCTCGTCCTTGTGGTTCTTGTACTTCTGCATCAGGTCGTAGGATTCCTGATCGCGGCGTTGGTAGTAGATGGCGAAGAGCGCCAGCCCACGCGCGAGCGAGTCGGTCTTCTCGTCATCGACGACGCTCTGGAGGAGCTTGTAGTTGCGCTCGCACTGCTCCTTGACGCCTGGCTCCTTGATGAGGCCAGCGATCATGGAGAAGCAGATGTCGCGATAGACCATCGTGTAGTCACGCGTGAACTTGTGCTCCTTGGCGCGCTTCTCGCCTTCTGCGAGGAGGGCGTCGACGTACTCGCCGCGGCAGCGAATCATCACGCGGCCAGCGCCGAAGAACTGGGCGTCCTTCTCCGAGGCGAGGTGACCCTTGGCCCAGGGGCAGATCTCCTTCTTCTCCTCGTCGGTCATCTTGGGCATGTTGAGGATGGCGCGGAATCCTGCGCGGATCTTCGCGTCATCATCGCTCTCGGCGAGCTCCTTGGCCTTGGGGAAGTGGTCCATGCGGCCATAGTGCATGATGTGCTCGAAGCCGCCCGTCTGGACGTACTTGTAGGAGTGGCCTTCGAGGACCTTGTAGAGGTCATCCTTCACGCCCGCGAGCGTGTTGGCGTAGACGACCGTGCGCATCGCCTGACCGGCGCGGTACTTGGGCGCTGCGGCGAAGGCGTCGAGGAGGCGCTTTGCCTGGCCTGCGTTGACGTCACCGACCTTGGCCTTGGGGAAGCTGCCGAGCACCGAGTACATCACTGCGCTCGAGACGACCTGAACCTTCTCGTCCTTGTCTGCCAGACCTGCGGCGACTGTATCGAGCGCGCCGATGCGGTCGTATGTCTTCTTGTAGAACTTGTCCTTGAGCTGCGCGAAGAGGTCCTTGTCCTGACCTTCGGCCTTCTTGCACTTGACCGTGTTGCCGTCGACGTTGATTTCGCAGGTCGAGGCGATCTCCTTGATCTCCTTCATCAACTCTTCGTTGATCTTGGCAGGAGCCGCTGCCTCTTTCGCGCCGCCTTCCTCACCCTCGGTCTTCGGGGTGGTCTCTTTTGGCGTGCTGGCGCTAGAGGTCTCGCCTTCTTTCTCTTTTTTCTTTCCGTCGCAACCGGCTGCGAGCACGAGTCCGCCAAGACAGATGGCGATCAACAGGTTACGCGAGATACGCGTGTCGGACATCGAGAGCATGTTCATCTCCGTGACAAGTTCTGCTACGAATCACGCTCTCTCCCTCCGAGTGAGCGCAGATCTTTATAGATAGTGAGAATTCACTAGCATGACTGCGCTCGTTTGACGACCCAAAATCATAGCCTCTGGTTTCTGCTATCGGAATCAGCGCTCGCGTCGGTGCTCGAGCGAAAGAGAGGGGGCGCGACAGTTGCCAGCGCGGGTTGAACCCGCCAAAACCTGTGGCAACTGTCGCGCCCCCTCTCTTTCGCGGGCCGCCACCTGTGCAGTGACGACCTCCTCGTGTCGCGGGCGGCTGCAAGAGCTTGCGGGCGCTCTAGCGAAAACGCCAGGCGTGCTCCATCGAGAAGGGCTTCCACGTCGGCGTCGCCAACTCCTCGCGATCCTCAGAGGGGAGCTTGAACCACACGCCGTCGACGGCGGCCTGTCCATCACCCTCGATCACGTGAAACTCGCGCGCCGGGAGGTAGCCCTGACCGACGAGCGCCACGCGATCTCCGCTCTTCGACTCCGCCACATCGAGCAGGATCACCACATGCCCCGGGCTCCCTCCCATCAGGAAGAAGTCGCCCGCCTGCAACTCTTTGGAGTCTTCCACGCGCTTCGAGTCGCGGTGCATCGAGCGCGTGGAGGCATACGTGAACACGCGATCGAGCCAGCGCCGATACGCCTTGTGCGTGTTCGGCGTGGGCTTTGTCCTGACCTGGACGACCTTCCCCTTCTTGACCATCAGGACCTTGCCCGCGCGCCAGTCCTTCCAGCGCGCGAGATCCCCGCTCGTGAAGTGAAACTGCGCCTCCGTCGCGCGATCCTCGACCCAGAGCCACTCGGCATAGAGGCGAATCACCGAGTCGGCGCACTGGTGAAGGTCGCGCTTGCCAAGATCGAGCGGGATGATCCCCTTGCTCGGCATATAGACCGACTCGCCATTGTACAGCTTGACCGAGGTGCGATCGGTGCGAAGAGGCAAGCCCCTGAGGTAGTCCTGGTAGGAGTTCTTCTCGACGCCGACGCGCGTGTAACCACTGGGCGGCGTGAACTTTCGATCGAGCGTCGTCAGATCGGTCAAATCATCACGCCCCTCGAGCCAGACGTAGCGCTTCTCCAGCTCCTTTCGGTCCGGCGCGCTCCTCTTCTCCTCCCTGGCGGGCGCCGCTGCTTCCTCTGCTTCCTCGGGCGCAGGTTTCGCCTCTTCCTCGAGCGGTTGTTCGACCGTTGCCGTGGTCGCAGACTCGTTCGCCTCGGTGACCGCGCTCTCGGTCGCCGCGGGTGTGGAGGATTGCGCGCTCGCTTGCTGCTGGCTACAGCCTGCGAGCAAGCAGCCGATGAAAAGGCAGCCCGTGCTCGTCGTCGTGATCCATCTCTTGTTCATCGCCTCTAACTCCTTGTCCTGATGTGATCGAGTCTCACGAGGATACCAACACGCGCTCGATAAAAAAGTTTTCCATCGCGGAATAAAAACGCGAAAAGGCGCCGTTGAAAGACGTGAATCCCACGAGCACCTCGTGGGAGAAGACTCGAAGAGGTCACCATGAACACGCACATGCACAACCAGCGAGATTTCCTCACCAACGCCTTCACCCTGAAGATCGTGCGCGTTTCCTCGTCCTCATCCTCCCTGAGTCGCTCCTCGTCTTCATCGAGTTCGAGTTGCTGAAAAGCACAGCGCTCGCACACCTCGATTCGAGACGAGCGTCAATGGGTGGCTTCGGCCCCCGAAAAAAGTAAGTCCAACAACAGTAAAATATCCGATCGAAGCCAGCATGACAGGTCTGCTCGTGTCCAAACGCGATCACGTCGACCTGTCCAGAATGCCTCCTCGTGAAGTCCTCTCGTGCGCCGAGCGCTCGTGAGCTTTGTGGAGGAGTGGCCGAGTGGTAAGGCGACGAGTTGCTACCTCGTTGGGTACGCCCACGCAGGTTCGAATCCTGTCTCCTCCGCTTTCTGCAAGCTTCACGATGGCGTCATGCACGACGCTGGCATCGATCACCCACGTCGCGCGTGCGCCTTTTTTCAGGAAGGTAGCAAGGGTGTGCGAGCGACGTCGTGGAGGAGTGGCCGAGCGGTAAGGCGGCGAGTTGCTAACTCGTTAAGGGTACGCCCACGCAGGTTCGAATCCTGTCTCCTCCGCTATCACAGGTGAGGATCGTCACATCGATTCCCACCTGTGAGACATAGCTCCCGAGCGCATGACATGTGCTCGGGAGCGCTACGGAGGAGTAGTCTAATTGGTAAGGCAACGGATTCGAAATCCGTCGGGTACGCCCTTGCAGGTTCGAGTCCTGTCTCCTCCGCTCGCACAACAAGGTCTCTCGCGCCGAGCGCGACGTGACCTGTGCGAAACACCCCATCCGCGCCCAAAAAACAGGCGCTGGCGAGGTGAAATTTGGAGGAGTGGCCAAGTGGTAAGGCGACGAGCTGGAGACTCGTTGGGTACGCCCGCGCAGGTTCGAATCCTGTCTCCTCCGTTGGCGTTTTGTGCGCCGCAACATAGCGCCCGGTCCGGGCGCGTTTTGGAGGAGTAGTCTAATTGGTAAGGCGGCGAGTTGCTAGCTCGTTAAGGGTACGCCCATGCAGGTTCGAGTCCTGTCTCCTCCGCTTGTTTCAGCGTGATGCGCGTCATGCATGACGCGCATGGGCTGAACGAAATGGCAGTGTTTTTGTGTTTCCCTACAGGAAACACAGGGCGCTGAACATCTCGCGAGGAGGGTTGGCCGAGTGGTAAGGCAGCGGTCTTGAAAACCGTCGGGTACGCCCGCGTGGGTTCGAATCCCACACCCTCCGTTTCGATAAAAAAGAGCGCGCGTGGCGCAGGAGTCACTTCGACTTTTGACCAAAGCTCATCTGGATGACGAGCTTGTCATCCTTGACCTTGACCGACTTGATCAACGCGCCTGCGGCTTCCTTGGCGGATTTGTTTTGCAGGGAGTCGAGGGGGATGTCCTTGAGGCTCCCCTCGACGGTCGCGTTGACGAGCTCGCGCGTCCTGGTGCGCCGCGCCTCGTTGGCAAACTTCAGGGGGAGATCCACCTCCTCGATCTTGACCTCGGTCAAGTAGAAGGTCGAGTCCGAGGGCTCGTAGCGAACCTTGCCCGACGAGCGCGCCTTCCCTGTCACCGCCAATAACCCTCCGTCCCTGCCAACCTTGACGTCGGTCGTCAACCCGATGCGATCAGGCCCTGCTTTAAAATCGACGACAGGGTTCGAGAGCACCACCGTGACCGGGTCCATCTTCTGCTCGACGGGGAACTTCTTCTCCACGCGCTCCTGGATGCGGCTCCTGTCTATGGTCAGGTTGATGGTCAGGTCATCGCACCCCACCAGCGCGCTCGCGGCGATGGCGACGAGCGAGAGGAGGGCGCCGAGCGCGCGGGTCTTCTGGTGTAACATCGGTCTCATGATCTTCATCGTGCGCAACTCCTGTTCGAGTCGAGAGCCTTGCTGTATCGCGAGGGCTACCCCTTGGATCAACTCCCTCTTGGTCTTTAGCAAAACACTCGCGTGCGCGAAATCCCTTCACGCTTTCTCATGCCAAAGATCAACGCTCTTCGAGATGTTCAAATTTGAGTATCGTGCGGCTTCCGTATACTATCGGTCAAAGATCTAGACCGGAAGATTCTGTTTTGGCCGCCCCAATCACAAGGGCCATCACTCGTACTCCAAAACCTCCAGAGGTTTATCGATGTTACCCCCGAAGTCGAGCTCTCCCTTTTCACGCACTCGCGCGCGCCTGTTCTTTTTAGGGTTCGCGTTCGTGGCGTTGGCCTTCTCGGCCGCGTGCTCCGATCCTCCCCCACCCGAACCCGAGTGCACCTTGCCCGCCGATTGCGAGAGCGGGGTTTGCACGGGAGGCTCCTGTCAGGTGCCGACATGTGTGGATGGCGTCACCAACGGCAGCGAGACGGATGTCGACTGCGGAGGCTCCTGCAAGAAGTGCGGCGTGACGCAGGGGTGCATGCTCGATGACGATTGCAACACGGGGCGTTGCGTGGACAGCGTCTGCTCCGAGCTCGGCATGCTCGGTGACTCCTGTCAGACCGTCGAGGAGTGCGACGCGGCCTTCCAATGCGCGCAGGCTGGCGACGCTCAAATCTGCACCACCGCGTGCACGGACACCTGCGCTGGCGGCTTCGCCTGCTTCCGCGGCTACTGCACGCCTCCCACCTACTGCGATGATCCAGACGGTGACGGTTACGGCACCGGCCCCGGATGCATGGGCAACTCTTGTGATCTGTGTGACACGAACGGCACCTGCGTCGAGCTCGGCGACTTCGCGTTCAGCTGCGTCTGTAACGAGGGCTACGTCGGCGACGGGTTCGCCTGTGAAGACTACGACGAGTGCTCCTTTGGCGCGGATAACTGCGCGGATAACGCCGAGTGCACCAACACCGATGGTAGCTTCACCTGCGCCTGTATCGACGGCTTCGAGGGAGACGGCGAGACGTGTGAGGACATCGACGAGTGCGCCACCGGCGCGGATAACTGCGATGACGCCGCGATCTGTACGAACCTCGATGGCGGCTTCTTCTGCGCGTGTCCCGCAGGCAGCCAGGACCTGAGCGGCGATGGCACCTCGTGCTCCGGCATCGACGAGTGTCTGCTCGACATGGACGACTGCGATGAGAACGCCACATGCACCGATCAGGAGAACGGCTTCACCTGCGCGTGTAACGAAGGTTACACCGACGGCAACCCATCCCCTGGCCGCAGCTGCCTCGACATCAACGAATGCACCAACGGCTCCAACAACTGTGACCCGACCGCGACGTGCGCCAACACCGACGGCGGCTTCACCTGCACCTGCCCGCAAGGCATGATGGATGTCAACGGCGACGGCAGCGTGTGTAGTAACGTGGACAACTGCGCTGGCCCCACCAACTGTGCGCCAGACGCCATCTGCCGCAACAGCACCGCCAACCCTGATGGCTACGTCTGCATCTGCCCCCCTGGTTACGAGGGCAACGGCACGACCTGCACCGAGATCGACGAGTGCGCTCGCGAGGTCGACATCTGTGATGAGGACAACGCGGTCTGTGAGAACACCCCTGGCAGCTTCACTTGCACCTGTAAGTCTGGCTACCTCGACGTGCGAGGCAACGGCTCGCTCTGCACCAACATCAACGAGTGCGCCGACGGCTCCAACAACTGCTCGCCGGACGCCACCTGCGCAGACACCGACGGCGGCTTCACCTGTACCTGTAACGGCACGCTCGTTGGCGACGGCGTCACCTGTACTCCGCCGACCTCGTGTCTGGCGCTCAAGCAGTCTCAGCCAAACCTGACCTCGGGCATCTACACCATCGACACCGGCACCGGCGGACCTCAGACGGTCTACTGTGATATGAGCCTCGATGGCGGCGGCTGGACCTTCCTCAAGGTCGACAACGGCACCGCCGTGAGCGCGATGGTCGCAGAAGCCTACTGCGCGAACCGTGGCATGCAGCTCTTCATCCCGCGCACCAAGGAGCACCTCTCCATCGCCTACAACGTCGCCACCAACTCCAACATCGGACCTGGCGGCGACCCGAACTACATGCGCATCCTCGGGATCTACCCGAACAGCAACGGCGCGACCTGCTTGCGCCGCGCCTTCACCAGCTCCACGGCTGGATGCAACTGGAGCGCGAGCGATGGCGGCAGCTACTACGTCTCCGATCGCACCAACATCACCGAGCCAAACGGCGATAACAACACCACCGCGTCGATGTACTACGGCTGGCTCTCCGGCGCGCGCATCGACTGGTACAACGATATCCCCGCGCCCGGTTACACCTCACGCTACTTCATGTGCGACACCGCAGATAAGAAGTGAGCGCGTGAGCGATACGCCAAAACGAGAGGGCCAGCAGGAATGAGATTCATTCCTGCTGGCCCTCTCTTTTCTCGAGCTTCGAGCGCTCAGAATTCGACGATGACCTCGTCCTGGCTCTTTCGCGTCAGGTCTGGCACCTCGCAATCTTTGGCGGGATAACCGACCGGCAAGAGCAAGAAGGGGCGCTCGTTCTCGGGGCGCTCGAGAATCTCTCTGAGGAACGTCATCGGGCTCGGCGTATGCGTCAGCGTCGCCAGCCCGCTCAGGTGCAGCGAGGCGATCAGGACGCCGGCTGCGATCCCCACGCTCTCCTTGACGTAGTAGTGCTTCTCGCCATCCTCGCCCTGGCTCTGGGCAAAGATCACGATCAGCGCGGGCGCCGTCTCCAGGTAGGGCTTGCTCGCGTTCGTGGCGAAGGGTTGCAAGTCATCGAGCCATTGTTGCGGCGCGCGGCGCTCGTAGAACTCGGCCTCCTCGGCCTCGGCCGCGACGCGGATCTTTTGCTTGATCTCGGGATCGGTCACCAGCGCGAAGGTCCACGGCTGCTTGTGCGCGCCGGAAGGGGACTGCGCGGCGGCCATGATCGCCTCTCGCACAGCATCCATGGGGATCGGCTCGTCGCTAAAAACGCGCACCGAGCGTCGACGCGCGAGTCCAGCGTGGAGTGATTTCGCCTTCGCGACCATCTCTTCCTCGGGCAGGCGCTCGAAGTCGAGCGGGATATGGGGTGCCTTCGAGTCGTCTCCAGAGGAGGTTGCCATGATCGATCCTTTTCGTGGGTGATGAAGTCAGCGAGGTCGTGATCGGTTCGCGCAAGAAAGAAATCAGCCGCCTGAGTGAGGAAGGCCCTTTTCGATAAAAAGGTCTCCTCCAGGCGGCTTATCCTGAATCAAGGCAGTACGTGGCGCAAGCGCTCTCGGCGCGCGCTGGCGTGAGCGTTAGCTGTTGTCTGCTTCGATGATGGCCGTGATCTGGCGTCCTTCAGAGCGCGGGTGGTTCAACACGCGCACGCCATCTTCGTGCTCTTCGTCGAGCCTCTCGATCACATCATTCATGAAGTCGACCCAACGCTCGGTGTAAGCGCGTTCGCGGCCGCGAATACGTATCACGAGCTTGACCTTGTTCCCGTCATCGAGGAACCGCTCCGCGTGCCCCAGCTTGGTGTCCATATCGTGGTCACCGGTGTTGGGACGGAACTGGATCGTTTTAAGTTCGACCTTGTTCGAGTTGTTGGACTGCTTCTTGGATTGTTCGTATTTGAACTTTCCGTAGTCCATGATGCGGCAGACTGGAGGTCTCGCCTTTGGGGCGACCTCGACCAGATCCAGGCCAAATTCTGCGGCCTGATCTCGTGCCTCGTCAGCGCTCATCACGCCGATCTGCTCGCCATCTGGGTCAATCACACGGACCGGGGAGATCCTGATGTCACGATTGACCCTGTGTTCACTCTCGTCTCGCTGGAAGTGGTTCCTTCTTCGTCGTCTTCTAATAGGGGTGCTCCTTGCTGCGTTAATGGTTCTGCAGTCTACTGTGCGATCTTTTCCTGGGAGGAGAGGGCTCACTGCTTCGAGTCGCTGCCCGTCATGCAGCCAAGTTCTTCTCCCGATCGCGTTACGTTCAGGGCGATCCTTCTCGCCACCACTCCTTTCAATAAGAGCAATGGCTGCGATCCTGCCATTTGCTTCGGCCCTCGCCCTGTATCGATAGGGAGCCAAAACACATCCTGCCTGGCAGGTGCATGTCTATGAATATAGGACAAAAAAGGTGAGGGGCAAGCCCCCTGGCAAGAAGAGTGGCCAGGGGGCCTGTATTTTCGCGCTGTTTTTTGGGTCCGAGAGGGTCGGGAAGTCAGCGTGAAATCGGCTTGTACTTGATGCGTCGAGGCTGATCTGCTGCCTCGCCGAGGCGTTGGCGACGATCGCGCTCGTACTCCTGGTAGTTGCCTTCAAACCACTCCACGTGCGAATCCCCCTCGAAGGCGAGGATGTGCGTGGCGATGCGGTCGAGGAACCAGCGATCGTGGCTGATGATCACGGCGCAGCCGGGGAACTCGAGGAGTGCTTCCTCGAGCGATCGCAACGTCGCGACGTCCAGATCGTTCGACGGCTCATCGAGCAACAGCACGTTGGCACCTTCCTGGAGCATCTTCGCCAGGTAAACGCGGTTGCGCTCACCGCCAGAGAGCGTCCCGGTGGCTTGCTGCTGACTGCGTCCTTTAAACCCGAAGGCGCCCGTGTAGGCACGCGAGTTGATGCGCTCCTTGCCGACCTCGAGCTGCTCTGCGCCTCCTGAGATGTTCTCCCAGACAGACTTCTCCGGGTCGAGCGCTTCGCGCATCTGCTCCACAGAGACAAACTTCACCGTCTCGCCGACCGTGATCGAGCCTTCGTTTGGTTCTTCCTGCCCGGTCATCATGCGGAACAGCGTCGTCTTACCCGCGCCGTTTGGTCCGATGACGCCGACGATCCCAGCGCGGGGCAGGTTGAAGGTCAGGTCGTCGATGAGCAACCTGTCGCCAAACCCCTTCGAGAGCCCCTTGGCCTCGACGACCACGTCGCCAAGACGCGGCCCTGGTGGGATGACGATCTCGTTGCGGCGAGAGCGGTCGTCCGTCTCGTTCGCCTCGCGCATGAGCTCGTCGTAGCGGTTGAGGCGAGCGCGTGATTTCGCCTGGCGCGCCTTCTGGTTCATGTTCACCCACTCGAGCTCTTGCTCGAGGACCTTGCGCTTGGCGCTCGCTTGCTTCTCCTCTTGCTCGAGGCGCTTTTGCTTCTGCTGCAACCAGGAGGAGTAGTTCCCCTCGAATGGAATCCCCTTGCCCCCTTCGAGCTCGAGGATCCACTTGGTGACGTTGTCGAGGAAGTAGCGGTCGTGGGTGATGAGAATCACCGTGCCGTGGTACTCGCGCAGCGTGCGCTCGAGCCAGGCGACGGTCTCGGCGTCGAGGTGGTTTGTTGGCTCATCGAGCAGCAACAGGTCTGGCTTGGCGAGCAACAACTGGCAGAGCGCCACGCGGCGCTTCTCACCACCGGAGAGGTTGCTCACATCAGCCGCGCCGTCTGGCACGCGGAGCGCGTCCATGGCGATCTCGAGCGTGCGCTCGAGGTTCCAGCCATCGCACGCTTCGATCTTGTCCATCAGGTCGCCCTGACGCTGGATCAGCGCGTCCATTTCGTCGGGCGTCATCTCCTCGGCGAACTTCGCGCTGACCTCGTCGTACTCGTTCATCAGGTCGCGGACTTCCTTCAGGCCGAGCTCGATGTTGCCGCGGACATCCAGGCTCGGGTCGAGCTCTGGCTCCTGGGGCAAGTAGCCGATCTTGGCGCTCGGGTCGATCCAGGTGTCCCCCTGGTATTCGGTGTCGATGCCCGCCATGACGCGGATGAGCGTCGACTTACCGGCGCCGTTCGGTCCGATGACGCCGATCTTGGCGCCAGGGAAGAAGGAGAGCCAGATCCCCTTGAGGATCTCCTTGCCGTCGGGGCTGATTTTTTTGAGCCCCTGCATTTGGTAGATAAATTGTTGTGCCATATATCCCGAACCTCTCTTGCTTCTTGGGGAGTCTGCCTGACCGCGTCCTCGATCAGCGCGCGCGATGGTATCGCTGGACCCATAACACCAACGTGTTAGGTTGGCCAGTATGGAGGCATGATCGAGGCGTTGTTATTCCCGATGGGACCGCGCTTTACGTTCAATCAGACAGGTGAGCCGTGTCACGACAACTTCACATCGTTTTCGAGCAACCCAAACGTCGGTTCGTCCCTGGCGATGAAATCCGTGGCCAGGTGGTCGTGGTCGTCGAGAAAGACACCCGCTGCAAGGGGCTCGAGGTCACCAGGCAGTGGCAAACCCATGGCAAGGGAAACACCGCGCGCGGCACGCCCGAAAAGCAGCTCCTCTTTGAAGGGGAGTGGATGCCCGGCAAGTATCACTACCCGTTCTCGTTTACCGCGCCTGCCTGGCCGTTCACCTACCACGGCGATTACTTGAACGTGGATTGGTACATCAAGGCGACCGCTGATGTGCCGTGGGCCTTTGATCCGAGCAGCGAGGAGGAGTTCTTGCTGCGCTGGCCAGACAATGGCCTGCCCGCCGAGCAAGTCAATCACGCGCTCGTGGCGTCCTCGTTCGGTCGCGAAATCATCCAGAGCAACCGGGGGTCGATCCTTGGCTTTATCGCCGCAGGCATCGCGGCGTTCGGGACAGTATTTCTGGGGGTCGGGTTGGTGACAGGAGCCTTCGGGTTCCTCGTCTTCACGGCCATCGCCTACATCTTCGCCATCATACTGTTTTTCGCCATGATCAAGATCAAGATGGCTAGCAGCAAGGTCGGTGAGGTCGAGCTCTCGATCGATCCCTCTCCGGCGTATCCGGGCGCGAGCGTCGTCGCTCGGATGGCCTTCACGCCAGATAGTGATGCGCAGATCAACGCCATCACCGCCACCATCACCGGTCAGGAGGTCGTCGTTCGGGGCAGCGGCACCAACCGCACCACCTACCGGAACACAGTCCATGAGGAGGAGGTCGTCCTGCATCAGGGCGGGCTCGTGCCCGAGGGGCAACGCGTCGATGTCTCCGGGACGTTCATGCTCGGCGAGGGCGCGCCGCTGAGTTTCGAGGCGAGTGATAACGAGCTCAGTTGGACGATCGCCTACCACATCGATATCGCGCGTTGGCCAGACTGGTCCGAGAGCAAAACCTTTATCGTCAAGCCACCTCCCGCGAAACAATCTCAGGGGTGGTGAGAAAATCCCTGTCTTTCCAACGGTATGATCAAGGCAACCTTTGGAGATTCAAAAGAAAATGCCACGATTTTCTTGACTACAACATTTCGTATTGACGCGCGTGGGGTAGGGCCATATCTTGGGGTTGGGGGTTGTGGAAAACCTGTGGATAACTTTGCAGGGGATCCGAAAACTCTCGATCCTCGAGTGACACGCCTGGATCGAAAAAAATCGGCCATCACAAGATGTGTTCGACGTCCTTCTTCTCGACGACCCGACGCGAACAATACATCGGCCAAGGAGACCTTCCAGACAGCTTCACCCGCCCACGGACACGGTGGCGCCACTATTTCTGACGCGATTTCCTATCGTCGTGGCGCTCTGTCCTGTCTTCACTTCACCGAACATGCTTCTTGGGCTCCAAAGCGCGACGGCTCTGTGGTACATAACCCCACGATCCTTTCGTCACATCTCCACCCAAAGTTTAATCAAAAAAACGAGGCATCCATGTTCGGGCGTATGTTCAGCAAGCTCCTCAAGAAAGATCAAAAGCCCCTCGTGCTCGAACAACCTCAACGCGAAGCGATCATCGACACGCTCGTGTTCGCGATGATGGCTGATGGCGAGATGACCCCCGAGGAGCGCGACGAACTCGATGGTGCCTTCGACAAGCTCGAGTGGGACAGCGAGTTTAACCGCGAGGCCTTCCTCGATGAATCGATCGCGCGCGCGACGGCGGCGACAGGCAGCAAGGATAAGGCCGCGGCGTACATCGCAGAGATCGGCGCGCGCCTCCCCGAGCTCCCCACCCGCGAGCGCGCCTACGAGCTCGCCGCGCGCATCGTCTGCGCCGACCGCGAGGTCGCCGAGGCCGAGCGAGGGCTGATGAGCATGTTCATTCGCCAGTTCCAGATCCCCGAGGCGCGCGCGCTCGAGATCTCGAGCGCGGTGCACAAGGACTTCGAGCTGATCTGATCAACGCCGATCAAAGCGCTCACACTTGATCTCACTGGTCTTGCCCACCTTGCTCTCGCTGACAACTTCGACGAGGCAGAGCTGGAACTCGAGCGTGTTCTCGTAACCTGCCGACCGGGTCGCGAGCGTCGGGCGCATCACCTCGAGCGTATTCTCCGAATCACGGCAAATGATCTGGGTTTGCTTCTGCACGCAGTTCGGCGTGAGCAACGTCGTCCCGCCAGGTCGCTCCGGGAAGAAGTGCCCCGAGGTGTCGACCTCCATCCGCGTGAAGTAAGGGAAGGGCGCCGCGCCACGGCATGGCTCGGAGTACTCGAGCCTGTACCAGTGCGGGACGCCTTCGTCATCGACGACGGTCACCGTGTCGATGCCATCATGCATGATCTGAGGCCGATCGCCTGACGAGCGCACATCGGGCGGGGCGGGGAGCTCGATGGTCTGGCCATCGACCGAGCACCAGTAGCTGTAGCGCGTGGACCATTCGTTGATCTGCCCCTCGTGCTCGATCCAACAAATGAACGGCTCTCGGCGCGTCTCGTGCTCGTAGGTCACGCTCACCCCGAAGGTGTTCTCCTCACCGATGAGCCAGTGTGATTCGCCATCCCCGCAGGCGAGCTGGCCAAAATCACTGCCATATCCCGTGTTGTAGCAGAGCAGCCCGGTGCTCGCGGCGCCAAATCCTGTGAGCGTGTGGCGCCCGAGGATGATGTGCTCTTCGAGCGCTCCCTCGACCCTCCACGCGCCATCACCCCAGCAGTCGATGCCTGCGGGGCCTGACGCCACGCAGGCATAGTCCGGCCCGAGCGCTAACCTGTCCCCCCACACGTCCTCGGGAGGTTGCGCCTGCCCCCAGGTGTTGTCCCCCCAGCAGGTGACCTGATCGCCGATGATCGCGCAGCCGTAGCGCTCGTGGAGCGCGAGCTCATAGACCTCTTCTGTAAATGGCGCAGGCATCGGGATCATCGCCGGCCTCGATGATTGATCGTTGTCGGGCTCTTCAGGGCTCGTGTTGTTTGCCATCTGCGGGGAGGGCATATCCGTTGGAACTGGCGTTGTCTGCTCGTCCCCGGGTTCTGCTGGGGTCGTATTGTTCGGGGAGTCCTCCTCCTCACAGTTGTCTTCTTCACACCATGTCGAGGTGTGCGTCGGCTCATCGGAGGCTTCCGGTTCGCCAATGCCACATGCTGGGAGTGAGAGCGCGGCGAGGAGTAGCGCGATCGAATGGAGAGGATGAGGTCGCATGGAGGCTCCTTATTTTATGAAAGTTAATAATGGGCATTAATTTGCCCTTTGTTTGTTTTTAAGGGTTTGTTGTGAGGAAATCAATTGATTTGGGCAAAAATGTGCCCTTTGTTGTTTCCTCGAGAGCTCCAGAACGAAACGGAGTGTTTCCAGATCGCTGTGCTTATTTGGGCGTTCGCGTGCTTACAATGGGAGGGATTCGCGAACAGCGAGGTGATGGAACCCCGCTGCGCACCATCTTCGGAGAGCTGGCTCATGAAACCTTCCTGGCGTTCCGCGTTCATCGTGTGGGTGGCGATTTATCCTGCGCTGACCCTGTTGCAGTTGGTGGTGGGCGACGTTTTGCGTAAGCTGCCGCTGCCGCTCGCGACGCTGGTGAGCACGCTGATTCTTGTCCCGGCGATGGTGTTCGTGCTGATCCCGGTGTCGAGCAAGCTGCTCGGTCCGCTGCTCCGGCTCTTTCCGACCGGGCAGGAGGAAGCGCCGAGGCGTTGATATTCGCCAGCGCGGCTCGTTTCTCCCGAAGCTGGAGCCTGGTATGGAGTTGCCCTACGCCCACCTCAACCTGCGCAGAAACCCGTTCGCTTTCCCCGCCCTCGATCAACTCGAGCGGCTCGCCATCCTCGATATCGAGCGTCACATCCCGCGGCTCCTCGCCGGCGGCTACGTCGTGCAGTTCATCGGAGAGCAGGGCAGGGGTAAAACGACGCACATGCGCGCGCTCCACGCGCGCCTCCAGGCGGAAAGCGGCGATCAGGAGATCCCCTACCTCTATTTCCCTGAAGAGGACGCACACCCACGGATTCCCTGGGGCGCGCCGATCCTGTTTTTGGACGAGACGCAGCGGCTCTCCTGGTGGACGAGGCGCAAGCTCTGGCGCAGCGGTAAGGGGCTCGCCATCGCCACGCACGAGGATCATCACCCCGAGCTCGAGCGCGCTGGTCGTCCTCACGAGGTCGTCTGGATCGAGGGGCTCTCACTCGAGAAGCTCGCGCGCATCATCGATGCGCGCTTCGAGTGGGCGAGGAGAGGAGAGGGCGCCATCCCATGGCTCGAGCGGGAAGACCTCGAGGCGTTGATCGCGCGCTTCGGGGACGATCTTCGCGCCATCGAGCTCCTGCTCTACGACGCCATCCAGAACATGCAGCGCCCCGGTCGCGTCGAACTGCCGCTCTGACGGATTCCCTGATTTCTCTGGTGATTTGCCAGCGTTTCGCCCAGAACCCCGGCAGGCCGTTTTTTTGATACCCGTGTCGCTCGTTCAGAGGCCGGCGGCAAAAAAACGGCCTGCCGGGGTTCTGGCCACCGCGGGTTGCTGATCCGCCCGGCCTGATCCAGTGTGACTCCGAGGAAAGGAATGATGGATAAGTAGGTCGAGAAGCTATGTTTTTCGAGTCTGGCTCTCGTTAAGTGGCTGCCTTTGTTGAGGATTTTTGTAAGTTTCCAGTGACGCGAGAACGGGTGTTGGGGTATGATTCAGAGTGGGCGAAGAGCCCGATTCCAAAATCAAAACCCAACCCAGGGGGGGATATGTCTCGAGAGATTCGAGTCGTATTCGATCGTGCGAACCGCGAGTTCGTCTCCGAGGAGACCATCGCGGGGCATATCGAGGTGGTTGTCGACGAGACGACGCACTGCGAGGAGCTGATCATCAGCCTCGCCTGGTGCACGCGAGGCCACGGAAACCCGGTGCTCGGTGAGTGGGGTGTGATCCGGTTGTTCGAGGGTGTGTGGGAGCCGGGGACGTATCGTTATCCCTTCACGTTGGTCGCTCCAAACGGCCCCTTTAGCTACAACGGCTACTTCCTGGACATCGAGTGGTTGCTCCACGCGCACGCCAATATCGAGGAGGATATCCCCATCGATATCCTCGAGACGTTCTTCCTCTCTCCATCAGACAAGGGGCAGTTCGACGACACGCAGCGCGCCTCGGTCAGCGCGAGCAACGTGCTGCGCGAGGATAGCAACCAGTACAAACCGTGGCATCTGGCGCTGGCCGGAGTCGCGTTGATTTTCCTCGGGCTCGTCGCCGCGGGCGTGACCGGTATCGAGGAGAACATCTACCTTGGCGGCTTCGCGGTGATGCTCGGGATGGGATGTCTCGGGGTGATGGCGAGCAAGGAGGTCGATAGGCTCGGTGATGTGGACATCTACCTCAACCCCTCCGCGATCTTTCCCGGCGCGGCCATCAACACCCTGGTCCTCTTTGTCCCCAAGCGTCACCTGAAGGTCGAGAGGATCACCGCCACGCTGCGAGGTCAGGAGATCGTGCACAAGGGGGAGGGGCAAAAGCGCACCACGCAACGCCACGTCTTCTTTGAGGAGGAGTACCTGATGAGCGAGGAGCAAGAGCTTCGCCAGGGACAGCTCGTGCAGGCGTCCACGAACTTCAAGATCGACGAGGACGCGCCCTTGAGCTTCCACGCCAAGGATAACGAGATCGTCTGGGAGCTCGAGTATCACATCCAGCTCGCGCGCTGGCCCGACTGGCGCGAGACGCGCTACCTCGTGGTCGGGCCTCCGACGCCGATCGCCTGAGATTTCGAGAGGGATACAAAGAGAAAGAGGCCGCGAGCAAACTCGCGGCCTCTTTCTCTTTGTATCCGTGCTTTGATTGATTCTAGCGCTTGATCTTCTCGGCCTTCTCGACGAGCTCGATGAACTCGAGGCGATCGAGCTGACTCGGCGAGGTCGCGCTCTGCGCGATCTCCTTGATAAGCGCGAAGTTGAGGTCCTTGGCGTAGGGGGACTCGCGAAGGATCTCGGCAAAGCCCGTGACCGCCGCGGCGAACTGGAAGTCCTTGGACGAGTCCGAGAGGTTCTTGGCGAGCATATTGCGCTTCATCGGGAAGGAGCTCTCGGTCGCCTTGTAGCCATCGGGCTTCTTGTGGCGGATGCGCACGGTGGCGATGTTGTCTGCGCTGGACTTGTCGAGCACGACCTCGTAGAGCGCGGTGACGGTGTGACCGGCGCCGATTTCGCCAGCGTCGACCTTGTCATCGCGAAAATCCTTGTCGGCGATGTCGCGGTTCTCATACCCGATCAGCCGGTAGCTCTTGACCGCCTTCTTGTCGAACTCGACCTGGATCTTGACATCCTTGGCGATGATCTGAAGGGTCCCATCGAGCTGCTCGCCGAACACCTTGCGCGACTCCTTGATGGTGTCGATGTAGTAGTAGTTGCCATTCCCCTTGTTGGCCAACTGCTCCATCGTGGTGTCCTTGTAGTTGCCCATCCCGAGCCCGATCATCGAGAGCGTCACGCCCTCATCCACGTATTTTTTGATCTCCTTGAACATCTCCTCCTGGTTGCGGGGGCCGATGTTGGTGTCCCCATCGCTCAGGACGATGACGCGGTTGACGTGGTCGCGCTTGAAGTTGGTGAGCGCCTGCTTGTAGGCCAGATCCATCCCCGAGGCCATCGCCGTGGAGCCGCCCGCGGTGAGGTCGCTGATGGCGTTGAGGATCTTGCCGCGCTCGTACATCCCCGTGGGCTCGAGCACGACGCGCGTGTTCCCCGCGTAGGTGACCATCGCGACGGTGTCGCCTGGCTTGAGGTTGTTGGTCAGGATCTTGAGTGATTCCTGCGCGAGTCCGAGCTTGTCTGGCCTGTTCATCGAGCCGGACACATCCACCAAAAAGGTCAGGTGAACGGGCTTTCGTTCCTTGCTGGTGAGCGCCTTGCCCTGGATGCCAACCCGCATCAGGTAGCGGTCCTTCTCTGCGCTAAACGGGCTCGGCGCGGCCTCGAGCGAGACGGCGAAGGGGCCTGACTTTGGCTGCGCGTAGTCATAGCGGAAGTAGTTCACGAACTCCTCGACGCGCACGCTCGCCTTTGGCGGCAGCCCGCCCGCGTTGATCTTGCGGCGGGT
>Ga0208061_100085_pt1 | contig 31315 bp, 23 predicted proteins | sample DeeseametaMP0555_FD_184209 | JGI IMG/M metagenome (GOLD analysis project Ga0208061, IMG submission 184209) | Marine microbial communities from the Deep Atlantic Ocean - MP0555 (SPAdes) | ecosystem: Environmental > Aquatic > Marine > Oceanic | place: South Atlantic Ocean | collected 2011-01-23 | reverse complement strand
TCGCCCCTCTCATGAACAAGGATCGGGTTTAAGAAGATTCCGCAGAACGTCACCTGAGTGACGCGCTACAAGAACGTCTCGCTGTTCTCGTCGGGCGCGTTCGCGCGCTAGCCCTTGGCTTCGACGAACGCGACGCGCAGGCGGTGGAGCAAGCCCTTGAGGAGCTGCTCTTCCTCCTGATCGAGGTTCCCCTTGGTCTTCACCTGGAGGACCTTGAGCAAATCGATCGTGTGCTTCGCGGCCTCGAAGTCGCGCTCGGTGGCGCCCGTCTCGGGGTGCTCCATCTCGCCGAGCGAGACCATCGCGCTCTGGTAAAGCCCGACGATAAAGCCGCCAAAGTCCGCCTCGAGGTTCTTTGACGAGTCGTCCGAAGCGTCGTCGCTCGGGATGTAAACCCCGGCGCCGTCTCCAAGGACGTGCCCTTCACCCTCTTTCTTGTTGTCCTCGCTCATGCTTTCCTTCCGGTTCGATTCGAATGGTTGTTCGGTCAGGAAACGCGCCTCGAATAATCAGGCGTCTTCCTTGGCCTCTTTGTCGTCGAGGACACCCTCGACGAACTCGGCCTCGATCTTGGTGGACTGCTCTTCGGAGTCTTCGAGACCCGCGAGGTATGCGTTGTATTCCTCGCGAGTGATGCGGCCGTGCGCGATGTTGCGCTCGACGGTGCGGCTGTCGAAGAGGTGCTCTTTCTCGTGCGTTGCCATCGTTCTCTCCACGTTTTCTTCGCCTCGTTCGTCTCGCGGTTTCGCGATGAGAGGGGCGCTTGGTGCTATCGATCGATGCGCCAGTGATTCTCGAAAATCGCCTCGAGACAGCATAAATGCTGCTCGTGTGCGGTGTCGGGCCCACGACGCTACAATATGGACGCGCCGAGCGCTCTGGCAAGCCAGAGCGCTCGGCGCTATCTCTTCACGTTCATGCTTATGGTACGAAATCGCTCTCGATGCAAGTGATGCTGCGCTCAAAGCGCGAGCGCTTGCTCGATTCGTTGCTTGAGCTGACCGACGGCGCGCTTTTGCTCGCGCTCGAGGATGCGACGCGCGATCTCGGTGCGGCGGCCACGGTGCAGGTCGATGATGGCCAGGTAGGTTTGCGAGGAGTGACGGTAGGGGGAGTCCGGGCGAAGCGCGCGATAGATTTGCTCGGCGGCCTCGTACTTGCCGAGCTCGAACTTGACGTTGGCCAGGTTAAAGTAAAGCCTGTCGCGCTGCGCCTGCGGGGTCGCCTCGATGGCGCGCTCGAGGACTTGCTCGGCGTCGCGGTAGCGCTCGAGCGCCGAGTAGATCAACCCGAGCTTGCCGAGCATTTCGGTCTTCGGGCCAAACCGGCGCAGAAACCACTGCTTGCTGTAGAGCTCGAGGAGCTGCTTGTACTCTCCCTTCTGGAAGCGGAAGGCGAACTCCTTCTCGAAGGCATACCACTTCTTGCGCAGCATCCACGGGTAGCCCAGGTAATAGATCGGGATCCAGATGCACAGGATCATCAAAACCCAGATGGGCACCTGGAAGATAAAGCGCAACAGCGCCATCACGCCGATGGAGATGGGGATAAGCAATCCCTTGAGTTCGATCTGTAAGCCTGTGCGCCTCGCGCCTTGCATCGGTTCCTCGGCCGTCGTGGTAAACATATGCCTGACCTCAATCAATGGGGATTGTACCGCTTCTTGTTTTCTTCTCGCAAACGCCGCGCTGGCTTTATCCAACCCGAAGGTGCCAAAACGTGCTTGAATTTCTCTCACTTGCAGGGGCAAGACAGCTCGCCGCGAACGCTTACCTGCTCCGTGGGCCGTGGGGAGAGGTGCTGATCGAAGCTGGCGCGTCACTCCCGAAAGATGTGACCTGGCTCGAAAAACTCGAGCGCGCGCCGGATGTCGTCCTCCTCACACACGCGCACGCCGATCACATCGGCGCGCTCCCCGATTTGCTCGAGCGCTATCCTGGCCAGCAAACCTTCGCCAGCAAGGGGACGCGCGACCTCTCGAGGGTCGCGCTCGATGGCTTGTTGCGAGCGCGAGGGGTCGATAAACAGATCGCCTCTCAGCGCGCAGATGCCATCGCCAGTTGCGTTCGAAGCATCCCGATGATGCGGCCCGTCAGTCTCCCGATCGCCGATCAACAGCAAGCGTCCGCCACGCTCACTCTCTATCCTTGCGGACACATCCTCGGCGCGGCTTCCATGCAGTTGGACATGGAGTTCGGATCAAAGTTCCATACGATTTATTTTCTCCTCGATTTTTGCGCCCACGCCCAGCCGCTCACACCCCGAGCCAGCTTCCCGGTGTCCTCGCCGGAGCGTCCGATCGATACGCTCGTCATGGAGAGCGTGCTCGCCACCGAGCGCCAGGCGAACGATGTCGACTACGACGCGGAGCTAGAGCGCCTGTTATCCTGGGTCGAGCGGCGCGATGGCCCCTGCCTGCTCGCGCTGGCGAGCCTCGGCGAAGCCCCCGAGATCGCGGGAGCGCTCCTCGCCGCAGACCACGATGTCCTGATCCACGAGCACCTCGAGCCGATCGTGCGGCTCTGGTTCGAGGAGGCTGGTCGACAGCTCTCTCCTGGATTGTTTGCCTCTCAGGGCGCATGCGCGAGCGCGCTCGCGGCGGGCGCTGTGGTGATCGCCCCCGGCGAGCATCTCGACCAGGGCACCCCCGCTCGAGCGCTCGTGGAGCCGCTGATCGGGCTGGATACAGCGAGGATCGGGATCATGAACAGTTTGCGTCATCGAAGCTTCGCCGGTCGGTTGCTCGCGACAAAGCAGGGGAGGGCGATCAAAAAAGATCGCGGCAAGCGCACCCGTCACGCCGAGATCGAGCGCTTTATCCTCCCGAACCATGCGCCGAGGTGGGCGTTGCTCGGCGCGGTGCGCGCGCTCGCTCCAAAACGTGTGCTGCTCGTTCACGGGCAAAAAAAAGCGCAAGGCGCGCTCGAGCGCGCCTTGCGTGATGATGGCTACGAGGGAGAGATCCTCATCCCCGAGATCGATGTGCCGATCTCACTCCTCGACGGGCTCGGCCTCGGAGTTGACCTCGGGTGATTTGGCCTCCTCCTCTTTCGCCGAAGTATCCGCGGCCTTCTCTTTCTTCTTTGCCTTCGATGCGTCCATCCCTGGGGGGAGCTTCGCCCAGTCGGGGTTCCCGCAAGGGGAGTTGGCGAGCTCCTCGGGGGAAGGCCCGTCCATCTCGATGGGATCGGTCTTCTTCTTTGTCTTGGTGCGCTTTTCGGTGACCTGTCGGTCATCCTTTTTCTTGTTGCGACATCCCGTCCCCACGCCAGCGATAAGGCCAAACAGCGCGAAGAGGACGAGGATACGACAACAGATCGAGGCGCTCGCCATGAATGAGTGCGTTCTCAACGGGGTCTCCTGAGGTCTCGGTGAGGCGTTCACTGCATGCTCCGGTCGGGGCAGGTGCCATTTTGCACGTCATCCCCGAGGAACAGGTTGTAACAATACTGCGAAGACCAGCTGACGTCTTGTGGGAAGCTGTAACGTTGCAAGAAGGTCCAGGCTGGATCGACGAACCATTGCCCCGTGTTGCTGCGCGTCGGTTGCACGAGCCACTGGAAGGGCGTCTTGCCAAACGTCTTGTCCTCGTCGGTTTCGAGCGCGCGAGGGATGAACAGCGGCTCCATCGGGTTCTGACCCACAGGGCGTCCACCCGAGGGCGTGTACGTGAAGCCTCGATCGAACAACCCCGTCGAGCCGTAGCTGTCACGGCGAAGCCAGAGCCACTCGGCCAATGGCAACAGCGCGTAGTTTGCCTCGAGGAAGCCGTCTCCATTTGCCGTGGCGCCCTCGAGCCCCTGGCCCTGATCGCCAACGCGGAAGATCACGCCGTTCTCCTTCCCGTCATTGAAGTCGCGCTGCGGATGCACGCAGGTGTCGAACGGAGGGCGAACCTCGGGATCATCCCAGTTGCACGCCTCGTGTCGCTTGGCAGGCACATAGAAGGGATAGTGCGTCCCATCCTCGAGCTGTGCTTCTGTGAAGCTCCCGGTGATGCGGCCCTCTCCTGGCAGGTCGACGCCGCTGCCGCTGCGAATAAACGAGATCAGCGTGTCGGTCTCGTCAGTCACCCTCAACCCTTCGACGAACAGCAGCTTGTCGCTCGCCTTGTCGATGATAAACGTCGCGCCCGTGAAGTCGTGCTCGTACTCGACGTCCATGCCCGTATTTGGATCACGCTCGATGCGGCTCGGGTAGTAGAAGACGTAGGTGATGAAGATTTGCGTGAAGGATTCGCTGACGTGGTAGTACACGCTCGCCTGATACCCGCCATTTGCCTGCGTGTTCAGGTTGTCGAGGTTGTTGCGCGAGGTCCAGTCGCCGTCGAAATCGACGCGCGTGGGCACATCCCTTCGCCAGTTGTTCTGGCTCTTGTCCGCGATCTCTTGATAGAGCACCGGCGCCCACTTGCGCGCGAGCTCGGCGTCTCCGGCGCGCTCCTCGTAAGCGGTGAAGTATTCGAAGGACGCCTCTTCAGCCAGGACGTTCTCTGCCACATCGCGCGCGAAGGTGTTCACCGTCAGCTCGTAGCGCGTGCCATCCTCGAGCGCACCGGTCGAATTTGCCACCGCGCGGTTTTCTGCCTCGATGTAGGTGACCTCGAGCTCGATCTCGGTCCCCAGCGAGTCGGTCAGCAGGATCGAGAACGGCGAGATGGAGAGGGGGTCCATCGGCTCGGAGAAGGTGATCGAGAACTCGGTGTCAGACGTGATCTCGGAGCCGGGGGCTGGCGTCACGGACGAAATAGTGGGTTGCGTGTTGTCCGGGAGCGAGCTGTTGTTTGGCGGCGAGGTTTGGTTGTTCGGAGGGGACGTCTGGTTGTTTGTGGGCGTGGTTTGGTTGTTTGGCGTCGTCTGATTGTTGCCCGGCGTGGTGTTATTGGCGGGCGTGGTGTTCATCGGCTTTGGAACACAGGTGCGCGTGATCTGCGAGCAGAGCTCGTTCATCGCGCACTCGTCGTCCTCCAGACACTCGTAGCGAATGCAGACGCTCGAGTCGATGTCACAGTACTCGTAGGGCTCCGCGCAGTCGGCGTTGAACGAGCACTGCGCGGGTTGGTTGTTTCCTCCGCACCCCGCGCCAAAGAGCGCGATGGAGAGGTTAAAGCTCAACGCGAGCGCGACACCGAAGGTAGCCGTGGAGAGAGGTTTCCAGCGCGACATAGGCAACATGCGTAAACTCCATCTTCTTGCCAGTGATGTTTGGTGGATAGAATCGCACGCCACCAAACCTCGCGAAGCATAGGTCAAGGCGAAGGGGGCGAGCAAGCGAGTCCTGAACCGCGGCTCATCATGGGTGCTTGCTTGTTTCTCAGGAATCAACGCGGTATGAACGCTCGTTAACACCTGGCGGGCGCCGCGGCGACGGTTCGGTGTTGGAGTTGCTTCCCCGCGAACTCACCATGGATGATGTGACGACGCACTATGTCTTACGAACGCTTCGTAGCTTTTCGACACCTGCGCAGTAACGGGCGCACGTTCCTCTCGACGATCACCGTGATCGCCGTGCTGGGTGTGTTTCTTGGCGTGATGGCGTTGACGAGCGTGATCAGCGTGACGGGAGGTTTCGAAGAAGCCTTCCGTGAGCGCGTCCTCGGGATCAACTCCCATGTATTGGTGATCAAGTTCGGGATCGACTTTCGCGATTATCGCGAGATCCAGGATGACATCGGGCGCGTTCCCGGCGTCAAGGCCACGAGCCCGTTCATCTTCCACGAGATGATCGCCACCAACGGTGACAGATCCGCGGGCATCCTCATCAAGGGGATCGAGCCGGAGACGGTCTCGACCGTGTCGGATGTGCACAAGTACATCCGCGGTGATGGGCAGAAGGTCCTGAAGCAGCTCGAGTACGATCGCTTCCCCGACGATGGCGTCAAGACCGCGCCGCACGTCATGATCGGTTCCACGCTCGCCAAGCGCCTCGATCTGAAGGTTGGCGACAAGCTCCGCGTCACCTCGCCGCTCGAGAGCCTCGACCCGGATCGCTGGAGCTCGAAAGAGCACCGCCCCTCGACCAATGAATTTATCATCGCCGGGATTTATACCTCCGGCTTCCACGAGTACGACAATCGGCTCGTGATGACCGACTATCACGCGCTCCAGGACTTCTTTCATCAGGGGGATGTGGTCACCGGGATCGACATCCGCGTCGATGATGTGTTCGCCGTGGCGCCGATCGGTCGCGCGCTCAAGAAGACGCTGCCGATCGGTCGGTTCCGCGTCCTCGACTGGCGAGAGCTCAACCACAACCTCTTCACGAGCCTTGGCCTGCAACGCCTGGTGCTCGCGGTGTTGTTCTGCTTTATCGTCCTGGTGGCGAGCTTTAACATCGCCTGCACGCTCATCATGATGGTCCTCGATAAACAGAAGGATATCGCCATCATGAAGTCGATGGGCGCCTCGCACTTCTCGATCATGAAGATCTTCGTGATCCAGGGTTTGACGATCGGCTTTATCGGCACGATCAACGGTCTGATTGGCGGCGTGATCGTGTGCTACGCCATCAAACACTCCGACTTCGGGCTCGATCCCTCCATTTACATGATCGATCACCTGCCCGTCAGGATCGTCCCCATCGAGTTCTTCGCCGTCGGCATGCTCGCCATGTTCATCTGCTTGCTCGCCACGCTGGGGCCCGCGTACTGGGCCTCGAGGCTCAAGCCCGTGGATGGCTTGCGCTACGAGTGATTCTCGAGAGGATCGCCAACCTCGCGCTCGCAAAAAAGGGGCCGAAACATTGATGTGTATGGTTTCAGACAACTGAATCCGTACACATCAATGTTTCGGCCCCTTTTTTGCTCTGCACGGCCGCCGCGATCTCAGGCCGCGGAGTGGTGGTAGCGCATGCGCTGTGCGATGCGGCGTGCGCCGTTGTCGTGCTCTCTGGCGAGCGCGTTTTTGCCCAGGTGTTGGTAGGCGCGCTGGAGGAAGCTGTGACAGCGGTAGATGTCCTTTGGCACGCAGCGCTGCTCCGCTCTGGCGAGGCTTTGCTTGAGCTGCGCCAGGGACTCCGTGGTGTCGATGTGGAGCATCGTCTGCGCGAAGGCGCGCATATCGAGCGCGCGTTGGTAGCTGTACTGATCACCGTTGCGATCGGACATATGCAGCAACTCGTTGAGCAACCCTAGCGAACCTTCGTAGTCCTCGGCGTCGAGCGCGATGGCGGCGTGTTGCCTGAGCAGCTCCATGTGGAGCGCGTCGAGGCGATGTTGTCTGGCGAACTCGATCGCCTGCGCGAGCATGCGGCGCGCGTGCTGGGTGTCTCCGCGCGCGGCCTGAATGCGAGCCTGTGCCCACTCCACGCGACAATCCAGGCTGGCGAGCCCGGAGATCTGCGCCATGCGACGCAAGTCCTCCACAAGCTTCACCGCGCGCGTGTACATCCCGCGGTTGCACCACATGTTCACCGCGCGATTGATCATCAGCGCGCGTGAGTGCATGTCCATGCGGCGCGTTCCCCAGCGGTGATAGAGGTTCATCGCGCCTTCGAGTTGGCGTTGCCCGGCGAGGTTGTCACCGTAGCGCTCGAACCACCCGGCCATGGCGACCATGGATCTTGCCAGGAGATCGGGGTCTGCGAGCGCGCGAGCGCCATCGATGGCGCGCCTGAACCAGTCGCGCGCCTCGTCGAGGTCGTCGTGTTGCATCGCCATCTGCCCTTGCAAGAGCAGGCTTCGCACGGAGCCTCGTTCGTTGCGCATCGTCTCGGAGAGGGCCGTGATCGGGCCGATGCTCTGGCGGCATTCTTCCTCCATCGACAGCTCGAGCGCGAGCTCGGCGCGAGAGAGCATGTACTCGAGCCTCGCCGCCGGGAGCCCGAGTTGTTCTGCGGTGAGCAATTCGTTGGCGTGTCGATAGAAGCCGATGGCGATGTGGTAGAAGCCTCCGCGCCGCAGCTTGTCGACGTGTTCGTCGATGAGCGCGAGGAAGGGTCGCCGCTCGTGGCTCATCGCCTGTAGCCTGGCGCGCAATGGGAGCGCCTGCGTGGGGAGCTCGTGCGGTTGCTGGTATTGCACCACGCGCAAGAGATCGAGCGCGAGTCGCTGGCGCTCCTGTTGCGAGAAGTTCTCCTCGAGCCAGAGCGTCAGATCCGGGATGCCGGGCATGAAGTGACCCGTCTTGGGGACGCGGACGATGCCGCGAGAGACGAGGCCCTTGAGCGCGTTGAGGAGCCGATCGCTCGGGATATTGAGCAGGCGCACCAGGGTGCCTTGCTCGAGCGGGTACTGGATGGTGGCGAGCGCGCCGAGCGTGGCGCGCGAGTCCTCGTCGAGCTGGCCGATCTCACTGAGCTTGGGAGGATCCTGGCCGACCACGCGCGCGGCGCCGAGGTGCTCCGGGTTGCCCGTATCCAGCGCGCGGCGCATATGCTCGACGCGCTGGGTGGCGAGGATCACCATCGTCGGGAGCGCGCCGATGGTCGAGAGCAGGTCGCGCAACACATCGAGCGAGAGCGAGTCCATCAACTCGACGCGATCAAAGATAAAGACGGGCGTGTGTCGCTTGCACAGCTCGGAGACGGCGACCGAGCAAAAACGCACGAGGTGAGAGCGTTTGACCTCGACGCCAGCGCGCAGGCCGGGGCCAAATCCCCAGATCTCCTCGAGCTCTTCGAGCGTCTCCGAGGGGAGCCCGAGGCTTCGCATATACTCGATCGTGGCTCGATGCGGGTGCAGCTCGGGGTCGAGGTATTGCTCGAGCGAGCGCACGATCGCGTCGCCGAGCGCGCCGAAGGGGCGATACTGATCATCGCGGATGCACTGCACCGCGCTGGTGAGCGTGTTGCCGCGCAGCCCGAGCACATCCTGGAGGCGATCCGGGAGGTAATCCCTCCCCATGCCGAGCTGTCCATAGAGGATCACCGCCTTGCCGCGCCCCGCGCGCGTCGCGCGGAAGTACTCCTCGAGCGGTCCGGGGAGCTGATGGGAGTTGTTCGACGCGGCCTCGTCCGCCTGCATGAGCTTGGCGATCTTCTGGCGCGGGAGCTCGTCCGAGGTGGCCTCGGAGGTCGGCGAGAGCGATGGGTGCACGGGGGGCGTGTTTCCCGCAGGAGGTGGCGGGGGAGGAGAGCTCGGGTCGAGATCGCCATAGAGTGATTGCGCGGCCTCGGGGACCTGCAGCTCGCTCATGCTGATCTCGTCGAACCCGACCTCCTGGCTCATATCTTCCGGGAAGAACTGTTGCTCGTCCTTTCGCAGCTCCTGAACAAAGACGGACAGCGCGCGCGCGTCGGAGCGGGGGAGGTTGTTCCCATAGATAAATCCGCAGAGCTCCTCGTAGACCTGACCGGCGCTCGTGGCGCGTCCTGCGGGGTCGGTGACGAGCATCGACTCGACGATCTGCACGAGCGGTCGCGGCACATTGCTAAAGTTGCTCAACGGCGGGATGGTGCCCTGAGCTGCGAGCTGTTCGATCTGATCGACGTCTCGCGTGGCGGTCGTGTAGGGGTGGACGCCCGCGAGCATTTCGTAGAGCAGGAGCCCGAGGCTAAAGATGTCGGATTGCTGCGTGTATTCCTGCTCGCGCGTGCGCACGGACTCGGGCGCCTGATAGAGGACGCGACGCAGGCGCTCCTGATCGTCGTTTGGAGGGATCAGGGTCATGGCGCGCGAGATGCCAAAGTCCGAAACCTTCACGTCCCCATCGTTGGAGAGCATGACGTTGGTCGGGCTCAGGTCCCGGTGCATGATGTTGAGGCGGTTGAAGTTGTAATCCTTGCGCCTGTGAGCGTAGTCGAGGCCGTTGGCGATCTCGGCGGCGATGAAGACAGAGATCTCCATGGGCCAGGCGGTGTTTGCCCCCCTGGCGATCTTCATGGCGCGCTCGAGGTCGAGGCCGTTGACGTATTCGGTGGCGAGGAAGGCGCGTTGTTGCTGCTCTTCCTGCCCGAGGTTGAGGACTTGCGCGACGTTGGCGTGTGAGAGGAGGACGGCGCGCTGTGCTTCCTCGACGACGATGTCGAGGAAACCGGGGACGGCGGCGAACCCTGTGTGGATCGTCTTGACGACCAGGATGCGCTCGAACCCCTCGACGCCGTGGACCTTTGCCTTGTAGACATCCCCCATGCGCCCGTGGGCCAGGCGCGCGACGAGCTGGTATTTGCCAAACTGTTCAGGTTCGGCCAGGCGTTCTGTGCGACTCATCGAAGGCTCCCTCTCGCGTCTCGCGACCATGCTGTGTGGCAATCCGGTGGCTCCCCACCCCGAACTACCTTGGGCTCTCCGGCGTCTTTGGTCAAGAACGAGGAGGGCGCCTGCGCGAGAGCTTCGAGCTTGTGACTTGCATCCTGGCGGACTTTGCGCGCATGATGGCACGCTCGAAAGCGCGAGAGAAAAATGAAGCGCTCGCGCTCGGATACGAACAGTGATTCCAGCGAAGCTGGTAGAATAAAATAAGGAGAGGTTTTGATGGCCAGGGATGGGGCAGTCAAATCGAACGAGGAGTATTACGACGAGTTCGCCGCTTGGTACGAGAACAAGCGGCACGATGGCTACCACGCGGTCATCGACGACCTCGAGTTCGATCTGTTGAGAGAGTACGCCAGGGGCGCCGATGTGCTCGAGGTGGGGTGTGGCACCGGGTTGATCCTGGAGAAGGCCGCCGAGGTCGCCTCCAGCGCGCACGGCGTCGACATCAGTGATGGAATGCTCGAGCAGGCGAGGGCGCGCGGGCTAGAGGTCCAGCAGGCGGACGCCGCCGAGGCGCTCCCCTTCGAGGACGAGAGCTTCGATCTGGTGTATAGCTTCAAGGTGCTCGCGCACATCGAGGATATCGACGCGGCGCTCCAGGAGATGGCCAGGGTGACGAGGCGCGGGGGTTACCTGCTGCTCGAGTTCTACAACCCGTGGAGCCTGCGTTATCTGGCAAAGCGCGTGGGCGGCCCGCAGCGCATCTCTAAAAAGACGCGCGAGTCCGCCGTTTATACGCGCTGGGATTCGGCCATCGACCTCTCGCGCAGGTTGCCGGAGAACCTCGAGGTGCTCGATTTCGCGGGGGTGCGTATCTTCACGCCCGCGGCTTTCTTCCACAAACTCCCCGTCGTGCGCGGCGCGTTGAGGAAGATGGAGTTTTTCGGTCGAGATTCGATGTTAAAGTATTTCGGTGGCTTCCTGGTCGTGATCGCTCAACGTCGTTGAGCATCGTGACGTTGAGATCAGAGGCCAAGGTGGAGAGGGGATTTTTGGCGCGAGTGTTTCGATGCGGTGGGTCTTGATGGTAGACTCGTCAGCGGTAATACGAAGGACTCCGCACACCCTGAGAGCCCCTGTTTGGGGATGTTCGGCATGACGCCATACGACACGAACTTTCTTTTTGACGAGCAAGGGAACTTGCGCATCGAGTTGTTCTCGAAGCAAGCCCAGGATGTTCTTTGGGGCATTCACACCTGGCTGTGTTCCCAGCGCCGTCGCATGTTTCTTCCGCTCGATCTTTTGATCGTTCTGGTCGAGCGCGGCTTTGTGCCACTCGCCAGGGTGGTCGCCGACGGGACCGAAGGCGCCGTGTTGCCCGGGGATATTCTCCCCAGGTTGCGCTCGCTCGCCGAGGAGATCGAAGAAGAGGAGAGCGACGAGGAGCCGATCTTCTCGCGCAGCTTCTTCTCGCGCGGGTTCACGCGCATCCTCGCCGAGGCCGCAGAGCAGGCCAAGGCGCGCAGCGACCTCATCGAAGAGGCGGACATGGCTCGCAGCGTCATCTGGCGCGCCGAAGCTGTCGAGTCCGCCTCGGTGCGTTGGGCGATCCGTCGCCTGAGCGAAGGTGGCGGCGACAGGATCTTTGACGAGAAGGGCCTGCTGCGCGAGCAGATCTTCCAGGGATCGACCTGGGATGTGCTCCAGGGCTCGATGCGACTGGCTGCATCCCACGGCACGCCATTTCTTGGCACCCCGCACCTGATCGCGATGTTGTGCACGGTCAAGAACTCGACGATCTGGCGCTCGGCCAAATCCCGAGGTTTCGATCCGAACAGGTTGCGCGACGAGCTGCTCCGCCTGATCGGCAACCGCGCCGATCCGATCCCCGAATTCTTACTCGGTCGCAAGACGCTCACGCCGCGTATGGTCAGGATGCTCTCCTACTCCGCGGTGCAGGGGAACTACCGAGATATCGGCGAGCCTCATATCATCGAAGGATTCCTCGACGACGGTGGCTCGAGCCTCGAGCTTATCCAGGCGCTCGGTCTCGAGTCAGAGATCCGGCGCGCGCTCGGCGAGCCAAAGGTCCTCGAGGAGATCCCCCAGATCGAGGCGGCCATCGAGCTCGGCGCCAAGGGCAAGCCGACGCCAACGCTCGATATGCTCGGGCGCGACCTGACGGTCGAGGCGCTCGAAGGAAAGCTCCCCGAGATCGTGGGGCGCGAGCAGGAGCTCCAGCGCGTGGTCAACGTGCTGCTCCGTCGCGAGCAGCGAAACCCGCTGCTGACTGGCGAGGCTGGCGTCGGCAAGACCGCGCTCGCCATCGCCCTCGCTCAAAAGATCGCCTCCGGCAAGGTCCCCAAAAAACTCAAAGGGCACCGCGTCGTCGAAATCAATGGCGCGAACCTCATGAGCGGCACCAGCTATCGCGGCGATCTCGAGTCGCGTATCAAGGGCCTGCTCGAAGAGGCCAACCAGGACGTGATCCTCTTCATCGACGAGGCGCACGCGGTGTTTGCGCCGCGCGCTGGCTCACACGCACCGGCCGAGATCCCGAACCACTTCAAGAGCGCGCTCGCGAGCGGTGATATCGCCGTCGTCGCCGCGACCACCGAGGCGGAATATCGCCGTTGGATCGAGCAAGACCCCGCGCTCAAGCGTCGCTTCGAGCGCGTCGAGGTCGGCGAGCCACCGCGCGATCTGGTCCAGCACATCCTCGGCTCGCTCGTCGAAGAGCTCGAGCAGGAGTACGAGGTCAAGATCGACCAGGAAGCGATCGAGTGCACGATCGAACTCTCGGTGCGGTTTATGCCCGAGCAGCGCCTCCCGGATAAGGCAAAGAAGCTGTTGATGGACGCCTGCATCGCGCGAGCGAACGTGATGCTCGATGTGAACGCTCGAGAGGAGGCCGAGAAGGAAGAAGAGGGCGAAGGAGAGGGGCAGCTCGAGCGCGTGCGCCGCGAGGACATCGCCAGGCAGGTCTTCCTTAAAACGGGCGTCCCGCTCGAGCGTCTGCTCCGTGGCGAGATTCACTGGTGGGTCGGGATCGAGGATCGCTTGCGCGAGACGGTCATCGGCCAGGATCAGGCGATCTCTCAGGTCGCCAGAGCGCTCGTCGCAGGGCGTCTGCGCAGCAGCAACACGCAGCGGCCGATGGCTGTGCTCCTCTTTGCTGGCCCCGCGGGCGTTGGCAAGGGGACGCTCGCCAACGCGCTCGCGCAAGAAATCTTTGGCAACACCAGCGCGTTGATTCGTCTCGATATGACGGACTTCCAGGAGTCACACTCGATCAGTCGCCTGATCGGTTCTCCTCCCGGTTATGTCGGCTACGAAGACGAAGACGTGCTCGTCACGCCGCTTCGCCGTCGCCCGAGCAGCGTGGTCCTCCTGGAGGACTTCGATCGCGCGCACCCCCAGATCCAGGAGCGCATGCTGCGCCTTCTGCGCGAGGGCGAGATCGCGGATACGCGAGGCTACAAGGCGGACGTGCGCAACGCCGTGTTCATCCTCACCGTGCATATGGACACGGACACGTCAGCTTCCAAGATCGGCTTTGGTCAGGATCGCACCAGCGAAGATGACGGCCAAAATATGCTGATCAGTTGGGACAAGCAGTTCGCCGCGCGCGTCAAGGATCAGGTCGACGCCGTCGTGGCGTTCAGGCACCTGGTTCATGGCGACAGCGAATCTCCCGCCATCGATTTGCTGCGTCGTCGCATCGCTTTCTTCCAGGAGGGGATGCACAAGGAGTACAAGATCGAGGTGAAGCTCTCGCCAGAGCTTATCGAGCATCTCGAGGCAAGCGTGCAGGATATCGTCGACGCGCATGGTATCGAGGATGTCGTCGAGGCGAACCTCTACGAGCCAGTCACGCGCGCCCTGCTCGCGGGAAAATGCTACCCGAGGACATTGCTCGATCTCGATGGAGAGGCTGTCCTTGTCTGTGACGCGAGCCTCGACGACGAGGACGAGGACGAGGGTAGGGCTGAGGCTGAGGAAGAGAGTGAGCCATCTCCAGAGCCTGACGTTAAAGCCAAGGATGCTTCCGTTGCAGAGGATTCGAGTGACTCCGAGGATCAGAGCTCGAGCGAAGAAGAGTAGATCCTTATGCTGATTTTGTGAGGTTTGCTCGTGCTCGAGCAGAGAAAAAGCCCGTTCGTTTTCACGAACGGGCTTTTCTTTTGAGATGTCTTTCTCTCGGATGAGCTCAGTTGAACTCTGCCTTGCTCTCTGGGGGGGCGTCGCGGCTTATCGCAGGCATCGCATCCGCAGTGATCTCACGCTCGCGCGAATCTGGATCTGGCGAGCGATGCTGACGTTGCGCGTCCTGTTCGAGCGCGAGAACTTCAGCGAGCACATTGGAGTGACAGGCCTGACACCGTGCATGAAGAATCTGACGGCCTCCCATGATGAGCCGGACACTCGGCTCTCCACAGAGAAAACAGCGAACTGTGAGGACCACGGCTCTCCTCTCGCTCGGGGTAAAGGGTGTTACGGATAGCCCTGAACTCGGGCAGACTTGTATCATAGGCCCGTGAACCGAGTGAGCGCAAGCATGACAGTGCTCGAAGTGCTCTTTTTAAGAGCGAGTTTTGTCACGCTTGGGCGCGGTGGGGACGGGGCGAGGGTGGCGGAAGACGCCTTCCCACTGGTTCCAGCGCAGCTGGAGTTGGTTGCTCTTGTCCGGGGTGCCATCGGCGCGCAGTGGCGTGTAGACAAAGCGCGTGAACTGATCTTTTTGTGTGGGCTCGAGCGTGGCGGTGACGACCGGCGCGCTGCCAGGTGCGGCGCTGCGCGCGACCTCGCGGTCGAGCGGGGCGCCGATGTGGTTGCCGATCACCTTGTAGACGGTCGCCTTGTAGGCGTAGGTGGGCTTTCCTTTCTTCTTGCTCGCGCCCGCGACCTCGTCCTTGCGCCAGACGAGGACCTGGACGGTGCCATCGGGGATGATCTCGACGGCCGTGGCGACCTGGTTTGTGCCGAGCGCCTGGAGCTCTTTCTTGCTGGGGAAGGAGACATCTTTCAGGCGAACGGTGCGGTGCCCTGACCTGTGGAACGAGATCGAGCCATCTTTAAGGTCGATCACCATCAGCTCGGGGCTCTCCTCGCCAGCTTTTGCCTTCTTGACCGCGTCGCGCGTGAAGTTGCCCTGGATGGCGATATGCTCGTCAGCGTCGAGCGAGACGCCGTGCATCTCCTTGGCGGCGGCGCGGACCTTGGCGTCGGCCAGGTCGAGGACGCTCTCGCTGCGGGTGATCGCCTTCCAGGCATCCTTGTTCCCGGCCAGCGCGCTGCGCGTCGCCTTCTTTCCCTGGAAGCCAGGTTCGACGTTGACCGCGCGCGCCGATCGCTTCTCATCGAAGCCGGGCTCGCCGCCTTCAGCCAGAGCGGTGCCCTGGAGCAGGAGGAGCAGAACGCAGGTGCCACACAATGTGCGTGTGAAGAATCGAGGCAATGCAGACATACTCTGAGCCAATCGCTGAGAAGAATTCAATTCGAGTTGCGGAGGATAAGGTTCTCCAACAACGCATCGTTCCCAAAGGGGGGGCTCTCGTCAAGAAAAAAGCCCCTCGATAAAGGGGCTTTGGGATAACACGAGGGGCGTGGGGGGTGTCAAGGGCTCCAGACCGCGAGGTCAAACAGCGAGCGGCGCTTGCTCGGCCAGTAACGCAGGTACACGGTCTGCAGTCCGACCGAGCGTGTGCCGAGCGCCTCGGCCGTCGCGATCGACATATCGAGGATCCCTCTCCACTTGATCTCACTCGATGAAGAGACCTCCACGCCCCACTCGCCAGTTTCTTCATCGAGGCGGCCGTAAGGTCCGCGATCGTTGATGCGACACCAGGCGCGGCGACCGTTGGCGCTGTTCTCGATCAACACCATCGTCCCGAAGGGGAGCGTGCGGTGCGCGCAGGTGAAGTCATGCGGGTCAAAGCGCTCGCCATTGGCGGTGATTTCGCCATGCCATGCGCCATCGCCATACCATGAGGCGATCCCTGTCTGGGTTGTCGGTGGAATTTCCGGGGTGGGGATTTCGACAGGTTCACCAGCTTGCAGCTGTGTGTACATGGCGAACATGACGCCGAACTTGATCAATGACATCTCTTCCTCTCTCCTTGAGTCGACTCCACCACGACAGCCACGTCCTCTATGCTCCTTGCATCTCGAATCAGGGAGCGTCGCTGTCATCGATCCTTCCACGAGCACGCGGGGGGTAAACCCTGAGAGCGACTCGTGAGGTTCAAAGCTTCCGTGAGCGCTTCGCGCCACACCTTCATCAATCAGGAGAGGTGGTGGCGCGGTGGTTTTCGCGCTCGCACGGTGGGGTCGGTCTGGTTCGCGACCTGGAAACAACCAGTATTCGTCAATTACACAGTGCTTCTGAACGAGGACGCCACCCGCGATGTTTTGTTCGCTGGCAGCGCCTCCTTGCCCTAATCGACACGCACGTGGCGGGTCTTGAGCGAGGAGAGCTCAGATATGTCGCCCGTAACACTTCCCTGGCCGCGAAATCAGAGGGGGGAGCGTCGACGGGGTCCAGACAGGGAAAAGCGCGGTCACACTTTCGTTCGAGTGTGGCCGCGCTCCTACTCCCTGAAGTCCTGCACGAATATTCACGTCGGGGATGTGAAGTCAAGTCGATTTTCTTGACACCCTCGCGGGCGGCTTCTGATCAGGGGATGCGCTCGCTTGGCATGTCGCCTCGCGCGAACGCGCGTGTGGCTTATAGGGTGTTCGGGGGCCGTCTGGCGATCGATGCTGTGTGCCCGCGCGTATAGAGTAAGGCAAACTGGCGAGAAGCGTTTGTCGCGCGGCCACCAGGCAATGGTGGAGGTCCAGAGAGGCAGAGAACTGTTGATGAACGCAAGGTTCTTTTGCCAAGGGGATCGTTGCATCCAGTGTGACAAGTGTGTAAAACACTGGCGTTCTTCGCCACCGCCGCGAGAAGTTTGGCGCCCGAGCATGCGCCACTCGATAACCCCTGATTGGTCTGTTTTTATCCGTCGTAAGGATCTTAACACTGCCACGAAGGCGCCCGTCAGGGCACGGTTGTCAGTGATGTTGCTCTATGTGCGCTTTTGCCCGCTCGGGCGCTTTGAATGCGGTTGATGGTGGCTTTGGGATGCATTGTTTTTCGGGCCGGGACAAACCTCCTGACGGAGCGTCTTGTTCGGTGGCCCGGATCTTGCTCTGTTATAACACGTGATCGTTTGTGAACACCGAAACACAGGCGCGCTCACTCGAAGCCCAGACAGGAAACCTCACTCAAGAAAAGGTGTCTGGCAGAAAATGCTTCGAACGGTGAGACGAAAAAGCGTTTGTGATTCAAGAGTTGACGTTCCTGGTGTGGCAGGTCCAAGCCGCACCAAGATGGATTGGCAAAGGAGGACCAGGATATGTCGGAGACGAAGATGTGGCGCTATCTCGCCGCGACTCTTGTCGCCTGCGTGACCCTCACAGGGGTTGGCTGTGCACAAGATGTGGGCGACATTGACCGCTCGCAACCAAACAAAATCAAGAAGTCGGACTTCGATCAGAGTCAGGAGTGGTACTACCGGATGATGATCGCGGACAGTGATGTCCAGGGCTCGCTTATCTTCCAGGGGTTGATGAGTGAGACGAAGCGCGTGCGCTTCATTATCACCGAGGACGTGCTGTTCGCATGTTCGACGACGCCAGTGGTCGAGGGCGAGTTGACCGACACCGAGTTCTTCGATGGTGAAGAATGCTACGGTGTCGTCGCCGCGTTCCCGATCATGGGGCACTTCGACGTTCAGCGCTCTTACAGCACCGCCACCGGTGAGCAGAGCAACGTGATCGTGGAGAACTACTCCGATCGTCCCTGGTACGATCGCGAGTACATGCGCGTGAACTGGAGCTTTAACCTCGTGGACGGCCGCGGCATGTACGGCAGCCTCCTCGGGCGCTTCTCTTCCGTGGCGTGGACCCCTGATCAGGACCCTGGCTTCATCGACGAGAACCGTACTCGCCTCAAGCCCGACGAGGGCTACCTCGAGGCGACGACGATCTATCACTACGAGCCTGATCCCTACGCTTGTTATGATCTCTCCGGCAACATCTGGAACATGAACTGCGAGGCGGGTCAGCTGACCATTCGCAACTCGTTCATGAAGGTGCCCGATGAGAAGACGTTCGAGCCCTTCGTCCACGTCGATAACCAGTTCCTGCTGGAAGACGACACCGACGTCATTCAGACCACGCGTCTGTTTGACCCGAGCTCCGGTTTCTTGACCGAGGTCGAGTGTACCGAAGACGTCATGAGGGAGATGCAGGAGAACTTTGGCGACGTGACAGCGCTCAACAACTGTCAGCCGCTCGCCTTCGATTACTTCACGCGCTTCGGATACTTCCGTACCGACAACATCAGGTTCGACACCAACTACGGTGGGAACGATAACGGTCGCCTCTTCTACGCCAACCACTGGCACATTTGGCAGACCGACTTCGACGAGAACGGCGAGGTGCTCGATTACATCGACCGCAAGCCAAAGCCGATCGTCTACTACCTCAACCCCGAATATCCTCGTGATATGATCGCCTCGGCCGAAGAGGTCGGGCGTCAGTGGGATGTCGCGTTCAAGAACGCGGTGATGGTCGCCAAGGGTTACGACTCGGTCTCGCAGGTCGAGGACGAGCTCGCCGAGCTCTATGATGGTGACACGCGCATGTTCCGCCTCGAGCACAACGGCTGTATGCCGAACAAGCTCGCCGAGTGGTACGTGGGTGGCGGCATGGACGCGACCGACGCGGACAAGAAGAATGTCCAGGCGCTCGTCGAGGACTACGCCGCACGCTCCGAGGTTGGCGGCGCCGACCTCGAAGAGCAGCTCTGGGGACTTCCTCGCCAGGGCCTCAAGCGCCTTTGCGCGGAGCTCGAGTTCGCGACCGAAGATCGCACCGAGAACAGGTTCTACTGGCAGCGTGAGGGTGACCTTCGCTACAGCTTCTACAGCTGGGTCGAGGAGAACAACAGCGGCTGGGCAGGCTACGGCCCGAGCTCGGCTGACCCTCAGACCGGTCAGATCATCTCCGCTGGCGCGCACGCAGCAGGCACCTACTTCCGCACCGCCTCCGGTTATGCAGCAGACCTCGTCCGCTTCATGAACGGCGACATCACCGAAGAGGACCTCTACTACGGCAACCAGGTCCGCGAGTACCTCAAGAACGTCGACGAGCAGTCCGAGCGCACGATGTCTCAGGCGCTCACGCCTGAAGGCAAGCGCGAGGTCACGCGTCGCGCGACCGCTGGTCTCGAAGAAGTTCAGACCATCGACGATGTCTCGCCCACGCGCTTTAACGAGCGCCCCAAGATCGAGGACCTCCCCGATATCTTCCGCCGCCTCGGACCAGAGGGTGTCGAGCAGCAGGCCAACATGATGTCGCGCGCCGCGAGCGCCGCCAAGCGTTCGGACACGCGCTTCACCGACTTCCTGCGTCGTCCCGAGGTCAAGAGCGTCATGCTCGCCGATCCTCAGATGTACGAGGTCGTCAAGACGATGGCTGAGATTCGCGCCGTTGGACGTGAGCTCACCGACGAGGATCTCGAGATCGCGTTCCTCGAGCTCAACAACCCCGAGCTCGTCATGTGGCGCGATCGTCGCCGCCTGATGTTCAACGCAGAGCGCAACGTGCTCTCGTCTGCTGACTTCAACCGCGCCATGGACATCCTGGTCACCTACCAGGGCGTCGCCGATGCCTTCAAAGGCCGCGATCGCGCTGAGATTCAGGAGTACTTCCTCAACAAGATGGCGGTCGGTACCCAGCTCCACGAGGTGGGTCACACCGTCGGTCTCCGTCACAACTTCAACGCTTCGATGGATGCGCTCAACTACCACGACGAGTGGTGGCTTCTTCAGAAGGCCGTCCTCGAGGGCAAGCTGACGCAAGAGGAGATCACTCGCGTTCCTGCTGACAAGGCGCTCGAGCTCCTCGGCGATGTCATCGACGACGCCGAGAAGGACCAGATCGAGTACATCAACGAGACCGAGTTCCGCCTCGCTTCGGTGATGGATTACACCGGTGACTTGACGGGCCGCTTCGCTGGCCTCGGCAAGTACGACCAGGCTGCCATCAACTTCGTCTACGGCGGTCACGTCCAGGTCTGGGATGACTCCGTCCAGGAGAAGCTCCCTAACGGTCTGGCGAACGAGTTCTTCCTCGCTGGTTACCAGGACCTCCCAGAGATCCTCTCGGGCGTCCCCGCGACCGAGGACGAGACGCAGCGTCGCCTCGCAGGTATCGATAACATCCTCAACGGCCGCAAGTGGGTTCCGATCAAGGAAGCTCGCCAGGCGCTCGTCGATGGTATCAAGAGCAACACCAACAACTACCTCCGTCAGGAGTTCACCGAATCCAACCAGCCTTACCAGGACATGGCGGTTCCGTATAACTTCTGCTCGGATGACCGCGCTGACTTCCAGCTTGGTTGTGACGTCTTCGACTGGGGCTCCTCGTTCCGCGAGATCGTCAACCACAACTTCAACATCTACCGCAAGCTGCAGCCGTTCTACCGCTACAAGCGTCAGCGTCTCCACCTCTACGGCGAGACCATCAACGGCTTCTACGGCTTCGTGTTCCGCACCATGGCAAGCTCGGCTCGCGCATTCCGTTTCTTCTCCATCTACCGTCTCTGGGACCTGGGGAGCTACACGGATGACCTTCGCGAGGCTGCTATCGACGCGGCGAACTTCTACGTCGAGGTTCTCGCGACGCCAGAGCCCGGCGTGTACTGCAAGTACAACCAGGACTTCGACGACTTCCGCGGTGGACTCTCCTGGTACTACGATGTCAAGAACACCTACCTGCCTGCGCGCAACGACTTCGGCGCTGGCGAGTGTGATGACCAGATCATCATCCAGCCTGGCGTGGGTCAGTACTACAACTATGACATCACCAACGAGTACGACTTCCGTGTCCGTTACGTCGGTACCTTCATCGACAAGTTGGCAGCGAGCCAGGCGCTCTTCTCCGTCTCGGCGAACTTCCTCTTCAACCAGTTCCTCACCGATACGCGTGCAACGAACGTGTCTTACTGGACGCTCTTCCGTTCGCAGATGCTCGACATCATTCGCGGCATCTACCTGAACGACTACTCCAAGTTCGGCGGCATCTACACCGCCAAGAACGGCGAGCAAGGGAACTACGTCGTGCCGAAGATGGTCGACCGCAACTCGTTCACGCACGGCACGCCTGACCCACAAGAAGGCCAGCCACGTATCTTCAACTTCTTGAGCTTCAACCACGAGTTCAACATGTTGGCATACGCGCTGATCGCGAACTCCGGTTGGGTTGACCGTCACACTGACTTCGCGCAGTACGTCCGTATCGGCGTCGGTGACCGCGAGGTGATGGACTTCGGTGATGCAGAGATCGCCGAGTTTATTAACCCTCTCACCAACCAGCGCTACGTCGCGCCTCAAACGGCTGACGGCGAGTCGCTCTCGGTGGACATCATCGACTGGGCGAACCGCCTCAAGGATCAGTGGCTCGACGCAGAGCGTGACACCGAGCAGAAGAAGGCGTACTACGACGCCATCCGCGAGGCTTACGATACCAACTTCAACCCCGCAGATTGCGAGGAAGAGGCGCTCACTTCGGCTGACGAAGATCTGGCAAACGTCTGTACGGCGATGCTCGATTACGAAGCCGCACGTGGCCGCTCGAACATTCGCAGCGAGCAGCTCCAGGATGTCGTCGCCAAGCTCGACCTCCTTCGCTGGCTCCGCGGTGTCCTTGGCCCCGACGCTCTTAACTGATGCGTGAGAGCCAGGATGTCTGACAGCCTGGCTCGAAAGGGAAAGTCTTGATGAGGCCGTGTTTGCTGACCAGCAAACACGGCCTCATTTGTTTCGGGAGGTTCGTATGGCTTCGATAAGTAAAAGCGCCGCGTCGATCTGTTCGTGTCTGCTCGCGCTCTCGCTGCTGGCTGCTTGCGGTCAGGACAGCGTCGAGCAGGACATGGATCACTCCATGATGGACGCGGGACAGGACAGCTCCACCGATACGTCTGACATGTCTGCTGGGGACGAGGAAGATCTGGATGCCTCGGATATGGCAGAGGAGGGCGATCTCCCACCTGTCGAGCGTGACTACGTCGCCTCCGTGCGTTTCATACGGGCTTACAAGGATTGCGCCACGCCCGAGTGCAAGCAGGATGTCGAGTTCGCTGTCGGGAGCGGCGCCATGTGGCGCTACGAGTACGAGTCACGCACCATGCGCGTGTGGCTCGAGGACACCGAGCACGAGAACCTGCGCGCGATGGTCCTCGAAGAGGGCTTTATCGAGGCGATCAAGAGCGGTGATTTCGGATGCCCTGAAGGGACGCGAGGAGACTTCGGCGTCCTGCTTGTCCTGGTCGTCGATGATGATCCGGGGATTCGCACCCTCGATATCAGCGATTGCCATGGCACCGATGCGATCGAAGAGCTCCCGGACCCCTTTATCGATTTCGCCATCAAGATGGAGCGCAAGTACGACTGAGCGACCGTGGTTGTGGGGTCCTGCTTGAACCACAGGGCGTCGCCCGCAAAAAAAATGGGGCGCGCTTTTTCAAATCCATATGAACTGATTCAGGATTTTGAAAAAGCGCGCCCCATTTTTTTGCTCGGCAGCAAGGCTTGGCGTGCTGCCCAAAAAGTTAAAGCAAAGCTTTAACTCTTGAACTTTCTGACCGCGATGTCTCCCTGCAGATCGAGCAACGCGCTGACCTCTTTCTGGGCCGCTTTTTCGATCAGTCGCTTGAAGCCAAAGACATTGACCGCGTAGCTCAGCGCGCTCTCCATCCTTGTCTGCTGGCCGCCCTTGGCGTCGAGGAACGTGAGCTTGCCGCTCTGGGTGTAGTAGCGCTGCCAGTGATCGGGCACCTCGGCCACGATGCCAAACGTCATCACGCCGTTTTGCAGATCCCAGAGCTCGCGCTGCTCCCAGTGTACGAACTCTGGCGCCTTGTCCGCGTAGCGCTTGAGGAACGCAGGGATCTTGTCCTGGGTCTTTGCCTCGTAGCGCAGCACGCGCAGCAGCTTGCCATCAGATTGCTCCTCGGTTTGCAGCTCCTCGATCTCGTTGACGAACGAGATCCCGTTGACCAGCGCGTCGAGGTACTCGCGCTCGAGCATGTAGGCCATGACCGCCGCTCTGGGCGCCTGGATGGTGTGTTGTGTGCGTACTTCCATGAACAATCTTGTGTGATGCTAGTTTCTGGGCGGCAAGATGCGAGATGACAATTGTCTCTCATTTAGTTTGTTGTTTAAATAGTACTTAGTTGGAGGAAGAATTCGCGAGCGTGGCCTTAAGCTTGCTTACTATATTTGGGTGCTGAGTGTAGACGTTGTTTTTTTCTTTGGGGTCGACATCTAAGTTGTAAAGAAAGTGTGTTTCCGTTGTGCTGTCAACCAAAAGCTTCCATTTTCCTTGTATCACTCCGTACCATTGATAGTAGCGAAGATAAACTGTTGGTGTGCGAGATTGCGTTGACGTTGGTAAAGACACTGTTTTTGTGTCTGATGTGACCAATGAACGCAAAGTTCCGTTAAGCCAATGAACACCAACTGGTTGAGTGATTACTTGATTGGTGAGAGTAGGGGCATCTAGGATGATTGGAACATGAATTTGCTCTTCATGCAGATCTGAGCTGTGTCCATATTTTCCGTGTTCGCCAAAAGCCTCGCCATGATCTGAATAGAAGACGAACAAAATTGGACGACTTTGCTCATCACGTAATTGCAACACGAATTCCCGAAGGCTTGCATCCATTGCGTGTATTGCCTTTTGATAATCGTTCCAAGCAGGGTGTTTGGTTGTTAATTCGTCGGAAAAACCACGGTAGGGAGTGTGTGTTTCGAGAAGGTGTATCATTGCAAACGTAGGTTTGTCTGAAATCCGGAGATACTCCCGTAAGTCTCGAAAAGATTTGTTACGTTCGTTGTTCTCCAGTGCAATGTCACATTGTTTCGCGGGACACTTTAGAAGACTTTGGCTGTATACGAAATCACAATAGATACTGTATTTGCTATTGTGGAATGCTTTGAAAAGTGTGTCATGCACGTCCCACTTGTCGCATGCATCTTCTTTTCGGAGGTCGAGGTGTTTTCCATATATTAATGTTCTTAAAGTTCCAAAAGTATAAGAGCTAGGAGCGTAAGCTCGGGTGTAAGTGAGTCCTGATTTGCTTCGTTCATTTAGAAAGGGAGTTAAATTAAGAGGGTTGTCCGACATAGATGTGTGGTCATATCTTAGGCCATCTATAGAAATCAGTATGATGTGTGGTTGTTGCTTAAGGTGCAGCGGAAGAGAGTCGCCTGAGATAAAACCACTCTCGAGTGGCGGGTCCGCGAGAGGTTTGTCTTTTAATCTGTTGAGTAATGCATAAAGTCTCGCACTCTGGCGAGAGCTAGAATCGTTCAATGCAGCATATCCATAAATGTTTTCAGCATGAGTCTTTTTGAGGTATAAAGGTGTCAAAACGCAAAGAAGTGCAAGTAGCTTTAAGGTGATGCAGTCTTTGAATGTATGTTGAGGTTCCTCTGGGTAATATGTTGCTCCAAAGAGAGCCGCCGAGATTATAACTGCAATAAAATGAATCGGAAGATAAAGGCCGACAAGAATATATGAATCTATGAATAGTGCGACTAGCCCAGCTATGAATGGAGTCGCTTGCTTTATCTGTTTTGGGGCTTTGTTTAATATTTTTGGGCTGATGTCTAGTAATGCGATTGTAATTAATGTAAGGAGTAAACTGAAGATAAAAGATCCCAGATATACCGGGATAATTAAAGATACGCCATTTCCGCTGGCTAAATAGATGCCTAGTGGTATCGAAATTGGCAATATTGTCAGGAGTCCAGAGATGGTTCTTCTATCGAGTTTCGATTTTATGAGGCGCACATACTCTAAGAACAGTAAGCCGATTGCGGCGATGCCTATGCTCATGAAGAATGTGGCAATCATAATCCCCCATTTGCTTGGATGAGATAGCATTGTCGTATTTTCAGGGGAGTCTAACGTTAGGTAAGATTCTTGGGCCAAGTTGAATAGCCAAAGGCTAAGCGAACTTATTGTTAATCGTCGATAGAGCATATTGATTGGTGAGTTTGCCTGTTGTCGAACCTGAGTTTCTTTTGGGTTGTTTGGTTGTTTTTGGAAGCGTCTTTATCCAGTGCCTTACGGCTCTAGGTGTTTGACTTGTTCGTATGGATAGTAAATGGGGCCGAATACCTCCCGAGGAACAACGGCTGGTCTTTCCTTGAGCCTTGTTTCCTTTTGTTTGATAAAATGGTTATTAAAGTTGCTATCCCTCCACTTACCCATCTGGAGTTTCATGTGCTCGAAACGCTCCGGGTGCTCTTCGCTCACGTCCCCAAGAGCATTTGGGTCGTTGGTTACATTTTGTAACTGAAATATTAGTTTACGTCGGTCAAAAAGCAGTTTCCATGGGTGCTCGATGACCGCCCATAGAGTTGGTTCGTTACGATAGTTTGCGCTTATGTAGATCGGGGTTGGGGGAAGTTGGTCACCCTTCATAGCTGGTACCAGAGAGCGGCCAGGTCGAGGGTCATGGCCTTCGACCTGTAACAACTCCATCATCGTAGGAAAAAGGTCGAGTGCCGAGACCGGAGTGTTAACTGTTCTTCCTTTGTGGGCAGGGTGTTTGATTGCGAACGGAATGCGAATGATATTCTCCGTGGCTCGGAACGCATGATCATAAACACCTTCTTCCCCAAGTGATTCGCCGTGGTCTGAGAAGAAAATAAAGATTGCTCTATCTGCTAATCCTTGTTTTTCGACTTCTTCCCAGAATTTTCCAATAAAAGCATCTGTGCGCCACACTTCTTGGGCGTAGGAGCGTAAAATTAGGTCTTGCATGTTGTCCAGCCAAGGCGTGAGGTTGTCTAGATACATGTAGAATCCGTGTGGGTCGAAGAAGTGAGCCCACAGTAAAAATGGCTTTTTTGATTTCGCATGGTGTTCGAGCCGGCTTTTGGCTCTTACATAGACTTGGGGAGATGATAAATCACTGCGCGTCAAGTCCCCAAGTTCATTGTCAATGCGGTCAAATCCGACCGTCAAAAGGTGATGTATGTCAGGAATTGTAGTCACTGCATCAGTGCTATATCCGATCTTTCGAGCAATTTCGGGAAATGTCCGATCCGTTCCCAAGAAGGTGCCATTAAATAAAGCATTTCCAGGATACATTCCTGATAGCGTTGCCGGTATGGAGTCCTTTGTGTGAGTCGATGGAGCATATGCATGTGTAAAGTGCGTAGATTGTTTGAGTAATTTGTCGAGGTTTGGTGTGAGTGATTTTCCATTGATTCTTTTGCCAATATAATCGGCTCTAAGTGTGTCAACGCTTATCATGATTATTGGGGGTGGTGTTTTTAATGTTGATTTAATCTCTGATAATTGGCTTGTGTTTATGATGTTATTCGAAGGTTGAAAGTCTCCTGCCAGACAGTTGTTGTCAATTCCGTCGCCTATGATCTCGATTGCTTCGTACCCTTGGAATTCGTTCATCGGCCCGCAATCTGCGCTTGGCAACGATGACGGAAGGTTGTCAGCATCAGGATCAGTGAAGACCAACAAGGTGTGCATAAGGTGTTCCCCAAAGAGTGTATTCAGCATGAGTACTTTGTGAGGATGCGAGTCGCTTTTATATGTCCCGAGGGATATTAGTGCGGTTAGTATAAGTATAGATATTGAAATGCTTATAGGTTTAAGCCTTAATCGTGTTGATATTGAAATCGCCAACAGGACGATGGCTACACTTGTGATAATGGGGCCTATGCTCGCATACTCAGGGCTAATCGTTTGTAGAACCCAGGTTGAGTACCATGAGATTAAAAGGGCTGATGTTGGCCATAGCATGTTGTTGGATGATCCCTTAGGGTATTTAAGTGTAATAAGTCGATAGGCGAGGAAACTTGAAAACCAAATAGCACAAATGAGGATGATTTGCCCGATGTTGGGGTCCAAATGGAAGTTTCCTTGAGTGATTGTCTTTACTGAGTCTATCAATAGGATGTATGATGGGGTGCTAATTGATAAGACTATGGCGAAGGCCCAGTGTTTGTTTGCTCCAGGGCCCCAAAGAAAATGTTCAAACCTATTGGTTGCTATTTCCCATTGTGTGGATGCGCTTTCCCACTTAGAAATAAAGTTTGGTTTGTCGTTCTTCTCGTTCTTCTCGTTCTTCTCGTTCTTCTCGTTCTTCTCGTTCTTCTCGTTCTTTTCTGGTGTGTTCCAGCACAGCCTCAGCGAAGCTGATAATATTACCAGTGCGGGTAAGCAGACGAGAAACCAACTGGTATATTGATATGCGGCTGCAATTACATAGTGGTATGGTTTAGGGGAGTAGTGGTTGGGTTGCCACCAACTTGTTATGCACAGATCACCAACAGTAACGATTGTTGTGATAACTATTGTTGCGGAAATCAAACGCAACAAAGACCAGAGAAAAGGTGAGTTCATCATGGTTTGATTCCTTCTGTTGGTGTCCTTGAAGTTAGGTGATGTCTCGGGCTTCTAGTGCGAGGGAGGCTAGCATGAGTGTGATGATTGTGTAGGTTAAGGTGTATATTGTTGCTTGGGTTATGTAGGTTGATGGGGTCTCTAGGTTTAGTGTTAATTCTCTTGATAGGTTTAGTGATTCGAGGTTAGGTAGAATGTATTCAATGACTGTGATTGAAACTGCTAGTGGGTTCTCTTGTTCGGTCAGTAATTTTTTTATTATTTCTAGTTGGGAAAAGAGATTGCCTGCGATGTATGTGCCTGCGCTAGCAAAGCCTGCTAAAAGTGGAGAAGAGACGACAGCGAACAAATGCGCGAGGGCTGTTACAATACAGAGTTGAAGGTATAAGGTGCAAAAGGCGGCCAGTAAGTTGGTGTTTGGTGAAAATCCACTTGAGGTTAATAATATTAGTGTTGTTGTTGACATGAATGCCACTACTCCAAGCATCAAAAGCTGAACTCCTATATACTTCCCAATCAAGAATTGCCAGCGATGAACAGGTTTTGATAGTATCGTGTATATGGTGCGTCTCTCGAATTCAGTATAGAATAGAGTTATTGACGAGTAGATCGCGATTGATGTTGCAAAGATTGTAGAGAAAAAGATGCCAAGATCTAAGAGGACTCGCTGTTCGTTGTGAAGACTCATTTCGCTTAGTGTTAAGCTTGATAGGCTGGTTATCAAACTGAAAAAAATGAGGCTCCCAAAAACTTTTGAGCGAACTGCCTCTTTAAATGTGTTGATTGCGACAGAACTGACAATGCGGAGGCTTTTTGGCGGGGTTAAGGCGTTCATTTACTCTTCCTCATTCAAGCTTTGTCCATGTTGGTCTGTTTGTCTAATGAACACTTCTTCTAGGTTTTCTCTGATAGGAGTTACCGAGTGAAGTGTTCCTCCTTTATCGTGGATTTCAAGTGCGATGTCATGGAGTGTAATGGTTTTTGGGAACTTGAGGTAAAGCGAAGAGGATTTTCTTTCGATAGATAGAACGTTAGATAGTGTCTTGGCTTGTTTCTCATCTATATTTGATACGAGAAGTTCTATCTTCGTTGTTCTTTGGTTCATGATTTCATGTAGCTCTCCTTGTTGAAGGATTTTTCCTTTGTGGAAAAGAGCGACTCTATCACAAACAGCCTCCACATCTGGCAGGATGTGGCTGGAGAAAATTACTGTCTTGCCTTGTTCTTTTAGATCGAAAATTAGATTTCTAACGTCTCGTCTGCCCATTGGGTCCAAGCCGCTTTGTGGTTCGTCTAATATGACCAGTGAGGGGTCATTGATCAACGCTTGTGCCAGGCCTGCTCTTTGACGCATGCCTTTGGAGAAATTTCTAAGGGGCTTATTGGTTGCGTGTGCGAGCCCTACCTTTTCGATAAGGTGTTGTGCTCGAGCACGAATGGTCGCTCTGTTAAGGCCATGGAGCATGCCGTAGTAAGTTAATAGCTCTTCTATGTTAAGGTGTTCATAGAAGTATGGGCCTTCGGGGAGGTATCCTAGATTTTTCCTCGAGTCCACATGTCTCGAGTTGACTCCGTAAATAAGCGCAGAGCCACTTGTCGATCTGGTTAGACCTGTAATGATTTTTATTGTTGTTGTTTTCCCTGCACCGTTAGGTCCCACAATCCCAAATACTTCTCCTTCTTTAACATCGAATGATATTCCCTTTAGAGCATGTACAATTCTTCTCCGAAAACCGGTTCGAAATTGCTTCTCTAGATTGTCTACCTTGATGATGGTCTTTCTAGATGACATCGGTTGCTCAGTTTCGAGGATATACGGTTAGAACCCACTCGTTAGAAGAGAGGTAGTTTAGTTTGCTCTTGGCGAAGTTTTTGTTGAACTTAGGGCTGTTTAAGGTGTGAAACGAGCCTGGCTCTAGGCCGGCTTTTCGAAGTTCTGATGCGAGTTGTTTGTGAAGTTTGGGGTCTGAGTTGGTTTGGTAGATCTTAATGAGTAGGTCTGTGTCAGTCTCTTGAGGCTGGGACTTGTTTTGCTTACTAAGCTTGTTTTTTAAGTCTTCTGCGCGTTTCCTCATTTGTTTAATAGTTAGAAGGATTACTGATGGGCACTCAGGCAGTTGAATGCACTCTTCGAGGTAATCCGCTCCTCTCTCATATTCTATCAGGCGTTCTTCCTTGGTGTGTCCTTCACTATAACCAATGAAGTTTAGTCCCGCTAAGTAAGGAAGTTCATACTCGTTTGGAAAGTATCTGCGTCCGCTTATGAGAAACTCAGAGAGCTCCAGCAACGTTTTGTGGGTTGCTCCGGTGGTTTCCAGCCGGGAGTTTACATAGGTCGCACCGATCCACGGATATACTGGGTAGAAAGATGGGTCCAACTCGATTATCGCGTGGGCGTAATCCATGAGATGGTAGGGAGGGGTGGTGTGTTTCGAAAGTCGCCAATCTCCAAAATAGACCAGTAACTGAATCCACATCCCTGTAGCTGCAACTGTGGTGTAGTTTAGGGTGGCCGCGCGGACGACATGTGTTTGTGGAAACAGGTAGCCATCTCGCTGGTCGAAAGATAGGTTCTTTCTGGAGCTTATCAGTTGTTGGCGTGTTTGAATATGTAAGGCAGCGATCACGCACAGGGAGATGGCTAGAAGGGGCGTTTTTATGTGTCTCTTTTTCATGTTGATTGACTAAGGAAATGTAAATAGGGATGAGAGAAGTTATAACTTCTCTCATCCCTATTTCTTTACGTTCCGTACCTACCGAAACATCACTCGAATTCGTTCAGAGTCACAGCTGGTCCGATGAGCAGCTCTTGAGAGTCATTGTCGACAGTAATCACTTGGTAGAGGTGATGGCATGGCGCACTAGACTTGAAGTTCGCAACTCCCGCCGCAACGGCAGCTGCAGTCGAGCCTGCTCCTCGAGGGTTGTATTGGTACTCGAAGTAGGTTGGGTCAGTGAAGCTGACATTCAACTTGTTAAGTGTGGCATGGAGGGTGGCTCCAACAGTGGGTTGAGCCCCTTGGAAGGACAACAACTTCGAGCCTCCCGTCGGGGCCGTGTTGCAAGCAGCATCTTGGGTGAATGCGCCTGTGGCATCGACCGAAACAACAGGTGTTTGAGTTAAGGAGAATGTGCTGAATCCTGCAGAGCCACCTGGGAAACGGTACTCCGCCCACGGGACAGCATACCCTGCCTTTTGGTTCACTGCTGCGCCCTCTGGGTGCCACGGTTGATCTCCACCCGTAGTGGCAGAATATTTTTGCTCGGATGTGAAGTAGGCTTTTGCTCCATCGACCATCTTGCGAACGTTTCCGTCAGCTTCGGAAACTTTCGATTTTTTCACCGCGCGAAGGAAGGCAGGAATTGCGATGGCTGCCAGAATACCGATGATCGCGACAACGATCATCAGCTCGACGAGTGTAAAGCCCTTGCGGTTACGAATGCGTTGCATGATGTTTTTCATCTTCGAAGGCTCCTTTGGGAGTGTTTTGGGGGGTTTCTTTTGGGTGGAATTGGTAATCCCACATTTGCTGTTTAGTGATTAAGCATGAAGCATGCCACTGATTTTGGATAGACCATGAAACTTGCCTGGTACTGTTAGCAGGCACACTTTCTCTCCATCGCGGTAACACGCTTTTCTCGTCTGTGGTGACGATAATTGTCACCATGGGTGGGAAACGTGTGCCGCAAAAT
>Ga0208061_100084_pt1 | contig 31485 bp, 21 predicted proteins | sample DeeseametaMP0555_FD_184209 | JGI IMG/M metagenome (GOLD analysis project Ga0208061, IMG submission 184209) | Marine microbial communities from the Deep Atlantic Ocean - MP0555 (SPAdes) | ecosystem: Environmental > Aquatic > Marine > Oceanic | place: South Atlantic Ocean | collected 2011-01-23 | reverse complement strand
GCACGCGTCGCTTTATCACTGGCCGTCAGGTCCAGTGTGGCGGCACCTCGCCATGCTCGCAGTATGGCCTGCGTGACGTGACCAACAGCGAGTTCCTCGGGACCGATGGCACCTGCCAGGGTGACTCGGGTGGTGCGCCGCTCGATTCGCAAGGTCGCGTCCTCGGCGCGCTCTCTCGTGGCCCGGACGGATGTCGTGCATCCGTCTACGCCTCGGTCGCTTCCTGGGGGCCATGGGTTCGCCAGGTCGCCGTTCGCGCCGCGCAGATGGGCAACTACACCGCTCCCGCATGGGCCTCCGGCGCAGCTGAGGGCGACATCGACTTCGACGGCATCGACGACGAAGTCGATAACTGCCCCAACGCCTCCAACCCGGATCAGGAAGACGCCGACGGTGATGGCATCGGCGATGTCTGCGATTCGGACGTCGATGGCGACGGCATCGCTCCAAACAGGGACAACTGCCCTGACGACCCCAACGCCGACCAGGCCGACTTCGACAACGACGGCTACGGCGATGTCTGTGACCGCGACGCGGATGGCGATGGCACCGTCGAGACCAACGACAACTGCCCGCTGCTCGTGAACAACGATCAGGCAGACTCGGACAACGACGGCATCGGCGACGCCTGTGACGACACGCCAAACGGCGACCAGCCAACCAACAACAACACCGGCAACAACAGCGCTGGAAATAACAACGCTGGCAATAACAACTCGGGCAACAACAGCACCGGAAACAGCGATCCGGGCAACACCTCGAGTGGTAACGGCCAGGACTCCGAAGACGAGCCTGTCATCATCCTGCTCCCCGCAGACGATGACTCCAACAGCGTCGACGATGACGGCTGTTCGGTGGCTTCCTCGAGCAACGGGCCAAAGCCTGGCTCGGTCGGTCTCGGCCTGATGCTGCTCGGTCTCTTCGGGCTGCGTCGCCGCCAGCGCCGCTGAAGTTGACCTGCCCACCAGGGCAACTGTGATATTCGAGAGCGCCCCGTCTTTGATTTGGACGGGGCGCTCTTTTTTCGTTTAAACCGTCATGCACGATGGTTTAAACGAGAGCGCGACAAAACGTCGCGTTCTTCTCGCGCCTCTTGTGCATCCTACTGCCCAGAGGTAGCCGTTAATCGCGCGGCCAATGCCCGCGCTTCGAGAAAGCGATCACCTCTCGACCCCGGAGAGTTTCGATGCGACAGACGCAGACCACGATAATCACACTCGCGCTCCTTTCCTCACTCGTGCTCCTTGGCGCGTGTGACAACGCCAAGACGCACTCCAAGGCGCAAGAGCCTGGGGATACAGCGCATGCCCATGGCGAGCATGGCCACGACCATGATGGCCACGACCATCACCAGGGGAGCGCCGCCGCCTCCAAGAATGGCGCCGCTGCCGATGCCTCGAAGGAGGGCAGCGAGGAAGAGCACGCCTGCACATGTGGAACGGATGTTCCTTGCGAGAAGTGCGCGCACGGCGGACATCATGGCGGCGGGCACGATCACCACGCGCATCATGGCGGCGCGCCTGATGCCGACGAGGTCCCCGCCGATCAGAGCGGCGAAGGCAAGACCGAGCGCGGTGAGTTCGTGGTCAAGTACAAGCCCTCTCCAAACCCGATCCCCTTCCAGAAGCACTTCACGCTCGAACTCGAGGTGTACGACGCCAAGGACACCTCGAAGCCGCTCGAAGGGGTCAAGATCGATCAGGTCCGCGCCATCATGCCCGCGCACAATCACGGGATGAAGGTCGAGCCAAAGATCGAGGAGGTCGCGCCCGGGAAATTCAAGGTCGATGGGATGCGCTTCCACATGCAGGGGCCTGGGAAGGATGGCCTCTGGGTGCTCGAGGCGGTCGTCAATCACGACGGTCGCATCGATCAGACCAAGTTCGAGCTTCAGTGTTGCCGACAGCCTTGAGGTCACTCGATGACACTTTTGGCAAAGATAGAGAGACGGTGGATCGCGTCGTTGTGCGCGCTCGCCAGCCTGTGGTTTGTTGGATGTGAGCTGCAGCAAGGCTCGACCGCCAAGCCGACGCCTACCGCCAACGCGAGCGCGCAGGTCAAGCCAGCGCCGCTGGTCGATGGTCTGTTTACTCCCTCCGAGGTGCGCCGCATCCAGGGGATGACGCTCGAAGATCCGACACCTCCGCGCGATGAGACCAACGAGGTCTCGCTCGATGCGCGCGCGGCCAGGCTCGGTCAGTACCTCTTCTTCGAGATGCGTTTATCCGCCAACGAGCACATCACCTGTGCTTCCTGTCACCAGCCCTCTCGAGGATTCAGCGTCCCCGAACGTCAGGGCCAGGGGCTAAAGAAGACGCGGCGCCATCCTCCAACGCTTATCAACGTCGCGCACCAGCGCTTCTTTGACTGGGATGGCAAGTCGGACTCCCTCTGGAGCCAGGCATCCAGGCCGCTCGAGAGCCCTGATGAACACGGCACCTCCAGGACACGTGTGGCCGCCTTGATGGCCACAGATAAGAAGCTGCGCGCGGCCTACGAGGAGGTCTTCGAGGACACCTTGCCCGACGCCAAGGTCGCCAGCGCGTGGCCTCGCATCGCTCGCCCCGTCCCCTCGGACCCCACCAGCGAGGCGAATCAGGCGTGGCTCTCACTCGAGGATAGCGAGCGCGAACAGATCACGCGCATCTTCACCAACACGCTCAAGGCGATCGCGGCCTACGAGGAGAGGTTGGTCACCTTCGACACGCCATTCGATCGTTACGCGCGCGGCATCAAGAGCCAGGACCCCGAGGCGCTCGCGGCCCTGACCCCCGAGGCAAAGCGCGGGCTAAAGACGTTCCTCACCGATGGCAAATGCGTGGTGTGCCATAGCGGACCGCTGCTCTCGGATATGGCGTTCCATAACCTCGGGCTGGGTCGTCGCGAATGGATGTCTCCCGAGCCAGACGAGGGCCGCTGGGATGGCGTGCCGCATGTCAAACAGGACGAGTTCAACTCGCGTGGGGTGTGGAGTCATACGCCAGATGGTGAGCGCGCGCAGTGGCTGGGATACCTGCGACGCACGCGCGAGGATCACGGCCAGTTCAAGACGCCGGGACTTCGCGGTGTCGCGCTGACCGCGCCGTACATGCACGGCGGTCACTTCGAGACCTTGCCCGAGGTCGTGCGCTTCTACGTCAACCTGGACGAGGAGGTCGAGGTCGGCCACCGCGAGGACATGCTCACGCCGATCAACCTGAGCCCTGAGCGACAGGCCGAGCTCGTCGCGTTCCTGAACGCGCTCACGCCGCCTCCATTTCCAAAAGAGCTGACCGGCCAGCCCGCCGCTCCCTGAGCGGTCAGACGTCAGGACCTGATTGGACGCAGGTGCGGCCTGTGATAATGTGGGCGATGATCTCGGACAGAGGTATTCACGTACAATCGATGGTGAGCATCTTGGAACTGTTCAAGAATCGCAGGCGTGCGATTCCGCATTTCCAGGAGGTGAAGCCATGGAGAGTATGACACAATCACTCGGTGTCGCACGTCTCCCCGAGAGCCCAGTCCAAACGTGTAAGCAAGGTCCAATCGCCATGATTCTACCGGAGACACCCACACCGGAATTTCCCTACCAGGTCGAGGGGCAGATCGGCGAAGGCGCCATGGGTACGGTTTACCGTGCTCACGAACCTTCGCTCGGGCGTAAGGTGGCCATCAAGGTCTTGCGCCAGGATATGCTCGGGTCGATGCGTCCGGACGTCGCGCAGGAGGCGATGCAACGCTTCACGCAAGAGGCGCGCGCCGCCGCCGCGCTCTCACACCCCGGGATCACGACGATCTATCGCGTCGGCACGATCGCCGACGCGCCTTACATCGTCATGGAGTGGCTCGAGGGCAGAACCCTCGAGGACATCATCGAGGAGGCCGCGCCGCTCGAGGTGAACGAGGTCTTACTCTGGACGCTGACCTTGCTCGAAGCCTTGCAGCAAGCGCATCAGGTCGGGATCATTCACCGCGATATCAAGCCCGCCAACCTCATGGTCCTGACCACCGGAAGGCTCAAGGTCACCGACTTTGGCGTGGCGCACGTGGAGCAATCGGATCTTGTCAGCACCAAGGCCAACATGATCCTCGGCACGCCGCTCTACGCCTCGCCAGAGCAGATCCGCGGCGAGCCTGTGGACGCGCGCAGTGACATTTACTCGATCGGCGTCGTCATCTACGAGGCGCTCACCGGCCGCCTCCCGTTCGAAGCCAACGGCATCTTCCAGCTCGCCGAGCTCATGCGCACCTCCGCGCCGACGCGCCCCTCGACCTTTAACAGCCAAATCCCCGATGGGGTCGAGAAGGTCCTGCTGCGCGCGCTCGCCAGGGATGCCAACCAGCGGTTTCCTTCGGCGACGGCGATGCTCGAGGCGATCGCGCCCTTCGTGACCTTTGACACCACGGGCACAGGGTTCCCGGTGCTCTCGCCGACCACGACGCCCAACCCCGCCGTCAAGGTGCCTGTACAGAGCGGACCTCCCACGGTGGTCACGCGCGGCAAGAACCGGATGGAGCTCGTGGCCAATATGGTCCAGACCTGGGCCAGCCAACCCTTCGGGATGCAGAACCCAGGGTCATTGCTCGCGAGGTTGCTCGAGCGCCCGCTGCACGCGGCTGCGTTCGCGGGCGCGGTGAAGTTTGGCGAGCGCTTCTTCTTGCTCTACGACGGGTTGATTTATGCGGCCTTCAATGTCGTGACTGGCGAGAGCGGGGATATCGTCTACGAGACGATCCCGGATGATGTCACCGCGTCGATCTTCCCTGTGCCGGAGCATCAGCGAAAGCAACTGGTCCTGTTGCTCTCCTCGCTGGTGCACGAACCTCGCGTGCGTCACGCCAACCTCGACACAGCCTTCGTCGACCTGCGAAAGATGGCGGACAAGCTGCGCGAGGAGCGCTTCTCCGGCGCGATCAAGCTGCGTCGCAATGGCGAACTCGGGTACGTCTTGCTCTGGCAGGGCGAGAACGTGTGCAATGTGTTCTCGGCTGGTTGGCACGAGGACGCCGCGCGCTCGAACTGGCGCACCTGGATCGCGGACGCGGACGCGATGGCGGATGTCGAGGAGCGTCGCACGGTGCTCCCGGCGATCGCTTACCGCGAGGAGCTCAAGAACTTTGCCTTCAGGGTCGAGCAGGTCGACGTCGCGACGCCCGAAACAATCGGTGGTCAGGAGAAAGGGGAGCCGATTTATCGGATCACGCCCGACTCCTCGGATATGCCCGCCAATCGCGCCGCGCGCGGCACGGCGACAATGCGCAACATCTACCGCAGCGATCCTCTCTTCTCCTTCCTCTGTTGGATGCTCACCGGGTTGCCTTCCTACTTCACGGAGCGCTCGCTGGCCAAAGGGTGGAAGTATCTGGCGGGGTGGACCGCGCTGGTCGAGAAGGCGACCTTGCACTACGCCCTGCCAAGGCCCGCTTCGCGCGATGAGGATTTCTTCGATCTGGTGACGACGGATAATGACGGGAAGGTTCTCCATGTCATCGATCATTACGCCAGGGTCGGCCCCGACGAGCTCACCGCGTTTGTCGAGAAGGCGCGCGCTGCCAAGGAGGCAAGAATCAAGACCGGTGATATCGGCGGCGCGATCCTTATCGCGCGCGAGTTCCTCCCCGAGACCTTCGAGGTCTACAAGGAGTTCATCGCCGAACCCGAGAAGACCTCGCTGCTCTACAACATCCAGAGCACGTTCACCAAGTACAGCGGCTTCGTGCGCATCGGGCCAACTCGTGGCTTCCACCTGCTGCTCGTGCGCGAGTCCTCCAAGGGCTTCGAGCCGCTTATAAACAAGGCGTGAGCGCATTGGTACGGTGCCAGATGATGGCGCCGTACCGACGGCTTGCCGAGCAAAAAGAGCCGCCGAAAAATCATGCTGAGGGGTTAGAAATCACTCCAACCATCCAGCATGATTTTTCGGCGGCTCTTTTTGCGAGCGGCGGCTTTTATGAGGGTGTTGAAGATATTGCAGTGCTTCGATTCGAGCAGTGAGTTTTGCATGCGCCCCCCTTCTCACGCTTCGCGTTCGGTCGGACCCCCGCGGCTCGACGCCGCGACCCCCACGAGTGTGGGGGTCTATTCTTTAGCTATCGATTCAAGTTGATGTTTTGCATGCTGGCATCTTCATGAACCACACTGCTCGAGTCGAAGCTCCAGAACGCAAAACACAAGCCTCGTCTCGGAGCGCGAGAATAAGCCCCCGCTCGTGGGGGCTGCGTCGTTCAGACGCGGGGGCCCGCCCGAGACCAAAGGTCGAGAAGGGGGACGCATGCACACCTCCATCAACCTCTCTTCAACTCCCTCTATCACGAGATGATGAGGTTTTCGGGCGGCTCGTCGAGCCAGTTGTCGAAGGTGACGCCTTGCTCGGCGAGCTGTGTTTCGGCCTTTTCGATCCAGCCTGCGTTCGCGGCGGGAGAAGCCGGTGAGGGGTGGAGCACGGTGGCGACCTGTGGTGGCGTATCGAGTGATTTCGCGACGGCCTTGGCGCGCCCGTGCGCGAACTTGCCGACGCCGATGAGCCACTCGGGTTGCAGCTGCTCGACGAGGGCGCGCAGCATGTCATCACAGATCGGGAAGAGCGCCTCGCGATCGGCCTTGTAGAGGTTTGTGGGCGTGAGGTTCCTGGCGTTCTCTTTTTCGAGGAACATCAGCGGGCAGTAGTTCCAGACGAAGCACTCGTCGAAGAAGTTTGCAGGCGTACCCCAGCGCCGCTCGATCCAGCCCCACAAGCGCTTGCCGGAGCCCTCGCGGCGCTCTAGCGCGTAGCCCTCGACGGGTTTCTTCTCGCAAGGGTCGCTCGGTTGCCCGACCTGTCCTGATAACCCCATCCAGTCGCGCGCGGCGACCACGTCGCCAAAGGGCACCGCCGTCTGAGCCATCCCCCAGGGGCCAGGGTTCATCCCAAGCCAGATCGCCTTTCTGCCCCGCTCGAGTCCGTAGGTCTCGAGGTATTGTCTGGCGGGGTCTCGCGCGTAATCGAGCGGGTTATAAATCCACCCGAGTTTTTTGGTCGTCCACTCCAACTCGTCGAAGGCTGTGGCGAGCCCTTCGTTCTTCTCGAGTAATGCTTTCGCGTGGTCGTCGTTGTTGATTTTAGTCGTCATACGATGGTTGTTTCGCGTCGTTATCGATTGACCGGTTTACAAGGCGTCACTATGTTGATTGGCGTTCGGACTCGATGCAACGCGAACCTCGAACAATAGGGATTCGAGGATACTCACGGTTTCGGTCAAAGACACAGAAGGTGTCTTGTATCGATTTCGGGGGTGGTGTGCGTGTGCCTCATGGTTTGGCAAGTCAGCAGGAGGGTTTTTACAATGAGCGATGAAGCCAAGAAGAGCGTGGTCCAGGTCCAGGAAGCGGCCAACTCGCGCAAGACCAAGAAGGTTCCCTTCGTGGAGATCTTTGGCGGTCGCGTGGCGGGCGTGGTCTCGAGCGGTTCGGACGCCAACCGCGTCTACGTCTCGTTCATCGACGCGGGCACGACCAATTACTACTGCAGCACGAACAACAACCGCCCGTGCGGTGGTTTGCGCGGCGGTCCTTGCAAGCACATCGTCTCGATGATCGACGAGGCGGTGGTGCAGTACGGCGTCGAGCGCGTGGCGCGCGGCCTCAAGCTCAGCGTGGACACGTCCTCGATGAGCCGCGGCAGTGACATCCTGCGCCACGTCACAGGGGCCAAGACCAAGGAGGAGGCGAGCATCGTGTTTAGCCGCTTTCTCTCCTACCTGAGCTATGTCGAGTACCCCGGCTCTGAAGAGCCGATGCCCGAGATGAGCTGGTTTACCGTCGGTTAAGACATCCCACCTGACCTTATTATTCTTATCGCGAGCAAGCAGCGGCGAGGAGATCATGGAATCATTGAGCGCACTACCTGAAGGGATCGAGCAGACCGACGCGTTGATCGACCGGCTCGACGATTGTTTTATGTTGGGATTCTCGAGGCTTGGGGCCGAGCAGACCGAATCACTGGCGTCACTGGCGCGCACGTTCGCGGGGACGCCGCTTGCCGAGCGCCTCGTGGCGGCGGTCGAGGGGATCTCTCGCGCGGAGTTTCGCGAGGAGCACTTCACCGCGCTGGCCGCCGCCCGTTGCGCGCTCCAGGGCGCGCAGTACGACGCGTTGATGGACGCTGGCGTCGCCGCGCTCTCGCTCGAGCGAGCACCCTTGCAGATCGGTGACGCGCCTGAAACTCCGGGGCCTATCGGCAACTGGATGACCTCGACGCGGCAGTGGTTGCTCGAGCTGGCGTTGGCTGGCTTCATGCAACTCGATCAGCAGAGCGTGGCGCCGTTTATCGCCACGCTCGAGCAACTCCAACAGGATGGCGGCGCGCCCAGGTTGGCGATGTTGCTCACGGGCTACGTGCACGAGCTCAATGATTCGATCCCCGCCTCGCAGCTCGCCGTGGTGCCCTCGCGCCGCTGGGTCGATCTGTGGTGTCGCGCGATGGTCTCGGCGATGAAGCTGCCAGCGCCACCTGCCACGAGCGAAATCAGCGGCACGTTGTATCTGCTCGGGTTGGATTTGCGTCATCACACCAACGCCGTCTCGGCCTCATTCTATGGGGTCGTGGAGGAGGGCGACGCGGCGCGATTTATTCGTGTCACGGTGTCTGCCTACAAGGTCGAGTTGGTCACCGGCGAGGAGGTCTTCCAGGCGTTCGATGAGGATCGCGAGCTGTTGTTCTCGTCGTGGTCGAAAGGAAAGGCGCTCGAACTCTCGAAGATGACGCTGCGCGATAGCGGCGATCTCATGTGGGATGGCGGCAAGGCAAAGCTTGGCAAGAGCTACGATTTGTTCGTGATGGCCAACCAGTTCTTTGGCAAGGACGCCGCGCCGCTGCGCGTGGCGGATGTCGCGCCAGAGGATCGCCACCCGGTGCAGATCGCGCTCCCGGTCTATGCTTCTGGCTACAAGGTCGCCAAGGGCGGTGATCGCCTCGAGGTCGATCTCGGCGGCGCATCGGTCGGCGTGGATGGCGCGCGCATGAGCGCGGTGGGTGGCTTTCAGGCTGATGATGTCCAGGGGACAAAGGAGTGCTTCGGGCTGCTCCGGTTCGACGGCGGGAGCTGGTCGCTCCAGCCGCTCGTGGCCACCAAGGGGAAGGTGTTGATGCGCGCGGGTGACAAGGCGTCGACCTCTCGCAACTCGAGCTCCACCATCTCGGTCCTCAAGGAGCGCGCCGGGAAGCTGCTTCGCAGAAAAGCCTGATGACATGTCCTCTTTGAACCGCATGCGTTCGAGTGAATGAATCGCAAACAGCGCCGAGAGTACCTCGGCGCGGGAGCCAGTGTGATGGCAGATCAAAAGAACAAGAAGGATGACATGTCCATAGAGCACCGCAAGCAGGTGCTCTACTGGAGGTTGCTGGCCACGGTCTTCGAGCAGGAAGAGGCCGCGCCAACCCTCGAGACGCTGGCGGGAAAGATCGCCACCGAGGAGGGCCTGCCGACCTCGCTCCTCGACGGCAGGGTCGCCATCGAGACGCTGACGCAACGCTACCCCGAGCTCGGTGCAGAGTTCGATAACCTCTACCCAGGGGGCGAGGAGGAGGACTCCGAGCAACGCTTCCAGGATGGTGGCTACGATGATCCTCACGACGAGCGCTCGCTTCGCCGCGCGCTCCTGCTCTCGAAGTTGATGCTCAACGTCTTTGGCCCGAACGCCAACCACGAGGTCATGACCGCCGATGGTTACAACCAGTGGCTAAAAGACGTCGGCGCGATGGAGAAGGCGTTCGGCTCGAACCCCGGTGACTTGCGCTCCGGTCGAAAGTCACTGCGCCCCGGTGATATGGCGCCCGATGGGAGCGGCGGGCCAGGGCAGGGCTTCGACATCACCAACGAGGAGCTCTCCGAGACCCTCAAGGGGATGGAGAAAGACATCATCAAACGCATGGCGCTGCGAGAGGTCCTCAAGGACAGCAAGCTCGCCGCAAAGATCACCCCCTCGATGCCGCTCGTCGAGCAGTTGCTTCGCGACAAGTCGAACCTCTCGGGCGTGGCGCTCGAGAACGCCAAGATGCTCATCAAGCGCTACGTCGACGAGCTCGCAGAGGTCTTGAAGCTCGAGGTCGAGAAGGCCAAGACCGGCGAGGTCGATCACAGCGTGCCGCCAAAGCGCGTGTTCCGAAACCTCGACCTCAAGCGCACCATCTGGAAGAACCTCACCAACTGGGACCCGAAAGAGAAGCGGTTGTATGTCGACCACCTCTATTACAAGCACACCGCCCAGTACAAGATGGCCAACCAGCTCATCGTGGTCGTCGATCAGTCGGGCTCGATGCTCGACTCGATGGTCAACTGCGCGATCCTTGCGAGCATCTTCGCGGGCTTGCCGCGCGTCGAGGCGCACCTGATCGCCTACGACACCCGCATGATCGATCTGACCGAGTACGTGCACGACCCCTTCGAGGTGTTGCTTCGCACCAACCTCGGCGGCGGCAACGACTGGCGCGTGGCGATGGAGCCCGTGAAGGCAAAGATCCGCGAGCCTCGCCATACGGCGGTCGTCTGGATCTCGGACTTCTATGAGATCTACGTCGAGCAGCTCATGGCCGAGTGCAAGGCGCTCAAGGAATCGGGCGTGCACTTTATGCCCGTCGGCAGCGTCACGAGCACCGGTTACTTCAGCGTCAACCAGTGGTTCAAGCAGCAGTTCAAGGAGATGGGCACGCCGGTCATTTCTGGCAGCGTCAGCAAGCTCATCAAGGAAATCAAGGAGTTCGTCGGCTGAGAGTTTTGGCCTGACGAAGGATCGCTACGAATCGAAGACACGAGAAATCACTGTGCGTCGTCGCAGCGCCAGAGAAGAGGCAGCGGCGGTCACGAATAAACGAAAGTTACGGAGTTCATCATGGCAGCAAAGAAGAAGAAGAGTGAATCCGTCGAGATGTTGCGCGCTCCCGCCGAGGTCAAGTTCGCCGAGGAGTTGGCTTACCTCGAGAGCATCGACGACGGCGCCAAGCCGTTCTCCTGGCGACTCTCGCCGAAGATGGTCCGCATCTTCGTGCTCGGCTCGCAGCCCTCGGACAAGCTCGACCGTGACATCCCGCAGAAGTGGTTCGGTGACACGACGTATGTCGAGCGCTCCATCGTGACGCTCGCCAGCGATCGTGGCCTGCTGCTTATCGGAGACCCCGGCACGGGCAAGTCGTGGCTCGCCGAGCTCCTGTCGGCGGCGATTTGCAGCAACTCCACCTATGTGGTCCAGGGCACCGCCGGTACGACCGAGGATCAGATCAAGTACTCGTGGAATGTGGCCATGGTGATCGCGCAGGGGCAGTCGCTCGACGCGTTGATCTCATCGCCGATCATGACCGCGATGCAGCTCGGCGCGCTGGCGCGCTTCGAGGAGCTCACGCGCTGCACCTCGGACGTGCAGGATGCGCTGATCTCGATCCTGAGTGAGAAGTACATCTCCATCCCGGAGCTCAGCGGCGACAACATCGTCCACGCGCAGCCTGGCTTCAACATCATCGCCACGGCCAACTCGCGTGACCGCGGCGTCAACGACCTCTCGAGCGCGCTCAAGCGCCGCTTTAACTTCGTGACGATTCCGATCGTCACCAACGCCAAGCAAGAGAAAGAGATCGTGATGTTCCGCACCAAGGACCTGCTCGAGCGCAACAACTTCAACGTCGAGGTTCCTCCCGCGTTGCTCGACATCCTGGTGCAGACGTTCGCTGACCTTCGCGCCTCGCAGAACAGCTCGCAGGGCGAGGATGGCAAGCTCGAGAGCGCGCTCTCGACGGCAGAGCAGATCGGCGTCCTCGAGGACGCGATCCTGCATAGCCAGTTCTTTGGCAGCCAGGAGCTCGAGGCGGGGGAGCTCGCCAGCTCGCTCGTCACATCGCTCGCGCGTCGCTCGCCGGAGGATGTCTCGATCCTGAACAAGTTCTGGCACGCCGTGGTCGACAAGCACGCCAAGGCGGACAAGGGCGAGTGGAAGGGGTTTGCCGAAGGCGGCAAGAAGGCGATGCGCGTCTTGAAGTGAACGAGTGAGCGAGCGATCGAGATCGCAATGGTTTGCCTCATTTGAGGCAAAGTTAAACAGCCCGTGAGGACGCGTTTTTGCGGGCTGTTTATGGGCGAAATGCGCATGTTTTCAAGTTCATCGCGTCGATGGAGAAGTCATCTGGCGCGATGAGAGGGGCACCGAAAATGGTGAACAAGAAGAGTCAAAATGTGGAGATGGAGGCATTGCGCGAGCAGCTTTTGCACGCCGCGCAGGAGTTCTCCATCGACGCCGAGGGGCTTTCCACGCTGCTCGAGACGATGGTCGAGGATGTCGAACGCGCCGCCAGCGAGCCGCTCGAGATCGTGCCCGTCGCACACCACTCGCCAGCGAGCGGCCTGCATATGCTGCGGCGTCTGCAAGAGCGCCAGCCCGAGGTCGTCTTCATCGAGATGTGCGAGGATATGCGGCCGCTCGTCGAGAAGATGGCCGAGTGTCGCTTGCCCGTCGCCTTCCAGGCGTTCGCCTCCGAGGCTGGCGCCTTCCCGCTCGAGTGGGCGCCGCTCACGGTCGTCGCGCCGATCACGCAGTTTGGCGCCGAGTATCAGGCGATGGCCTGGGCGATCAAACACAACGTCGAGCTCGTCTTCGTCGATCGCAGCGTCGATCACGTCTTCCAGAACATTCCTCAGGAGGACAGCGCGCTCGCCGAGCGCATCCCCCTCCAGGCCGAGGAAGAGGAGGAGGGCGAGCATCAACTCACGCACGGCAGCGCGCTCGGCATTCAGGTCGGCACCGTCGTCCCGACGTTCGATGAGTTCGAGCGCTTCCTGCTCAGGAACGCGCGCGTCCATCACTTCGCCGAGTGGTGGGAGCAGTACGTCGAGAACACCGTCATGGGCGCCGACTGGGAGTCGTACCGCCGCGTGATGTGTCTCGTCGGCAGTTTGCTTCGCCGCCTCGGCAGGCGTCCTCAGGATGTCGAGTCGGATCGCTGGCGCGAGCGCTACATGTGGACGCGCATCAAGGAGCACCTGGCCAAGAACAAGGTCAAGCCCGAGAACGCGATGTACATCTGCGGCGCCATTCACGCCGTCAGCGACGTCGAGGAGTATGGGACCACCAACAAGAATGTCTGGGAGATCCCTCCTCGCACCGAGACGCCCTGGCTGTATGGCCTGATCCCCTCGAGTTATTCGGCCATCGAGCGTCAGTTCGGGCACCCTCCAGGCACGGTCTCGCTGGCCGAGACCACCTGGAAGAAGGGGCTCGACGCGATGAAGCTCAAGCCGTTTCGCATCGCTCGCGCAGACGTCGACGAGGAGAACGAGGTCAGCGAGGCGACAAAAAAACGCCGCAAGGCCGCTCCCAAAGAAATCTCGCTCGAGGAGAAGGCGCTCGGTGATTACCTGATCTCGCCGCCTGCCTTGATCGAGGCCAACGAGGAGCAGCTTCTCGACTGGTGCGTGCGCATCGTCAAGCTCGCGCGTGACAACAGCTACATGGCCACCACGGCCGACGCGATCGCCATTTACCAGACCTCGATGCTTCTGGCTGGCATTCGCAGCCGCCTCCACCCCACGCCCTATGATTTTCGGGACGCGGCGGTGACCTGCCTCGAGAAGTCTCGCATCCCTGGAAAGCGTGATATCGCCTGGTTGTGTGACATCTTGCTCGGTGGCGATCGCACCGGGAAGGTCGGTTACGACTCGCTCCCACCGCTCGCGCGTGATGTCTACGATCGCCTCGACGTGCTGCCTATCAACCTCAACGCGTCGACGATCCAGCGCGCGTTGATGGATTTCAAGGCGCACCCCGAGTATTTGCCCGCGTCCGATTTGCTCTGGAAGCTGCACTACCTGATCGGCGCCGGTTCAGTGGTTCGTCCCATCATGGGCGAGCGAACGTTGGGGCATGTGCCGATGCAGGAGTCCTGGGATATCTCGATCGGGAAGAATCAGAGCCCGGTGATCATGCTCGGTTACGAGGGGGTGACCATCGAGCAAGTGCTCGAGCTTCGCCTCAAGAGGATGGCTTACGGGGACAAGGCGACCACGGTGACCTCGCTGCAGGCCGCCGAGGACAGCATCCTCTACCTCAAGAGCAAGCGCCTGACGCGCGAGGTCGGGATGCGCGCGGTGAAGTTGCTCGACGAGGAGCGCAGCGCGCAGAACGCGCCCGAGATCTTCGAGCGCGTGCGCGCCCTGGTGCACTACTACCGCTCGCAGCCCGATGGTCTCGACAGCTGGATCGAGGAGTTCGTCTCCACCGGTTATTCTCACTACGCGACCTTGCTCCCCGAATCCTTCGCGGACGAGGACACGAGCCCCGATGAGATCGCGGGGATGCTCGGGTTTATCTTCACGCTCGAGAGCCTCGCGCTCTCGCTCGGGTGTGACAGAAGCCAGCTGCTTATCGCGATCCGTCTGGCCGATGATGTCGAGATCACGCCGGACAAGCTTGGCTTGCTCTGGTCCGCGCAGTTCCTGCTCGGCGAACGCTCGCAGGAAGAAATCCGCGAGTTCTTCGATGACGTGATGTCGAACGAGCTTCGCCTCGGGATGTTGCCGACTTATATCAGCGGCTTCGTGATGGCGCTGCGCTTCACTCCGCTTGTCGGGAGGCTCGTCGTCGAGCTCTTGAGCAAGGCGTTCGCCAGGTTGCCTGACCGCGTGTTGATGCCCTGGTTGCCTGGGCTTCTGATGGCTCTCAAGCCGCTCGGCAACGAGCTGATGCCGATGCTGATCAAGGAGGCTGGTATCAGCTTCCCGCGCACCATCAGCCAGCTCGACGAGTGGGAGGCGCCATGGGAGCGCGAGGTGCCAGTGTTCGACCTCGACGCGCCAGAAGCTGGCAATGAGGGCGGTGCCGCTGGCCCCGAGCTCTCGCCAGAAGAGGCCGCATCCAGAGCGCTGCTCTTCCAGAATCGCGCGGCAGCCGAAGCGCTGGCTGCGCTCGTCGGTGAGCAGGGGGATTGGCAGGAAGGTGGTAGCGCAGCCAGCGCTTCGGCTGCCAGCGCTGCGCCAACCGCTGGACCGGTCTCGACCCTGGTGGGCGAACATCCAGAGGCGATGAACGCGCTCGCTGCCTTGCTCGAGAAGTGAGTGATTTTGGCGCGGTGATTTTGGGACAAAAATCACCGCGCCAAAATCACCTCAGCGCGAAGTCGATGTGATAGTGATCGTCGTGACGCACCCAGGCACCTCGTTTTAAGAAGACGAGGTGTTTTTTTATCCACGGCCCATGGCTCGTGGCGAACAGCTCGTCGCGCAGGTTTGGTGCGAGGATCACGCGCTCGATCTTTAGCCCATGGTCCTTCGCGTTTTTGCCCAGATGATACAGGTGCGCGCCGAGCGCCTCGAAGTCGATCTGTTCCTCGCCGCGCTTGCCCTCGGCATCGTACTCGAGCCCGTAGCCAAACTTGTTCCAGGGCCAACAACTCATCACCACGGGCTCACCCTCGGCGTTCTCTAGCGGCACCATGAAGTCGACCGAGAGGCCGTTCTGGTGAGTGCGATGAGGCGCGAAGGGGCCGCCCTCTGGCCAACCGGTTTCGCCAATGATGTAGGTCGTCTTCGGGGTCTCGCGCGCGAGAATGCCGTACACCTCGACGACGAGATCTCTCACCTTGCCATGCACGGCTTGCCGCCCGAGCAGCGCGCCGAGGTTCGAGTACGTCGTGAAGTTCGCGCCGCGCGTCGGCAGGCGCTTTCCATGCTCGAGGCTCCCCTTGGATGGCGAGCCGATGCTCTTGCTCGGGGCGTCCGGTTCGAGCGCGCGCAATGCCTCGTTCCCACCCCAGAGCAACACGCCAGAGAGTAACGAGAGCGCGAGTACGCCAGCTTTTATCCCCTGTCTCACGTGGTCTCTGCTCCGCTGCTGCTGTTCTGATTTGTCACTTGGCCACGCGTTTTATCATAAACACGCGCGTGATGGGTGTGGGGTCTTTGTCACGAAATTGTGCTGTCCGTGCTTCTCTTAAATAGATTGTATTGTCTGCAAATTGGAAACAACGGGGTCTGGAGGTCATACCAGTGAGGTGTAGATGCAACAAAAGTGTTGCGCGCGCTCCTCGATCGGGAGTTGTCTTGTGAATATGCGGTGTTGGCCCGGTCCTTGCGTTATTTGTGGGTGTCGAAACGAGCCGGAAATGTTTGTGGCAATCACACCACAACCCTCAGCAGCCAAGGCAACACGGAGCAACCATGACGCGATATACGACAAGAACCTTGCTCGGAGCCCTCTTTTGTTTCTCGATGGTCACCAATCTCGGGTGTGTCGGCGATGCTGAGATCGATGGTCACGCTGACGAGCACTCTCACTCGCACGAGATCGTGCGTGACAGCGAGATCCTCTATGTGATGGACGAGCAAGAGGCGGACGAGCGCTTCGCGCCCGGCCAGGCTGATTTTATCCCCGTGAACGCGTTCGAGCAGATCGAGTTCGTCTTCACCGCCGAGCAAGCTGCCCAGACCCAGGTCCAGATCCGCGACGAGGATGGAACCTGGGGAGCGTGGCAGCCGCTCGAGATGGATTGGAGCGAGGGAGAGTTCCACAACGCGTTTATCGACCTCGGAGAGGGCGCCGCCGCGACAGGGCTTCGCCTGAAAGGGCTCGAGGGTTTGGCGTTCGCGAGGTTGGAGTTTTTGGGTGAAGCGGTCGAGCTCGAGCAACGCCCCGAGCTCGTCTCCGAGCTTCGCCGCCCCGGCAAGTGGTCGCCATCCGCCGAGGTGCTCGCGGCAGGTTCGCGCCAGTACCTTCCTTATGAAGCCGCTGGAACGCGCTGTTCCGGTGGCATGACACCAGGAGCGGTGGAGCTCGGGCGCTTCATCAAGGCAAACTTCCCCGGCGTCGCCTCGGTGCAAGGATACAACTGCCGAACCATCGGAGGCTCGAGCACGCTGTCACTGCACGGCGTCGGCCGCGCGCTCGATATCATGATCCCCGTCGATGGCTCCTGGAGCGACCGAGGATCTGCCGACAATGACAAGGGCGATCCTATCGCGGACTGGCTCATCGCTAACGCCGAGACCATCGGCATCCAGTACATCGTCTGGGATCGTCGCTCCTGGGGAGCACACCGCAGCGGCAACAAGCTGCGCGACTACGGCGGACAGCACGCGCACCACGACCACCTGCATATCGAGCTGACAACCGCCGCCGCGCGCAAGGCGACCCCCTTCTTTGGAGGGAGCGTCCCTCCTATCAATGGGACATCCACCACGGTGAGCTGCAAGGACTCGCGCGCGGTCGGCCCTCAGTGCGCGATCCCCTCCGGGTTCCAGAACCTCGTGGGTGATTTCAACGGCGATGGCAAAAAGGATGTCGCCGTCCTGAGCGCGAATGGCGCGGGCGCATGGAACAGTTGGTACGCGATGGACCTCTCGAAAGGGAACGGCTTTAACTCGACGGTCTGGGGTTCTGCGACTCCTCAGCATATGCGCAACGGCGTGGCGGACAGCAACTACCGCGCGCTGGTCGGTGACTTTAACGGCGATGGCAAGGATGATGTCGCGACGATCGGGTTGGACGCCGCAGGTGGATGGCGCGACTGGATCGCGATGGACCTCTCCAGAGGGAGCAGCTTCCGCTCGACGGTCTGGGGCGCAGCGACGCCAGTTCATATTCGCAACGGCTCGTCCTCTCGCGACTACCGCACGCTCGTGGGTGATTTTAACGGCGACGGCAAGGACGACATCGCGACCGTTAGCCTGAACGGCGGCGGCGGCTGGGCGGACTGGATCGCCATGGAGCTCTCGACCGGCAGCGGCTTCCGCTCGAAGGTCTGGGGCGCAAAAACACCGCGTCATATTCGCAACGGCGGCGCCAATAACGACTACCGCGTGTTGGTTGGCGATTTTAACGGCGATGGCAAGGACGACATCGCGACCATCACGCGCGATGGCAACGGCGGGTGGCGCGATTGGGTCGCCGTCGAGCTCTCGACCGGCAGCGGCTTTGCCTCCAAGACCTGGCGCGCGGCGACGCCGATTCATATGCGCAACGGCGGCGCGAGCAACGATTACCGAGTGTTGGTCGGTGACTTTAACGGCGATGGCAAGGATGACCTGGCGACGATGACGCGCAATGGCGGCGGTGGCTGGGCTGATTGGGCAGCGCTCGAACTTTCGACGGGCAACGGCTTCGCATCGAAGACCTGGAAGTCGAAGACGCCTCAGCACATGCGCAATGGCGGCGCTGGTAATGACTACCGCATCCTGGTCGGTGACGTGAACGGCGATGGCAAGGATGACCTGCTCACGCTCAGCCCGAATGGCGCTGGCAGCTGGTCACGCTGGGCCTCGGTCGACCTCTCGAGCGGCAGTGGCTTTAACACCCGCGAGATGACCAATGCGATCCCACAGCATATCCGCAACGGTGATTCGAAGCGCGAGTATCGCGCGATGCTCGCGGACTTCACCGGCGACGGTAAAGCGGATTTGAACGTGTTGAGCATCGACGGCGGAGGCGCCTGGAAGGACTGGTATGCGCTCGCCATCTCGAAGGGGACCTCGATGGCGGATGCCGTCTGGCGTTCCTCGACCCCGCAGCATATCCGCAACGGGAATGTGAAGTGACCCGCAGGATGCTCGTATGATGATCGCCAAGAAGAGGAGAAGGGGCGCGGTTTCGTTCGAAACCGCGCCCCTTCTCCTCTTCGTTTATGATGCTCCTGTCAGGTGTTGCCCTCGGAGGAGTCCTCTGCGTCGCTGTCGGGGATATGCACGGATTTGGTGGCGCGCTCGAAGCTCGGGATAAACCTCTCGGCGAGCTCGTGCATGCCCGCGGTGCGGCAAAAACCCTCGAGGGTTTTTGCCAGGCCGCGATAGGTCTCGACCCATTCATCGATGGCGCGGTTGCGTTCACCGAGGGCTTGTTGCAACTCGTCGACCTCGATGTTCATCCGCTCGACGAGTTGCTCGAAGGGTTCGAGCAAGTCATTGAGCAGCACCGCGATGGTGCGCGTCTCGAGCACTTCGCCGAGCTCTCCGGTGAAGGTGTACGGGTGCGCGCTCAGGAGCTCGATGGTGTTGCGCGCGTAGGAGACGAGCGCGTCTCTGGCGCGCGGAGGCGTCATGCTCAGGCCGTAAATCTGGAGCGCGTTCGGGCCTTCTGCCGCCCGGATATGATCGCGCGTCAGGCGGAGCTTGTGATCGAGCTGGATGCTCGACTCGGCGAGTTTGCCGCGCAACGTGATGTCGTCATCCTGCTCGTCGACATAGGCCTGCTCGGCCTTGTGCATGCGCGAGGTGACCTCCTGGAGATAAGACGCCTGGCTCAAGATCGTGGTCTTGAGATGCTCTGGCTGAAACCCTTCCCTCCCTGCGAGCTTGCTCCCGAGCTTTTCAGCCAGGATGTCTGCATTCTCCCTGGCGGCGGCAATGAGTGTGGCTGTTTCTGTCAGCCGCTTTGCCACCATGATGCTGATCCGTACCATGGAGATGTCCTGAATGTGGTGGTGTTGAAACCTTTACGACGCGAAATATATCAGCGCTACACACAGGGCGCAAAGGATAGTTGCGCCTGTGGCGCTTGTTTCCTCTATGCCAGGGCCATCGGAAGCGCTGTCCACATCCTGTAATGAGGGCCGATATCAGGCAAGTCGAAGGGGTCGCCGCTGACCTGGAACCCGGCGCGCTCGTAGAAACTGCGCGCGGCCTGCCGAGCATTGCACCAGACGATACGCGTCGGGCTCTTGGTGATCGCCAGATCCGCGAGCATGTCGCTTAAAAACCACGCGCCAAGGCCCTGGTTTCGGCACGAACTCGCGATCGCCATCCCTCGCAACCTCGACGCGAGCGCGTCAGCCTCCATCCCTTCCTCTCTTAAAAAGTCTGGCATCGGCGTCTCGAGGTAGCTCGCACACCCCAGGACCTCACCATCCTCGCCAAAGCCCGCGTAGTGCACCGTGCTCTCGAGGAGGTCGCCATCCCAGCGCGCGAGCTCGCCGCGCTCGGCCTGCGCCGGTCGCAAGACGCGCGTTCTCAGTGGGAGGATCACGTCGACGTCGACGCGTTCTGTGCGCAGTGGGGTTTTCATAAGTGTGTTGTCTCGTTGGTAGAAGTGGCGTGGAAGAAGTGGCAAGATTCTACATCTGACTGTCAACCTCGTCACTCCATGCGTCGATAGGTGTTATCATAGACGTCCGAGCGATGTTTGTTCTGGAACGGAGCGCCCGATGACAAAGCAGCACTACCTGGAAGCCGAGCTCTATAAACGCATGGCGTCCGACTCCGAGATCTTTGACTTCCTTCAGGAGGGCTCGCTGGACGGGATCTGGTACTGGGATCTCGAAAACCCCGATCACGAGTGGCTCAGCCCGCGCTTCAAGACCGTGTTCGGCTACGAAGAGCACGAGATCCCGCACACCTCGACGTGGTGGCAGGAGAACATCTTCGCAGAAGATCTCCCCGCGGTCCTCGAGCGCGCGCAGGCGCACCTCGCAGATCCCGAGGTGCCCTACGATCAGATCGTGCGCTACCATCACAAGGATGGCTCGACGGTCTGGATTCGCTGTCGCGGCCTCGCGATCCGAGACGAGGATGGCACGCCGGTGCGCATGCTTGGCTGTCACACCGACGTGACCTCGATCAAGGAAGCCGAGCTCGAGAACAAGCGCCAATTCGAGCAGCTCGCCGAGCTCCACGAGCAGCTCGTGCAAAAGAACGAGGCGCTCGCGCGCTTCGCGTTTATCGCCTCGCATGATTTGCGCGAACCTCTGCGCACCGTCAGCTCGTTCGCCGAGCTGCTCGGCGAACACCTCGGAGATTCGGCGGACGAGGATACGCTCGTCTACCTCGACTTCATCCTCAAGGGGACGCGCCGCATGCAGCAGCTCGTCAACGATCTCCACGAGTACGCGCAGCTCGAGAGCGAAGTCTTCCAGACACAGGTCGTCTCGACCGACGAACTGTTCACGCGCGTCGAGCAAGAGCTCACCGCGCTCCCCTCGACGTTCGTGCTGCCAGAGCAGAGCTACGAGATCGATGCCCACCCCGGGATGGTCCTCCAGCTCGTGCTCAACCTCGTCCAGAACGCCACCAAGTATGGCCCCAGAGATGGGGATACGCGTGTCGAACTCTCCCTCGAGCCAGAGGCTGGCGATGATGACGAGGGGGACTTCGTTCGCTTCGAGATCAAGGACAACGGCATCGGGATCGCGCCACAGTTCCACGAAACGATCTTCGAGATCTTCCAGCGCCTCCACAACAAGTCCGAATATCCGGGGACCGGCATCGGCCTCGCGCTCTGCAAGCGCATCTGCGAGCTCCATGGCGGTGAGATCGGCGTGGAGTCTGTGGTCGGAGAGGGATCCACGTTCTGGTTCACGCTCCCCCTCGCCAGCGAAGCCACCTGACCGAACGCCAACGCTTGTTTCTCGTGCCATCAGGAATAGAAGGTGGGTTCGTGTTCGTTTGACATGAACGCTGCGCATGTTCCAACACGACCAGCACGAGGAGGCGTCATGTCGCTCAAGGGCGTTGCACAGGAAACTCTCGAGATCCTCGAGCAAGGGTTTTACACCAACCCGTCGAGTCAACGGCGTGATATCGGCGCGGCGCTATCCCAGGCGAAGCAGGGCACGAAACTCTTCACCCCCGAGGAGCTCGCCAGGCTCATGGCCGATGCGCCCGAGCCGAGTTCGACGTCGCTCCCCGAAATCACCGTGACCGACGAGCGCACCCAGGAGGCCGCGCGACGCCTCGTGCAAGACGAGGGCATCGCCGGGCTCGTGATGCTCAACTTCGCCTCGGCCAGAAACGCTGGCGGAGGATTTATCAATGGCGCCAAGGCCCAGGAGGAGGACCTCTCGAGGTGCTCGGGGCTCTATCCCTGCTTGCTCGAGCAGCCCGCGTATTACTCGCGCAACCGCAAGCAAGACTCCATGCTCTACACAGATCACATCATCTACTCGCCAGGCGTCCCCTTCTTTCGCGAGCGCTCCAGGTCGCTCCTCGAGGAGCCCTACGACGCAGCCGTGATCACGGCGCCTGCGCCCAACGCGGGTCAGTATCTTCGCCGCAGCCAGTCCCTCGACTACGCTCCGATCGAGGAGGCGTTGCGTCGACGCGCGGGCTACGTGCTGCTCGTCGCCGCGCATATGGGACACCGCGATCTCTTGCTCGGCGCCTGGGGATGCGGCGTGTTTCAGAACAAGCCCGCGGTGGTCGCCGACGCCTTCGGCGCGTGGCTCGAGAGCGATCGTTTTGCTGGCGCTTTCGACTCGGTTTGCTTCGCCATCTACGATCGCGCCAGGGTCCAACGCACGCTCACTTCATTTCGACAGCGGTTCCCGTGAGCGCTATCTTGCGCGCGACTGTTCGAGAGGGTAACTTGGGCGAATGATCGCTCAGGGGATTTGGCCTGAACGTCAGATCCCGACCCCGTGCGGAGGCTTCCTTTGCGAAAGATCAAGATTCTGGTTGTCGATGATGATGTTGATATCTGTGACTACATGCAGCTCGTGCTCTCGCAGAAGCGCTACGACGTCAACACGCAGTCTGATCCCACCAAGGTCCTCGACGAGCTCAAGAAGGATGAGTTCCATGTGGTCATCCTCGATCTGATGATGCCCGAGATCAACGGCCTCGAGCTGCTCGAAGAGATCCGCAACTTCGATCGCGACATCGCCATCATCATCTTCACCGGCTACCCCTCTGTGGATACCGCCGTGATGAGCTTGCGCTACAAGGTCGATGATTACATCCGCAAGCCATTCGATATCGAGGAGTTCAACGACAGCCTCGAGCGCATCTTGCGCGAGAAGGGGTTGCTGATCGACCCCGAGGAAGAGCTCCTGATCACCATCGGTCAAAACATCCGCCAGTCGCGCAAGGAGCAAAACCTGACGCTCAAGCAGATGTCGCGCCGCACCGGCCTCTCGGTCAGCCTGCTCTCGCAGATCGAGCGCGCCGAATCGAGCGCCTCGGTCTCGAGCCTCTTCAAGCTCGCCACCGCGCTCGATTGCCGCGTCACGGACTTCTTTGGCTCTTACTGAGTCCGCGCCTTCATAAGCGTCGCCGCCTTCGCTTCCTCTCCCTCGATCGTGGGCACGTGGAACTGCGCCTCGTCCTCGAGTCGCATCGCCATCAGCTCGTTCCCCCACGTCACGCCTGCGTCCATCGCGTGGATGCTCTCGTGGCAGTGGTAGCCGATCGCTGACCAGTGCCCGAAGAACAACCTCACATCCTCGATCGCGTCTGCGCGCTCGAACCATGGCACGAGCTGCTCGGGCATCCCCGCGAGCGTCCCCTTATACTTGTACTCGAGGTTGCCTTCCTTCCGCGTCACCGCGCGCATGCGCGTCATCGCGTTGACCGTGAGCCGCAGCCGCGCGGTCCGCTTCAGATCATCGGACCAGCGCAGCGGCTCGTTCCCATACATCTGCTCGAAGAACACGAGGAAGTTGTCGTCATCGCGCAGGACGGCCTCGAGCTCGCGCGCGCAAGACGTCGCGAGCTCGATGTCCCACTCGGGCAACAACCCGGCGTGCACCATGACGTCATCCCCCTCCTGATGCAGCATCGGCCTGTGGCGCATCCAACGCAGCAACTCCCTCGAGTCTGGCGCGTCGAGGACATCCTGGAAGGTGTCCTTCTTGCGCATCGGGCGAACCCCGTGCGCCGCCGCGAGCATGTGCAGGTCGTGGTTCCCGAGCACGCAGACGAGCCGGTCCCCTTGCTCCATCGCCCAACGGATCACCTCGGCGTTTCGAGGGCCGTTGTTGACGAGATCGCCCACCATCCAGAGGCGATCCTCGGTCTTGTCGTAGGCGATCTTGTCGAGCAGTGAGAGCAGGGTCTCGTAGCAGCCGTGGATATCACCGATCACATAAGTGGCCATGAGACGTGGTCCCTGGTGGTTTTAAAGAGGTTGGTGCCAGAGATCACTGGCACTGGTTGGTGGTGCACTGGTTGGTGAACTCGTTGCAGCATCCGCCGACGCAGCCGCCGCAAAACGCGCTCTTGGTATTGCCACAACCGTCGGGGCCTGTCACCCCACCGCAGGCGGCGCCCGCCTCGCTGCAAATCTGCGCGCTGGTGTTGGGAGTGCACACGCACTGGTTATTGCTGCAGGTGTTGTTGTCGCGGCCGTTGCTCGTCGGGCAGCTCCCGCATGTCACCGTCTTCGTGCCGCCACATCCATCGCTCCCTGTGACCGTCCCGCATGTCGCGCCAGCGTTGGAGCAGACCTGCGCGTTGCTGTATGGCGAGCATGTGCACTGGTTGCTGCTGCATGTGTTGTTGTCGCGGCCGCCGCTCGTGGGGCAGCTCCCGCAAGACACGGTGCGCGAGGCGCCGCAGCGATCCTGCACCGTGATCGAGCCACAGGTCGCGCCGTTCGCCGAGCAGAGCTGCGCGTTTGTCTCGGGCGTACAGACGCACTGGTTGTTGGTGCATTGCTCGTTCGTGCCACAGCTCCCGCAGCTGATGCTGCGTGTGTAGCCGCAGTTATCCGTCCCCGAGATGTTGCCACACTCGGCGGCTTCTCCCTGACAGAACGATGTGTTGCTCTCGGAAGAGCAGCAGGTGTTGCCGCCGTTGACGCATACCTGACTGCCCGAACAGGCGCCGCAGTTGACCGTGCGCGTCGCGCCGCAGCGATCCTGAACAGTGATCGCGCCACAGGTCGCGCCGTTCGCTGAACAGAGCTGCGCGTTGCTCTCCGGTTGGCAGACGCATTGGTTTGCCTGGCATGTCTCGTTGGCGCTGCAACCGCCGCAGTTGCTCGAGTTGTTGCACGCGTTAAAGACGTTGCCACACTCGACGTTGTTGCACGATGGCGCGGGGCACTCGCAGGTGTTGCTCGAGCCACAGACACGGTCGTTGTTGCACGACCCACAAGAGGCGGTGCGCATCGCGCCGCAGTTATCGGGCGCGCTCACCGAGCCACAGGTTTTACCAAGCCTGGCGCAGAACTGCGCGTCCGTCTCGGGCTGGCAGTTAGGGCACGTGTTATTGCTCTCACAGCTCCCGATGTTGCATGTGCCGCAGTTGACCGTGCGCATCACGCCGCAGTTGTCCCTGTCTGTGACAGAGCCGCACTGGGCGAGGTTGCGACCGCAGAACACCTCGTCGGTTTCGGCCGTGCAGGTGCACTGGTTGTTCGCGCCGCAGATGTCAGCGCCAGCGCACGCGCCGCAGTTGATCGTGCGCTCGGCGCCGCAGTTATCCATGAGCGTCACCTCGCCACACTGCGCGTTAGCCGCCGCGCAGAGGTCTGCGTCCGTCTCCGGGACGCAACCGCACGTGTTGTTCGAGGTGCATTGCTCGCCAGCGCCCTGGCACTGTCCACAGTTGATGGTGACCTGATCGCCGCATGCGTTGACGACGCTGATCGCGCCACACTGTGCGCCAGCTCCCTGACAGAGATCCGCGCCGGTCTCTTCTCCGCACGGGATAAAGCAGCCGTTGTTCTCGCAGACCTCGTCTGCGCCCGTGCATGTGCCGCAATCGAGCGTGCGCTCGACGCCGCAAGAGTCCATGACGACCAGCTCTCCGCAGACCGCTTGAGCCATCATGCAGAGCTCCTGGTCACTCTCGGCGGGGCATCCGCACGAGTTGTCGACGCACGCGTCACCGTTGGCGCAGGCGCCGCAATCGGGAGCGCGACGCAGGCCACAGGAGTCGACCGTCGGAGGGAGGAAGCCACAGTCGGCGTTCGCCGCCGCGCAGAGCGCGGCGTCGCTCTCTGGAGAGCAGGCGTTCGAAGAGGTCATATCCCCCGGTTGTGGGGTCATGTCCATGTCGGAAGGTTGCATCGGATCAGCGAGGCTCCATGCGCCATCCCGACAGACGAAGTCGAGCCGCATCGAGCCTTCCTGCGCGCAGGCATCTCCCTCGTTGGGTTGGCCAAAGTTATCCTGATCCGAGCCATCGGGGATGTTGCAGGCGAACCAGCCGGACATGGAGAGGAGCATCGCCAATAACAGGCAGGCGCGAGAGATGATGGGATAACGCTTCATTCGTGATCGCCTCGCAGAGGTCAGGGGTCAGAACGCGCAAAGTTGTGGGCCGCCACCACCGCCGCCGCTGTTGAGGCACTGGCCGGTGGAGGGCTCACAGCATTCGGTCGAGCTACAGTCGTAGCTGCAACTCACCGACCGCTGCGTGCCGCAGCGATCGGTGGTTTGAAAGAATCCACACTCGTAGCCGTTCAGGTTGCAGAGTTGTTGGTCGGTCTCCGGGGTGCAGATGCACTGATTGTTGCTACAAACATCGCTGCCTCTGCAGCTGCCGCAGTCAGTCGAGTTCCCGCAAGAGTTCGAGACCGTGCCGCATTGATCGACGGTGCATAAAACCGCGGGGCAGACGCACTGATTATTGGTGCATTGCTCGCCGCTCCCACAACCACCGCAGTCGACCGAGCTGCCGCACGCGTTGGTGATCGTGCCGCACTGGTTCAGACCACAGACTGGGGTTGGGCAAACGCACTGGTTGTTCGAGCATTGCTCGTCAGCGTTACACGAGCCACACATCGTGGAGTTGCCACATGCGTTCGAGACTTGGCCGCACTCTGCGTTGCCACAGCTCGCCGCCGGGCAGACGCACTGGTTGTTGTTGCACTGTTCTCCGGCGCCGCAGCCGCCACAGTTGGCGGAGTTGCCGCATGTGTTCGTGAGGGTGCCGCACGCGTTGCTACAGTCGAGCGGGTTACACGAACACTCGTTATTGCTGCCGCAGGTTTCATCGGCGCCGCACGACCCACAGGAGGCGGTGCGCATCGCGCCGCAGTTGTCTGGCGCGCTCACCGAACCGCAGTCTTTCCCGAGCCTCGCGCAGAACTGCGCGTTTGTCTCGGGCTGGCAGATCGAGCAGGTGTTATCGCTCTCGCAGCTTCCCTGATCACAACCGCCGCAGTTGGCCGTACGCATCATGCCGCAGTTGTCCTGACCCGGGACCATGCCGCACTGTGCGTTGTTACGGCCACAGAAGGTCTCGTCTGTTTCTGGGACACACTCGCACTGGTTGCTGTCATTGCAGATGGTGTCGGCGCCAGCGCATCCCCCGCAGCTTGGCTCGCGCATCTGTCCGCAGCGATCGACGACCTCGAGGGGGCCGCATGTCGCGTCAGCGAGCTCACAGAGGGTCTCGTCGGTTTCGGGTTGGCAAACCGAGCAGGTGTTGTCCTCCTGGCAGGTGCCCTCTGTGCATGTGCCGCAGTTGATGGTGCGCATCCCGCCGCACTGGTCGGTGGCAGAGATCCCTCCACATTGCGCTCCCGACAGCGCGCAGAGTTCGTTGTTGCTCTCGGGCACACACCCCATGTCCATGTCCGCCACCGGCGTGGACATATCCACGGTCGCCATGCCCATGTCCATGTCCGCCACCGGCGTGGCGGGCATATCCGGCATGGTGCTCGCCATGTCGGGCGTCGGCGTGGCCTGGTTATTCTCGGAGGGCATGTCCGCTGCGGGGTTCATGTCGGCGAGCAGCGCGCCTTCCTCGACCCAGACACCGCCCGAGCAAACGAGGCCAGGTCTGCTGCTCCCTTCCTGCGCGCATGTATCACCAGCGCGAGCGCCTGGGGGGAGGTTGTCATCCCCGAGGTAGCACCCCTGAAACAGGAGGAAGGTACCGAGCAAGAGCAGTGGTGTGAGAGATCGATGGGCGTGGAGGGTGTTCACGAGCAACCTTCGGGAGCTTGGCAGCTGTATAATACGCTACATTGTAAGATGTTCTCATGCGTAATGCCAGAACACCTTGGAGATGCGCTGTGAAGGAAAAAGGGCGCGCTGCTTAACCCTGGCACTGTCCCATGGCGCAGGATTGCCCGTTTGGACATGCGCCGCAGTCTGTGACCGTGCGCATGTCACCGCAGTTGTCCTGTTGCGTGTAGCTCCCGCACTCGACGCTGTATCGCTGGCAGAAGACCGCGTCGGTCTCTGGCATACATGCGGTGGGGCACTGATTGGTCATCGTGTTGCAGGTTTCGCCGCCGGGGCAACCTCCGCAGTCGATGCTGTTGCCGCAATCGTTGAACACGAGGCCGCACTTGTCACCGCACGCGGGGACCGGGCAGTCGCAGGCGTTGGCGGTGCAGGTCTCGCCAGTTTCGCATGTGCCGCAGGCGATATCGCGCGTGTTGTTGCAGCTGTCGTCCACGACGAGCGCGCCGCACGGGGTTTTTCCCATCCCCGCAGCGGCCTGACAGAGCTCGGCGTTGGTCTCGGCCTGGCACTCCGAGCAGGTGTTATCTGCGCGGCATGTGCCAGGAGAGCAACCTCCGCAATCGACGGTGCGTCTGTCACCACAGTTGTCCGTGTCCGTGAGCGATCCACACTCGGCGCCGAGCCGTTGGCAGAAGGTCGCGTCCGGCTCGTTGATGCAGCGACACTGGCGCGAGAACTGGTCGCACGAGAGCGGTGATTCGCATTCGCCGCAGCTCTCCACCGTGCGCAGGTCTCCGCACAGATCAAACCCCATGACCTCGCTGCACGAGGCGCCAAAGCGGACGCAGAATTGTTCGTCTGTCTCCGGCTGGCAGATCGAGCACGAGTTGTCTGCCAGACATTGCCCTTCTCGACATGTCCCGCAGTCTTCCGTGCGCATGTTGCCGCACTTGTCGACGGCGGTGAGTTCGCCACATTGCGCCATGTTCGCGACGCAGAAGTTGGCGATGTTCTCGGGGGTGCAGGTCGAGGTGTTATTGGTCCCGCCATCCATATCAGTCGGCGAGGTCGTGTTGTTCGTGCCCTGGTCTTCCGGCTCCCCCATATCTGATGGGAGAGGCGTGCTGTTGTTGGCGCTCGTGTAGCGACCATCGACGCACTCGAGGTTTCCGACGCGCTCTCCATCCTGAGCGCAGCTCTCGCCGAACAGGATCTCGTCACCGGCGTGGGGGTCCTGGATGTTGCAACCCGCGAGCGGGGAAGCCAACACGAGGGGGAGAAGGAGCGAGCACGTCCAGATGAGACGCGGATGGCGCGATGGGAGCGTTTGCATGATCGAAAAAGCGGCTCGTGGGTCGGAAATAGACGTGCGCTGTTCTTGTTCCTCGGCCCCTGTTTATGCCATCGATTCGAGGGTCAATCCAGGCTCTGGAACAAGATCGGATAGCTGACTCGAACCGTCTCGCCGGTCCTCGAGAAGCGCGAGCGCTCTATGGTGTTGATGATGCAAGCGTTGAGGGGATCGTCTCCGATCTCGTCGTGTGTGATTTTGATATTGTCGGCGTTTCCTCTCGGCGAGATCTCGAAGCTCGTGGCTATGCGCCCCTCGAGAGCGCCGCGCTCGCGCACGAGTTTTTCGTAGCATTTGGTGATGGCGTAGCTCTTTCGCCCGATGGTTCGGTGGAGCTCGTATTTTGCGATGACCTCGGGCTCGATCTCGATGGTTCGGAGCAATCGGTCTCGCTCCACGACGCGCTTCTCCGCGTCGAGCACCGCGTAGACCAACCCGAACCACTGCGCCGCCGGGATGTCATGCACGAGACACCTCGAGAAGGTGCGCGCTTTCCTGAGGTCTCCGGGGGTGCGGATGCGATCGGGCTCGATGTCGTCGTAGCGCGTGCGAGAGCTGGCGATGCCCTGGCTCGTAGCCTGGGCGCACACGTCGAGCAGACGCTCCACGCTCCAGTCTGCGGCAGGGATCACGACGATCTGGGCGTGGTCGTGGGTGTACTCTTTATACAACCTGTCCAGGACATCCGAGAACGGGACGGGCGCATCCGGTGAAGGCTCCTTATCCTCGTCGTCTTCATTTCGGGGGGCTATCGAGGCGGCGTCGAGGGTGATCCGTTTGACGCCATCGAGTGATACGGCGAAGAGGCCGTCACGATCCTCGGAGATCGCCACCAGGCCAGGGTGTGCGTTCATTCCTGTCCCGAAGAAGATCTTTCTTGCCATGGCGCGATCTCGATACGCCGCAGGATCTTCTGGCAAGACGCTATCCTCGGGGGTGGCAAAGTGTGGCACCCAGTCGAGGATGATGTGTTCGTGGGTCAACCTCCAGGTGAGCCCCTCCGGGAGCGCCGCGAGCCTGTCCTCGGGGAGCGGCGCGCGCGTCAAGACGCGCAGCGGCTGCCACCCCTGGGCCCAGCGCCTCGAGGTGAGTGTCATTGCAGGAGCCTCGCCATCGATCAGGATCGTCGGGGCGGGCTCCATCCCTTCGCAGAGCGGCCCATCGAGCGGCCCGAGCGCCATCGGGCAGTGCTCCTGCTGGCGCGCCGCGCGGCCCACGTCCTGTTGGGCGATCTCTTCCTCGAGGTCGCGGTAGGTGTCGTGGATGTCCTCTTCTGGATCTTCTCTCGACTCCGATGGCAGCGCGCAAGGGTTATGCTCGCCATCGGCGGCGCTCGTGACCTCCCAGTGATCCTCGTTATTACGGGTCAGCACACACCCTGGCAACGCCTCGGAGCGAATGCTCTCAGGCGCCTGTGGGGTGTCCGCGGGTGTATACTTTTTCAGGTCTTGAATGGGCGGAGAGATCTCCAGATTTTGCTTTTCATCGGCGATTCGCTGCGCTGCCCGTATACTGAGCGCTGCCGCGCTCGCGATGAGCGCGAACGCGACAAATGCATAAAGCGCGGTCTTCGCGCGGCGCTCCAGCGCGCGCGTCAGCGGGAGCGCGCAGGCCGCCAGAGAGAGCAGGGCGCCAGACGCGCTCAGCCCGAGGAAGAGCTCGTATGTGTCTGTCAAAAGCTTTGCTCGTGAGGCGATGGTCAACAGCATCGCGGGCTCCTCTCCCCACACCGTCAACTCCATATGCCATCCGCTCAAAATCCCCGCGACACACGCCGAGCACATCGAGATCAGGCACAGCGCACCGACAGAGTAGCGCGCGCTCGCCAGCAGCGCGGCGTGTTCCTTGTCCTTGCTCGATGTCGTCGCGATCGCGCACGTGCCGACCCCCGCGCCGATGATGCTTATCACCATGACCCAGGGGAAGGGGATAGGGGCCTGGCGCGCGAGCAAGAGCGTGGCGACCAGCACGCCGCCCCATATCGATAGCCCGAGGGAGGATGAGATCGGCGTGAGGACGCGCTCCTTGTTCTTCGAGAGCGCGGCGCCGAGCCCCTGCATCATCGCGCTCATCGAGCACAGGATGGCCGTCGAGACGAGCCCGAGCAGCAGCGGCGCGAACCCATTGGAGAGGCTCTTTGCCAGCGCCGCGCTGTCTCGCGCTGCCTCGCCGGCAATAAACGCGAGGCTCGCGTCCTGAATCAGCGAGAGCGTGCTCAGAGCGCAGAGCGCGAGCATGAGCGCGGGGAGGATAAGCCAGGCAAAGAGCGCGATCTTTCTGCCCGTGGCTTGCGCGATGGCGAGCAGCGGCGCGAGCCCCAGCCCCGCGAGCCCGGTCATAAACGCGAGCACGGCGAAGATGTTGCCGCTCTCGAAGGCTTGCTCGAACGAGTTCATTGTTGCTCCTCTTGTGGCGCATCCCGCGCTCGGTGAGCTTTGTTCTCGGGTTCTCGGGAGGATAACAAATTCACGCCGCGATACCATCCCGATGCAAAACCTCGCCATCTGGCAGTGATCCTAAATTGCTGCTCACGGCCGCTGGCCGTCGCTCGCGCCCATCGAGGGAGAAAAA
>Ga0208061_100083_pt1 | contig 31668 bp, 22 predicted proteins | sample DeeseametaMP0555_FD_184209 | JGI IMG/M metagenome (GOLD analysis project Ga0208061, IMG submission 184209) | Marine microbial communities from the Deep Atlantic Ocean - MP0555 (SPAdes) | ecosystem: Environmental > Aquatic > Marine > Oceanic | place: South Atlantic Ocean | collected 2011-01-23 | reverse complement strand
CGCGGGGGGTGCGGGGGGTGCTCCACTACAGCGCGCCAGCATCTCGCAAGAAGCCTTGTATGGTGCCAAGCCTTAACCCGTGGCGCCAACCGTTGCGATCATTCCAGGAGTTGTGGATCCCGATGATCGCCCCGTTGGTATCGAACACCGGCGAGCCAGAGTGACCCCAGTAGGTCCAGGCGTTGTAGGCGAGGTCGCCGCGGATGCCCACCATGTCGCCGTACCAGAGGATCTTGCCGGTCGAGGCATGCCAGGCTTCTCTGCCGGACTTCGAGCCGGGGTGTCCGATGATGACAACCTCGGATCCAACGCCCGGCTCCGAGCGCGCGATGGGAGCATACGGATAAGCAGTTTTGGTCGGCGTGGGGAGCTTCAGGAGCGCGAGATCCTGGAGTTTGCTCGATGCCACGATTTTGGCGTTGATGGACTGACCGTTGGAGAAACGGATCGGGACCGCGCCGCTGTAGCTGTCGACCACATGGTATGCGGTCAGGACCATGCCATCAGGTGAGACCACGACGCCCGTGCCGCCGCCGATGCGCACGACCGAGGCATGCACCGCGCGCAGTGACTCGAGCACCTGCGCCTCGCGACCTGTCCAGACAATATCCCTCTCGAGTTCGTTGATCGCTGCCTTGAGGATCGCGTCATGTTCAGAGCGAACGTACACGGACGCAGGTTGCAGCCTCGGCTCTTCGGGAGGAGCTGCCTCGACGCTCTTTGCGGCCGAGACCCCGACGGCGGCGAGGAAGCCCTCGAGGTGATCGCGGTTGACGCCGAGCCTGAGCTTTGTCTCGGGATCCCAGGCGGTGTGCATCGCGATGAGCTGACCATTCGCGTTCACGACAGGTGCCCCGCCATGCCCCCAATAGGTCCACGCGTCATAGGCCGCCTGTGAGCCTTGCTCCCCATGGTATCGCCCCAACGAAACCCAGTAGGGCGCGGCCGTGCCGTTGGGTGAGCCGATGGCTGCGACCAGCTCGCCACGAGCCGGAGCGCGAGGCGCGAGCTCGGCGTAGGGCAAGGACTGCTCGGCATCGGTCAGTGAGATCAACGCGATGTTGTCGCGTTTGGAGAGCCGCGTCAGCCTCCCCTTATATATGGAGCCATCGCGAAACCTGACCAGGACGACCTGGCGACCGCACGCGGCGACGTTGTGGAGCGCGGTGATGATCTTGCCGTCTGGCGAGATGTTGACGCCGCTGGCGCGATCTCCTTGCTCGGTGACAATCACCACAGACGAATCGTGCGCGGTCGCCAGCGCGAGCTCCAACGCGGCCTCGCCTCGAGTCCACCGCTCACCGCCCTCGAGCTTGTTGATCGCCTCGCGGCGTTGCGCGTCCTGCGCGTCCGTTTCTGCCCACGCCATCCCGGGCAGCAAGGTGATGGCGACCATAAATAGCATGGGAGAGAGCACAGCACGTTGCATCGAGGGACCTCCTGTAGGTTGTCACGGTGAGAAGCGTTCTCGATCACTTCTGACGTAGAAAACCGGAGGAGATTCAACCTCTTCCCAAAACAAGCCCGCGAGCCTCAAAAGCGAGGAGGCGTCCTTTCTTTTGAAAGGACGCCTCCTCGATCGTTCTCGAACCGCTTATAAAAGCGCTCAGTCGAACGCTTCACCGACGAGCTTATCTTGCTCGAGCTGGTGCGCCTGAGGATCGCCCGTGGCGGGCGACGCGCTCGCTTCGCGACCGACGTACTTGAGCTTGTGAGAATCACCGAAGAGCTCGAAGAGTTCAGGGAACATGTAGGACCAGGGGCCCATGTTCTTTGGCTCTTCTTGCACCCAGTAGATCTCCTTGGCGTCGGTGTACTTGCCGACCTCTTGCTTGATGCTCTCGCGGTCGAGCGGATAGAGCTGCTCGACGCGAAGGATCGCGGTGTCATTGCGCTCGTCGGCGTTGGCCCTGGCGAGCAGGTCGTAATAGACCTTCCCGGAGCACATCAGCACGCGCTTGACGCCTGCGGGCTCGACCGAGTCGCGCGTCTCACCATAGATGTGGTGGAACTTCCCATCGCTCAGATCTTCGAGCGTGGAGGTCGCCTCGCGCAAGCGGAGCAAGCTCTTTGGCGTCATGATGATGAGCGGCTTGCGCGCCTGATGGAGCACCTGGCGACGCATCACGTGGAAGATCTGCGCGGGGTTGGTCAGGTTGCAGACAAACATGTTGTCTTCGGCGCAGAGCTGGAGGAAGCGCTCGAGGCGTGCGCTCGAGTGCTCGGGCCCCTGCCCCTCGTAGCCGTGTGGCAACAACATCACCAGACCGCTCAGGCGCTTCCACTTGTCCTCGCCGGAGTTGATGAACTGGTCGATGATGACCTGGGCGCCGTTGACGAAGTCGCCAAACTGGGCCTCCCACATCACCAACCAATCTGGCGAATCGAGCGAGAACCCGTACTCGAACCCGAGCACGGCGGTCTCGCTGAGCGAGGAGTTGTGCACGTGCAGCAAGCCCTGGTTTTCTGCCAGGTGGCGCGCTGGCCAGTAACGCTCGCCATCCTCGCCATTAAAGATCGCCGCGTGACGGTGGCTGAACGTGCCGCGGATCGAGTCCTGCCCGGTGAGGCGGATGTTCGTGCCTTGCTCGAGCAAGGACGCGAACGCGAGCGCCTCGCCAAAGCCCCAATCCATCGGAGTCTCGCCGGTGGCCATCTCGGCGCGCTGCTTGAACAGACGCTGGATGGTGCGGTGCGCCTTGAAGCCCTCGGGGATCTCCGAGAGCTTGGCGCCGAGCTCCTTGAGCTTCTCGAGCGGGACGGTGGTGTCAGGATCATTGGCTGGCGCCAGCTTGCCGCCGCGGAACTTCGACCAGACGCCGCCCATGGAGTTGACCTCCTTTTCGCGGGGCTCGGCCTGGATCTCCTCGTAAATCGGCGCGTAGTCATCGAGGCGATCGTTCCAGAGCTTGTCGACCTCCTCTTGCGTGAGGACGCCCTCCTGCACGAGCTGCTTGCTGTAAGACTCGCGCACGTGCTCGGTCTCGCCGATGGTCTTGTACATGACCGGCTGCGTGAAGCGCGGCTCGTCGCCCTCGTTGTGACCGTAGTAGCGGTAGCAGACGAGGTCGATGATGACATCGCGGCCAAAGCGCTGGCGGTAGCGACCTGCCAACTTGGCGGCGCGCACGCATGCCTCCGGGTCGTTGCCGTTGACATGCAGGATCGGCACCTCGAGCATCTTGGCGATGTCAGTCGAGTAGCGCGTCGAGCGACCGTCGATGGGCAAGGTCGTGAAGCCGATCTGGTTATTGATCACGACATGCACGGTCCCGCCCGCGTCATACGCGTCGAGATCGGCGATATTGAAGGTCTCCGCGACCACGCCCTGGCCTGCGAAGGCGGCGTCTCCGTGGAGCACGAGCGGCATGACCGCCTTGCGCGCCTTCATGCGATCGGCGTCGAGGCGCTCCTGCTTTGCCCTGGCGCGCCCGATGACCACTGGCGAGACGAACTCGAGGTGGCTCGGGTTGAACGCGAGCGAGAGGTGAATCTCCTCGCCGGCCGGGGTGATGTAATCGCTCGAGTAGCCCATGTGGTACTTGACGTCCGAGGAGCCAATGTACTTCTCGGGCGTGGTGGTCTTCTCGAACTCGGAGAACATGTTGGCCGCGGGCTTGCGCATCAGGTTGTGCAAGACGTTGAGGCGACCGCGGTGCGCCATCCCGATGAGGATCTCCCGGACCCCCTCGGCGGCGACCTCGTCGAAGAGGGCCGCCAGCATGGGGATGAGCGCGTCGCCGCCAGTGAGCGAGAAGCGCTTGGCGGTCTGGTACTTGCGCTTCAAGAAGGTCTCGAAGGCGTCCGCGTCGAGCAACCCCTCGAGGATGCGCTTCTTGCCTTCCGCGCCGTTGATCTCGGAGTAATTCTTTCGCTCGACCTCGTAGCGCAACCACTGGCGCACCTGAGGATCCTCGATGTACTGATACTCGATGGCGATGCTGCCGCAGTAGAGCTCGCGCAGACGATCGATGATTCGACCGAGCGGGACCTCCTCGCCATTAAAGAGGTCCTCGCAACGCACGGGCGTGTCGAGATCCTCGGGGCCAAACCCGTAGGTCGCCGGGTCGAGCTCTGGCTGCGGGTTGGAGTTGCGCGAGTTGAGCGGATCGATCGCGGCCACAGCGTGCCCGTGGAGCCGATAAGCGCGCAACATCGTCTCGACCTTGGCGGCAAAGCCAGCCGACTTCTGCGGCGTGAAAACCCTTGTCGAGTCGATGAAGTTCTGGAACTCGGGCGTATCGTCAGCCGCGGCGTGGCCGTTTCCTACGACCATCGGGGCAAACAGCCCGCGCGGCGTGAAGCTCGGTCCAGCGGTTCCATCACGTGAGGCAGCGTCGAAGTGCTCCTTGAAAAAGGGCACCCAGCTCGAGTCGACCGATTCAGGATCCTCGAGATACTGCGCGTAGAGTTGTTCGATGAACGGAAGGTTCTCACCCGTCAGGAGTGTCTTCTCTTTCGTATCCACGGCTCTCTTGGGGGATTGACGGTTAGGGATGTGTGATTCTTTCAGGGACACAATCAAAGCCCCGAGAAGAATGTAGGAGGTGTCAGGACGGGGGTGCACGCATGAAGCGTACATAGACATGCGCCCTGGCTGTCGTGTCTGGCAACAAGCCCGATTCCATGCGCTGTTTCCGCGACCACTATAAGAGGAATCCAGCCTTCAACACAACCTTTCCGCCTGCAATAATGTGGTCGCCCAATGAAAAGACAAGGCACAGACTGTTTCGGGCCTCACGCCAGCATGTTATGTGCGCATGCGCGCTTTACTTGTCCCACAACCAGGCTCTGACTAGGATAGATCGCGTTGGAGTGGGATCCATCAACACCTCCGCGCACGCTTTACATCCGTGCGCCTCACATCTCCTCACCATGAAGATCAATCCCATGCCTTCCCAAACATATCGATGCGCGAGCGCGCTGCTCACGGCAGCGCTCGTCTCGTTCTTTGCGTCCGGCTGTCTGCTCACCTTCCCCTCAGAGCAGGAAGGTGGCTCATTTCGTCCTCCGATCTCCGACATGTCCGAGGACAACAACGACGATAACAACGACAACAACGACAACGAAGATATGGGATCGGACATGCCCACGCCCGACATGGGCATGGACATGGGTCAGGATATGACCGAAGAGCCGACCTGCTTCCCCGGCTGCACCGTGGACCAGGCGTGCGAAGTGGTCGGCGGCGACGCGATGTGCGTTTGCGACGACACCACCTCCACGCCCGATGGTGATGGCGGGTGCAATTGCAAGGATGGATACACGCGCCGAGGCATCGGCGGCGCCTGTGATATCGCCATAAGCTGCAAGGATGTCCCGCAGCTTCTGGGCCCCAACGACAGCAACCCGCCACGTGCGGATGGGTTCTACCCGCTCGTCTACAATAAGGAAAAGCCCAGGGAGTTCTGGATCGCCTGGTGCGCCGATGTCGACACCGCCGATCCAAAGACCTACCTCCCGCTCCAGAACACAGGGCTCGACGTCAACACCTTCGAGTTCCGCGGCGACCTCGACTACAACAGCGCCGACTCCTCCTGGGATCTTGTTCGCACATCCTATTACATGATCAGGATCGATCCCGAGGACAGCTTCCGCGTCGACATCCAGGATCGCCGCTTCGCCAGGACCACCATCAGAATCGGCGACGAGCAACGCATCGAGAAGGAACCGACGAACCTGCGCGACGCGCTCGAGAGCGGAGGCGTCAACTTCGGCACCATCTCGACCTGCACGTCCTCGGCCGATGCTCAGGCCACCATCGATCTCACGGGCACAGGCTTCAAGCTCGCGCAGTTCTTCAAGCGCTACGGCAACTGCCCATCCGCCGCGACCACTCAGGAGCGAGATGCTCAGGGGGTCACGCTCGAAATCAAAGCAGCCGCGGCGATCGAGCAACCCAACGATGACATGATCTCGATGATGTCGGGGAATCCTCCGAGGCCCTCGTGCACATCGTACGGCCCCTCCGGGATGCAAGACGTCTATGGCATCCAGACCCCCTCGAATGCAGGAGCCTGCGCGGAGAGCGCGATCCAATCGACCGCGGCAAAGCCCGTCAATGGCGTCCTCGAGGACGGCTACATCCTTCGCCTCGCTCCCGATCTTGAAAACATCCCCATCCCCTCCACCAGCGATCCGATGCGCGCGTTCAACAGCTTGCTGCCAAAGAGCTGCATGGAGGCCTACGCCCTGTCCCGCGGGAAGATGTCCCCTGTCATGACGGACAGCGAGCAAACCCTCTACATCAACCGCGACTCGAGCAAGTCATGGCGCGCCAGCTGCGTGACAAACGGAAACAACCAATACCCCGTCGACTACCTGGTGTTTGACCCTGACGACACCAACCTCGGCGATGGCGCCAATGTCTTCACCAGCGATCGCGGCGCAGGTTCGATCTCCACCCATTACGAAGGCGTGCGGATCGACCCACACACATTGACCGTCGACATCAACGATCAGGGTATGATCGATGAGAACCTCTCGAACGTGGGTGAGGATGTGCCCTACGCGACCTCCGAGCGGTGGGGCGACTTTGCTGGGATGGAGGAGACCGAAGGCCAGGTCGACCTCTCCGCGACGAGCTTCGACATCACCGAAGACGAAGCTGGCGCGTGGGAACCCTTCGGGACATGCGGCACGGACGTTCCGGCTCCTGTCACAGGCTCTGATGATGGAAAATACAACGTCCTCATCATCGATGCCGAGAGCCCAGCAGATGGCGTGGCAATAGGTCTCGCGCCACTGCGTCATGCCTATCGCACCCCGCTCGACTGCAGCGCAGCAGACGGCTTCGACGGCCGGGAGGAGATCGCACACATCGATCCAGACAACGAGGACGCCTCGTACACCCTCCAACTCGACTGGAGGACGCGAACCACTGCGCCCAGCAACTAGGCCGCGCCTGACGCGCGAAGGGTTCACCCCCTCGCGTTTTCTCTTGGACGGTCTCACCGAGGGCAATATAGACTATTGCTCAGGGAGGACCCTCTTCGAGACATGGTTACGACGCGCCAGGAATCACAGCGATAGCAACTGATGCGCCCGACTCTCGGGCGTAGGGAAGAAGGCTCATGGGCGCCATCACTGAAATGATCAACGATGGCTTTGTCATCAACGAACGCTTCCAGATCAAGCGCGTGCTCGGTCAGGGAGGCTTCGCGATGGTCTTCGAAGGGATCGACATCAACCTCGATCGCGCCGTCGCCATCAAGGTCCTCCACGGCGCGCTCACCAACACGGGCGAGGATCGCCAGCGTGATGTGATCGATCGCTTCGAGCGCGAGGCCAGGTTGGCCGCCAGCGTCGAGCACCCCTCGATCGTCAACATCTACGACGTCGGCGAGATCGATGAACTGGGTGAGCCCTTTATCGTGATGGAGTATTTGCGAGGGAGATCCTTTGCAGATCAACTCGAGGATCACGGCGCGATGGAAGCCGAGGTGCTGCTCCCGCTCTACAAGGATCTGTTGCTCGGCATGGGCTTCGCGCACGAGGCCGGGATCGTCCACAAGGACCTCAAGCCAGAGAACATCTTCTATCGCCACCCCGACACGATCCGCGAGTCACTCTGCGTCGTCGACTTTGGCATCGCGCACATCGGCAGGAGCAACTCGCAGCGCGTCACGCGTGACGGCGAGTTCTTTGGCACCCCCTCTTATATGGCGCCGGAGTATATCAGCGACCAGAAGGTCTCGCCGGCGCTCGATGTCTATCAGCTCGGGCTGATCCTCGTCGAAGGGCTCACCGGGCACGTCCTCATCGATCATCCCGAGCCCGTGGCGACATTGCTCGCGCACCTGAGCCAAAACTACATCATCCCGCGCTGCATCCTCGAGAGCCCGCTCGGACCCGTGATCGAGAAATCGCTGGCCCCCACCCCAAAGGATCGCTACCGCGACGCGATGGAGTTCGCCGAGGCGCTCGCCAAGGTCGACCCGGCGAGCGTCCCCGACATGCAGACGATCTCGCGCGAGTACGAGACGGGACTCGGGCTGGGCGAGGATACCCTTGCAGAAGAAGAGCCTCCCATGGGCTCCTCTCTCGGCGATGAACCGAGCGACATCGACACTACAAACGTCTCCAAGTGGGTGCATGAATCCGAAGGATACAGCCGAACGATACCCGGCCTCGGCGGGTTGCTCCCTCCCGATACCGACGCGCCAGACTGGAACAGCAACCCGACTCCCTACGGAGGGTTCGCGGCGATCTCTCAATCGATGCGAAAGGAGGTCCTCGACCCACAAGGGCTCGAGGAGCCCGTGGGGCTCGGGTTTGCGCCCACAGAGCCCGCCGATGACAGCATGCTACCATCGCCAAACGAGCACAGCGTCGGCGAAAGAATCGCGCTCGATGAGACCGTAGATCAGGTCGACATCACACAGTCAGGTCACGCGCCAGACAAGCCTGTCGCGCCCGCCAGAACACGCTCGAACAGCTCACGAGAGACCGCGCGCGAGGAGAAGCCAGCGGCGACGCCCGAGGCACAGCGCGAGAGCAGGGAAACCGAGAAGATCTCATCGAGGACGCATATCTCGGCGCCGCTCGCGCGCCCTCCAGCGGTCGCGTCATACGACACAGAAGACCTCCACACGAAGACATCCTCGAAGCTGCTCCCATTCGCTGCCGTGGGGCTGTTGTTGCTCGGGGTGCTGTTGCTCGGGGTCGCGATGATGCTCGACGATGAGGACGGGCAAAACTCACTGGAAACCACCGAGCAAAATAACGCGATCGCCGCGGCGCAAGACACCTCGAGCGCAGAGACGACAGCGACGACAGCGATCTCCCCGCCAGAAGATGTGGCGGCGGTAAAGGAAGATGAGGCCAAGGACACGACCCCTGCGGCCGAGGAGGCGCCAGCGGCAAAAGAGATCGAGCTGGTGAGTTTGCCCGCGCGCGCCAAGGTCTTCCAGGATGGCACGTTCATGGGGCAGACCCCCTACACGGTGACGTTCGAAGCGGACACCAAAGACCCGATCACGTTCTCCCTGCGTTATAAAGGATACGAAGATCTCGAAGTGACCGTGGGCCCGGGTGATGGCCCATCGAGCGAGCACGAGATGCAGCGCAAGAAGGAGAAGCCACGCAAGGTTCGCTCGGGCGACAGCAAGAAGCCCAGGGAGACCACCCCACCAGAGGAGGAAAAGCCCAAAGTCTTGCTCCCCAAGTGACTTCGTGGCTATAAGAGAGCCGCGCTGCCCGAATCATCGCTGTGAATGTTTTGAAGAATAAATCATGATCACCCACCTGGAAAAGTGCGCCTTCTCGACCCTCGTGCTGCTCGCGCTGATGCTATCGCCGATGCTGGCATACGCGCAGGACGAGCCACCGCCCGAGATCGAGCTCGACAAGCGCCAGATCGAGCTCAACAACGAAGCCGTGCAAGCGCTCGGTCAGGACCCACCCAACACGGCCAAGGCGATCGAGCTCGTGCAGGCGGCGCTGGTGCTTGGCTCCGAGGCTGACCTCCTCTTCCTGACGCTCGGGCGCGCGCACCAGCTCGCGCAGGAATGCAAGGAAGCAAACGAGACCTTCGATCGCGTCGAGAGCGCGCCTCGCGTCAAGGGGCTCCCCAGAGAGTTCGTCAAGGTGCAGCTTCGCAAGTACCGCCAGGAGCTGCGTCAGACCTGCCCCGGCACGCTCGAGGTCGTCTGCAAACCAGAGACCCTCGAGCTCACCCTCAAGGACGAACCCTTCCCCTGTGGGCAGGCCGTCGAGCTCACGCCGGGCAGCTACACCATCCGCGCGAAAAACCCCGAGACGGGCGCGAGCGTTTCGCTCCAGGCCGAGGTCGTCGGCATGGCCGACAAGAGCACCACCATCGAGCTCGCCGGCCCGGTCAAAGCCCCGGACAAGGACCCCGATAAAGATCCAGACAAGAATCCTGATAAGGACCCGGACAAAGATCCCGAGAAGCAACCGGAAGCGTTCACACCGCAGACGACCTTCGATCTGATCGCGCATGTGCCCGTCGGTTTGTGCAACATCAGGCTCGAGAGCTTCAATGGTCACGCCACTGACGCCAACATTTGCGGCGGCGTGGGCGTCGAGATCGGCGCGCGTCGCTCCTTCACCAAAGCGATCGGCGCGGGCGTCTACGCGCGGCCTCGCGTGCTCGGTGGGTTCGCGCTCACGGTCAATGACGAGGCGGCGCGCATCGCGCTCGTCGAGACAAACCTGAGCGCGGGGCTCTGGCTCAAGGACAGCTTCGCCATCGAACTCGACGCGCAGCTCAGAGGTTCGAGCCTCGAGCTCGACGGGACAAGCGTCGGGAGCTTCTTCAAGGGGGTCATCGGACCTGGCATCCGCTTTGACTCCAAAAGCATCCTCCCAAAGATACCGCGTCTGCGCGCGCACGCGAGGCTCGACATCATCCCCACCTCGAGCCCCTACCTCAACGTGGGCGCGACGATGCACGTCGTCGAGAAGTTCGTCATCGGCGTCGATTACGACTATCAGCTGCTCGAGGGGCTCCAGAGCAATGACAACCTCGACTTCAACGCGCGCAGCGAGCATATCCTGTTAAGCTTTGGCTTCCCGCTCTTCTGAGCGAGCGCGCTCGTTGCGCGACCCGACACCGCGCGCAAAAGTTGCGCGATGCGGCAAAAAACCGCCCCACCTCTATTTTTCAGCCAGATACGGCATCCTCTGCGAACCTCTCGCGCGTGACGGGGAGCAAAAAACACCGCCTCGCCGACATGATCGCACCCAATGCTTGACACGTGAAAAGAAGCCGTGTTAGTCCCGCCCTCGAATGCCTTCAGGGGCGCACATCATCTGCTCGTTACAAGGACCGATGAAGCGCGACTGGAGGGGCTCCACAACTACCCCTGGCGCCGCCCTTCTTTTTAGAGCCACATTGCGAGGCAAGGCTATGGCCAGGGCGGACGGCGAGTGAGATATGATGACCTCCATGAACATCGCAGAGTTCCCCATGCTGCTTGCAGCGGGCGCGCTCGACTTCGACATCACGATCGTCTTTCAGTTTGTCATTTTCATTCTGGCGATCGCCCTGCTCCACAACATCCTGATCAAGCCCTACCTCCAGACGCGCGAGGCGCGCGATGAGGGTACGGAAGGGAGCCGTGAGGAAGCAGACGAGATGCAACAGCTCGCCGTGCAGCGTCGCGCCGAGTACGAGGATCAACTCTCGGAGGTTCGCCGCGACGCGATGGGCGTCCGCGAGGAGCTGCGCAATCAAGGGGTCGCCGAGCAAGAAGATATGCTCGACGAGGTTCGCCGCGAAGTCGCCGCGAAGCTGACCGAGGAGCGAGGCAAGATCAACAGCAAGGTTCGCGAAGCCGAGGAAGAGCTCGACGAGCGCGCCAAGCAGATCGCCGAGTTGATGATCTCCAAGATCCTGCCCGAGCTCGAGGCATGAGAATGCGTCCGGGGCTCCTCGCTGCCAGTCAGCGTGGGGCGCCGTTCTACCATAAGAGAGGCGACGGATGTCGACGATGAAGAACAACTACATGACAGGGAAGCGCGCAGCGGGTGCGCTCGTCTTCTTGGCCACGATGCTTGTCAGCGGCGTGGCCTTTGCCGCAGGTGGCGGTGGCGATCACCACGGCTTCCCCTGGGGCAAGTTCGCAGCGAGCTGGGTGAACTTCGCCATCTTCGCAGCGATCCTCTGGAAGTTCGCGCTTCCGCCGATCCAGAACTTCTTCAAGGAGCGCCGCGCGAAGCTCGAAGAGAACCTCAAGGAGGCCGAGCGTCTTCGCGAGGAGGCCGAGGCAAAGCTCGCCGAGTACAAGAGCAAGCTCGACGCCCTCGAGAAGGAGCGCGAGGAGCTGCTCGAGGAGTACAACGAGCAAGGCGAGCGCGAGAAAGCAAAGATCATCGCCGACGCCAAGAAGGCCGTCGAGAAGATGCGCGTGGACGCCGAGCGCTTGATCGAGCAGGAGGTCAAGAAGGCCATCGCTTCGCTCGAGCAACGCGCCGTGGACCACGCCGTCGATATGGCGCGCCAGCTCGCGAAGGAGAAGCTCGAGGGCAAGGACAAGCAGAACAAGCTCGTCGACCGCTACCTCGAGGACCTGGAGTCGATCGAGAACCTGCGCGCCTGAGGCGCGCCGCTCCTGGCGTTCGGTAGTAAGGACTGAGAGACCTGGCATCCTTCCTCGAAGAGAGAGGGAGCCGGGCACCAGATAGAGAGACAAGAGGGAGAGCCCGAGAAGGTGAAACGCCTGCGGCCCCCTCGGAGTGAGAGGAAGAAGAGGATGAGCAAATCACCGGTCGCGAGCAGATACGCGCACGCGCTCCTCGAGATTGGCATCGAGCAAAAGAGCTTCGACACATTCCGCGAGCAGCTCAACGCGCTCGCCAAGCTCTTTGCCGACAGCCGCGAGTTCCAGAACGCGATGCTCAACCCGAGCATCAAGCTCGACGAGCGTAAGACGATCATGCGCGCCATCGCGAGCAAGGTCTCGCTCGATCCCATGATCTGCAACTTCACGTTGCTCCTGCTCGATAACGAGCGCCTTCGCCACATCGGCGACATCGCCAGCGAATATCAGCGCCTGGCGGATGCGCACGCGGGCCGAATCCGCGCGCACATCACCTCGGCGCATGCGCTCGAGGCGGCGCAGGTGACGCGCATCAAGAACGAGCTCAAGAAGCTCACGGGCGCCGACGAGGTCGAGGTGGACACCTCGGTCGACGAGGAGCTTATCGGCGGCGTGGTCACACGCGTTGGCGGCATCGTGCTCGACGGCTCGGTGCGCTATCAGCTCGAGTCCTTGCGAACCTCGGTCCTGCAAGACATCTGAGCACACAAAAGAAGAAACAGACGGCATCACAAGATACATTCAGAATCGTTCCAAAAGCCGGTAAGTGAAGCAGGCTGGAACGCCAAAACGATGAGGCAGAGACAAGATGGACATCAAAATCGAAGAGATCAGCTCCATCATCAAGAGCCAGATCAAGGACTACGAGAAGCGCGTCGAGGTCTCCGAGACGGGCACAGTGATTTCGGCAGGTGACGGGATCGTCCGTGTTTACGGGCTCGAGAACGCCATGGCTGGAGAGCTGCTCGAATTCCCTGGCGACATCTACGGCATGACGCTCAACCTCGAGGAAGACAACGTCGGCGCCGCCCTTTTGGGCGAGGCGATCAAGATCGTCGAGGGTGATGAGGTCAAGCGTACGGGCCGCATCGTCGATGTGCCCGTCGGCCCCGAGCTTCTGGGTCGCGTGGTCAACGCGCTCGGCCAGCCTATCGACGGCAAGGGCCCGATCGAGGCTGACGAGCGTCGTCAGGTCGAGGTCAAGGCGCCCGGCATCATCGCGCGTAAGTCCGTGCACGAGCCGCTCCAGACCGGCCTCAAGGCGATCGACTCGATGGTTCCGATCGGCCGTGGTCAGCGCGAGCTGATCATTGGCGACCGCCAGACCGGCAAGACCGCCGTGGCAGTCGACACGATCATCAACCAGAAGGGCCTGGACGTGAAGTGCATCTACGTGGCCGTGGGCCAGAAGCGCTCCACCGTCGCGCAGGTCGTCGACAAGCTTCGCGCCAACGGCGCGCTCGACTACACGATCGTCGTCGCCGCGACCGCATCCGAAGCTGCTCCGCTCCAGTTCCTCGCGCCATACGCTGGCGTGGCCATGGGCGAGTTCTTCCGCGACAACGGTCAGCACGCGCTCATCATTTACGATGACCTCTCCAAGCAGGCTGTCGCCTACCGCCAGCTCTCGCTGCTGCTTCGCCGCCCACCAGGACGCGAGGCATACCCAGGAGACGTCTTCTACATCCACAGCCGCTTGCTCGAGCGCGCCGCGAAGATGTCGGACGAGGAGGGCGCAGGGTCGCTCACCGCGCTCCCCATCATCGAGACGCAGGCAGGTGACGTCTCGGCCTACATCCCGACCAACGTCATCTCCATCACCGACGGCCAGATCTTCCTCGAGACGGACCTCTTCCACTCGGGCGTGCGTCCAGCCATTAACGTCGGTATCTCGGTCTCCCGCGTGGGTGGTGCCGCTCAGATCAAGGCGATGAAGAACGTGGCAGGTTCGCTCAAGCTGACGCTGGCGAACTACCGCGAGCTCGAGGCGTTCTCTCAGTTCGCCTCCGACCTGGACAAGGCGACCCAGCGCAAGTTGGCTGAGGGCGCACGCTTCGTCGAGATCCTGAAGCAGCCTCAGTACTCGCCGCTTCCCGTCTCCAAGCAGATCCTGATCATCTTCGCCGGCAACGCCGAGTTCCTGATGCGCGTCAAGGTCGAGGACCTCAACGAGTACGAGGCGGGTCTCTACGACTTCGCCGAGTCCAAGGACGCGGACATCTGGGACAAGATCTTCAAGGACGGCAAGTTCGGCAAGAACTGGGATTCGGACGGCGCCTCGGACACCACCAAGGCCGCCATGAAGATCATCGACGAGTACACCGAGAACTTCCTCGCATCGCGCGAAGAAGCCGCTGCCGAGTGATCGCATAAGCAACCTCTAGATTGGGAGCGAGCGCTTCATGCCTAGCCTCAAAGACATCCGTAACCGTATCGGTTCGGTCAAAAATACGAAGAAGATCACCAGCGCCATGAAGTTGGTGGCCGCGGCCAAGCTGCGACGCGCTCAAGAGGCCGTCGAATCGGCTCGTCCATACGCCAGCAAGATGACGGAAGTCATCCAGGAGCTGAGCAGCCGCGTCGAGGAAGACGCGCACCCGCTGCTCCGCTCGCCGGAGCGTGAGGACAAGATCCTGGTGATCGTTTGCACGAGTAACCGTGGTCTGTGTGCTGGCTTTAACGCCAACCTGCTGCGCGCCGTGGATCGATTCCTCGCCGCCAAGCACGGCGTCACCAGCAGCATCGAGATCGTGACCGTCGGGCGAAAGGGCAACCAGCACTTCACGCGCAAGGGCGAAAACATCACGCGCTACCACGAGGACGTGGTCGGCAACGTGACGTTTGCCTCGGCCAAGGAGATCGCCCGCGAGCCGATGGAGCGCTTCGCCAAGGGCGAGATCGACCACGTCTATCTCGTCTACAACGAGTTCGTCTCGGCCATCCAGTTCAACCAGATCATCGCCCCATTGCTCCCCCTGAACAAGGAAGGCAGCGAGGACGATGCTCAGGAAGACAAGGGGGGCGAGGAGTACATCTACGAGCCGAGCGAGACCGAATTGCTCGCGCAGCTCGTGCCGAACTCGATCGAGGTTCGCATCTTCCAGGCCCTGCTCGAGAGCGAAGCCGCAGAGCAAGGCTCGCGTATGACCGCCATGGACAACGCGACCTCGAACGCCGAGGAGATGATCGACAAGCTCACGCTCCAGTACAACCGGGCGCGTCAGGCTTACATCACCAAGGAACTCGTCGAGATCGTCAGCGGCGCCGAGTCCCTCAACGGATAACAGACACTCACAAGAGTCATTTTCAATAAAAGCCCTGCAACCGGCGCGAGACAACACTTGCGATTACGACCGCGAGGACGCGCACAGGGCGACAAGGAGACCAACCGATGGCAGAATCGATCAGCGTCAAGCAAGAGGAGAACGCCACCTCCATGGGCGTCCTCAGGCAGGTCATCGGCCCCGTGTGCGACATCGCTTTCGAAGGCGACGTTCCCCCGGTGCTCAATGCCCTCAAGATCACCAACCCCAGTATCTCGGACAAGGAGTGGAACCTCGTGCTCGAGGTCGCCACACACCTTAGCGACGGCGTCGTGCGCGCCATCGCCATGGACAGCACCGATGGCCTGGTGCGCGGCGCGAAGGTTCTCAACACCGGCGCTCCCATCCAGGTCCCCGTCGGCAAGCAGGTCCTTAGCCGCATCCTCAATGTCATCGGCGAGCCCGTCGACGATATCACCGTCTTCGAGCTCGAGAACGGCGAGATCAAGCGCGGCATCCTCGAGTCCGAGTCCGACACCGCCTACACCATCAAGGTCCGCGACGAGAAGCACGTCCACGACCTCGAGACGGTTCAAATCTCGAAGACCAACGTCAAGGAGATGAAGAGCCTCGAGGCGACCGAGTTCTGGCCCATCCACCGCGAAGCGCCTTCCTTCGAAGAGCAAGCAGTGCAGCGCGAGGTCATGGAGACGGGCATCAAGGTCGTCGACCTCATCGCCCCTTACGCTCGTGGTGGTAAGATCGGCCTCTTCGGCGGCGCTGGCGTCGGCAAGACCGTCCTCATCCAGGAGCTCATCAACAACATCGCGCTCGGGCACGGTGGTCTCTCGGTGTTCGCCGGCGTCGGCGAGCGCACCCGCGAGGGGAACGACCTCTACTTCGAGATGATGGAATCGGGCGTCATGAAGCCCAACGGTGACTGGGACGGCTCCAAGGTGGCGCTGTGCTACGGCCAGATGAACGAGCCCCCCGGAGCCCGCGCACGCGTCGCTCTGAGCGCGCTCACCATCGCCGAGTACTTCCGCGATGTGGAGCAGCAGGACGTGTTGTTGTTCGTCGACAACATCTTCCGCTTCACCCAGGCTGGCGCGGAGATGTCCGCCCTCCTCGGTCGTATCCCCTCGGCGGTGGGTTACCAGCCCACGCTCTCGACCGAGATGGGTAACCTCCAGGAGCGCATCACCACCACCAAGACCGGGTCGATCACCTCGATTCAGGCCGTCTACGTGCCTGCCGATGACTTGACTGACCCCGCTCCTGCGACCACCTTCGCTCACCTCGACGCGACCACGACGCTCTCGCGCTCGCTCGCATCGCTCGGGATTTACCCGGCTGTCGATCCGCTCGATTCCTCGAGCCTGATCCTCACGCCAGAGGTCCTCGGTGAGGAGCACTACAAGGTCGCTCGTGGCGTCCAGGCGATCCTCCAGCGCTACAAGGAGCTCCAGGACATCATCGCCATCCTCGGCATGGACGAGCTCTCCGAGGACGACAAGAAGACCGTCGAGCGCGCTCGTAAGGTCCAGAAGTTCCTCTCGCAGCCCTTCCACGTCGCTGAGGTCTTCACCGGCTCGCCCGGTGCATACGTCAAGCTCGAGGACACCATCGAAGGCTTCGCCGCGCTCATCAACGGCGACGTCGATGACCTCGAAGAGGACGCCTTCTACCTCGTCGGCACCCTCGACGCGGCCAAAGAGAAGGACCAGAAGATCAAGAAGAAGCTCGGCATCATCTGATCGTAAAGATCACCACCGCGCTTCCTTTGAATCGAGCAGCGGCCAGCACAACGCTCCGCTGCTCAACGTGAGAAACGAGAAGAAATCATGGCGAATACCATCCTCCTCGAGGTCGTCACGCCCGCGAAGGCCGTCCTCGACGTCAAGGCCACCGAGGTCGTGCTCCCTGGCATCCAGGGCGAGCTCGGCATCCTCCCAGGCCACCTCCCGCTGCTTACCGCGCTGGATGTGGGCACCATGGTCGTCAAGATGGACGGCAAGTCGCGCTCCTTCGTCCTCGATGGTGGCTTCGCCGAGATCCTTCGCGAGAAGATCACTGTCCTGACCGAAGCGTGCGAAGGGGTCGATGATATCGACATCGAGCACGCTCGCCAGGTCATGGCTCAGGCCGAGAAAGACATCAAAGAACTCGAGGAGCGCTCCAAGAGCGAGCCAATCGAGCCCGATGTCATGGAGCAGCACCGCAAGATGCTCAAGCAGGCGCAAACTCGCCTCCTCCTCGGCCAGAGCAAGAGCAAGGACTGACCTCCTACGCGCTCGCGCCGACCAAGAAAGAAAAAGGCCCGTGATTTCACTCGAAAAAGTGAAGCCACGGGCCTTTTTCTTTCTTGCCCGCCACTCACGCTGAGAGGGAGCTTCGAGACAAGCAGTAAGGTATGCACACGCCCCCTTCTCGACCTGCGGTCTCGGTCGGGCCCCCGCGTCTGGACGACGCGACCCCCACATTCGTGGGGGTCTATTCTTTAGCTATCGATTCAAGTTGATATTTTGCAAGATGGCACCTTCATGAGGCGCATTGGTCGAATCGAAGCTCCAGAACGCAAAACACAAGCCTCATCTCGGAGCGCGAGAATAAGCCCCCGCTCGCGGGGGCTGCGTCGTCCAGACGCGGGGGCCCGGCCGAACGCGAAGCGTGAGAAGGGGGGCGCTTGCATACCTCACTGCATACATCAACGCTCCCTCACGCACCGCAATATCTTCTACACCCTCTAACCCCCAAAACCGCATGCACAGGATGCGACACATACACACATCACACGACATGTAGGAAATCTGTGGGAGAAATCTAGGATATATATAAGAACAGCAAAAATATCCGCTCGCTATGCTCCAAACTCCACTTGAAAAGCAGTTGCACAAACCGCTGTGACATTTTTACGGAGAACTTGCGATGCGTAGTACAAAGACTCGACCACTACTCCTGGCCGCAGCACTGCTGCTCGGCGGACTCACAGGATGCTCGGACGCCACCACGGACCTCACGATCGATCAAAGGCTGGTGAGCGGAGGGACCATCGATGAACCCCTCCCCGATCCTGACCCCAGACGCGACAACTGCCGCGACCTCTACTTCTCGTGCGATGCCTATTGCGATCCCGGCACCGTCCAGCCCGGCACGCCCGGCACCTGCTGCCTCGGCTCGCAGTACTCCTCCTGTTGGGAGGCTGGCATCTATGCACCGGGAGATCAGGACAACGACGGCGTCCCCGATAACCAGGACAACTGCGTCTACGATTACAACCCGAACCAGGCAAACAGCGACCTCGATCCTGTCACGGGACAACCCAGGCCCGATCCGCTAGGCGATGCCTGTGATAACTGCCCCTACGTCTACGATCCGACCTACAACGATCGACCTGACTACGACGGCATCGGCAACGCCTGCGATGACAACATCGACAACGACCCCTTCACTGACGACATCGACCTCTGCCCGACCGTCGCGAGCGCCACAAACCTCGACACGGACGGCGACGGCCTCGGCGACGCATGTGATCCTGACGATGATAATGACGGACTCAATGACGGCTTCGACAACTGCGACCTCGTCGCCAACCCGCTCCAGCGTGACTTCGATCAGGATGGCACTGGCAACGCCTGCGATCCTGACCTCGATGGCGATGGCGTCCTGAACGCTCAGGATAACTGCCCGAGCATCCCGAACCCATCGCAGACACCCTCGACCACCTCGGTCAACTCGCCAGGCGAAGCGTGCGATCACCGCAGCGTCTTGCTCGAGCGCGTGCGCTGGAAGGACGCGGCCAACAGCGGCACGACCTGGCTCTCGAACTCCGATTTCCAGGCGTGGGATAACAACAACATCGCCGAACACCGCCAGGTTCAAACCCTGATCGCGCGCGCTTCAGACCCGCCCCGCTCCATCGTGCGACACCTCGTCTTTGTCGCCGCAGGACAGCAATTCTCGCAGTCTGCTTGCCACCTCACCGGCCAGGACGAAGACTACGAAGACAATCACAACTTCACGGTGAACCAGGCCAGCGCGAGGATAAACCTGCAAAACGACTCGCTCACGCGTGATATCTTCCGTGACGGCACCATCGACCCCGGCGAGACCTTCATCGGGATCGCCGCCGATCACCGCTACAACTGGCAAGATCTGCTCCCCAACAAGAACAAGATCGTCGACGCCTACTACGAATGGCTCACCTCTCAGTTCCTCGCGCAAAACCTCGACTCGATCTTCCTCGCCGGGCACTCCCGCGGAGGATGCCTCGTGACCAGACTCGCGCTTCGTTTCCGCGAGGACTTCCCCGGTGTCCCGATCATCCTGCAAACCTATGACCCGGTCTGCACCCCCGAGGAAATCGGTCACCTCAACAACGCCGTCGACAACCCCGAACACACAAACCCGCTCTGGTTCGTCCGCTCGGCGCCGCTGGCCTCATACTTCCGCGCGGTCGGAGGCGCGGTGCTCTCCGATGACTTGCGCTGGCTCAATATCCTCTCGGGCGAACCTGTCGTGGGCGTCGCACACGCCTTCACCGGATACGAGACCATCGCAGATCTCGACCCGGACACCATGGCTGACAACAATGAGATCTGGTTCCGGCGCTACTGGACAGACGTCTGGCACGTCGCCGTCGACAACCAGTTCGACAACACACACCTCCCGTTTAACCGAGCAGGCACCGATCACCACGCCACCTCCTGCGCCGAGCTCGGTTGCAACTGACCTCGCCGCGCGCTCGCGCCGACCAAGAAAGGAAGAAGGCCAGTGATTTTGCCCACAACGCGAGAATCACTGGCCTTCTTCCTTTCCTGCTCAGCACTCACGCTGAAACAAAACGCGCGACGCCCCGTCAGATCACGGGAAGGGGTTACACTCGGAACACTCCACGATATCACGGTGTGTCTCACCGTCTGGTGGCGCCAGGACTCCTCCGAACATGGCGAGCACCACGGTCACGCCCGCTGCAGCCGCGAACACCCCGGCGACCTTCGCCTTCCCCCAGGCGCGCACGTCTTCGAGCGAATAGAGCCAGAACCACGCGAGCAAGATCCAACTCGCAACGCCCAACACAGTCCACACGTCCAGCTCCCTGGCGTGCTCGACAAAGACGACCTTCCCCTCCGAAAACAGCGTGCGCGCTGCCCAGTTCTCGTCGCGCAGCCTCCCGCTCACGAGCGGAGCCGTCGTGAAGAGGTAGGCGAGCATGGCTCCCATCATCGCATCGCGCAGCTCCTCGTGGCGCTTGTAAAACCATGCCCATGATACGCTCGCGCTCGCTCCGATGAGCAAAAAGAGCCACACGGGCAACAACGCCTCGAACAGGCCACTCAACGGCAACAGGGATGCCAGGCTGTAGAAGAGGAAAAAGAGCGGCACCGGAACAACCTTCCTCCACGCAGCTGGCGTCAACACCATCACCACGCCAGGCACGAGCGCGGGGAGCCAGCTCCAGGTCAGGTCCCACCAGCGCAGCACCTCGACATCGACCGGGCTGCAAACAATGGAGCACATGGCTCCTCCTTTTCGAAAGTCACGCGCGAATCAGAAGAAATCGCTCTTTATATGACACTCCATCGCTTTCTCCACAACATGACCCGCTGGCGGCATCATGTTGAAAACCAACTGGAAGCAAACGACCGCGAACCCGAGGATCACGAAGCCCAACAGAAACTTGTTGAACATGTCGCTTTTACGAAAGAACTCGACGGACCATAACCATACAGCAACCACCGCGACCCAGAGAACCATCCCCGCGATCGCCCACGCATCCCAAACGAGCGCATACTCGACGAGCTCGTTCTGCGAGAACTTCGCGATGCCATGTCGCATATCTCGCATGTACCTGGCACAAATCGGGACCGTGGAGAATGTGTAAAAGAGCATCCCTCCAAACAGCCAGTCCTGTGACAACACCCTCGCTCGATTGAACCACCAGAGCATCGCTGTCAGGAGCACACCGACGCCTCCGATCACGAAGAAATCGACGTGAGGGAGGTCCTGCGTCTTCCCCAAAAAGTGATGCAGAGGTCGCAGCGTCGCCCAGCAGTAGAGCAGGAAACAGGATGTGATCGGGATCTTCTCCTGCCAGCTCTTCGGCAAGAGAACACACGCCAGCGCGACAAGCGCCGCAGGGACCCAAAGCCAGGCCATCGACTCGAGAGGGGTTGTTCCTGTTTGGACAGTTTTACAAATCTCGAAACACATCGCTCCCTCGGCGGATCACACCCACGGCACACATCACTTCACGCTGACTCGTGTGGGGCAAAAACCGCTCGAGAGAAATTTGTTCCAGGTATTTGTCGTGGAACTACCGCCTTCGGCGCCGCACGCCAAGGCCAACGCCTGCGCCCACCAGAATCGGCACGAATGGCAACCAGGGCACCGGCGGAGAGGTCGGCGCTGGCGCCTGCGCGCAGCTCGCCTCGCCCTCATAAATCAAGGTGCAGGTCGTGTCGTCGATCGTTCGCCAGCTGCACACCTGACCGGTGTAAGGATAGATCGTGCACGCGCCCTGGATATCATCGGCGTGCAGGTCACGCTTGATGATCTCGCCATCCGGGGCGTAGGGCGCCATCGTCGCGTCCGCGATATCCTGCTCGTGATCCAACCCGATAAAGTGGCCGACCTCGTGCGTGAGCACGTTGCGAATATCGACGACGCCAGGCTCCGTGGAGTTGGCGCCGAGGTTGCGGAAGGTAAAATCCACGCCATTAAGCTGGATGTCCGCATCCTCGATGATGCCCGTCTGCGTGTTGGCATTGACCAGCGTCACCGCGATCGTCGCCGATGAAGCATCCCAGATATTCTCGCGCCACGTCACCACATGTTGCGCGCGGGCCAGGTTCGGGTGCTCTCGCTTGCCCGTGAAGTCATTGCAGGTCAACCCGCCATAACGCAGCCCCAGCGAGCTACACCCGGTGTTGTTCCACGCCTCGAAAGAGGCGATCACGGCTTGCTCGACCTCTGCCGAAATCTCGCCGTTCGCAGCGGGCAAATCGTCCGAGCCTTCTCGGTTGATGTAATAGGAGATGCAAGGATCTGCCCAGTACACCGGGAAGGGCTCTTGCCCAGGTTGGCATATCTGGCTCGTATCACCGGCGCGGCTACACGTGCGCGTTTGCACGAACGCCTCGGCGTCCGCGCCAAAGCATACCCCCGAGAGCACCACAGCTGCGATGGTTGCTGGATATGTGGTTCTACAAAGGGATAACAAGGCCAATCTCGCGCATCGGCGAACAGCAAAAACAAGTTCTATGTTGAGAGGTCATCCCAATTTTTTCAAGAACAGCGCGCACCTCAGAGGGAGTTGAATCAATTCACCTCGATCTCGACCCCTTCGAGCAGAATGCGCCGCCCTCCCCCTGCGAGCGTATGCGAGGTCGCCAGCTCGAGCGGCCCGAACGCCTGATGTGCCTCCCAAGACACCATCACAGGATCACCCTCACTCCCCTGAAGCTTCATCTCCCAACCGATCACCTTCTTCGACGCCTCGTCGAAGAAGAACCAGTAGCGGTCTCCTGGCGTCAACCCCACACCCTCGAAGGAGAGCTCGAGCACCCGATAGCTCTTCCCATCGATCTCTCGCTCGCCAGCATCTTTCGTGGTCACCCCATCATCGAGGACCTTGATCTGCTTGAGCAGCCAGTAAGAATCATTCACCCAACGCGCATACGCCTCCTCACCGAGCGCCTTCGCACGCGCCGCGTCAGCGCCAATATCCTCGCCGCCCACAGTCCCCGTGGCGCTCTTATCCTCGAGCGAGACCGTGATCACGCGCTCCTTGCCATCTTTCCCGGTCCAGACGACGCGATCGGTGTTCTTGCTTCGGTCCCAATCATGTTTGGCCACGAACGCGCGCTCGCCACCAGCCTCGACCACGAAGTCGAACGCCACGCGCTCGACGCTATCCCACGACTCCCCGCCAGCAGCGCTCCAGATCTCCCTGGCGAGCGCTGGCGCAGTAGAGTCGGTCGCCGCAGGTTGTGACTCGGCGGCTTCATCAGGTTGTGCTTTGGAAGGTTGGGATTCGGGAGCAGCGGTCTGGCTCACCACGTCTTCCTCACGGGTTTGCTCGCTGCCAGACTTGCAACCGGAGAGGACGAACATCAGTGAAGAGGCGATCCACAAAACAGAAACGACACGCGACATACAGGGGCTCCTGGCCATCAGGGGTTTGTGACAGGAGCATCCTCCTTCTCTGCGGCATTCGCGTCGAGAGCTTTCACATCCTCCTCGAGCTTTGGCGCGGGCGTCTTCTCGGCGGACTTGTCGGCGTCCTCTTTCGAGCTCGAGGACGCATCCTTTTTGGCAGGGGTCGTCTCGCCACTGGAAGGAGGCGTTGTCTGCCCTGGAGATGATGGCGCCGCAGGAGGAGAGAGCAGCCCTGTCGTCGAACCAGATGCGGCCGGTTGCTCGGGAGGTGCGTCGCCGTCGATCTCCGCCGCCGCAGGAGGCTCGGCTGGCGTATCTGTGGCAGGAGCGCTCGCGCCCATGTCCGCACCTGGCGACGCGCCCATATCTGCGCCAGCCTGCTCGCCCATGTCCGCCTCAGGCAAGCCAAGGTTCGGGAGCTTTGGCGGAGGTGGTTTTGGCAAGCTCTCGAGCCCTGGCGGGTTGGGCATCACCGCAGACGCCATCTGCAACAGCGTCACGAACTCCTGCCTGGAGTACGTGGCGTTGACCGTCACATACTCATCCTGCGCCTCGCAATCGAGGCGGTCGATGTACTTCCCATAAAGAAACCGTCCGCCGGGGACCAGACCTGCGAGATCGCGCTTCATCCTGGGACACGCGTTGGCGAAAGCGACCGCGCGATCCTTGGTGGCGAATTGAAGGTCGATGTTGAGCGTCGGGTTGTCGAGCCCTCTGACCTCGAGGCGCGCAGACTCGAAGCGCGGGATCTTCAGCTCACGAGGAAACCCGAGCCCCGCCACGCTCACGAGCGCGAGCGTGTCAGCGTTGGCGGCCTCCTCGATCCTCTCGAGCCCCTGAACTAACGTGAACTTCTCGGGCTTTTTGCCATCCTCTTGTTTGGCGCTCTGAGCGCGGATCGGGGAATCAGCGCCCTGATCGTCGGTCAGGCTCTCGAGCCATTCGGTGCGCGTCACCAGCGCCAAATCAGGCCCCGCGATCAGGATCTTGCGAGGGTCCTGATACTCGAGGTCTGGCGGGACCATGTCCCGGATCGGATAACCTCGATACTTCGTCCACGAAATCTCGGTCTCGTAGCGGCGCCCGAGCGCCTCGCGCAATTGCTCCTCTCCCATCGAATGGCGCACCGCCAGGAAGGTCTCCTGGATGTAGCGCGGATGAGCGGACGCGCCAAAGATCGAATCGAAGGTCTCGACCGGATCTGGCCCGGCAGAGTCGAGCAGGATGCGAAAATCCGGCACCTTTCGAACAAGGTTCGAGGTCGGCGCGGCGTAAGGCGTCCCCCGGAGTTGCTCGAAGCGAATCAACGCCGTGAAGCGCGCGTTGCCCGGCGCATAATTTTTGAGCGTGGGCAGGTTGCTTGGCCCTGTGCGCTCGAGGCCAGGCAGCCCCTCGCTGGCGACCTCGGCGATCTCGGCCTCGGGCTTTGACTCCTCGACCTTTGGCTCGGGCTTTGGCTCTTTCTTTGGCTCTTTCTTTGGCTTCTCGTCAGGCTTCTTGGTCGCGAGCTCCTTGTCTGGTTTGGGCTCGGGCTTCTTCTTTGGCTCCTCGGGCTTTTTCTCGGGCTTCTTCTCTTCGGGTTCGGGCTTCTCTTCCTCCTCTGGAGGTTTCTCCTCGGGCTCTTCAGGCTCCTCCTCGGGCTTCTCTTCTTCCTCGGGAGGCTCCTCTTCAGGCTTTTCTTCCTCGGGCTCTGGAGCTGGCGCCCGAAGCCTCGCCCACTGTCCATTTTGCCCGACGCCGACCTGTTGCAGATCCTCGAACTCCCCGAACCACTCGGTGTTCAGATCGGACTCGATGCCAATATCGAGCGAGAGCATCGTGAGCAAGGGGCTCATATGCAGCAACAGGCTCGTGGCCATGGCGAACACGAGCACGCGCAGCCGCGGCGAGAGGAGCACCGCAGGGCGCTCCGAGTCCTCGCTGGAGGCGTCTCCCTTCACGCCATCGCCCTCGAGCTCTTCTTCGCTCTCGGTGGGCTCCTCGCTCTTGTTTTCCTGCTCTGTCGTCATGACCTTCTTTGGCTCCGGGTAACGGAGGGTATCGTACCGGATCAAGGTAATCGCGTCCCGGTTTAATCCAACGTCTGCTTGGACGCAGGCGACAGGTCAGGGATTCATCGAGGGAAACACTCGCGCGTGACAGAGCGCGCGCAGATATGTTACTGGCGCATGGGTCAAGAGTGATTAGAAATTAGTCGGCGAGAGGGATGACGTGAGGGTATCTCCTCGCCGAGACAAAAAGCTCCCTCCTCCCACAAGTCAAGGATGCTCCCATGTACGATCTGGTGGTGATTGGTTCCGGTCCTGGCGGCTATATCGCGGCAATCCGCGCAGCCCAACTCGGTATGAAGGTCGCTTGCGTCGAGCGCTACTCGACCTTTGGCGGCACGTGCCTCAACGTCGGATGTATCCCCTCCAAGGCGATGCTCGACTCCTCCGAGCGCTACGCCGAGGTCACGCACTCGCTCGCGGATCACGGCATCGAGGTCGGAGAGGTCAAGCTCGACCTCTCCAAGATGCTCGAGCGCAAGGAATCCGTGGTCGGCCAGCTCGTCGGCGGCGTCGACTACCTGTTCAAGAAGAACAAGGTCGATGGCAAGCACGGCTGGGGCACGATCCTCGACAAGAACACCGTCGAGGTCGCCGCTGAAGATGGCACCAAGGAGAAGCTCGAGACCAAGCGTATTCTTATCGCCACGGGCTCCAAGCCGATCTCGCTGCCAGGCATCGAGATCGACAAGTCTCGCGTCGTCGACTCCACCGGCGCGCTCGAGTTCACGGAAGTCCCCGAGCACCTCGCCATCATCGGCGCTGGCGTGATCGGCCTCGAGCTTGGCTCCGTGTGGGCGAGGCTTGGCGCCAAGGTCACCGTCCTCGAGTACCTCCCCAAGATCCTCGGAGGTCGCACGGACAAGGACGTCGAGCGTCAGGCAAAGCGCGCGTTCAAAAAACAGGGCCTCGAGTTCGAGATGGAGGCGCGCGTCACCGGAGCATCCGTCGAGGGTGACAAGGTCACCGTGACCTACGAACAAAAAGACGAGACCAAGACGCTCGAGTGCGATCGCTTGCTCGTGGCTGTGGGACGCCGCCCCTTCACCCAGAACCTCGGGTTGGAGAACGTCGGCATCGAGACCAACAAGCGCGGTCAGATCGAGGTCGATCAGCACTTCCAGACCAAGGTCGAGGGCATCTACGCCATCGGTGACGTGATCCCTGGCCCGATGCTCGCGCACAAGGCCGAGGAAGAGGCCGTCGTCGCCATCGAGCGCATGAACGGCATCGCCGCGCACATCAACTACGACGCCATCCCCGACATCGTCTACACCGAGCCAGAGATCGCATCGGTCGGCAAGACCGGTGAGGAGCTCAAGGCAGAAGGGATCGAGTTCCGCGAAGGAAAGTACCCCTACTCTGCCAATGGCCGCGCCAAGGCGATCGCTGCGACCGAAGGGTTCGTCAAGATCCTGGCAGACGCCAAGACCGACCGCGTCCTCGGCGCGCACATCATCGGCAAGCACGCTGGCGACCTGATCGCAGAGCTCGCCATGAGCGTCGAGTTCGGCGTCTCCTCCGAGGATATCGCGCGCACCTCGCACGCGCACCCCACGCTCGCCGAGATCGTCAAGGAGGCCGCGCTCGCGGTCGATAACCGCACGCTCAACATGTGATCGTCTGAATCATCGTGCGGCGAGAGGCGCCCCACAAGGGGTGCTCCTCGCCGCACTTTTTTGTCCGCGCGAGAGTTATGGCTGACTGGACCCTGATCGACCGGGTGGGTGGCGAAGCGGCGCTCCGAGCGCTGCTGCGCGACTTCTACGACCGCCTCTACGACGACATGATCGTGGGGTTCCTGTTCCAGCCCCATGACAAGGAAGCGCTCATCGCGCATCAGTTCGACTACGTCTGCGCCCATATCGGGATAAAGACCACGCGCTACACGGGCCGCTCCATGCGTGAGGCCCATCGGCACCTCCCCATTCTCGCCGGTCAGTTCGATCGCAGACATCAGCTCTTGCGCGATGTCTTGCGCGATCACGACGTCCCCGCTGACGTTCAGGAGGTCTGGTTGACGCTGGACACATCACTGCGAGAGTTCATCCTCTCGCGCGGCGCCATGGAGCGCGACCGTATCCTGAATACGGCGAACCAGGATCTGAAGAGTAAGGGCTAGCCCCCAAACCCACAGTCGCTGTAGGATGCGGCGCGCGATCCATGACTTCCCTCAAGAGAGCACCATGTCGAGCGAGCCATCGAACACGCCCACGCCTGATCGTTATGACTCCGAACTCTCCTACCTCCAGGATGAGATCCGCTGGGTCGAGATCCGCTGCCGTCGCATCGCGACAGATCTCAAGCTCGCGCGCGGTCGAGATGAGTTCAGTCGAAAGCCTCAATGGGGGTTCGATCAGGAAGAGCCCCCTTCGGTGCTCGAGGATCGCAGCGAATCACTCAAGCAACGCGAGGACGAGCTGCGAGAGCATATCGACGCCTGCCGCATGCTCCACCAGGAAGCAGGTGAGCCGCTCGCGCTCGACAAGCTCTGCGACCTCTACGAGCTCGACGCCTTCGAGCGCAACGTGCTGCTGCTCGCGAGCGCGCCCGTGTTCTCGCGCAAATTCGACGAGATCTATGGCACCATCAACATGGATGGTTACGGCGCCGCGTGCCTGAACGTCGAGGTCACCTACAACTTCAACGAGTTGCCATTCGCCGAGCGCATCCGCAGGCGCAAGTCTTACTCGCGCAAGGGGAAGCTGCTGGCCAATGACCTGATCTCGATGGACATCGGGATGCGCTACTCCGCGCCCGAAGATTTGCTCATGGCCACCTTGCATGTGACCGCGCGCACCTTCGGTTACATGATCGGCGACGACCAGTTGATGGACGAGTTTTTGGAGTTCTCCTCGGTCGAGATCCCGATGGCGAGCTTCGAAAAGGTCGTCCTCGATCCTGGAGACAAGCGCCGCATTCTGTCTGTCGTCGAGCGCCACGAGCGCTACCTGGAGTGTCGAAAGGAGTGGGGCTTCGACGACATCATCCGCTACGGTCGCGGCATCCTGATGCTCTTCTACGGCAAGCCGGGCACCGGAAAGACGATGACCGCGCACGCCATCGCGCAGCACATGGGCAAGCGCGTCCTGAACGTCGACATCCCGACCTTCCTCGAGCATCACGACGCAGAGCGGTTCTTGCCCGGGTTGTTCCGCGAGGCGAGGTTGCAGAACGCGGTGCTCTTCTTCGACGAGTGCGAGGTGCTCTTTGGCGATCGTCGCGCGGGCAACGTGCTGATGACGATGTTGTTGACCGAGATCGAGCGCTTCGAAGGGGTCGCGATCCTGGCGACAAACCTGCCAGAAGATCTCGATCCTGCGCTCGAGCGCAGGATCCTCGTCAAGATCCAGTTCCCCGAGCCTGATCGTCAGGCGCGCCACGAGATCTGGCGCAAGCACCTCCCCGAGACAGCCCCCGTCGAGGCGTCTGTCGACCTCGAGCTGCTCGCGGACCGCTTCGAGATGACGGGCGGTTATATCAAGAACGCCGTGCTCGCGGCGGTCGCCTCGGCGGTCCATGACGAGGGCGAGTCACCAGTGATTTCACAGGATCACCTCGAGCAAGCCGCAAGAGATCAGCTCAGGAAGCCGACCAACGAGGACGCGGTGATGACCGTCCCCGAGGTTCGCCTCGCGGATGTGATCCTCCCCACAGAGATCGAGGAGCTCGTCCAGGAGCTTATCCTCGCCGCGCGTTCTCGCCGCACCGTGCTCGAGCGTTGGGGGATCGGCACGCACCTGACCTATGGCAAGGGGGTCTCGGCGCTCTTTTACGGCGTCCCCGGCACGGGAAAGACTTTGTGCGCCGAAGCGATCGCTGGCGAGTTAAACCGGCCATTGCTGCTGGCCACCATCCCGGGGCTTGTCTCGAAGTGGGTGGGGCAGACCGAGAAGAACCTCGAGAATTTGTTTCGTGATGCCAGGGCCGCGAGCGCGGTGCTGTTTTTGGATGAGGCGGACAGCTTGCTCATGGAGCGTGGAGGTCCACAAGGCACGCGCCACGATGACTCGATGGTGAACACGCTGCTCACGCTGATCGAGCGGTTCGATGGGATCGTGCTGCTCGCGACGAACATGCCAGAGAAGCTCGATGGCGCGCTCGGCAGACGGCTGACATATCGCATCGGCTTCCCCTTCCCTGCGCCAGAATCACGCGCCAAGATCTGGCGTCGCCTGCTCCCCGAGACCGTCCCGCTCGAAGGCACGCTCGACCTCGAGGAGCTCGCCAAAAACTTCCCGCTGGCGGGAGGTCACATCAAGAACGCCGTCTTCAAGGCCGCATTCCGCGCGGCCTCGGCGAACAGAGGCTTGTCGCAACAGGATCTCGAACGCGCCGCCAGCGAGGAGCTCGCCACGCTCGAATCCAACCGCCAGCCGATCGGTTTTGGCGGCGATTGATGTGAGCCAATTTTTCCGATTCCTTCGGAAAAATTGGCTCGTCGTGCCGAAAACAAACCAGATCACGACAACCTCTGGCCAGATATCGACGCCCATCCCACCTGCATAAAAGGCCAACGCCAAACATAACCCGAAACGCTTTCACACGTGGCACATGGATTGCTGATACCCAGAGAGATGCTCGATTCCCCCCACGATGTGGAGACTCTCATGAAAGCGTTCAAAGATATCCTGCGCGGCATGCCTAGCCGCACGCTCTTTAACACCGGCACCTTGCTCGTCGGCGGCCTGATTTTTAGCGCCGCGGTGGCATTTGCAGACAACGACGTCAGCACGCAATCCGTGGTCGGGAGCAACATCATCATGCCGTACGACGGCTTCCTGATGATCGACTCCTCGCCGATCACCGGCTCACGCACCATCAAGTTCGAGCTCTACGACGCCGCTGGTGGCGGAAACGTCGTCTGGAGCGAGACGCAGTCGGTCAATATTTACAACGGTAGGTTCTCCGTTGGCCTCGGGACCGCCACCAGCCTCACGAACACGATCCTCGACGCCGAGAAGATCTGGCTCGCCATGACCATCATCGACACCGACGCGCAAGGAAACGCCATCGAGGTCGGGCTCGCCGGGAGGCAGGCGATCGAGCCCGCTCCCTTTGCCGCGTGGAGCGCGAACTCTGCCGACTTCAAGGTCGGCGGTGACCTCCAGGTCGCGGGCGCAGCCAACGTGACCGGGAACGCCAACGTGACCGGCCAGGTCAACGCCGCGAGCGCTGCGATCACTGGCCAGATCGGCGCAGCCAGCGCCTCGGTGACCGGCAACGCCGCGCTCGGGAGCCTGACCGTCGACTCGACCTCGACGCTGGGCAACGGCTTTAACGCAGACAAAACCACGATCAATGGCGTCGACAACGACGGCGCCACCGCCGCGCTCACCATCAACAGCGCGGCCAACCAGACGATGCTCCTCGACGGCAACGAGATCGATGTCACCGCAGGCCCCCTCTACCTGCAGAACAACTCGACGGAAGATGTCCGCGCCGAGAGCGACTTCTTCCTGAACGGGATGTTCAAGTTCGGCTACTCGAACTGGGATGGCAATGATGTCGGCTCCGGTGGCGCCGCGCTCGCCAATGACAACAACTCCTACAAGGCGCTGATGGTCGTCGGCAACAACTCCGCCACAGGCAACGATCGCCAGATCAAAATGTATGACGACGTCATCATCAACAAGGAGCTGTCCGTTCCCGACCTCAACGTCACCGATGACCTCGTCGTCACGGACAATGTCACCGCAGGAAACGTATACTACCAACCCGATTGCCCTGGGAACCCTGTGCTCGAGGTCGCGAATACATCAAAGCGTGCGCGCATGTGTGTGTATACTGTTGGAGGAGGAAGCAACTCCGACCAGGATGGCATCGCGAACAGGTGCTGGAACAACCACGGCGCGGAGCTTTGCACCGTGTCGCAGATGCACATCGCCGTGGCCAACGGTCTCAGTATCACCGAGTTCTACTGGCTCGCGGATCGCACCGCGGATGACCGAGGTATCCGCACTAACACGTCGGGCTCGACTTACAACTTCGACGGCGAAGACGACGTCACCGACAACTACAACGGCGGCTACTGCTGTACCGTCCTGCACGGTCAGTGACTTCGTTTCTTCTCTGGTGAACCACCTACGGCGGCACGCGAAAAAGGGGGCGCGGGATTTTCAAAGCCGTGTG
>Ga0208061_100082_pt1 | contig 32088 bp, 18 predicted proteins | sample DeeseametaMP0555_FD_184209 | JGI IMG/M metagenome (GOLD analysis project Ga0208061, IMG submission 184209) | Marine microbial communities from the Deep Atlantic Ocean - MP0555 (SPAdes) | ecosystem: Environmental > Aquatic > Marine > Oceanic | place: South Atlantic Ocean | collected 2011-01-23 | reverse complement strand
GATCGCGATGGTGGCGAGCCCCTCGCTCGTCGCGTCACTGCGCCGGTTTATGTCGGCGCGCGGTGATGCTGCTGACGGCGCGATCCGCGTGGCGAAGTTTTGCTCGACGATCGCGATCCTGACGTTCGGCCTGCTCTTCTGCATGTTCGACCACGAGGCGCTGGTGTTGCCGGCATCCTACGGGATGATCGAGTGGTTTCTGGTCCACCTGATCCTGGGCGTGTTGCTCGGGCTGGTGTTCGCGACCTTCCTGCGGCGAGATTTCGACGCGGACAAGTTGCTGACGGTGGCCATCGGGATGGTCATCTTCACGAGCGGCATCGCATACTTTTTGAGGCTCTCTCCGATCTTCGTGAACCTGGTGCTCGGCGTGGTGTTGGCCAACGTGAGCAAGCAGAGTCTGGAGGTGGAGAAGATGCTCGATACGGTGCAACGCCCGCTCTACATCGTGCTCTTCTTCTTCGCGGGCGCCTCGCTCGACCTGGGCGCGCCGATCTGGGCCTTCGCGTTGGCGATCCCTTACTTGCTCGTGCGCTCGGGCGCGCGCCTGACCGGGGGTGTCATCGCGATGCGCACGACGCACCCGGACAACAAGCATTTGAGGATCCCTCCGCTCGGCAGAGTGATGCTCGCGCCAGGGGCGTTGAGCGTGGCGATGCTGCTCGATTTTCAGGAGGTGTTTGGCACCTACGCGACGAGCTCCACGGTGTATGCGGCGATGATCACGGGGATTCTTTTGAGCGAGATTCTGTCTTACATTCGCACGCGCTCCTGGTTGCTCGACCACACGGATGTGGCGCCGAGCACGATTCGCCAGGTCCTCTCCGGCACTGAAGTGGAGGTGGGCTGATGTGGCAATTATTCACGATCGTCGTGTTGCTCGGTCTGATGATCGGGCTCGAACAAGTCAACCTCGTCCCGATGGAGCAATACCTGGGTGAGGCCCCGCCGTTCACGCCAAAGAGTCTGGCGGCGACGGGCTTCATCGTCCTGGCGGCGTTTACCACCGGGCAGCTCTTCCAGCGGTTCAAGATCCCGGCGTTGCTCGGGTATATCGCTGCGGGCATCCTGTTTGGACCTCAGTTTATCCAGATCGCCTACGAGGGGTTGCTGCACTTCTTCCCGGAGACTGCCGCGGCGCTCTTCCACGGGCATCCTCCTCGCGCGCTGTTTAGCTCGCAGGTGATCAAGGACCTCGAGCTCATCAACATCCTGACCGTCGGCGTGATCGGCACGATGGGTGGTGGCGAGCTCAAGATCTCGGACATCAAGGAGAGCTGGAAGCTTATCGGCCTCACGATCACGTTGATCATCGTGAGCGCGATCCCGCTCTCGATCGCGGTGGTGATGGGGATCACCTATCTACCGTTCGATCTGGCGCCGTTCCTCGATGGGGTTTCAACCTCCTCCAAGATCGCCTGCGCCCTGCTCTTCGGGATCCTCGCGGTCGCGATGAGTCCGGCCGCGACGCTCGCGATCATTCAGGAGACGCGCGCCAAGGGGAAGTTCACCTCGCTCACGCTGGGCATCGTCGTCGTGGCGGATCTGGCGCTGGTGGCGCTCTTTTTGGTCGGCATCAACGTCTCCAAGCTCCTGGTCGCGCCAGAAGGCTTTAGCTTCGTGAAGCTCGCCGAGGCGCTCCCTGGCATCGGGATGGAGTTTGCGTGGGCGCTCGTGGTCGGGACGGTGACGGGGCTGATTTTCATCGCCTACATGCGCTACGTGCGTCAGGAGATGATGCTGTTCACCGTGGCGATCATCTTCGCCACCTCCTACGTGTGTAAGATCCTGCACGCCGAGACGCTGCTCGCGTTCCTGACGGCAGGCTTTATCGTCCAGAACTTCTCGCGTCACGGGCACGACCTGATCCACGAGCTGGAGAAGCTCAGCACGCCCGTGTTCATCGTGTACTTCATGACGCAGGCGGCGCTGCTCGATATCAAGGGCGTGATCGCCTATCTGCCGCTGACATTGATTCTGGCGGCAGTGCGTGGCGCCTCGTTCTATGGGAGCGTCAAGGTCGCCACGAAGCGGATGCAATCAGACGATGTGACGCAGCGCTGGCTATGGATCTCGTTCTTCTCGCGCGGCGGCGTCGACCTGGTGCTGGCGGCGATGGTGGCCTCTGCGATGACCGCAGGTTCGGCGACCTTTGCCTGGGGTACGGACTTCCAGACGGTGGTCATGGCCACGGTCGTGGTGCATATCATCGTCGGTCCCCCGTTGCTCAAGATCGCGCTGGGTGGCGCTGGCGAGACAGAAGACGCGCGCACGAATCAGGAGTCGGGTGCGGCGGCCGAAGGCAGCGGCGGGCTCACGCCAGTGTTGGAAGAGGTCGAGTTCCCCACGCCGAGGTTCCCCGATCCTTACCTGAACCAGCGCCTCGAGGAGATGCGAGAGCACCTGATCGGGCTGCACGCCTCGCTCATCGCGCAACCGCTCGACGAGCGACGAAAGCGGCTCGAGGAGAGCATCTCGCAGCTTCGCTCGGACATCGACGACTCGATCCTCAAGCTGCAAGGCATCCTCGAGAGCGATCGTTACGAGGATCTCGACGCGCTCAAGCGCGCGATCAAGACCCTGCACATGCAATCGCGCCGCAAGCTCCAGACACATATTCAACTCTGGGAGAAGCTCGATCCGCTGGTGTTCCAGGCGAGCAGCGCGGAGGCGTTGATTCTGGAGGTGCAGCGCTTCGAGAGCTTCGAGAATCAATACGTCGTCGAGATCGAACCACAGCTCTATGATCCGGAGGGCGCCAACCGCCGCTGGATCAGGTTGTTGCGCAAGCTGCGCGGGTTGCAGCGCGCGACGACGGACACATTGCGACGAAACATCCCGCTCGGGCGCCTGTGGCGTTACTACATCGAGCTCAGCATCCCGCGCTACCTGGCGCGCGCTGCGGTCGAAACGGGCGAGCCTCACGAGACCTTCTGGTTCGAGCTCGGACGCTACCTGCGACGCTTCGACACGATCTTCGAGGAGCTCCTCAAGATCCTCGACACCCCCGCGGTGGCACCACCTGAACTCGAGATCGTCACGCCTGAAGAGGCGACCGAGGCGACAGAAGGTGAGGTGGCCACAGCGGCTGAAGATGGCGACGCCGAGGGAGAAGAATCACTCGACGAGACCTCTGATGGTGAGGCATCGGCTGAAGATGCGGAGAGCTCGGGTGAAGATACGAGCGAAGAGGCTGACGGCGATGAACCCGTGGGTGATTCGGAAGTAGATTCCGAAGATGAGGAATCAGAAGAGGCGACCGCCAAAGAGGCGGGCCACGAGGATGACCACGGCCACGATGCACACGGTCACGACGAACACGGCCATGACGATCATGGGCATGATGATCATGGGCACGGGGACGAAGAGCCCGCAGATCCATACTCGTTGTCCGGGCCGCTCTCGGAGCTGGACCCGACCGCAGAACCTCGCGAGCGGGCGCTGGCGTTCCTGCAGAGCGCACGCGAGTTGCACAAGGAGAACGCATCCGAGGTGATCACTTGCCTTGGCGCGTGGTTGATCGCCGCGACTCAGGGCTACTCCTGGAGTTTGCAGCAAGCCTACGCGATCTTCCTCGACGCCGTGGCGCGTGCGGGGACGCTGGAGCTGCCATCGATGGCCTACAGGCCATCGACGCAGTTCGATGAAGCGAGGCGCGCGGAGACGCAGCTCGCGCAACGGCTCGAGCGAGAGGCAAATATCGTCTCGGCGTATGTTGGCTGGATCGTGCTCGATCACCAGCTCGCGCTCTTCTCGACCTGGTTCGGGCAGTACCAGAAGCGCATCGTGGACACCGTCCAGACGCTCTTCCAGGATCAATGCCTGCGCCAGTACCAGCGTATGGAGAAGCTGTGCGAGGCGGGCATCGAAGAACTCGAAGCTCCGGCCACGCAAGAAGGCGCTGGGGAAGGTGAAGCGATCGAGCTCGAGGAGCAACGCGATTGGGCCGAGTGGTACAAGCGCGAGCTCGAGCCGATCACCAAGAGCACGCGACGCACGCTCGACCGAGCGCTGATAAGCTTTGGACAGGGCGTGACCTCGCGTCGTCTGATCGACGCGTTGGAGTACCGCGTCGCGGGCTTCTCCGAGTCACTCCAGCTGTTGCTGCAAGATCCTCACACCGCCTCGCCATCGACCGCGAACCTCGAGACGATCGAGCTTCGCGTGAGGCAGTGGTTCTCGAACCGCCTGGTCTCCGAGATCGCGCTTCGATACATCGAGTTCAACGAGCGCACAGAGCGCGTCGTGAGGCGTAATATCGTTGGCCTCGACAGCATCAGCCAGGTGATCGAATACAACCTGATCTCGGCGCACAAGGACGCCAACGAGCTCGATGATGAAGCGAGCGACGCGGTGGCCAGGAGCGAGCAGCTCGCGGTGCTCAGGCGCGGCGAGAACCTGATCAGCCAGCAAGCGCAATCGCTTGCGCAGGATGTGAAGGAGTTGCAGGAGTGGATCTTGAAGGAGACCTCCGCGCTCGAGAAGTCGAGCACGGGGCCATTCCTCGAGCACGACATCTCGGACCTCCCGCGGCAGCTCTCGCGCACCTCTCAGGCGCGCGCCATCGCAACGAAACAGGGGCTGAGCGCACGCGTGGCTCCTCTGCTCGGTTGGATCAAGAGCGCCTACGCGTCCCTGACGCCGTTGTACGAGGAGTTGCTCGAAGATGTGCGCCATATCCTGAGCGAGACGCCACGCGGCGAGCATCGCGCGCGCATTCGCGAGCGCCTCGAGCTCGAGACGCCAGCGACGGTCAAGCAGCTGCCGCCGATCTACAAGCGCCTGTTCAACCCGGTCCCGCTGGATCTCCCCGAGTTCTACGTGGAGCGGCCCGAGGTCGAGGCGCGTTGTCTCGACGCGATCTCTCAATGGGGTCGCAACCAGCCGGTCTCCATCCTGCTGGTCGGTGATCGAGGGATCGGGAAGCGGACGTTTATTCACAACCTGGTGCCGATCAAGATCTACGATCTGGCGCCGGTGTTCCAGCAGCTCCCGATTCAGACGGTGCGGCTGGGAGAGGATATTGAGACCGAAGAGCAGATGTGCGAGCAATTCCGCATGTTGTTCAAGGATGACCGCCCGAGCTCCTTCGCCGAGATGACGCGAGCGCTGCGCGGGTCGAGCGAGCGGCAGATCGTGATCGTGGAGAACGCCAACAAGTGCTACCAGCGCACGAGCGATGGGATGGCACTCTGTCGCGATTTCCTGCAGATGATCAACGACACCAACGGCAAGGTGCTGTGGCTGCTGTTGATGGATTCGCCTGCGGCGACCTTGCTCGATACGATGATCGATCTGTTCGATTACTTCTCGCATATCTTCGACCTCAAGCCGCTCGACGAGGAGCAGCTCGAGGCGATGATCTTGAATCGTCACCGCGTCAGCGGCTTCGAGCTCGACTATGAAGCACCAAACATCCGGCTCCTCTACCGCACGCGGCATCCGCTCGCAGCGAGCGAGGCGCTACGCAACCCACACCGCGACTACTTCAAGCGGCTGCACGGGCTCTCCAGAGGAAACCCTCTGCTCGCCCTGCTCTACTGGTTGCGCTCGATCCACCCGGACATGAGCAGCGACACGAAGTTGCATGTGGTGCCGATGGATGATGAAGAGGTGTCACTGGTAAACAACCTGACGTTGCGCAAGAAGCTGATCCTGGCGCTCTTGCTGCAACACGGATCGCTGACACCGGAGCACCTGCACCAGATCCTCGATATCCCGACCGAGCAGATTCGCATCGAGCTCGAGCACCTCGGGAGGCTCGGATTTATCGAGCTTATCGGCGGAACCACGCAGTACTATCGACTGCGTGACATCGCCGCGACCGAGGTGACCTTCGAACTCCAGCACGCCAACCTCGTTTGACGCGGTTCAAGGAGCGATCATGAGCGGAGAGAAACATACAGAGGCCGGGGCTCACGAGGCGAAGCCGAGTGAAACGACAGCGCCGGCGAAAGAGGAGACGACCAAACCCGCCGCGCAGGAAGAGGTCGGGAAAGAGGTCGTCGAGGAAGGCGCAGGTCAAACGACAGCGCCCGACAAGTCGACAGAGCAGCAGTACCTCGAGGTGCTCGTCTCGGAAGGCAAGGAGGCGCAGCAGACGCATCCTGGCGCCTTCCCGCCCTCGATCCTGCTCGTGTTGGGGCTGGCGACCCTGGGGAGCTACCTGCTGTTCAAGTTCGTGAAGCTGCGGGTCGCCGAGCGCGTGAAGCGTTGGGTTCCGCTCTTTCACGTGCTGATCTGGTGTCTGGCGATCATGGTCATGGGCGCCATCGCGATCCAGCGCGCCTCGACCGAGTGGATGCTCTTTGGCCTCTGCCTGCTGTTCACGCTGGTGGCGTTGAACCTGAACTGGTTGCGCAGCGTGCTCGCGGGCGTGGCGCTCACGTTCGAGCATCACCTGGAGGTCGGCGACTCGATCAGGCTCGGCGATCTAGAGGGGGATATCGTGCACTTCGGGCTTCGTGCGACGCGGATTCGCGCCATCGATGGCACGCTCCACGATGTCCCGAACGCGCAGTTGCTGACCGATGAGATCGCGAACCTGAGCGGGGACGGCAGTGATTCTGCCTGCCGTATCCAGGTGATCTTGCCGCCGCACCTCTCGATCGAGCGCGCCAGGGAGCTCGCGCTCGAGGCGGCGATCCTTAGCCCGCTGGCGAGCCCGAGGCACAGGCCGGAGGTCTTTCTGGGGGAGCATCTGGAGGTCGGCGCTCCGGTCAAGCTGATGATTCGTGGCTACGCGTTCGATCCGAACTATCAGGATCACTTCCGCAGTGACGTGATCGAGCGCGTCACGAAGATGTTCGCCGCGACCAAATGAGCGCGTGTGGTGTTCGCGGTCTCGGAGCACCGGCGTCACGCGCTGGCGCCCGGCGCGACGTTGGCACGAAATTCGAAGGACGCCATAACGAAAAGAGGCGCCAGACTTTCAAGGTCTGGCGCCTCTTTCTGTTCAGAAGCTATTTCGAATTTCGTGCCAACGTCGCCCGGCGACGGTCTGGCGACTCACGCCAGTCAAACAATCCTCAGAGCGGATTCACGGGCACATAGATCACATCACCGGGGAGGATCTTGATGGGGGGCTTGTCGCCCTCGATGATCGACTGCACGGGGACCTGGACCTGGAGGGTCTCGTCGCCAACCTTGCGGCTGAGGCGCGTGAGGTTCTTTCTGGCGCGCTCGGAGAAGCCACCGGCCGAGGCGATGGCGTCGATGATCGTCGCGTTCGCCCGGTAGGGGAACGCGCCGGGGGTCTTGACCTCTCCGAAGACAAAGATCTGCTTGGAGTTGTACTCGACGATGGAGCAAGAGACGCTGGGGTTAGCGAGGTAACCATCGCGCAATCCTTCAGCGATCATGTCCTCGACGTTGAGGCATGTCTTGTTCTGGACGTTGACGCGCCCGACGTGAGGGTAGCTGATGGTGCCCTGAAGGGAGACAGTGAACTCGCCAGAGAGCTTCTCCTCGTGCAGGACCTTGATGGCGATCTTATCACCGGGGCCAAGATCCTCGACGACCGTCTGGGTATTGTACTTCTCGACGAGCTCGTCGTAGAGCGGATCAGGCTTCTCCTCGAAACAGGAGAGCGAGAGCGAGATCCCCAGGAGCACGACAAGATAGGAGATCACTCGGATCATGATAAAGCGCCGTCGAGACAAAAGGTCCAGGTCTATCGGGGAGCCCCTCAATAGACGAGCCGAGCGAAGATATTGACGATGTGTTGATTGTAGGAGCGGCCGGTGGAGACTTCGGAGAGTCCCGCCGAAGCGTCCACGATGACATCATCGTCGGTGAAGTTCGAGCGAAGCGTGTAACCCGCGCCGATCGAGGCCCACTTGCGCAGGTTGTAGGTTCCTGTCGCGTTGACGGTGAGCAACCTGTCGTTGAGCTCGTCAGGGAGTGTGACGGCGCCGCCATTGGCGAGCGGGATGCCGCTGATCGACTGGAGCGCGGTGTTTCGGAGCTCGAACGCGCCGGTCAGGTCGATGTTCAACTTCTTGTCGAGCAGCATCTGACGGAATCCCGCCGAGATGATGTGTGACTGCGCGAAGTTTCCGAGCGTGGAGTCGCGGAACGTGCGCTGATAGCCCGCGTTGACCGAGGAGTCTCCATCCGCGGAGAGGAAGTAGGTCAACTTGGCGCGACCGATGATCCCCTGGAAGGAGTTCCCGTCAGCGTAGCGGCTCAGGCCGTAACCGATGAGCGCCTGCGCGGCGAGTCGGTTGAGCACGAGGCCGTTGATCCCGCCCTGGATGCGAAGTGGGCGGCTGTTGACGTTGGGGATCTCTGCGGTGCCGATGACGCGGTTTGCCTGGTCGTAGTTGATCAGGCGGTAGTTGACCATGAGCAAGGCGGCGGTGCGAGGCAGGAAGGTCCATGCCAGGCGACCGTCGAACTGGTGCTCGTCCTTGTTCAGCTGCTGGAGCCCGAGATCGTTCTCTTGGAAGAAGGTCGCGACCCAGGTGTAGCGAATATGCGACTGGATGGTGCGGCCCACCGGGTGAACACCGAAGATGGCGCCAGCGCGGTTAACGATGCGATGGATCGAATCCTCGGAGGGGCTGTTTGGCGCCTCGTTGGTGCGCGTGATGCCTTCCTCGAGGCGGAGGCTGACGTTCCCCTTGGGGTTGATATGAGCGGACGTGTTCAACGTGGTCGAGAAGCCGCTCTGGGTGCGAACCTCGGTATCTGGCGAGAGGTACTGCTGGTAACCCGCCCCCCAGGTCAGCTGGAAAGCCACGAGCTTGGGGTCGATCGTCGAAAGCGAGAGGTTCGGGAGGACGCTAAGCGACCACGCGGTGCCCTGGGTGGGCGTCGTCTCGTAGAACAGGTTGGTATTGGTTCCCGCGTTGAGATCGAGGCCAAAACTGAGCTTGAAATTCTCTGCTTTGATTCCGTCACCAGGCTCTGCCTGTGCAGCCGCGGGCGTCACCAGGGTGAGCGCGGAGATGCACAACAAGCCCAGTGCGAGGCATCGTTTGTTTCGGCTCATTCTACTATCCATTCTCCGCGCGAACGCGGTTATTCATCAGTCTTTTCCGCCAAACAAAGCAGAAAGCCAGTCTCCAGAAACCCCACCTGACCGCTCGTGAAATTCGCGAGCGACCCAACCTGGTCAAGTTTATTGCAGCGGCGTTAATTCGGGAATTTTCGTGGGATCCAAAATGTCGTCAAACACCTCGGAAACCTCGATATACCCACCCTCGAAGATCGGGGTCAGCGGCACGATGTCATCATTGACTTCGGTCGTCAACTGACCCTCTTCGCTGACATCCTCTGCGCTCTTGCCAATACATGCCTTGGCCTTGGATTCGAGCTCGAGGACGTTTTGGTAAGCGACAGCGATGAGGATGAAGTGGTGTGCTGCGGTGGCATCGTCAACGGGGCTCTTTTGCTCCGCTTCCTTTTGCGCCGTGTAACTCTTCTTGCTGACGTTGCTGTATCCCTTCATCGTCATCGCGTTCTCGACGATGCAGGGAAGCTTTGTCGCGTCGCCCTTGCGCCGCGTCTCGTCCAGGAGTTTCTGAACGTCAGCGAGCTTTCGGTCGATCGACTTGTCGCGCCGCAAGGACTCGTCGAGGCGTTTTTTGGAGTCCATCGCCTCGACTTCCTTCTTGAGCTGATCTCGTTTTTGAAGCTTGAGCTTGAGCTCCTCGGAGTCCTCCTCGTCAGCAGCAACAGCGACGGTGGTAAACCCCACCGTGGTGCATAAGACGAGCGTCAGGATGAGCAAGAATTTGTGCATCATCATCAAACCTTATCGAAGAGGAGCAAGCGCCCCGTAGAGTGCAAACACAAGAGTCGTCGCGTTTTAGATGTGTGATCCTCACATCGAGAATCATCCCCCCAAAAGCAAGATCACACATAGAGTCAACCCTAACACCACTCACGATTAAATCAAGTCCTCTCCCCTTCGTGATGCAGTGCGTCAGAAACTCACGCTTCCCATGGTAGTAGAAGCGCGAGAGGGCGGTGGAAATTCCACCGCCCTCTCGTATAGCGACCATAAACTTTCGGTGACAAACTCAGGTCGAGCGATCAACCACCCGAGGAGAAGACGAAGCTCTTGGAGACGGTCACGTCACCGCCCTGGGGTCGACCGAAGCGGATGCGACCGATGGTATCTGCGATGCAGGAGCCCACGCCGCCGCCGACCGAATCTGCGGTGGACTTGGCCGAGGTCACGCGCCCTGCCGAGCCGATCACGAACACCACGACGACCTTACCACCAGCCTTGGGGTTCTTCTTGAGCTCGCGCTCGTAACACTTCTGGAACTGGCTCTGCTTGAGCTTGAGCTTCCTGGAGATGTCATTGGCGTCGAGCTTACCACCGACGGTCTGAGTGGGCCCTTTGATGCGGACCTTGGCCTTGACCTTGGCCTCTTTTTTCTCACCAGCTTTGATACCCTTGCCAGCCTGCTTGGCGCCCTTGGAAGGCCCGATATCACCGACGCCCACAGCGCCACCGGTGCCATCGCCATCGGCGCTGCCCGAGGATCGGAGGCCAGACTTCTCGGCGCCGACGACGCCCGTTTTGATCCCTGTCGATCCTGCGAACGCGTCATCCATCGAGGTGCGACCTGCGCCCTCGCTCAGGACGTCGACGAGTCCGCCGCTGGAACCATCCGTGGAGACCGAACCGATCTGTCCGAGGATCGTCTTGTTCTGGACCTCCTCGGCGAGGCGACGCTTGCGCTCGGCCTCGAGCTTGGCGAGCTCGTCGGCGGACTTGTTGTCGTCGGCCTTCTCATCACCGCCCGAGTCATCCTCCTTGGGCTCCTCTTTTGGAGGCTCCTTGGAAGGAGCAGGCTCGGGAGGCGCCTCTTCGACAGGCTCGCCCTCGCCGTCCTCGGCGGTCTCGACAGGCTCGACGGGCTCTGGCTCGTCGGTTTCTTCGACAAGGATCTGGACGAACTTGTCGGTGATGATCTGCTTGCTCTCGAGCGGTTCTGGCCACTCCTGCAATTCGAGGAAGGCGACAAAGCCGATCAAGAGGATCGCCGTGATCGAGGTCGAGAGGACCAGGATCTTGTCCAGACCTTGCACCCAACCACCGCGCATCGAGGCGGGCAGCACGGGCTTTGGTCTGGGCGGAGGAGGCGTCACGAACTGGAAGAGCAGGGTTGCTTCGCCGATGGCGACGCGACCCTGCGCGTTCTGCTCGAGCGCGACCGCGTAGCCGGTCCCGCTCTTCTTGGCCTTGCCCTTCTGGATCAAGTCCTGGAGGGTGTCGATGCTGTCTCCGATCTTGACGCGTCCGGTCATCCCCTTGGTGATGTTGAGGATGTACTGGCCATTTTTGACATCAAAAATGGTCTGCGTCTTTGGAAGATTGGAGGCCGGCACCACAAAAGTATTGCGCTTGAAATCGCTCCCGATGGTGACGGGTCGCGGTGCACGCAACAAGCGCTCCTCGATGATCCTGTTGTTTTGGAACAGGCCGATCCGAAGAACCTTGGCTTTGGGCTGTTGTTTAGACATGAGTCGTTCCCTTGGAGAGTCCCGCTCTCAGGTCGGATGGTCGATCCCGTACCCTATCGAACAGCAAAAATCGTCACGAATCTCGTTTGGTTTTAAACCAACGTTTAGAACACCCAACGTGTTCCAAACCGATCACTCGTTCAGACAGCAGCCGAATGAAAAAGTTCCCGCTTCGTTCGAGAAATTTCGTCACTCGCGACTATGACACAAGTTCGAACCTAAAAAAAGGACGCACGGCAACGTCTGTGTGCCATGCGCCCATTGGTTCTCGGCGGTGTGGAAAGCGGTCCTGGATGCCCTGCACACGGCCAAAGAGCAACGCGTGCATCAAGCCACAGGCTCAGTTCCCGCCAAAGCTCGTGCGCTGCTTCTTGATCACAGCGATCTTGAACTGGCTAAGCTCGGCCTGACCTGCCGTGTACATCACCTCGGTGACGAGACGATACGGGATCGCCTGGTCGGCGATGATCGTCGCGGTGGGCTCGTACTTTTGCTTGAGCAGCTCCTTCTCGCGCTTCTTCTGCTTGACCGAAGCGTTGAGCTCTTCGAAGAGGGGCTGGATCATGAGCGCGTTCTCGCCACCCTTCTTCTGACTCTTGTCGATCTGCCCGCGCTTGACATCGACCGCCTTCTTATCATCGACCAGGATCGCCTTCTGCGTGATCGTGATGGTGGTCATATCCTTGGGCTGGAGCTCGGCCATACTCGAGGGCGCCTTCAAGTCTTCCTTCTGCACCTTGAGCGGCTCATCGCCGTAACTCTTGAGCAGGAAGACGAGAATAATCACCATGATATCCATCATGGAGTTGATGTTGAGCGCCCCGCCGGCATCTTCGCGTCGCGATTTGCTACGCTTTTTGCCTTTTGGCGTCGCCTGGTTCCAAATGTCTTCGTTTTGCTCGGCCATCGCTTCTCCGATTAAGCCAGATTCTATTCTGAGCCAAAGCTCTTGCATCACGTTCGGAGGGTCACCCCTCCTCTTGCCGCAAGGAGCAAGGACACGCCAAATACTTGGCGGTGATGTTTCGTTGGAGGCGCGGCGCTCTCGCTAGAGACCTCGAAAAAGAGGCCACCGACAAGAACCTATCCGCGCGCTCGAGGGCGCCGCACCCAGCTCAACGCATTACTGCGCGATGGAGAGCACAGGGTCACTGAAGAGGTCAGCGGGCTTCTCCTTGAGAGTCCCATCCTTCTCGTCCTTGACCTTGACCTTCTTGTACTTGGCATCCCAGAACTGCTTGTCGCCATCGTAGGACTCTTTATCGAGCCTGTAGCGCGAGACATCCATCAAGCGCACGATCGCTGCAAACGGCACGTCCGGGTCGGCGGCGACGTTCATCACCGTCTCGTCCGGGAACTTCGCCTTCAACTTCGAGAGCTCGTTGTAGAGCACGCGCCAGTTGAACGCCTTGAGTCCCTTCTCGAGCAACTCCTCACCGCCGGTGACATCGCCCTGGATGATCTTCTCGCGCCCCTTGCGGAACACGTCAGCCACATCCACGCCTGCGTCGGACTTGAGGCAGATCGTTGGACCGTCAGCAGGACATCCTGCCACGGCGGCCAACACGCCACCCTCTGCGGCGACGCGCAAACCGTTAGGCGCGACCGTCACCGTCAAGTTCAACGGCTTCTTGTCATCCTCGGGAGGGGTATCCGAAGGAGGACCCACCGAAAGTTTCGGCGCCGTGATGTTGATCACAGCCACCTTGACGAACACCACTGACAAAAGCAGCAGTGGGATCAAGATGACCACCATGTTCATGATTGGGGCGAGGTTGAGATCTTGCTCTTCCTCGGCCATTCGCTTGCTACGCGCCATGCGTCGTTTCTCCTGTGCGCTCCAGCCTTTGGACGCCAAAACCTCATTCTACTGAGGACCATGCGCCCGTCGACTACGACAACACTTCGAGCATCTGGAAGCTCAACACGCTGCCACCATGGAACGCATCTCTTTCGTTTGAGGCGCCCCACTCTTCTCACGCGCTCCCTCGGGCAAGTCCACTCACCCGCGAGAATGCGTTCATGGAACCCTGGACGACCCCTCGATGAACAAAGCCACACCCTGCTCACACGCTTGCAAAGAGCCCACACCCCCTTGACGGAGATGCTTTGATGCTCTTTAGCCATGCGTACACCGAGCGCTCTCGCGTTCGGCATACCACGAGCATGGCATGACTCGTTCGCCTGGCGGTCTGCCAGGGAGAGAGATCGTCCAGGTTTACCGAATCACTCGACCGCGCCGCCGCTCTTGCCGCGGCTGATCAAGAGGTTCTCGAGCTTGACACTGTGCATGTCGATCTCGTCGAGAATCTTCTTGGTCATGCTCGAGAGAATCATGTGGAAGATCAGCGTCGGGATAGCCACGATGAGGCCGAAGGCCGTCGTGTTCATCGCGAGCGCGATACCACGCGCCAACAACTTCTGACGCGTCTCAGGCGTCGCCTTCTCGAGAGCCTCGAAAGCCTCGATAAGACCGACAATCGTACCCAGAAGTCCGAGCAGCGTCGCGATGTTCGCGAGCGGCTGGAGGATTGGGGTACGCTTCTGCACCATCGGGACCACCTCGAGGGTTGCCTCTTCGAGTGCATTTTGAATTTCGACCTCGCCCTTGTTGGCTCGCGTCAATCCCGCCTTGATGACGCGGGGGAGAGCTGCCGACGGCTGCGCGTTGCACAGCTTGATCGCGCGGTCGATGTTGTTCGCCATCACCAATTTCTGGATCTGGGCCATGAACGGCTCTGCATTCACGCTGTACTTGAAGAACAGGTAAATGAATCGCTCGATCGTGATCCCGATCGTGATGATGCTGACGGCGAGGATGATGTACATCCAAATACCGCCCGTGCGGAAGGCTTCAGCAATTGCGCCCATGTCCGGTTACCTCCGTGCGCGTTTTCAATGGGGTAGAGATCTTGTCGACTTTCTTATTCACCCCGCCGAGTTCCTCTCGACGGGGGGTCGCCATCTCGTTTATTCGCCCGTTTATTAGCCGCTCTAGTCGGCCAATTCTTGAGTCTAACTTCTGCTTGTGGACGCCTGTTTTTCACGGCGTCCTCGAGAGACATTTGTCTATAGCACAAAGGCTGCAAACCGACCAAGCCCTTTTTCCTTGCGCCTGGGGTGCCTCTCACCTCCCTTCGCCGCGCAAGGCGCCTTTTCCATCCTCCCACATGACACCACATCCAGGGCGCCGCCGGGCGGACTTCAAAAAACGCAAAGAACACTAACCCGTTGCGCTAGAAGGGATCTTCTTCCACCGTTTCCACCAGCTCGTCAAGAAACGAGGGCTTCGTATCCAGTGATTCGTACTCGAGTTTGGCGTGCTGCAAAATGTAGAACGCTTCCGGTTTTTGAATGCGTCCCTTGATCACGCTCTCCTCGAGCGTGATCACGCCATCCTGCGCATGTGCCTGCTGAGACGCTCCTTCGAACATCACGACACCCAGCGCCGCCAGCAGCGCCAACGCCACCTGAACCGATCGCAGGGCCATGCTCGTACGGGTTCCTCTCTTCATGACAACTTCCCCATCCTAGAGTTCCAAAGAATTCCTGATCGCGCGCGAAAAAGTGACGACGATAAGCTCACTCATCACCGCCCGTGTCTTCCTCTGCGCCCATCTGCGACTGCCGCATAAGCTCCTGGCGCGCCTTCTCTTCCTCGATCGCTTTACGCGCCTCGGCGATGTAGGCATCCGCCGGATCACCCTTGGGCAAGCGCCCCTTGGCCGCTGACTTGTACGCGTTGAGCGTGTCGATCGCCAGCTGCAGCCTCGGGATCTTCTCCATCCCGGGCACCTCGCTCTCCAGATACAGGATCGCCAGATTGAAGTGCGCGTCGAGGTAGCTCTTGTCGACGTTGATCGCCTTCTTGAAGGCCACCTCCGCCTCGCGGAACTGCCCCTTCCCCTTGTACGCGTTGCCAAGGTTCAGATACGCCTGCTTGAAGCCAGGCCACACCTTGAGCGCCTGCTCGAATTGCTCGATGGCGCCATCGTAATCGCGCGCCTGATGGTAGAGCACGCCGAGGTTGTTGCGCGCCTCGGGATACCGAGGCTGCACCTGGATCGCTTTCTCGAAGTTTGCCTTGGCCGCGTCATCATCCTCGCGCTTGAGCTCGACCATGCCGACCTTGTAGTAGATCTCGCCGCGTTCGGGCGCGATCTCCACCGCGCGCTCGAGGATCGCCTTGCTCAACTCGTAACGTCCCAGGCGATAGTGCGCCTCGGCCATCGCGAGCATCGCGTCCACGTTGCGCTCCTCGCGACGCAGCAGATCCTTTGCCTCGCGGACCACATCCTCATACCGCTTCTGCGCCAGACCGACCTCGAGCAACGTCACGCGGTGCCCGAGGTTCTGCGGCCTCGCGCTCGTGTACTTGTCCGCGATCCGTCGCGCGCTGGTCGTCTCTCCCTGGCGAAGGTACAGCCTGACGAGGTTGACCAACGCTGGCGTGAAGTCCGGGTTGCTCCCGAGCGCCTTGACGTAGGCTTCGGCGGCCTTGGCATTATTGCCCTGGCTCTCGCGCACCACGCCGAGGTTGTACGCCGCGAGAAAACCACCGTCGGGCTCGTCCACGAGCGAGGACAACTTATCAGCCGCCCCCTCGAGGTTGCCATCTTTGGCCTGCTTGAGCGCGCGTTGGACCTTGCGGTTGACGCCATCATCGACCTTGAGCGGCTCTTGTGATGAGGAGCCCCCGGAATCCACAGATCCACCGGAGGTTCCCTCGCCCTCTTCACTGGCCACCTCGGCGGGGAGCTCCCCGCCATCGTTGGCGGCCACATCCTCACCGCCCTCATCGACGGCGGGCTCTTCTGGATCTTCTCCCATAAGCTCTTCGGGAGGAGGCGCGTTGACCGTCTCGACCTGCGTCTCTTCCTCGGTCACGGGACCTTCTGCCTTGGCCTTGCCGCCCGTCTTGCAGCCAGAGGCCACCAACAGACTCACCATGCACAAAAGCAGCACCCGGCTGATCTCAGATCGCTTCATTCGCATCTCACTCTCTCCCTCGCGTCCCTGTCCAGGTCTCAAGAGTCCCCTCCTTCCGAATCCTCCTTGCGAGGAGGCTTCTCGTACTTCTCGTAGGACTCCTTATCGAGCAACGGCAAGCCGGTCTTGACCTCGTCGCTGACCGCGCGGCGCTCCTCCTTGTAGAGCGGGTAGTCCGCCGGGCGGTACTTGTTGAGCTCTTCCACCGACAGCTTGGTCCACTTGTTGACGATCTTCTCGTCGCGACCCTTGGCCACCACGCGAACATAACTCTCGACAGCCTTATCCTCGAGCGGGATGGCGATATCATCGAGCTGCGTACGGTAGATGTCCCACTCCTCGCTCCCCTCCGGGAACGGCACGGGCGCCTCGTAGAGCATGTTCGCGAATTGCTGATACATGTTCCCGAGGCGGAAACCGGCAGCGAGCGTCCACTCGAGGTTACGATAGGCGTAGACCTTCTCGTACATCGGCGTCAGCTTCTTCTGACCCTCGATCTTCTCCTGGAGCAGCTTGCCCTGCTTCTTGACGTTCCCGGAGAGCTTGATCTTGCTCCAGTCCTCGAACTCGTACTCGACCAACATGAACTCGGCCTTGGCCGCGTAGTAAGCCTCGGGCGCGCCTGGCTTGATGCCATAGCTCGCGTACTCGGCGAGCGTGCGCTCGTACCACTTCTTCGCCTTACGATCGTCGCCCTTGTCGGCGTAGTAATCGTAGAGCTCGCCGAGCGCGGTGAAGACCTTGAGCGAGTTCTGCGTCGAGCCGTGCGTGTCGATGTAGGTCTCGTAACCATTGAGCATATCGCGCGTGCGATCCGCCTTCTTCCAACACTGCACCGCCTGCCAATACACATCATCGGCGTCATCGCGATCGGAGAAGCGCTTGGAGTACTCGACGTAGCGATCGGCCGCCTTGCGATAGTCCTGCGAGTTCTCGAGCAAGATCGCGCCGGAACGCAGCGCGTCACCGCCCTTCTCCTTGTAGATGAAGTCGCCACTGAATGCGTCGACGACCTCCTTGGGCGTCTCCTTGTCACCGAAGCGATCGTAGAACGCCAGGTAGTTCTGGCTCGCCTTGTCGAACTCGAAGAAACGCTCCGAGTTCACCGCCACGCGATAGATCGCGTAAGGCACGAAGTTGTTGTCCGGGAACTCCGTGTAGAGGCGCTCGTAGTACGTCGCCGCCTCGCCAGGTTTATCCAACGCCTCGTAGGCGACCGCGATGTTGATGAGCGCGATGGTCGTCGTCTCTTCCTTGTCGGTACGACTCATCAACTCCTTGTACTTCTCGATCGCCTCCTCGTAGCGCTTCTCCTGGTAGGCCTTCTCTGCGGCCTTACCCAATGACGCGAGCTCGTACTCGGCGATCTCGACGCGGATCGCTTCGGCCTGATCGCCCTTGAGCAGATCCTTGAACTCGTTGGCCTTGCTCGCGAGCGTCGTGTAGTCCTTCTCCAGGCGATACGTCTCGAGCATCAAGCTCGCCGCGAACGCGCCGACCTGCTGATCGGGGTAGTTGCGGATCACCCACTCGAAGCGACGGCGCGCCTCGGGGAAGTCATTGAAATCGTAGAAGAGCTTCGCGGCCTGGAAGGCAAACTTCGAGTCGAGGTAAGGGTCTTCCTTGTTCTTGAAGCCGAGCACGACGTAGCGATCGAGCGCGGTGACGTACTTGCGCGCGATCTCTGGGAGCGGCTCCGCCGTGATCGCCGCAGGCCCTGCCTCGGGATCGGCCGGCGCCGAAGAGGCGACCTCTTCGACCTCCTCCTCGCCACCGCCAGGGAGCACCTTGCTCGGGACATCGCCTGTGCCGACCTTCGCGGCGATCACTTTCTCGAGCGCCTTGATCGCGTTGAGGCCACAGACCTCCTGGATCTCCTCGAACTCATCGTCGCGAAGATCCATCTCGCGCACCGCGCGGTACTGCTCGTAGGCGGGCTCGAACTGATCCGAATAAAAGAGCGTCTCGGCGTAGTAGTAGTTCCACTGGAAGGCATCCTTGTCATTGGGGTGCTTCTTGAGGAACTCGGCGTAGGTCTTTGCGGCGAGCTCGTACTTGCGCTTTGAAGAAGCGAGCATGGCGGTGTCTTCGTTGACGATCGCCTCGTCGCGCTCCTTCTGCGCTTGCTCGTGGAACCAGGTCGCCGACTGGATCAGGTTATCCTTCACGAGCGATGCGGCGTAGCGCATCGCCTCGACCTCGCCAGCCTTCTCCTGCGTGGCGTACCAATCCGACCCCGGCCCATAGAACTCGCCGAGCTGGCGACGCTCCTCGAACGCCGAGTTCATGTCGTCGGCGCGGAACATCGCGAGCACCATCTGCTCGTGAAGCTGGGGGTTGAGCGGATCGTCGGGGAAGGTCGCCAACGTGTAGCGCACCACCGAGATCGTCTCGTCGAAAAAGTTGTTCTCGAACAGGTACTCGGCGAGCTGCGAGAGCACCTCGCGCTCGTAACCCTTCTCGCCCTTCATGTAGAACTGGGCGCGCTTTAGACCGAACTCGTCGTCGGTGATCCCATCGCCATCCCAGTCGGGCTCGGCCAAACTGATGGCGATGTACTGGACGGCCTCCGCGCGAAGCACCGAACCGGAGCGGCCCGTCTTTGCCTCCTGCGCGTCGGAGTACTCGACGAGCTCTTTGAAGCGAACGATCGCCTCGTCGAAGTTATCCTGGCGATAGTACGTCCAGGCCAACTTGTAGAGCGCCTTATCGTAGAAGCGGCTCTCGGGATACTTCATCGCCTCGGCGTAGGCGAGCTGCGCGCTGGCGAGGTCATTGATATCGAAGTAGTACTCGCCGATACGAATCCAGGCCTCGGGGATAAACTCCGACTCTGGATGCTCGGCGATGAGCGTCATCAGGATGTCCTTGGCCTCCTCGTCCTGTCCCTCCTGCAGCTTGCAGTAGGCGAGCAGGTAGCGCGCGCCGTCGAGGAACCGGTAATCGGGCCAGTCATTGATGAGCTTCTGGAAGGTCGCCATCGTCGGGCCGTAGTCGCGGCGTGGCTCGCTGGGCATATCCGGGATCTTGCCGTTCTCATACTGAACGAGCGCTTCCTGGAACGCCTCATCCGCCAGCAGGAAGTCATCGTTTGCCTTCTCGAACTGGAGCTCGGCCAGGCGGAACAACGCGTCCGGCGTATACGCCGGGTCATTCGGGTAGCGCGCGATGAAAGACTGGAACGCGGCGATCGCGTTGTTGCGGCGCTGGCGCTCGACCGAGGTCAACTCGTCGATCTGACGGTTGTAGACCTTCTGGACCTGCGCGACGCGCTGACGGTACTTCGACTCGACGATGCCATCGACGGTCTTCTGGTAATCATCAGACTCCTGGCGGTAGCGCGAGAACGCCTTCTGATACTCCTTGAGCGCCTCGCGCTCTTCTTCGGTGGCGTCCTCGCCAAGCGAAGGCGCGAGCGTCTGCGCGGGAGTCTCCTCGGCTTTCTCCTTGCTGGCCTCGGCAGGATCGGCATCGCCTGCCTTCTCGCCAGCGCCAGCCTCGGCGCTCTCTTCACCCTCGGCAGGCGCCGCGGCCTCGGTGGATTCAGCGGGCTCTGTGCCCTCACCGTCTTGCGCCAACACCTGCGTGGGGACGCCCAGCGAACACGCGAGAATCAACGCCAATGACGGCGCGTGTCGTCGCGCTGCGTTTCGCAGTGGGAGCAGCGCCCTGACCACCCCTGGCGTCAACGTCGTCTCTGGCGTCGTTTTCTCTTTTTTATCACGCATGATCTTACCCTTCATGGTTCATGGACATCGCGCCATGAGCGAAGTCGAAGCGCCTCGTCTCGAACAAATAACGAAGCCTTCTTATCGTACTTCTTCAAACGCCTCTTGGAGCGCGCGCAATTCATTGGTGCGCTTCTGGAAGAGGTCATTGATCTTTTTGGTCGAGTCCTCTTTGCTCTGAAAGAGGACGTCGATCTTGCCGACATCCGCGCGCAGCACGATGCCCGTGAACTGTTGGCGACGGTTGACAAAGGTCTGCAACGCGACGTCGCCCGCAAACCCCTTGGAGTCCTGCGTCACCAGGTCAAGCTCACCGGATTGCGTCTGGAGGACCTTGCGCAAGTTGGCCAACGTCTTTCGAACCTCATCAGCCTTGGTCCCGACGATCTTGTCCATCTGCACGTAATAGGACGAAATACGCCCGTATAGTGGCGGAATCTGACCGCGCAATCGATCGATCTGAGCGAGCTCGCTCGGGTTCTTCGCCAGGCTTCGCTTGGTGAGCAGGAAGTCGGACGCCTCGGCGAGCTTTGCCATATACAACTGGCGAAGCGAGCGCTCGGGGACGCTGACCACGTCGCCTGCGCCGACGCTCTCCCTGGCGCGCGCGATCTCGGCGCGGAGCCTGACCTGCTCGTCCTCGAGCGCCTTGATCGTCTGACGCAACTCATCGCGCAAGGCGTCGACCTCGGCGCGCTCCTCCTCCGAGAGAGGCACGTCCTGGAGCTGCATGTAGGTCTCGATCGCGGTCAACTCGGCGCGCACCTGATCGATCGAGTAGCCGACCTCGTTGAGCTGCTCGCGCAACCGCTGGAAGTCCTTGCTGACCTGCTTCTCGCGCGCCTTGAGCGCCTCGGCGTCCTCGGGGATCACCTTGTAGCGCGCCTCGAGCGTGTCGAGGTCTTGACGGATCGCGTCCCACTTCGCCTTGTCCGCCCCGGTCAACGAGGGGGAGATCGAAGCGGAGAGCTTGCTGACGAGGAGACGCTGCACGCTGATCAATTGACTCTCGAGTTCGGTGACGAGCGCCATCCCCTCGGCGAGTTTGGGGAAGGACTTGACGGCCGCGCCAGAATTCAAACGCGCCTCGATCTGCTCGAGGTCATCGAACGCCGAGAGCAAGTTCACCCGCGCCAGTCCCACATCATCGATAAGCTGCCTCGCCTGCTCGAGCTTCTCATCCTGCACGAGCCACGTCTCCGGAGGCAGCGCCTTGAAGTCCGTGCGGATCGTGGGCAACCCCTCGGGGACATCGAGCGTCAGATCCTCGCGCACGAGGCTTCGGAAGAAGCCACGAAGATCCTCGTGCTCTTTGGCGAAGTCATCGAGCTGCTGGCGCACGGGCTCGAAGCGCTCGAGGACCGTCTCGTAGCTCTCGAGCGCGGTGTCGTAGTCATCGATACGCATCGCCAGATCCGCCTTGAGCAACAAGGCGCGCGTGTACGTCTCGGGATCGGGCTCGGCCAGCAACAACGTGTCGAGCAAGCGGCCCGCCTGCTCGAAGCGCTCGAGCTGGATGTTGGCCCAGGCCGACTCGTAGGTCGCGTCGATAAAGTTCGGATCATCGCGCTCGATGCGGTTGTAGAACAAAAGCGCCTCTTGATAATCCTCCTGCTCGTAGGCCACGCGCCCGAGACTCAGGTAAGAGAGGTAGTAGATGCGCAGATCACCCGGATCGTTCGGGATCCCCTTGGTGAGCGCCTCGAAGATCTGGCGCGCTTCGTCGAGGTTCCCCTCGTTCACGAGCGTCACCGCCGCGAAATAGCGCCCCTTGTTCTCGAACTCCTGAACCGTCGCCGAACGCATGAAGTACTTGCGCGCCTCGCTGTACTTCTCCTGCTCGTAGAGCGTCTTGCCGCGAAGATAACTCAGCGCGGGCGCCTCGTTGGCGTTGCTGTCGAGCATCGAATAGATCTCTTGCACGCCCTCGTAGTTGTCCGTGGCGTAAGCGATCTCCAAAAACTTCACCAGCGCTTCCTGGAAGTACTCCCCCTGACCCATGGCGATGAGTTCTTTGAGGTAGGTGCGCGCGCCGATGAAGTTGCGCTGCTTCGCCAGGCTATCCGCCAGGAAGTAGTGCGAGGCGCGGTAGCCGCCAAAGCCAGGGTCCGAGCGCGAGATCACATCCAGGAACAGATAGCTCGCGCGGTCGAACTGCTTGAGCTCGTAGGCCACGCGCGCATCGTTAAAGCGCGTCTCGAGTGAGAACTCCGTGCGCAACAGCTCCGGCTTGAGGTAGCGATCCTCGAGCGCGCCGAGCTGACGCTTGACGAAGTCGAGCGTCCCCTGCGCCTCGTTCAAGTTCGTCTTGCCCTGAGCGTGCGCGGGTTGCCCGATCTCTGGGAGCGGCGATGAGGCAGGCCAGGCGCCAAAAAGTGCCACCGCCGCTGATACAGCGGCGAGCCCTGCGCGCCATCCTCCCCTACGCGTGATATTGAGTGTCCCTCGTCGCATCGAACGCTCCATCTTAAAAACGCACCCCGTACAAATAGATTTGCCGCGGCGACTGCCTGCGACAAACACATCGATCAAACCCCGCTGGCCGCAAAAACAATCGTCTGGCCAGCGACGCTCGCGCTTATTTTTTCTTCTTCTTCTCGTCCTTGGACGCTTCGGCCGCGGACTCGTCGGGCATCACCTGCGTCTTGCTGATGTCGCACCGGATCTTGGGGCTCTTCTCGACCTCTTTCGTCGCGCCGCCCTCTCGGTAGGCGACCACGTCGATAAGCGTCGCCATCCCCTCCTCGACGGTAAACTTGCACTGGCGCTCGAGCGTGAAATCATACCCCTCGAAGTAGCCAAAGACCGCCGCGTTCCCCTGGAACTCGATCTTGACGACGAGCTTGTGCGTGCCCGGCCCGATGGCGCCATTGAGGAGCTCGATCTGCTCCTTCTCCGAGAGCGAACCGTCACGGTCGATCTCGTTGCGCAACACGTTCCCATCGAGCAAATACGTCATGCGCTTGATCTTGAAGCGGCGACCGAGCTCGTTCTTCTGCACGATCAACGCCTTCGAACCCGCGATCTTGTTCCCGAGCAAGGTCTCCTTGAGCAACACGATGCGCGACTTCGAGCGGAAGACCTTGTCCTTGAGGTCGTCGATGCGCGTCTCGAGCTCCTTGACGCGCAAGTCGTACACCTCCTGCGAGGACACATCACCAGAGGCCACGCCCTGGATGCGATCTGTCTCCATGCGCTCGCGCAGAGACTCCTCGGTGCCAGGATAATCCGTGCGCATCTCGCGACCGCCAGGGCCAACCTTGGGGCCTCCATCAGCGGGGGCGCCACCCTCGACGCCACCTTCCACGCCTTCTGCAGGAGCTTCGCCGCCCTCTGCGGGGGCTTCGCCACCTTCAGCCGGGGCCTCTTCGCCTTCAGCGGGTGCTTCCTCGCCAGCCTCCTCAGCCGGAGCCTCACCGCCCTCTGCTGGCGCTTCCTCGCCCCCTGCCTCAGCTCCCTCTCCCTGCGCTACAGCGCTCACAGGCAGACAGAACCCGGCCAGAACCAACAACATCATTACCGAGTCGCGTCTCAACATCTCTTGGCGTCCTTACACTCTACGTTCGTGATCATCTCGGTCCCATTGCTGGGACGAGGGGCCATGATACCATGGCAAACTATACAGGGTATCATTGTGATCTCAAGATCGAACGGGGCCGACAGGTTTATCCACACCTAAGTCGCCGTCTTGATTCACTTTTGTGCGCCACCCCGTGATTTCGATCGCCACGCCAGCGCTCCACGGTTGCGATCGACTGCCGACATGCCTAGGTTTAGCCGCGAAAATCAGATCACCCTCAAAGACCGATGACCGACGAGGAACAGGTGGATAACAAATACTACGCACAGATCCTTTCCGATGTCGCCCTGCTCCTCCAAATCAAGGGCGCCAATCGCTACAAAATCCGAGCCTATCAGAACGCCTCGCGCGCCATCGGCGGCCTCAATGAACCCGTCGAAGATGTCCTCGCTCGCGACGAGCTCACCGATATCGATGGCGTCGGCAAGAGCATCGCCAGTGATATCGCCGAGATCAAAAAGACCGGCACCTGTCAGGCGCGCACCGACCTCCTCGATGAACTCGACCCCGGCCTACTCGACCTCCTCAAGATCCAGGGCATGGGCGCAAAGAAGGTCAAGACCCTCTACGATGAGCTCGATATCAAGAACATCCAGGAGCTCAAGGAGGCCGCCGAAAACCAGAAGATCCGCGAGCTCGATGGCTTCGGCAAAAAGACCGAGGAGAAGTTCCTCGCCGAAATCGAACGCCTCGAGTCCGACGACGGCCGCACACCGCTCCCCTCCGCCCTCGTACTCGCCGAGTCCTTCCGCGACGAACTCGCGGACCGCGATGATGTCGAACGCATCGAGATCGCTGGCTCCATCCGCCGACAGAAAGAAACCATCGGGGATATCGACCTGCTCGTCGCCTCGACCTCAGATCCCACGCCGATCATGGACGCGTTCACAAAGATCGCTGGCGTCTCAGAGATCCTCGTCAAAGGAGAGAAAAAGACCAGCGTCCGCACCGTCCAGGGCATCCAGATCGATCTTCGCATCGTCGCCCCAGAGGTCTTTGGCTCCGCGCTCCACTACTTCACCGGCTCCAAGGAGCACCACGTCAAGCTCCGCACCCGCGCCAAGCGCCAGGGCATGAAGATCAGCGAGTACGGTGTCTTCAAGGACGGCGATCCAAACCCCGTCGCATCCATGACCGAGGAGGACGTCTTCTCCGCGCTAGGTTTAAAGTACATCCCGCCAGAGCTTCGTGAAGGGTTCGATGAGATCGACCTCGCGCTCGAGGATGATTTGCCCGAGCTCGTCGACATGAAGCACATCCGCGGCGACATCCACATGCACACCATCGAGAGCGACGGCGAAGCAACCATTCTGGAGATGGCCCAGGCCGCGAAGGCGCTCGGCTACGAGTACATCGTGCTCACTGACCACTCGCAGGTCCTCACCGTCGCCAATGGCATGACGCCAAAGCGCTTCGCGCGCCACATCGAGGCGATCCGCGAGGCGAACGAGCAGATCGAGGACTTCACCATCCTCGCTGGCATCGAGGTCGACATCCTCAAGGATGGCTCCCTCGATATGGACGAGGAGCTCCTTCGCGAGTGCGACTGGGTCGTCGGCAGCGTCCACATCCACCAACAGCTCGACAAGGACGCCATGACGCGCCGCCTGCTCAACGCCATCGACACCGGCCTCATCAGCTGCCTCGGTCACCCCACAGGTCGCATCCTCGGCGGTCGCCCAGGTTACGAGTATGACCTCGAAGAGGTCCTGCAAGCGTGCAAAGACAAGCGCGTCGCCGTCGAAATCAATGGCTCCACCGGCCGACTCGACTTTAACGCCGATCACGCCGCCAGAGCGCACCGCGTCGGCGTCAAGATCGTCCTCGGCTCCGACGCGCACTCCACGCTCGGCCTCGAAGCGATGCCCTTCGCCGTCGGTCAAGCGCGCCGCGCTGGCCTGACCCCGAAGGATGTCCTCAACTGCCTCTCCGCCAAAGAGCTCGTCGCCTCCGTGCGATAAATCCTACTGCGCCCTGCGGCGCGCGAAAAAAGCCGCCAGGACATTTTGCTGTCAGGTTGGAGTCGTCTGATTCCACACAGCAAAATGTCCTGGCGGCTTTTTTCGCTAAAGCACCGACGCTCTGAGGGAGTTGAAGATATTCGGACCGAGTCTGGCGAAGCCCAAAATCAGGGCACCCAAGGCGAAATGCGCAGGCGATACAGCGTATCGTCGAGCATTCGTCGATAAAAGGCGCTGGCTGCGTCGATTTTGGCGAGTCAGACGACGTGGAGAATATCTTCAACTCCCTCTCTGTTCGAGCGCAAACCTCAGCCAGCCTTGGGGATCTCCATCGGCAGACCGGGCGTGCGACCCTTTCCGTAGAGGTAGTGATACGTCCAGAAGCTCGTGAGCACGCGCTTGGTGTAGTTGCGCGTCTGACCATACGGGATGTCCTCGATCCACAGGTCGAGCGGCAAATCACCGCGCGCGTCCACCCAACGACGCACATTGCCAGCGCCAGCGTTATAACCGGCGATGATCATCGCCGGGTGATTCTTAAACTCCTCGCCGAGCTCGCGCATGTAGGCGGTCCCCAGGCGAACGTTGGTCTCGGCGTCGAACAACTGCGAGGCGCTCTCGACCTCGAAGTCATCCTTTGACGCCACGCTCTTTGCCGTCCCTTCCATCAACTGCAACAGCCCGCGCGCGTTCGCCCAGCTCTCGATGCCAGGGTTAAAGCCGCTCTCCTCGCGCATGATCGCCCAGACCAGCTCGCCAGGAATCTCGCGCTTGTCCGCCCACTTCGAGACCAACGGCTCGAAAGGAGCAGGATAGGCGATCTCCCAGTGCTGTTTCGTGATCGCGCTCGGATAGCCCGTCTCCCAGTCGTCGATGTTGCGGCGAGGAATGTTGTGGGAGAGAGGATAGGCTCCGGCGGCGTCGAGGAGCATGGCGAGCGCCCACTTGCTCTGGTCATCCGCGCTCCACTTGCTGCGAAGCTGGCGGAACTCGTCCTCGGCCTCTTCTCCGAGCCCGAGCTTGAGCAACGCGCCTCCGCGCACGAAGTTCGCGTCCTCGGTCAGACCATCCGGCAGGTCGAGCACGGGCATCGGCGCAGCACCAGCGGCGGCCTTCGAGAGAAACCCACAGAGCTCCTTCTCCTTGACCGCGCACACATCCTCGGGGACCTCCTTGACGCCCGCCTGCCTGGCGAGGTGGTTGAGCGAGAGCATCGCGTAGAACCCGAGCGGGTTCTCGACAGCGACCTCGCGATAGATCTTGTTGGACTCTTCCTTCTTCTTCAGCTTCTCGAGCGCGCGCCCCTTGTAATACTTGAGGCGACCTGCCGAATAGAGGTCGTTCTCCTGAGGATCATCGACCGAATCGACGTATGCGATGACCTCCTTCCACTTGTCGCGCGTGATCATATCGCGCACGAGCAGCCAGTGCGCATCATTGGCCATATCCCCATCGGGGTAAGCCTTGACCTGGCGCTCGAGCTGCTTGCGCATCCCCTTGAGGTCGCCCTCCTCTCGCAAGATCCTGGCGACGTACAACATCGCATCATCAGCATAAGAGCTCGTCGGGAACCCTTTCCAGAGCTTCTCGAAGGCGCGTTTTGCGGCCTTGCGATCCCCCGAATTCCACTGCCCTCGACCCATGTTGTAATAGGACTTGATGACAAACGTCGAACCGGGGCAATTCTTCGCCACGTTCTCGTACCAGGAGATGCTGTCGGGGTGCTTGCGAAGCTTGGTGTAAGACTTTCCAACCAGGTAATTCGCCTCGCAGTAGAGCTCGCCGCCCTTGGCAAAGATCTTGGCGTAGCGCGCTCCATCGACCACCGCCTCTTCCGAGCGATGGCGCGAGAACAACGCGCGCAGCTTGCGGATGCGCTGCTCGTCACTCGTGGCAGAGATCTTCTCGCGCGTGGAGCTCGAGAGCTTCGGCTTGATCTTGCCGAGCTGCTCGATCGCACCAGGCACCAGATCCGAGAGCGGGTGATACGTGATGATGTCATTGAGCAGAATCGCCGCGTCATCGTACTGCTTCTTCTCGAGCAACAGCTCGGCGTTCCTCGCTCGCACCACATCCGCGCTGCGGCGCTTGCTGTAGCTCTTCAGGTAAGCATCGTAGACCTTGATCGCCTTCTTCTTATCCGAGCTTGTCTTCCCATTATAGAGCGACTCGCCGAGCAAGAAGAGCGCGTCATCATGAACCTCGCTCTCTGGCGAAACCATCGCGGCGCGCTCCGCCGCGGTCGCCCAGTCCTTCTTGTCGAAGGCGCACTGCGCGCCCCAGATCTGAGCATAATCCGCGAGCACGGTCTTTTGCTTTATGACCTCGCCGAGAACCTTCGAGCAAACCTCCGGCTTGCCGACCAACCCCGCGACGCGGCCATAAACGAGCGCCTGGTAAGGTTCCTTCTTTGGCTTTGGATCGAGCTTTACAAGGAGCTTGTAAGCGTCCTCGTGGCGACGCTCCGAGAGCGCCTTCAGGATGTCATCCGGGAGCGGCGTGCCCACCTTGATGGCGGCCAACCAACCCGCATCTTCCTTCCCCTCTTTTGCCTTCGACGCTTCCTTCGCGGCTTGCGTCGTCGCAGCGGGAGCGGTCGCGCTCGTACCACTGCTCGTCTCGGTCGAGACCTCGGGGGTTTTCTTTTGTGCACAGGCGACCGAGCTGATGCCGAGCACCACAGCGAGCGCCGTGGCACATTGCAAGCTCACTCGCCCGGCGGCAGAGAGGCGGCGGGGGGTGTTCAATGCGATCATCTGATCCTGCTCCATGGATTTTTGGCGGACGTCCTTGTCTCGCTCCCGATCATTATGTGGGCTCATCGCGATCTCGTCAAAAAACTTGCGGTTCTTGCACTTCTCCACGATCGCGCCCTGAAACTACTCCTCGCTGGTGCCCATCCAGAAGGTCACTGGCAAGCCACCATTGGTCAACCTGGCGCGCTCCTCCATGGGGAACACTGCCGTGGTCAAATCAAAGTCCCTCGGGAGCAAAATTCCCAACCTCCACCCGGGCATCGCGCCGCTGGCGAAGACCTCGAGCAGCTCCTTTATCGCGCCGCTTCTCTCCAGCCGCTCGCCATAGGGAGGATTACAGATCACCAACCCCGGCGCATCGCCTGCGGGCACGAGCTGCGAGGCTTCCCTGTGGAGCTGGGTCACGTCATCCGAAATATCAGCGCGCGCAGCGTTACGTCGCGCCTTCTCCAACACATCCTCGTCATGATCCGCGCCTACCAATGGAGGCGCATCCTCCAGTTCGACAGGTTCGAGGCTCGCGTCATCGAAGGACTCTCGGTTGGCGTTGGCCAACGAGAGCGCGCCATAATCATCGGCTTGCCACAACCTCGGCTCGAGGTTTCGACGGCGCCTTGCGGCCTCGATCACAAACGTCCCGGAGCCACACATCGGGTCGATGAGTGGCTCATCCTCGCGCCAGTCTGCCAGCGCCAGGAGCGCGGCGGCGAGTGATTCTCGCAATGGCGCTGCGCCCGTCTCGTCGCGCCAGCCGCGCTGATGCAACGCGCGACCTGCCATCTCGAGGTTAAGCTCGCACCGATCCTCGATCACGCGCGCCATCAACGTCATCGGGATCCTCTCGTCCTTACGCTGGAAGGCGCGATCGGTGCGGATGATATCGGGAGGATGCGTCTTGAGCTCCTGCGAGAAGTGATCGCGAAGGCCATCGGCCACGCGATCCACGGCCTCGCCGGAACCTCCGATCCATGATCGGTGCACCACCGCGCGCACATGCACCTTACTTCGAACCTCTTCTTCCCCGCCAAAGATCAGGCGCTCCCACTCGTAGCGTCGCGTCTTGTTATAGAGCTCGATGCCATCTCTGGCGCGAAACTCATCCACGCGTAAATACAGGCGATGCACGATCCTCGATCGGCGCAACACCTGATAGAGACCTCGCGAAGTGGACTGGAACTCCACACCTCCCTGGAGAACCTTTGGCTTCTTGATCTTGAACGTGCGCAGCTCGTCGAGCAGCGCCTCCTCCAAGCCTGGCGTGGTCACTGCAAAATATCTCTGGGCCATTTTCTCGAAAATCCCGCGTAAAGAATGGGGTGAGCGCTCTGGTGGCGGATGTTATAAGAGAGCCATCGGGACTCGCCAACCTCACTCGCATCGCGGAGCATTCTTTTCATGGCCACAGACATCCCACGCTCGAGCGGTATCCTGCTCCACCCTACCTCGCTCCCCTCGCCATATGGGATCGGTGATCTGGGGAGCAGCGCGCGCGATTTCATCGACGCGCTGGCCTCCTCTGGACAGACCTGGTGGCAGATGCTGCCGTTGAATGTGCCTGGTCATGGCGGCTCGCCATACTCGGCCGAGTCGGCCTTCGCGGGTAACCCGGCGCTGATCGATCTCGAAGCTTTGGCCGAGCGAGGATGGCTCGAGCGATCCTCGCTAAAATCACTGGCCGATGCCTGCGCCAAGCATGCTCCTTCGCGCGTAAACTTCTCGCAGGTGACGCCTGCAAAGATGGCGCTGCTCGATGCCGCCTGGGAGACCGCCAAAAAAGATAAGGCCACGTCAGCGCTGATCGACGCGTTTAAAACGAGCGAGGCCGCGTGGCTCGTAGATTATACGCTCTTTGCCGCGCTCAAGGAGAAGCACCCGGGCAAATCGTGGAGGGACTGGCCAGCAGATCTGGTCGCGCGGAAAGCGAGCGCGCTCGAGCGCGCTCGCGAGGAGTGCTCGGCGGCTATCGAGCGCCACACCTTCTATCAATGGGTCTTCTTCTCACAATGGAGCGAGCTCCGCACACACGCTCAGGCAAAAGGCATACGCCTCATCGGGGACATCCCGATCTTTGTCGCGATGGACAGCGCTGATGTGTGGGCAAATCGCCACCTCTTCAAGCTCGACGAGCGAGGACACGCCGATGTCGTCGCGGGCGTCCCTCCAGATTACTTCAGCGCCACAGGTCAGAAGTGGGGGAACCCCGTCTATGACTGGAGCGCGGTCGAGGAGAACAAATACGCGTGGTGGATCTCGCGCGTGCAGAAAGCGATCGAGACCGTCGATCTGGTGCGCATCGATCACTTCCGCGGCTTCCAGGATTACTGGGAGACCCCCTCGGACAAGCCCACAGCGATCGATGGCGAATGGGTCGCAGGTCCAAGAGATGCCTTCTTCGAGGCGATCGAGGGAGCGCTCGGGGAGGTTCCGTTTATCGCAGAGGATCTGGGGCTTATCGACGAGCCCGTGTACGAGCTCAGGGATCGCTTTCACCTGCCAGGGATGAAGGTGATGCACTTTGCCTTTGGCGGAGAGCCCGATCACCCCTTTTTGCCACACACCTACCCCGAGCATTGCGTCGCCTACACGGGCACCCATGACAATGACACCACGCGCGGCTGGTACGAGAACACCTCGGACGAAGAGCGTCACCGCGCGAGGGTGTACCTGAGCAGCCCGGATGAAGAGATCGTCGACGCGATGTGCGAGGCGCTCTTTGGCTCGCGCGCCAACCTCACGATCCTTCCCGCGCAGGATCTCTGGGAGCTCGGCACAGAGCACAGAATGAACACACCCTCGACCGTCGATGGCAACTGGAGCTGGAGGATGACCTCCGAGCAACTCGCTGACAGCGAAGCCTGGAGCGTGCTCGGCGACCGCACAGAACGCCATGATCGCACGAGGAGGAAGGCGTGAAGTCGACGCTCGCTCCAGCAGGCATCCTCGCCGCAACGCTCGTGCTCGGTTCGATGGCCTGCCAGAAAAACAACGCGCACGATCCAGAAGCGCAAGTGCCCGAGACAACCACCGGCGCGAGCGCGACCGAAACAACCGCCACGACAGCAAAGAGGCCGCTGATGTGTGAAGATCCTCTCGAGATCGTCCTCCCTACACCAAAAGATGGCGGCCCCACGGCGACCTTCGAGGTCGATCCTGGCGGCCAGATCGAACCGAGCTTGGGGTGCCAGTCGATCCTGTTCGAGGGGGGCGAGCAAGAGGCAAAACTCAGCCAAGGTAACGAGACCTTCACCATCGCCGCGCATGACACCGACCTGCAACGCATCAAGGTCGGTCACACCACGGTGCTGGTTCACATTCCGCCCGGAACACACGTCAAGATCGGCTCTCACCCCTGCTTTAGCTGGCAGTTCCTCTCTCCAGATCTGTCCGTCGAAGGCGCCAAAGCCCCCGACGCGACCTGCATCAGCGAGGAAGAGGACGCGACGTGCCCTGAAGGAATGACCAAGACGCGCACCCGGCTCGCGGTCGATCCTCTCTGCGAGGACCCCGAAGAGCCGCAAATGCGCTGCGTGAAACCGACGCTGGTCTCGCTCTTGCCCCCCTCCGCCTGGACCAAACCCGTGACCTACGCC
>Ga0208061_100080_pt1 | contig 32376 bp, 23 predicted proteins | sample DeeseametaMP0555_FD_184209 | JGI IMG/M metagenome (GOLD analysis project Ga0208061, IMG submission 184209) | Marine microbial communities from the Deep Atlantic Ocean - MP0555 (SPAdes) | ecosystem: Environmental > Aquatic > Marine > Oceanic | place: South Atlantic Ocean | collected 2011-01-23 | reverse complement strand
TGAACTGCTGCGCGAGGAAGAAGACTTCTTGCTCTTCTTCTTGCTCTTTTGTTTGTGAGAGCGCTCGCCACCCTTGCGCGACTTCGAGATCGTGCGCATCGGTTGAGCATCCGCTTCCTGTACGGAGAGCGCTTGCATGGCCGGGAAGGCCAGAGCAAATGCGGCGCCGAGGAGAAGTGCTTTCTGGGTTCGCGTGTTCATCGTTTGCCTCTCTATCCTGAGCGTGTCGGGCGTTGCCCGGCACGTGAAAGTCCAGGGTCGACAGTAGAGACGGGAGGCTCGCGATGGTTATTCAAAGAAAAGTTTAATTTTCTTCGCGTGCTATCGCGTCGAAGCTCCCGAGCAACGAGAGGTTCGCGGACTCCTCGTCGCCGTCGTCGATGATCACGCTCTCCATGCGCAGATCGAGCTCACCCACGATCGAACCGTTGCTGTTACTCACGTCCAGAGTCCCTGTCGGTGACCTGTAAGTGTAATAATTGTATACGATTTCTGTCTCGACGTCGATCTGCACGGTCTTCAAGACCGCTTGCTTCGAGGCATCGATGCCGTCCCACTCCCCGACGAGCTCGTACGCGCCCGGTTCAGGCGTGCAATCACTGCCGAAGAGCTGCAACAGGATATACCCCTGGCGCCCTCGGCGATCGGGCTCGCGATCTGCCAACGTGATCAAGCAGTGAGGCGGCGTCCCCACCAGGTCGCCCTCCACGAATGTGTAGGTCGACTCTCCCAGCGAGGTCGAGTCCATCGTCGCCTCGTGATCTCCCTCGAGCTGGAGCTCGAAGGTCCCGCGATACAGCGGTGATTCAGGATCATCGCGCTCCATACGGCGATCATCCACGTCGTCTTGCCACTCATCGCCGTCGCCAAACAAAATGCCGTCATCCCCGTCGTCGCCATCGCCCCCGCTCGGGCCGCCGAGCAAGCAACCGAGCGTCATCGGCGTCAGCAGGCCAAGCAGACAAAGCAAGAACAATGCGTTCTTGTGGGAAGGGCTCTCGAGCATCGGTTGGCGCGTCACCATCGTGATCATCCTCAATGACAGGTTCTCGTGGGTGCGGCGAGGCAGGTATATGTATGTAGACGCCTCGCCGCGTAAAAAAATTCTATCACAACCGCGACTTTACCGGGATCGCTGGTGCGATACCAGCCTGTCGACCCGGCACCGAGCCATCGCGTGCGCCGAAAACAACGCGGCGAAGGTGATCATGGAGATCGATAAAACAGGATGCAAGCAAACGCGCTGACGTCTGCTCGCATCCTGTCAAAAGATCCACGTCTTGGAAGAAGGTGTCACTTCTTCAAGGCGCGCTCTCGAAGGTCTGAAGGGATCTCGATCGCTTCGGGCTTGGTGATCGAGATCACCGCTGTCTCCGGGACGATATAGCGCGAAATCAGCGCCTCGAGATCTTTCGCGGTGACCGACTGGATGTGATCGCCATATGCGAACGAGCGCTTGTAGCCGAGCCCGTAGAGGTTATCGAGCGCCACTGACATCGCGCGCGCCGAGTTGCGCTGTAGGCCGATGTCGTGGTTCCCGATCAGGTAGCGCTTGGCGCTGGCGATCTCTTCCTCGTTCGGAGGCTCCTCGAGCAGGCGACGCATCTCGGCGAAGATGCCCACCACCGCTTGCTCGATCTTCTCCGGGCTCGTCCCGATGTTGACCATAAACGTCGAGGTATCGAAGCCGAGCAACATGCTCGCGTACACGCTGTAGGCGAGCGATTGTCGATCGCGAAGCTCCATGAACAGGCGCCCTCCCTGGCCAGAGAGCACCGAGTGCAGGACCTCGAGCGCGTAGCGATCCTCGGATTCGATGACCGGCGCGTCGAAGCCCACGATCACGTGCGCCTGATTCTTATCGAGGTTCGCCGTGACCATGGTGCCCTGCTCGCGAGCCGCGGGCGCTTTCGGCGCGCCGGGTCGCTTGCTCGGGCCTTCAGGGGCATCGATCAGGGTCTCGAACAGGTGCGCCACGTGGTTCGCGTCCACATCGCCCACGACGACGAACGTCATGTCCTCGGGGCGCATCATCGCGCTCTTGTAATCGAGCACCATCTCGCGCGTCATCTCGCGCACGCTCTCTTCCGAGCCGCCCGTACACATGCCGTAGGGGTGCGTCTTGTAGAAGGTCGAGACGAAGTTGTCGTAGTTGACCGCGCCGAGCTGCTCCTTGCGCGAGCGAAGATCCTGGAGCTGGAAGCGGATCGCGCGATCGAGCTCGTCTTGTGGGACCTGCGCGTCATTCATCGACTCCGCCAGGACCTCGATCACAGGTTCGAAGAACTTGCTCAGGCCGCTGGCGCCGATCCCCAACGTGTTCCGGCCGCTCAGTCCTGAGACGTTCGAGGCCATCGACTCGACAAAGTGCGCGAGCTCCACGGCGTCGCGCTTGCTCGTCCCCTTGGTGATCATCTCGCTGAGCATGTTGTTGATGCCGTTGTTCTCCGGCGTCTCCATCAACAAACCGCCGCGTCCGATCGCGCGCACCGAGAAGATCTCGACGGCGTGGTTCTCCTGAACGATCAAGGTCGCGCCGTTGCGAAGCTCGAGCTTGACGAAGCCATCCTCGTCGAGCTCCAGATCATACGCCCGCGCCGCAGGGGCCGCTGGAGCTTGCTCCTCTTCCACGCGAGGAGGTGCTGTGGCGTCGAGCTCGACCTGCGCGCCTTCATCTGAGCGACGCGCGGTCTGAAATGCGTTGCGCACGATCGCCTCGAGGCCATCGAGAGCGATGCCCTCGACCTCGCTCGGGTGCGAGAGCACCACCGTCGTGTTCTCGGGGCGAAAGTACTTGCGCGCGACATCGCGCAGCGTCTTGACTGTCACATCCGCCAGGCGCTCGTAGTACAGGTCCTCGAAGAGCGGGTTGCCCGTGACCATTTGATAGTGGCCAAGCTTCATGGCGAGCCCTTCGATGGTCTGCTTGCTGTAGACCGCCTGGCTCTCGATAAGCGTCCTCGCGCGACGAAGCTCCGCTTCGGAGACGTCGATGTCCCTGAACTGGAAGACCTCGGTCATGACCGCCTCGAGGACCTCCTCGTGCGATTCCGCACCCATCGAGTCATCCTCGCCCTCACCATCTCGTTGGCTCTTGAGCTGATAATCCGCCGAGACCACGAACATCCCCGCCTCGCGCGGCGAGTAGACGCCCGAGTAGATGCCGTTCACGAGCTCGCGCTCGCGCTGGATGCGTTGATACAGGTGCGATGCCTCGCCGAGCCCCATGATCGTCCCCAGCAACTCGAGCGCGGGGATATCCTCGTGCGTCGCGTCGGGAACGTGGAAGCTGATGCGCAGGTGGGTGTCGTGCGCGGCCTCGTCGACGACCGCCGCGCGGAACTCTTCTTGCTCCGACTCTCGCGGGCGCTCGACGCGCTTGTAGGGTTGGCTGTTGGCGAAGTCGCCAAAGTATTGCTCGACCTTTTGCTTGGCTTCTTCGAGCTCGAAGTCACCAGCGAGCACCACCGTCATGTTGTCGGGGACGTAGTGCTTGTGGAAGAAATTGACCACGTTCTCGCGCTTGAACGAGTCGACTGACTCCCTCGTGCCGATCACGGGCAAGCGATAGGGGTGCTCCTTGAACGCTGTGCTAAAGAGCTTCAGGCTCGCCATGCGCGAGGGGTCATCCTCGCCGCGCTTGATCTCTTCCTGAATCACCTCCAGCTCGCGCTCGAGCTCGTCGGCTTCGAACGATGAGCGCCGGATCGCATCCGAGAGGATATCCAGGCCCGTGTCAAAGAAGCGCGAGCTCATCACCACGTAGTAACAGGTTTGATCGAAAGAGGTGAAGGCGTTGATGTGACCGCCCGCAGCCTCGACTTCTCGCGCGATTTGCCCCACGCCGCGTTGCTCGGTGCCCTTGAACAGCATATGCTCGTGAACGTGTGCCAGCCCCGCTTCCTCTGGAGTTTCGTCAGCGCTTCCCACTCCCACCCAAACATTGCAGGCCACCACAGGCGCGCTCTTGCTTGGCAGCAGCAGGATCTTCATCCCATTGTCGAGTTCGTATTGCGTCAGATCCATGCGTTCGCTCGTTTCCTTATCTCTATTTTTGCTCGCTTGTGCGGCGAGCAACATGTCATACGAAGATGGCTCGCCGCATCATTTTACGTGGACGAGCGCGTGATACTGATCAACTTAAGCACATCCACGCAGGATGGTCGAACTTCCTCGCGGGAGGCTCCTGCATACCATACAGCAAGGTGGAATTGCTCGTGTCCGATCTCCCTCTATTGTTCCTCCCTCGAAAATCACTCCAGCCAGAGGCATACGGAGCAGGGCTCGAACACACCTACGCTTGGAGGCTCCTCGAGCAACTCGCGAACGAGGAGATCCACTCCTGGACGCCGCTTGCCTGGTGGCTCGCCAGAGAGATCGGAGCTCACCCCGAGCGCCTCGGCTTGATCGCGCCTTCCACGCTCGACGCTCGGGAGGTCGCGCTCCTGGTGCAAACTCTCGCTCCCTTTGCCGCCAGCGCGCTCCTTCCGATCGCTCCCGCGATGTTCGAACAGAGCGGCGAGGAGCGTTTGCTCGAGAGCGACCTCGCCGCTCTGTCGGGGTTGGGGGTGATCCCTGTCAGCCGCGGCTGGACAGGACGACCGCTGGTCGGGCTCCCGTTGTCCGAGCTTCGCGATGAACTCACCCGGAGCCACGCCTTCTTGAGCGACGCGACCGGCGCGAGCGCTGTGATTCTTATCCCCGACGCCAACTCGTTGGGAGTCGCTGTCGATGGCCTCGTCTTGCGAGAGGCGCGCGCTGCCGGCTTCCAACGCATCATCACCGAGCCGCTCCAGCCCGTGCGCGGCGAGGACGCGCGAGGGTGGTGGCGAGCGCATCGCGTCGAGCAGGAAGATCCTCCCGAGCAGGTCGTCGCATGGGCCAGAGCCGGAGGTTCTCGAAGAGCGCAGGCCGCGCAGACTGCGAGGACGATCGCGAGGCGCGGACAAAAGGTTGGCTCGCGTCTTCTCGGGCGATGGAGAGGTTCTTCGGACGAGGAGCCGTGAAGTCAGCCTGCGCCAAAGACGATCTCGCGGATCAACATCACGATCACCAATAACAACACCATCAGGATCGCGACCAGAACCGTGACGACCGATGTCGGCACCACCATGAACGGTTTTTCCTGCGGGTCTTCCCTGTCCAGATCATTGAGGAAGGACTCCTGGAGCTCGACGCTGCGATCTGACTCGACCACGCTCGAGACCTTCTTTGGCACTACGCGAAAGGCGCCGGAGCCGTGAAGGTCCTCGTTCTCCTCGAAGGCAGGCGGGATGTAAGGGGGCAGATCCCTGTAGTCGCGCTCGAGCGTGCTCTTGATCGTCTCGAGGCGATTTCTCAACGCGACGGCGCTCTCCGGGCGCATCGCCGGGTCCTTCTCGAGCAACGAGTAGACGAGCTCGACGAGGGCCTCGGGCACGTAGGGTTGTACCTGTTGCTCGATGTTTGGCACAGGCTCGAACTGGTGCGCGCGCATCAGCTCGAGGTCATTGATCCCCTTGAACGGTGCGCCTCCTGTCAAGGTGGTATAGAGCAAGACGCCGACGCTGTAGAGGTCGCTCTGCGGGCTCGGCGTATTCTGCGCGACGAGCTCCGGGGCGATGATTCCAGGGGTGCCAGGGACCTGACCTCCGCGCGTGAGGTTGGCGTCGCGGCTAAGGATCTTGGCCACGCCAAAGTCGAGGACCTTGACGTGAATCCTGTGATCCTTGCGCCGCGTGAGCATGATGTTGTCGAACTTCAGATCGCGGTGAATGATCTGGAGAGAGTGCGCTTCGATCAGAGCGTCGCAGACCTGGACAAAGATCTCGAGCATGTCGGTCAGCGAGAGCGTCCCGCTCTGGAGCAGCTGTCGAAAGGTTTGCCCATCGACGTACTCCATCACCAGGTAGGTCAAGCCGCCAGCGTCGCGACCCGCGTCCACCAGCGAGACGATGTTCGGGTGAGAGAGCGTCGCGACGAGCTCGACCTCTTGCTGGAAGCGCCTGGCGAGATCGACCTCATCAGACAGCGTCGGCTTGAGCACCTTGACGGCGACAGGCCGCCCCACGCTTAACTGAACGCCGATAAAGATAAGCCCCATCCCACCCGAGTTGAGCACCTCGTCGAGTCGGAAGCGCCCGTCGAGGACGCGCCCCACAAGCGCCTGCGGTGCATCGAATGGTTTGGTCGACCCCCGCTTGTTGTAGAGGCCGCCGGGACGTGTCGTCATGGCGTGAACCCGAGGGTTTGTTCCTGGTTGCGAAAGCGTTCACATTCAACACTCGCGCATATCGTCGCGTCAAGTCTCCAGGGAAGAGGTCAAAAAAGAGGGCAGGCTGTGTGTGACAGCCTGCCCTCGATACGTTCGATGGTGGAGCGCCCTGGTCGAGGGCGCTCACGAATCAACGACGGTGGTAATTTCCGCGGAGGTTGATTCGCTCCATGTTGCGCTGCTTGGTCACGGACTTGTCGACGAGATCCACGCAGGTGTGGTGCGCGGTCGCCAGCGGAGAAGCCTCGCGGCAAAGCGCGTCGATGGATGCGCCGCGGTGGTGCTTGCGGAGCTCCTTGGAGACGTTCTGCATCAGGCGCTTGGAGTCGCTGTTGCAGTTGGTGGGGAGCTGTCCCGAGGACTGCATCTCGCGGTCGACCTGCTCGAAGATCACGGCCGCGCCGAGGACCTCGAGGAGGAGCTCGCGGTTGCCATCATCGTAGCGATCCTGACATGGCTTGTACTGGAGGCGCAGGTTGGTGAAGTTGCGCAGCGCCTGAGCACGCTCGATGCCGCGTGACTCACGCGCGATGGCGTACTCGACCCAGAGGCCGGTGTGGATCGTCTCGCAGACTCCCGAGTCGCTCGCCAGCGAACGCTTGTAGAGCGAGCGCGCGTGATGGAGATCGAGCTCGCGAGGAACCCAGAGACCCGCCCACGCCAGGTTGTTCGTCATGACACCATCACTCGGGACGCCGACGCGGCGAAGGCCGGTCTCGAGCGTCTTGACCGCGTCTTCGTAGCGGTGGAGCGAAATCTGGTGGTAGCCCTTGAGGTTGTAGAGCGCCTCGGAGGCTGGGTAGTAGTTCAAGCCCTGCGTCGAGACCTCGATGACGCGGTGCGAGTCCTGGTGCTTCTCGAAGCACTTGCCATACTCGAACCAGTCGTACTCGGACCACTGCGACTTGTCCGCGATCTTGTCCAACCGCAGATCCTCACAGGGCGCATCGATCTCGAACTCGACAACTTGCGCTGGCTCGACCTCTGCGATGCTGCAGCTCGAACCACACATGTTGGTCAAATACATGCCTGCTGCTGTGAAGCCCAGGAGAGACGCTGCCATCACGGCCGCGCTCGCTGGATTCGTGAAGATCGTTCTCGGTGTGATCGCCATATCTGGTCCTCGTGCTGGGGGGATGTGGGAGTCGTTATGACATCGTAAGTATATGAACTGTACGATGGTTTCACAATACTTTGGTCGCCGCTTTTTCCAGATCCTTTCAAATCTGTTGTCCGAAAGTCGTCCCTCACGCTCATATCGTGGGCGCGTGAAGGCTCCTCTCGTATATAGACAAAGGCTTTACGCTTTTATTTCATTCCAGCGGCGAGCACTGTTTTTGATCAAGAACGCTCGCCGCATCGACTTCTCTATTTTCTAAACCGTGGTGCATGAAAGTGAATCAAGAGTGATGTGAAGGATGAGGATGAGAGGGCAAGGCGCGAACCCGCAGGAGATACACCGTATCGTCGAGGGTGAGCAACGCCGCCATCCCATTCTCAGACCAGCATCACATGATGCATCTTCATGCACCACGGTTTAGGATGCGTCTCCCCCTGTCAAAAGTTGCATCACGACCAGCAACTCCACGCACAAAGACCACAGATTGGAACCTCGCGAGCTTTTTTGTACATTGAGCTCACCTGTTTCTGGTGCTACCACCAACATCATTGTTCCTTGTAAAAACCTGTCGATAGGTGCCCCGTGGTGCGACGCTCGAAAGCTCTCTCGAGACAGATCTCGAAACCGATCTCCAAACAACCGCTCGCTATCCTTTGTAGCGCGTCGCTGATCCTCTCCATCCTCGCCTGCGGACCTTGCGCCGGGGCGCTCGACGAGAAGGCTGGCTTCACGACTGAAGGAGAGTGGTCGATCGTGGTTGGCGCCAAGGCGACGATCTCGGCCTTCTCGAGCACCAGCAACGATCCTCGCGAACCGATCGATGTGCAGACCGCCTCGTCCACGAACACAGAGGTCATGGCGGTCAACTCCATCAGCGAGAACGACGTCGAGATCGAAGGGCTCGCCGTCGGAAGCTCCCTGCTCGAGCTCTCGATCTTCGATCCGCTGGATGCCTCCGCCAGGACCTTCAGCGAGACGATCACCGTCATCGAGCCCGAGCGCATGCACCTCTACCGCTGCATCGCCGCCGAACGAGCCGCCGTCGACTTCCCACAGATCGTCTTCGCGCGCGGCCATGACGCCCTGGTGCAGTTCCACTTTACTGACAGCAGCGGCACCTATGCCCGCGGCCGCGGCGTGTATCCTGTCACCGTCACGCCTCCCGAGGCTGGCTCGCTCGATGCACAGAGCAGCGACGAGCGCGAGCTCGCGATCCGTACCCCGGAGTCACCCGCCGGTCCCTTCTCCGTATCGACCACGCTCGCGCCAGAGCCCGTACACGACGACGCGGCGATCCGTGATCTGCGCACCATCGACGCGGGCCAAATCACGAGCGTGAACATCACCAATCAGGCATCGATACAGCGCGGCTTTGATCAAAAAATCGAGGTCGAGATCCGCGCAGGAGATGACATCGTCTGCTCCAGGCTCCCCATGAAGTTCGAGAGCAAGACCCCCAATGTCTGCAACTTTCGCGCGGCGGATGGCTCCTCGACGCCCCTTATCGAAAACACGAAGACGGTCCCCAGGATCAACCCCCAGGCGATCGGCACGTGTCAGATCGTGATCACGATCGTGGCGGTAGGCGTCGCCATCGCCTCCACGATCGATCTCGATGTCTTCGAGCCCGCGCCGCCTTCCATGGGCGGCAGCAGCGGCGGTGGTGGCAGCGACTACGACTTCGATTGATGCCACCCTTTTAATCACCGCGTGAACCGTAAATCTCTCGGAAGAGGAACCGATCTGTGTATTGCGTGAGAGCCAAACCCCTGATGCTCGCTTGCGCGATCCTCGCGCTCTCTTGCCTTGGTTGTCACAAGGTAAGAAGCGTCAATCAGTTGCTCGAACCAAACATCAAATATCAGGCTCTGGCCGAGCGAACGCTGGTCGTGGGCGCAACCTCTCGCGTTATGATCGCGCGCACGCGCTCGTCCGGGACTGTTCGCATCAACGAGGCCGCCTCCCGCGAGCCAGAAGTGGTCGCGATCAAGAAGAACCATGGCCACTTCATCGAGGTCGAAGCCAAGTCCGCCGGCTCGACCTCGATCATCATCGACGCATCCTCGCCAGAGGGCGCCGATCGAAGGTTTGTCGTCACCGTCGAAGTTCACGAGGCAAAAGGCATCCAGTTATCCTACTGCGGCGCGTCCACAGCGCCTGTTCGAGCCGCCTACATCAAAGGTTACCCGGCCAGGGTGCACTACACTTATTACGATGACCTCGGGCCGATTCGCGGTGGGCGCGCCAGCGGTGTGTGGCCCACCCCTCCCTCGGTGCTCCCGGCAGATGCCGCCAGACCGAGCGCGCTGGAGCCGCGAAGCCAGGAGTTCCTGTTCGACATCCCCGCCTCGCGAGACACTCCCTTCGAGCTCGTGAGCCCGTTCGTTGCTGATGGCAAGGCGCCAGCAAAGCTCGAGATCATGCCTGTCTCTATCGACGCGGTCGATGCGCTCCGCCTCGGGCTCTCTCCGAAACAGAGCGTCGATCAGGTCCAACCCCTCGAGGTCAGCTTTTTGATAGGTGATAGCGCGGTCTGCTCGCTGCTCCCGTTGACGATCAAGAGCGAGACGCCGGAGCGGTGCGAGCTGTTGCTTCACGACGGGAGCGCGACGCACCGAGTGGACGTGAGCGGCGCGAAGATGCCCTGGGTGCGTCTGGTATCTGCTGGGATTTGCGAGATCTCGGTGAGCGCCACGCTCCCCGCCCTCGAGCAAGGCGGCGAGCCGCGCGTTTTCTCTGACAGGGCCGAGATCAAGGGCTACCTTCCTTCAGATAACCTCCCCAGATGATCCTCTAGAGAATCACTCGCGCGAGCGCGACGAGCGCCGCGATGCTCCCTAATCCCACATACACCTTCCAGAGCAGCGTCGGTGTCTCCCGCCCGAGGCACATCGCCGCGCCCGACCACAACAGCGTCGTCAAGAAGACATGCTCGGCGCGCATAAACAGCAGCCCGGCGCCAAAGCAGAGCAGCGCCACATGCGCCGCGATGTCTGCCTTTTTGAACCTCGCGCCGAGCCCGAACAATAACGCGATCACGCCCTCGCCGAGCACCACCAGCCAGGTCAACATCACGCCGAATGTTCCCATGACCATGAGGCGAGCAGGGGCCGCGCGCGCCGTCGCTCGCCGCGGATCGATCGGATCTGCGAACCTCGTGAAGAGATCCTGCGCGCTGCTGATCGCCGCTTCTAATGCGGGGATGCGCTGCCAGAACACCTCGCCCAGGCCGCCGTCGAGCAACAGGAATGTCAGGAAGGAGCCGTCCATGAAGTCTGGCGAGAGCAGCTTCTGCAACGTGGCGATCCCCATCACGCCGACCATCAGGCCGCGTGAAGCGCGGCCGAGATCTGTGGACCACTGCTCCTGATCATCGCTCCACGTCAGCGCGATCGCCGCCGTCAGATAAAACAACAGGTAGTGGTGATTTGCCGCAGATAGCGGCGAGAGCAGGATCGCAGCGCTCACGCTCGCCGCGAGAATCCACCAGGTGAGGCGGCGCGAGATGAGCCATGGGGTCATCGCCAGGATCGCCCCCGAGGCCATCGCGATACGCCACGCTGCGGGATGACGCGCGGTGCTCGCCACGAACACCAACAACACCGCGCAGAAAGCGCGCAGCGTCCATGCCTGCGGCGTGCTCATGGAGCATCCTCCTCGCGCTGGCTATCGCCAGCACTCCTGGATGCCGCGTGTTCGCTCGAGCGAACACGCGAGCGCACCATCGCCCACCTCTCGATGTCGAATCGACGCCGCCAGAGCTCGACGCGCGTGATCGTCGGGTCAGGCAGGCAATCCGCCCAGAACGCGTCCAGTGATGCTTTCGTGGGGAGCGCGCGCAGCTCGCGCAGGCGCTCGTCTGGATCCTTGCAGCTCGCCAGCGGAGGCTGCGGAGCAAAGGGGATGTGCGCGCGATCGAGCTGTCGAGGCTTATCGCCGCGATACACCCAGATCTCAATGTGGTTCGGGTGCAACTCGGTGTACATCCCGAAGCCACCGCCGCGCCAACGCGTCTGTCCATACAGGTGCACGCGCGCGATCTGGATGCTCGCGATGACAAGCATCACCACGAGCGGCAACAGATACCGCACGCGCCGATATCGATCAGTCATCATGCCATGCGGGCTCGAACTCCGAGAGGAGGTCAGCCAGCTCGTCATACGCGGGCAGCATCTCGAGCGCCTGCCTCACATACGTGATCGAGGACTTGTAATAGGGGAGGAAGTCCGGGTTCCCCTTGACGCGATCGATGAAGATAAAGCGCCCGGCGTCCTTGAGCTTGCGCTGCACCGTTTGCAGGTTAAACGCCCGCTGCACCAACTCCGCGTCATCACACCAGTCCAACCCCGCGGCGAATCCTTGTTTGGTGTAGTGATCCACCAACCTGTGGACGACCAGATACGGCAACTCGATGTAAGAGTCGCGCAGCAAGGCGACCAGGTCGTAAATCATCGGCCCGGTGAGCGCGTCCTGGAAGTCGATCAGGTGGAGCTTTCCATCCTTGTGCAACATGTTGCGCGACTGGAAGTCGCGCAACACCATCGTGTCAGGCAGCTCGAGCAATTCGTCGACGAGCTGGTCGAAGAGCCTGTCGAGATCCTCGGCGGCGTCCTCCAGGACATCCTCGCCGTATTGCGCCTGGAGGCCCCACTCGATGTAGTGGTCGAGCTCCCAGCGCAACAACTCGCGGTCAAACTGACGCTGCCTGACGAGCGCGTCGGGCGGGTTGTTGTTGCGATCGAGCTGCGCGCGGACGTAGCTGCTCTGGAGGTCGACGAGCAGGTTGATCGCGCGGTGATAGAGCTGCTCGGTGGGCACGCGAAGATCTCCTGGCGAGCTGCCAAAATCCTCCACGATCTCGAGGTAGAGGTCCTCGAAGTGTTCGTTGCCAAGATCCTCGAGCAACAACACGCCGATCTCCAGATCGACGAGTTCGATATCGGGCACCGGCAGCGAGAGGTGCTCCAGGAGGCGATGAATGGTGACAAACGGGAGCTCGGGTTTGCCGTCCACCTCAAGCGGCTTCTTGCTCTGCTCCTTCTCATCACTCGCCAGCGGATCGACCCCTTCAGGGAAGACCATCGCCATCAGGGTGTTCTCTTCGCGGGGCCACGGCGTCTCGGGCCTCGGTGGCAGGTTCACGCGCCAGTAAAGCCGCAGCGAGGCGTGTCCGCCAAGGTAATCGAGCCTCGCCGCCTGGGCAGTGTCCTCGTCAAAACGACGCGCGAGCGCCTGACGGATCCTCTCTTCCATGTTCTTTCCTCATCGCTGTCGATGTCGATGTTGCCGCACCTTTTTACGCACTCGAGGCGGCGTTGGAAAGAGGGGGTTTGGTAAGTTTGGCCCGAAGATGGCGTAGAACCTGGCAAACACCTCCCCGCCAGAGCTGCCGAAGGGGCCGCCCGAGGTTGCCTTTGCTTGACGTGGTATGGGGGAGATCGTTATGCATTGGCCCTCGAATCATCGACATGGCAGCGGAGGCCGTGATGCAGGATCAAGGTGCTGGACAGCAAGCGCTCACCCGAACAAACGGTGGGCAGCAGGGCTCGGTACTCGACGCGCTCGAACACCTCGAACTCGATGTGTTGCGGCGCTATTGCGAGGAGATCACCATCAACGGCGTGATCGCGCAGACGGTCTCGATCAAGCTCGGGCAAGGGCAGTCGATGTGGGCCTCACGCGGCTCCTTGCTCGCCTACAGCGACTCCATCGACTGGACGCTCAAGGTCCCAGGCGGCGCAGGCAAGGCGGTCGGAAGGATGCTCTCTGGCGAGGGCGCCTCGCTGACCTATGTGACCTCGAAGGGACCGAACGCCGAGGTCGTGCTCTCCGCGAATCAATCAGGAAAGCTCGTCACCTGGGACCTGAGTCGTGGCCCGATCGTGTGCACGAGCGGCTCTTTCCTGGCCGCGCTCGGCGACGTCGATATCGACGTGACGGTGGCCAGATCTGCTGGCGCGGCGTTCTTTGGCGGCGCGGGCCTGTTTATGCAAAAACTCTCGGGCACAGGGATCGTGCTGATCCATGGCGCTGGCGACTTCATCGAGAAGCAGCTCGCGCCCGGCGAGAAGTTGCTCGTCTCGACGGGCAACCTCGCGGTGTTCTCGGCCGATGTGAACTACAACGTGCGCAGCGTGGGCGGTTGCCTCAAGTCGATCTTTGGCGGCGAGGGGCTGTTCATGACCGAGATGAGCGGACCTGGCTGGGTGATGTTGCAGAGCTTGAAGAAGCTCCCGGTGCAGGCCCAAAATATGGCGACCTGAGGACACACTCTTACTCGACTGATGCGCCGAGGCGTGCGTGAGTTTGCTGGACGATGCGATCGCGAAGGGGGCAAAGCTGACCGGGGTGAGAGGGCGTTATGCTCCAAGCCCCACGGGACCGCTGCACCTCGGGAACGTGCGCACCGCGTTGCTCGCCTGGCTCCAGGTTCGCCTGGTTGGCGGCACCCTGATCATGCGCATGGAGGATCTGGATGGTCCTCGCGTGGTCGAGGGGAGCGCCGAGCAAATCCTGCAAGATCTGCGATGGCTCGGTCTGGATTGGGAAGAGGGCCCCGATGTCGGCGGCCCGGTCGGTCCCTACACGCAATCCGAGCGCGATGACTTCTATCAGGAGGCGCTCGAGCGATTGCAGCAGAAGGGATTGATCTTCCCCTGTTTTTGCTCTCGAAAGGACATCCGGCAAGCGGCGAGCGCGCCGCACGCCGAGGATGGCTCGCCGCTCTATCCGGGCACCTGCCGAGGGCTCGATAAGCAGGGCATCGAGCAGATGCGAAAGAAGAAGAAGCGCCGCGCGGCGTATCGTTTTAACGTCCAGCAACAGGCGCCAGTCACGTTCGCTGACGCCATCTGCGGCGAGGTCGAGGAGGACCTCGTGGCGGACGTGGGTGATTTTGTGGTCAAGCGGCGCGATGGTTTGTTCGCCTATCAACTCGCCGTGGTGGTCGATGATATCGCCATGGGCGTGACGGATGTGGTGCGAGGGGAGGATTTGCTGACCTCGACAGCACGCCAGATCGCGATCTACAGAGCATTGGGCGCAAAAGTTCCCAGATTTTGGCATGTGCCATTGATGCTGGGTGAAGATGGTGAAAGACTCTCGAAGCGAGACGGTTCGCGCTCCATCGCCGAATTACGAGATGAGCACGGCGCGAGCCCGAGTGAGATCGTGGCGAAGTTGTCGAAATCATTGGGTATCGATTGCGGCGAGGAGGTCAGCGCGAGCGAGCTGCTCGCCGCACTCAGAGGAAAAGATCTCGCCACGTTGCTCGGCGCTTGCGGAATACCGTCTCTGTGAGAGATCTTTGTGTCGCGTGTGTGTAAGAGAACAAGAAGTTTCTTGGACGTGGCGCGCAATGAGTGATAATGCGGTGAAGGTTGGTTGTGATTGGACTGGACGAGAAACTGGTTCGCTTGTAAAACGAGTGTTGGACGCCAGCGATCCATCCAGCCAGTCAAATTGACCGCATCCAGGTGTTGGTGCACATGATGTCGGTTGAAGTCTGTTCGATGTGTGGTAGGAACGACATCATCGAGGGACGAGGCCAGGGTGGCGCGGTTCTCAGAACTCGAGCCATGATCGAGGTTCCCCACACGCCTCGATTCCGATGAGTTGGGGAGAGGTGAGAGAAATTGAGTCAGCGTGGCGGATACGTTCTAAAATTCATTTCAGGGAAGTACCAGGGTGGCGAATTCCCGCTGGAGATGGACGCCGAGATCGTGATCGGTCGATCCAGTGAGCTTGATATGGTGCTCGTGGAGGATATGGTCTCCCGGCGTCATGCACGCATCACCTCCTTTAACAAGGAGATCGCCATCGAGGACTTCGGCTCCACCAATGGTACGTTCGTCAACGGCGAACGGATCACCAAGACGCGCTTGAAGGAGGGCGACCGTATTCTGGTCGGCACCAATATCATCAAGCTCGTCCACCGTGATGACATCGACGCCTCGGGCGACATGGGAGCTCCTCCCATCGGCCAGGGCGGGATGAACGGTGGGACCACCAATCCCCCTGGCGGCACCCGAAACACGAGCCAGACGATCACGGGTACGATCACGGGCCTCATCGACGAGGTCCCGCTCCCGGATCTTCTCCAGCTCTTCTCCACGAGCAAGAAGTCGGGCGTGCTCGTCATCCTCAGCGATGACACCGGCAAGGTTTACCTGCGTGATGGCCGCGTCTTCTTCGCGACCATCAACGACAACCACGAGATGTCCCCCTACAAGGCCTTCTATCGCATGATGGGCTGGAAGAAAGGGACCTTCTCGCTCGAGCACCCCACCAACGAGACCTTCGAGAACGAGATCAACGAATCCGTCGAAGGGCTCATGATGGAGGGAATGCGGCAACTCGACGAGATCCAGAACCTCGGCGGCGATGTCCCCGACCTGGACGCTTACCTCGTCATCAACAAGCCGCTCGTGCCACCGTTGAGCTCGCTCAAGCCCGAACACCTGGACACCTTCCAGCTCGCCCTCAACTACGGCAAGATCTCCGAGGTCTTGAACAAGAGTGAAAACTCCGACCTCGAGACCATGAAGGATGTCCTCTACCTGGTGCGCAACGACTTCGTCCGCGTCAACTGACACGCTCCGGGCACTGACCTCTTAAAAAGGGCCGCATCCTGATCGGATGTGGCCCTTGTCTTTTTGTATCATCGCTTCCAAGATGACCCTTCGCGGGATTTTTCGCCCGCACAAGCCATTCAGTTTGCCGCACGAGACGGAGCCTAGAGAGCCATGGCGAATGCCACCGATGCGTCCTGGAACCCACCTGCACCGGACCAGGAACTCCGCACACCTCCACACAACGACGAGGCCGAGCGCAGCTTGCTCGGATCGATCTTCCTCGATAACCGCGTCATCGACGAGGTCACCTCGCTCGTTCAGCCCGAGGATCTCTACCGCGAGAGCCACCGCCATATCTTTCGCGCCATGGTCGCCCTCCACGCGCGCGGCGATGTCGTCGATGTCATCACGCTCGCCGATTACCTCCAGGCCGAGAAGCTCCTCGACGCCGTCGGTGGACCGAACTTCCTGGCGAGGTTGTCTCAGGATGTCCCCTCCGCCGCGCACGTGACCTACTACGCCACGATCGTGAGCCGTAAGGCGTCGCTGCGAAAGTTCATCACCACCGCGCACGCGCTCGTCGACGAGTGCTACAACGACGTCTCGGACTTCGAGGCGTTCATGGATGACGCCGAGGCAAAGCTCTTCGCCATCACCCAGGCAGGCGTCAAAAAGAATTACTCCTCGATGCGCGAGGTCATCAAGGAAGCGTTCGCCCAGATCGAGGCGCTCTACCAAAAGGCCGAGCAGGTCACCGGCGTCCCCAGCGGCTTCATCGACCTCGATGATATCACCGCCGGTTGGCAACCCTCCGACCTCGTCATCGTCGCCGCCCGTCCGGCGATGGGGAAGTGCCTTGCCCCCAACGCTGAAATTCTGCTTTCGGATGGTTCCATAAAGACCATGCGCGAGTTGTTCGAGTCAAAGAAAGCGAACCTCGTGACGTTATCTCGCGACCTTTCTTTTGAAGAGGCAGAGGCGTCAGCGTTTATCGATAGTGGGGTCAAACCTGTGTTTCGCGTGACGACCAAACTCGGTCGTCAAATCGAGGCAACAGGAACGCACCCTTTGCTCACGCTTAATGGTTGGCGGTCGGTGATCGATCTTGCTCCAGGACGCGCGATCGCTGTTCCTCGCACGTTGCCTTTCTTTGGTGGAGAGCCAAAACGCGACTGCGAAGTCCGGTTGTGCGCATACTTGATCGGTGATGGTACGCTCGCAGGAAGCACTCCTCGGTTCACTCAATCAAACGAAGAAGTTGTCGCTGACTTCAAGGATGCGGTTGAGCAGTTTGGTGGGGTCTGTGTCACCTGTTCTCCAGATAAGCAGCGCACACCTACTTACCGTATCGTTCATGACTTGGCGGCTGTACAAGAGGCTCGAGAGTTGTTCGGGTCGAACCTCGCCAAAGAGCTTGCCCACAACAGGATGACTCAGGGGGATCTCGCCAAGAGTGTCGGGGTCAGTCCTGGAATGATCACATACTGGAAAAATGGCAAGTCAGGGCCATCCGTGGAGACCCTCGCGAGGCTGTGCGAGGTGTTGGGGTGTGAGGAAGCAGCGTTGCTCGGTAGTGAGGTTGCTGGGTTGCAAAAAAGCGCTGTCAATCCAGTCCGTCAGTGGCTCGAACGCATCGGATTGTCTGATGTTGGAGCTCATGACAAGGCCATTCCTGATTTCGTGTTCTCTCTCCCGAAAAGTCAGGTCGCGTTGTTTTTGAACCGGCTTTTCGCGACCGACGGTTGGGCCAGTGAGTTCGAAACGGGGCAGATCCAGGTGGGCTACTCGAGCGTGAGTGAGCGCTTGATTCGACAGGTGTCTCACTTGTTGTTGCGTTTTGGGGTTTTGTCCAAAGTGCGTCGTCGAGAGGTCCCGTACAAGGAAGAGCGCCGTGTGTCATGGCAGCTTGATGTGACCCATGAACCCTCCTTGCGCACGTTTGCCAAGGAAATCGGCATCCTGTCCAAAATGGATGCTCTCGAGAAGGTTCTCGAAAGGGAACCGACGAACAGCCCGAATCAGGATCGCATCCCACAGGAAATCTGGGATTACATTGCATTGAAAAAGGGCGATGAATCTTGGGTGTCGTTGGCTGCGAGGGCTGGTATGAGCGCTTTGCGACCAAAAAGTCGCTTGCTGACGCGAGACAGCTTGAGAGGTGTCGCGCGAGCATTGGATGATACGTGGCTACACAAGCTGTCGGATTCAGAAGTGTACTGGGATGAGATCGTGTCGATCGAGCCCATCGGTGAGCAGCAGGTGTATGACCTGACGGTTCCCGAAACGCACAACTTCGTGGCCAACGATGTTTGCGTGCACAACACAGCGCTGACGCTCAATATGGCTGCACATGCGGCGATCGAGCGAAAGGTGCCCGTCGCCTTCTTTAGCCTCGAGATGGCCAACGTCCAGCTCGCCATTCGTATGCTGTGCAGCGAGGCGCGCGTCGATCAAGGAAAGCTGCGTACAGGCAGGATGACCGAGCAAGAATGGGCCCGCCTGATCAAGGCCGCGGGTACGCTGAGCGAGGCGCCGATCTTTTTGGATGATACGCCCGCCCTGCCGATCATGGAGTTTCGCTCCAAGGCGCGTCTGCTCAAGGCCGAGCAGGATATCGGCATCATCTTTGTCGATTACCTCCAGTTGATGAAGGCGCGCGGCTCGAACATCGGCTCGCGCGAGCAGGAGATCTCCGAAATCTCTCGATCTCTCAAGGGGATCGCCAAGGAACTCAACGTCCCCGTCATCGCGCTCGCGCAGCTCAACCGTGGCGTCGAATCCCGCGCTGACAAGCGCCCGATGAACTCGGACCTCAGGGAGTGCGTGACCGGCGATACGCTCGTGCAACTCGCGGATGGCACGCGTGTACCGATAGCCGATCTTGTCGGGCAAACCCCCGAGGTGATCGCCGTGTCTGATGAGGGTCGCTTGATCCGGGCAAAGAGCGACTTGGTTTGGAAGGTCGGTCAAAAAGAAGTCTTCGATGTCCATCTCAAGAGCGGTCGATCGATCCGGGCTACCGCGAAGCATCGCTTGAAGATCCTCGGTGGGTGGGCTCGGGTGTCCGAACTCGAAGTCGGCAGCCGCGTCGCGCTCGCGCGCGAAATACCTGCGCCTCCAGAGAGCGAAACGTGGCCTGAAGCTCACGTGGCTTTGCTCGGTCAAATGATCGGCGATGGCAGTTATCTCAGCGGCCAGCCGATGCGTTACACGTCCAACAGCGAGGAGAACCTCGAGGTGGTCGAAGACGGTGCCTTGGCGTTTGGTTGCGATGTCACGCGTTACGAGCGTGATGGTTGGACGCAACTCGTGATCAGCAACAACGGCAACCGTTGGAAGCCCGAAGGGGTCAACAAATGGTTGCGAGAGATGGGAGTTTTCAATCAACGCTCCCACGAGAAGTGTGTTCCACGCGAAGTGTTCCGACTTTCACAGAGGCAGATCGCTTTGTTCCTCGAGCATCTGTGGGCCGCGGACGGTGGGATCTTCGTGAGAAAGAAAGGTCGCGGGAGCCATCGCATCTTCTACTCGACCAACAGCCCTCGATTGGCCAGAGATGTGAGCGCGTTGTTGATGCGTCTCGGCATCGTCTCTCGAATCAAGACGGTTCCAGAAAAGGATCATCGTGATGGGCTGACCGTGGATATCTCCGGTCGAGAGGATCAGCTCAAGTTCCTGGAGCGTGTCGGCGGCTTTGGGCCAAGAGCACCTCACGCCGAAGCGCTTATGGTGCAGTATACAGAACACCAGACGACCTCGAGCACCAATATCGATACGATCCCCAGAGAGGTCTTCGATCGCGTCAAAGCAACCATGAAGGAGCGGGGCATCACCCAGCGCGAGATGGCTCGCCTCAGAGGCACCTCGCACGGTGGTTCGGCTCATTTCAAGTTCGCGCCCTCACGCGAGGTTCTGCATGGATATGCGGCTATCCTCGAAGACGAGGAGCTCGAGCAGATCGCTCGGTCTGACCTGTTTTGGGATGAGATCGTGTCGATCGAACCTGCTGGCGTCGAGGATGTTTACGATTTGACCGTGCCGGGGCCAGCATGTTGGTTGGCAAACGGCGGCATTGTCTCTCATAACTCTGGCGCCATCGAGCAGGACGCAGACATCATCTCCTTCATCTACAGGGATGAGGTCTACAACCCCGAGTCCGAGCACAAGGGGATCGGTGAAGTGATCCTCGGCAAGCACCGTAACGGTAGCCTGGGGACGGTGCGCCTGCGCTTCTTTGGCCAGTACACGCGCTTTGACAACCTCGCGCCCGATGTCGATGACAGCGGCAGCAGCGGCGGTGGTGGCGCGTTCTAGGTCGCGCGTCGGTCGTGCAGAGAGCGAGGACAAGCCCCCCGCGCCTCGCTTCGCTCGTTGCTGCCTCCCGAGGGGGGCTTCTTGTTGGAGGTCGTGCAGAGAGCGAGGACATACCCCCCGCTTCCTCGCTGACGCTCGTCGCTGCCCCCCCAGGTTTGGTGGGCTTCTTGGCGAGGAATTTAGCGTCGAGGTTCGCCAGGGCGCCCTCATGAAACTCATCGCAGATCTCGAAGCTCCCTGGCGCAAAACACCAACGTCCAACAAGCCACCCGCCCCCCGAAACGGGGGGCAGCGCCGAAGGCGCGGGGGGCTTGTTCCCGCTTTCTGCAAAACCCGCAACAAGAAGCCCCCCGAAACGGGGGCAGCAACGAGCGAAGCGAGGCGCGGGGGGCATCCTCTCGCGCTCTGCACGACCGACGCGGGGCCTCCTCTCATGTTCTGCATGACCCTCGCCAGGAATCCCCGACGCTTTCTTGAAATCCCACAGCGATCTCGTCAGACTTTTTTGCAATAAGCCACCCGCAGTCGTGAATTTTCATTGGTGTTTCAGCGACAAAGAGGGTGTGCCATACGATGATTGGGATGGGCGTGCTCTTTACCGGGCGCGCCAGATACGCCGAGGGGAGCGATGGCGAAGCGAGCAATTCTTTGGGGGGCGCGTTCGGTGCTGGTCGTGGGCATGCTGCCGCTGGTGGGATGCGTCACGAGCGTCAAGACCGAGACGCGCTACGAAATCACTCAACAGGCCACGCTGCCCGCTCCGGGCGGCCCAGAAAGCGTGGGTCGTATGACTCCGCCTGGCAAGGCAAGCGTTCAGGGTGGCGCTCGCATCGTGCATGTGCGCGTCGCAGATTCCGAAAAAGATCGCGCCGAGATCGGCCACGAGATGCTCAATCGCACCTTCCACGGGCGCATCGCTTACGGCGTTGGTGAAAAGCTCGAGCTTGGCTTTAGCGGGTTGTATGGAAACTCCGTCTGGACGCAGCATACGAGCGATGTCGAGCTGAGCTCACCGAGCAAGAAGGAGAGCGAGATCACGCACATCTTCTGGGGCGGCGTGCAGCTGCGCCGCATCGTGGTCGGCAACCAGTTCAACGGCATCGGCGCCTTTGGCGAGCTCTCCGTGGGGCGCGCGCCTTACCTGCGCACCGTGAACAAGACCACCACGACCTACTACGATGGTTTGTTCGTCCCCGACGAGCCCACCGTGACCGAAGAGGAGTACACCGAGGAGAGCGCCGCGATGAACCTGAACAGCCGCTTTGGCGTCCAGGGGTTTGTCTCGCTCGGAGAATGGATCACCGTCAACGGCGGCGGAATGCTCCAGTTCTATCCTCGCTACTGGGGCAGAAGAGTCACCGGCCAGGTGTGCGAATCGGAGCTCTATCAGCTCGATGACGGCCAGTTCGCGAGCTGCACCGGAGACACCCCTGACACCATGCGCGATCACAACCAGATCACCTTCGGGACGGTGTTCCTCGGAGGATCGATCGGCGGCGAGCACTTGCCCGGGAGCTTGCACCTGCAGGTGTTCTATCACGCGCTCGCGCCCAGTATTATTCGCAACACGAGCCCCATTGGCGCCGACATGGCGCTCCGTCTGGAGTTTTGATGCTCGATAACATTCAGGGGTGGGAGATCTTCACGATCCGGGATGTGCTCACGAGCGAGGAATGCCTCGCGTGGATCGAGCGCGCCGAGGACGAGGGGTTTGCCACCGCGCCGATTTATACCGAACGCGGAGAGCGGATCGCGGTGCACTTGCGCGATTGCTACGAGCTAAGCTTTGTCGACGAGGAGGCCGCCGCGCTGCTCACCGAGCGCATCGGCGCACAGCTCGCGGGTAGCCCGCTCGAAGAAAACTTCGCGGGCGTCAGCGAGCGGATACGCGTCTGCCGCTATGGCGCGGGCCAGCACTTCGTGCCGCATACGGATATGGCGGTCGAGGATGACTCCGGCGAGCTTGCGAGCCAGCTCACCTTGCTCGTGTACCTGAACGATGACTTTGGCGGCGGCGAGACGGTGTTTCTGGATAATTGGCGCGAGCTTCTGGCTGAGATCACCCCCGAGGAGGGTGTGGCGCTCTGCTTCGATCATGACCTGTTGCACGCAGGCCAGACGGTGCTCTCGGGCGACAAGTACATCATCCGCGCGGACCTGATGTTCACTCGCTGAGCAGGGCGCTCACGGCTTTGGCGCGATCGGGATCAGCAACCCCGCGCGATCGGTGACAAACCGGGTGCGCAGCACCAGATCATGGCTCTCACTGGCTCCCGGTCCGCCCCAGCTCGAGGGGATGGCGAGGCCAGTGATTTTGACCTTCGCCACCGCATCCCTGGAATCCGCGCCTTCGAGCTCGACCGTCAGGCGGCCCTGCTCGATCGGTTTTTGCTCCCACTCGAGCAAGCCATCCTTGCTCTTTCGCGTATCGAGGAAGGCGCGCGCGGCGAAGTCTTTCGGTTTGGCCAATACCTCGGAGAGCTCCTCGTCAAAGACCTGTCCGACGCGAAAATCCGCCGGTGGCAGATGAAGCCAGATGGTGATGGCGTGATCCTGCGAAAGCTCCGCGTGGATCTTGTAGGCGTCGTGGTAGTCGAGCTTCGAGGTCACTGGTCCCATCACCTCGAGCGCGTCCTTGCCCTTTATCGTGTAGTGCCCGGTGGTAAAGCACCCGAGCGTGCCGAGTCCGCGCGCTGGAACCGGGACCGCGGAGTCGCCGTCAAACTTGGCGCTCAATCGCACGAGGCCAGCGTCCTTCTCCTTCATCGTCAGCTCTCCGCGCATTCGCTCGCGCGGGGGGACTTTGAAGGTGTAGCGCGTCTCGAGGTTCGTGTTGTGCGGGTTGACGTAGGTTTGTGGCGAGCCATCTTTTGGCCTGGGTTCGAGCACGACCACAGGATCTGTGACCGCGAGCCCCTTGTCGCCCTTGTAGATCCCCTGGAACACCCAGCCATCGCGACAGAGCGCATACGTCGCCGCCAGCAAATCTCTGGTCAGAGATTTGCCATCAGCGCCGGGCATCGACAGCTCGCCAACGGGTTGCCTCGTCTCGAGGTCACGCCGAAGTTGAAGCGGCCTCGGATAGCGCGCCATCGGGGGTTGAAAGAGCCCCTGCGTGGACGCTGGAGCCGTCGAGGTTTGGGTCGCGTCGTCGCTCGGAGTGGTCGAGGTTTTCTTGGACTTCGACTTCTGACAGCCGAGCGCGAGGCATGCGATCGCGGCGCCTGTCAGGAGTCGATGCGCAAAGGGGATGCTGATCATTTGGGGAAGAACTCCCAGTCATCGACAGGGCGATTCTTGCGGGCTACGGCGACCATATAGGCATCGAGCACGAACAGGATCGTGAGCAGGTAACCCGCGCCGCAGGTCAGGTAGGTCGCCGCGAGGATGGCGATCCCCTTGGTGGTTTGACCGAGGACCATGTAGCCGGCGCCGGGGAAGAAGAAGTTGAGCGCGATGCCGACGACGTCATTGGTGTCGAGCTGCTGGCTCGGCGTGGTCATGTAGGTGTTCTGGGGTCGCGTCATGTGCGTCCCCGGCTGTTGCTGACCGTAGGGGCGCTGGCCGCCAGGGCCCGCGTGTGGGGCCTGGTTTGGCGGGTAGTTTGGCTGCGGCCCTGAGCCTGGCATGGTGCCGGGGCCGGGGGGCGCTGGGTTCGGTCGCGCCGAGCCGTCCACGCCGCCTGGGCCGCTGGCTCCTGGCATGGTCGGGCGAGGAGGGTTGGCCGTGCCCCACTGCTCTCCTTCGAGGTCATGGATCGGCCTTGGCTCATCCATATCGGACCAGGATTCGCCCTCGCCGGGGAGCGAGGCATCCTCTCCGTTGCCCTGGCTTTGACGGTTGTACCAGTCGTTGTTGTCGTTGGACATCGGACTTCCTCGAGGTGAGTGGCTTGCGTGATCGGGAGCGCGAGCGAAGGCGCTCGCGTGAATTATCGTTCTGCATGGACCTTGGCCCACGTGGCGTTCAGGACAACAACCCGAAGGCCCGTGATGTTTCGACGAGACTCGCTTGACGAGGTCTTCACGTCAAGTTCGAGCAACCGCGAGCGGCGCCCCGTGCGTATTACAAAATGGACACGCGGGGACCTTTTCGCCAGTCCTCGGGAAGAGATAAGGCGAATGGATGATTCGATCCAGTGGGAGCACCTCTCCATCGATGGGAAAAGTCCACGGGCAAAGTGGGCGATCGCTGCGGGCTCGGAGCGAAGGAGGATCGCGAGCGCAGAGGGGGAGAAAACCGCGAGATTTTCGAGGAATGCAAAGGTCGTGTTGCTCCCAAACCGTAACCTGTTGTATCAACGCCGGCTCGCGTCGCAGCCTCCTCGGTTTGCCTCGGGCAGACGAGAGAGGCGATGGCGCGACGGGGGAAAGACAGAGTGAGCACGAGCAGAGAGTGACGATATGGGTCAATTTACAGATGACGCCGAACAATTCGAAGACAGCATCGAGGTCGCCGAAGCGCTGGAGACGCTCCAGGCGCTCCTTCCTCGAGGCTTGAAGGGGCTTGCTCCCGGATTGATTCGGGCTTTCGAGCGCGATGATTACTCCAGCGCGCTCTCGCAGGCGCGCGAGGTCTACTCCAAGGGAGGTCCCAGCGATCGCGACGCCGCGATCCTCTACGCCACGCTGCTGACCAACCGCGGGCTGACGCAGGAGGCCGCTGGCGTCCTGCGCCGCGCGGCGGATATCCACGAGCGCGATATGGCGCTCCAGCTCGCGCAGGTGTGCAACCTGATGGTCGAGGGCAACTGGCGCGCAGCCGAGGCGCTGCTCGGCGGTCTGCGCGAGGTCGACGTGCGCGACCCCAGGATGTGGGGGTTGATGGGAGATGTGTACCTCGAGCTCGGCGAGGATGAGGATACGGTCGCGTGCTACGAGCGCGCGCTGGAGCACCGCAGCCAGGACGCCGACCTGGCGTATCGTCTTGCGAGGTTGCTCTTCGAGCAGGGGCGTGACTTCGACGCCACGAGCTACCTCGAGCGCGCCGCGCGCATCGCGACGCAGGACTCGAGGCTCTGGGCGCTGGTCGCTGAAGCCTGGGCGGAGCTCGATGAGGACGATCGCGCCGTCGAGGCGTGGGGCCGCGTCACCCGGCTCGACAGCGATGACGAGGAGGCGTGGCTTAACTACGGGCTCGCGCTGCGCCGCGCCGATGACTTGCGCGAGGCGCGCGTGGCGTTCGAGCGCGCCGTGGACCTCGATCCTTTCTGTTTCGAGGCGAGCCTGGAGCTCGCGCACGTGCAGTTCGACATGGGGTATATGGAGGAGGCGCTCCAGGCATACCGCAAGGTCTTGAAGGAGCAGCCCGGCAACATCGAGGCGTTGCACGGCGCCGCCGCCGCGGCCTTCGAGCAAGGAGACGTGACGCTCGCCGAGGATTACGCCAGGCGTGCGCTCGAGCGCACGCCAGACCGCGCCGAGAGCCACTACAACCTGGCGGTGATTCTGCTCGAGCTTGGCCGCAACGCGGAGTCGAGCGAGCTGCTCGAGCGCTCGATCGAGCTCGGCGCGACGTCAGGCGCGCTGCTGACGCTGGCGTTGATTTCGCTGCGCGGCGGAGAGCTCGAGACCGCGCTCGCCCTGATCGGTCGCTCGCACGAGCTGTGCGAGGATGACGCCGAGCGCGAGGGGATCACGCTGGAGTTTGCCGAGGCGCTTGTCGAGAGGGGGATGGGCGAGCAGGCGCGCGAGTTGATGGCGCGCCATGAATCGAGCGAGAGCACATGGAACGTGCTGCAGCCCTTGATCGAGTACCTCTCGTATGCGCATCAGGAAGATCTGGAGGAGGGCGGCGTGCTCGACGAGCTCGTGGCGCGCTTCGAGCAGGCGTGCCAAACACACAAGGAGGCGCTCCCCATCGATTGGGATATGCAGGGCCTGGAGCGCGTGGCGTGGCGCTTGCCGCGCGTGCGCAGAGGCCAGGCGGAGGCGATGATCCGCAAGATCGAGTAAAGATCCTGGTGTGAACCTCGCGATCCTTGTGATGTGGTGCTTTTCAGGTAGGGGGTCTCCGGGTTAAAGTCGAACACCCGAGAGAATCTCCCCGCCTTGTAGGAGTCACACGCCTTGAGCAGCGCATTTTTACTCGATGATGAAGCGCTCGCAGCGATCCCGATGGACGACCTCGCCCCCGGCGAGGATCACACGGGTGAGGACGACGCGATCGCATACCACCAGGGGTACTTCGACTCCTGGGATGGCACCAAGATGTTCTGGCAGAGTTGGGAGGCGGCGGACGCCGAACCTTCCAGCAGGAGAGGCCGGATCGCCTTGATGCATGGCTACGGCGAGCACTCGAGCCGCTACGCCCACGTCGCCGCGGCGTTCGTGCGCGCGGGCTACGACGTGATGACCATGGACGCGCGCGGCCACGGCAAGAGCGAAGGCCGCGACGCCCACGTCCAGCAATACGATGAATACGTGCTCGATCTAAAGCATTTGTGCGCCGAACTCGAGGCGCGCTGGGGCGAGGATCGAGGTCCGTTGTTCGTGCTGGGTCACTCCAATGGAGGGTTGATCGCGCTGCGCTATGCCTTGCAGCGCCCGGACAACGTCGCCGCGTTCGCCGTGACCTGCCCGATGTGCAAGCTCGCCGTCGAGGTCCCTGGCTGGAAGGCCGCCGCGGGCAAGGTAATGAGCAAACTCTGGCCAACCTTCGCGCTCCCCACAGAGCTCGACCCTGCCGGACTCACACACGTCAAGTCTGTCGTCACGCAGTACTCTAACGATCCCTTGAACAAGAAGGTCGCCACCTCGCGATGGTTCACCGAAGCGGGTGACGCGCAGGAGGATCTGAGGTTGCGCGCCAATCGCATCACGCATCCCTTCCTGATGTTGCTCGGAGGATCGGACCCGATCGTCGATCCGAACGGCGCGCGTGATGTCTTCGCCAAGCTCGGCAGCGCGGACAAGGAGCTCGAGGTCTACGACCCGCTCTTCCACGAGATCCTCAACGAGCACGAGTGGGCCGATATCATGCGCCGCATCATCGGCTGGCTCGAGCGCCAGCGCGCCGCGCTGGCTGTTGGCGAAGAAAGCGAAGAGGAGTGATTCCCATGACCCTTCGCAAGCTCAGGATACCGCGCGTGCTCGTGGCGCTCTGCGTCGCGATGCTCCTCTCGTTCACGTTGCTCGTTTCGGGGTGTGAGAACGAGGAGCTCAAGGAGACCGAGATCCAGGAGATCAACAAGATCCTGGCGACCGGCACAGGCTTTGAAGACGACCCCTTCGTGCGCGCCGAGACGTTGCGTGTGCTCGAGCTTTTGGCCGACGCGCGCCTGGACAGGTACGCGCGCGACCTGGTCGAGGACTCTTCGCCGATGGTGCGCGTGGCGGCGTTGCGCGCGCTGCTCGCGACAAAGAACAAGGAGGCCGAGCGCCTCGTGTTGGCCGATTACAACAGGGCCTCAGAGCCCGCGCGCCTCGCCATGATCGAGGCGGCGATGGAGTATGGCCCCGAGTCCTTGAGGCGGGAGCTCTTCGAGCGCGCGATCAACTCCAAGGATCTTCGCCTGCGCGCGATCGCCTTCGAGGAGGGGACGCTGGCCGAGGTCAACCGCGCGGTGCGCGATAGCGACCAGCAAAAGCTCAAGGTCGAGCTCAAGCCCAAGTTGAGCAAGCTCGTCGACAGCGATGATTTCTATATCGCCGCAGCCTCCCTGCGGAAGCTCAACGAGCTTGGCTATGGCGAGCGCGCCGAGCCGCTGCTCGCGAAGTTTCGCTCCGAGGATACGCCGGTCTCCGATCGCACTCACCTGGCGAGGATCTTGCGCGTGGCAGGGATCGAGGCCGCCAAGCCCGACTTCGTCGCCATCGCCGAGACCACCCTCGATGACGAGGGCAAGGAGGAGAAGGACAAGAAGCTCGAGCTTCCGATCAAGCGCATCGACGAGCGCCTCGTGCGCGCGGCGGTGCTTGGCGCGGTGGCGCTCGGCGAGGAGCGCTTCATCGAGGCAGCGCAAGGGTATTTGCGCAACGCCAGCCAGGACGAGTCGATCGAGGTCCTCGAGGCGCTCGCGCGCAACACCTCGGAGAACGCCACCGTCTCGATCAAGATCGCGATGCAGGATGCTCGCCCGCCCGTGCGTCATCAGGCCATCGACCTGTACGGCAAGCGCGCGGACGCTGAAGCCAAGGCGTTGATCAACGCCTTGAGGCAAGAGGACCCGATGGCGCGTCGAAAGATCGCCAACATCCTCGTGGCCAGGTTCCCCAGGGAGTGGAGCCAGGATCTTCGCATCCAGCTCAAGGCTGAAGAGCGCAAGGATATCGTGCTCGCGCTCCTGCGAGATGTGATCGATCGCGAGAAGGATCGCGCGATCCTCGAGCCGATCTCGGAGCAACTCAACGAGCTGACCAAGGACCCGAAGCCGCAGCGCTCCTCGACGGCGGCGTATCTCTTGTTGCTCAGTGATCCCGATAACGAGGCGTACAGGAAGTCACTCGAGGAGACCTCGAACGTGCAGACGCGCTACGTCTTCCTCGAGCACATGCTCCGCACCAACCCCAAGGAAGGGGTCCCGATCTTTCGCCGCTACTTCTACGATGATCTCTACGCGATGCGCCTGATCTCCGCCGCGGGTCTCTGGCGCGCGTTCCGAGGAAAGGGCGGCGCTGTCGCAGAGTCTGGCGAGAAACCAGCGGGCGACGACGCGAAAGAAGAGGAGAAAGAAGAGGGCGCCGAGGGGTGAACGCTCAGGTTTGCTCGAGCAAACCTGAGAGCTTTGGCAGCAGCGCGCAGCACGCGCTCGCGAGATCCATCAACCCGCGCTCCTTGATGACGAACGTGCGCTCGTCCATGTAGAGCTCGCGGTTGACCTCGATCTGGAGCGCGTGCACGTCCTGATCGGGCGCGCCAAAGGAGCGCGTGATCCAACCTCCCTTGTAAGGGGTGTTGGGGCGCACCGAGTAACCCTGCTCGCGGAAATGCGCCGAGACCAGGTCGGTCAAGAGCTCCGAACAGGAGCTCCCTTCCACATCACCGGGGACAATATCCGCGCGTCGCGTGCCCGGATCGGTGTGCCCGCTGCGCCCTCGCGAGGGCATCGAGTGGCCATCGATCAGGATGCAGTAGCCGAACTGCGCCTTGACGCGCGCGATCTCCTCGGCGATGGCGCCATGATAAGGCGTGTGGAATGTGGCGATGCGGCGATCGAACGCCTCGCGCGTCATCGGCTGTCGCATGACAGGGGTGCCATCGGTGGTGGTCCTCCAGACGACGCCGCGATCCTGGTAGTAGCCAGGTTGATTGACGCGCACTCCTCCGACGACCGTTTCGGGCGAGATGTCATCATCGGCGCGATTGAGGTCGATGACATAGCGCGAGACGTTGGACGCGATGAGCGTCGCGCCGAGCTCTGGTGCCTGCGCCCAGAGGCGATCGACATAGAGGTCGAGATCGCGTTTCAGTGTGCGGTTGTGCACGACCATCTCGTCGAGCACCTCGTCCGGAATCCACTCGCCCGCGTGCGGGACATCCACCACGACGGGGAGGGTTTGTTTTTCCGGGCGAATCAGACGGAAGTAATGGTCTTGTTCTTGGTTCGACATGCTTTAGGCCTGGTCGGAAAAGAAGGTGCCGGGCTGTTTTGCCCGCTGCAACTGTAGGAGAGATTCGGCGGTCTGGCGAGGGTGTCTCTCGAGAGCCAGCCAAAGCTCCTCTTGCACGTATGCATCCGGTTCATGTGTGTTGGCAAGTTCGAGCGCGGCGAGCGCCTCTGGATGATCGATGCGCGAGAGCGCCCAGGCGATGTGCCCGCGCACGAGCGGCTCGAGCTCGACGGCCAGCCGCCGCCGCAAGAGCGGGATATCATCGGGGTCTGCGAGGTTGCCGATGACGACAGCGGCGTTACGCAAGAGCCCCTGTCGCCTGGTGCGCTGGATCGGGCTCCCCGAGAAGAGCTTGTTGAAGTCACGGCGCGTCAGCGAGAGGAGATCCTGTGGTGACAGCTGCTTGTAGACCTCTCGCGTGAGGAAGTCCTCGTCCTCGGTGTCGGGCGCCTTGCGGTTCCAGGGGCACACATCCTGGCAGATGTCGCATCCAAACAAGTAGTCGCCGATCAGCGGCCTGAGGTCGTGGGGGATGGGGCCTTTGAGCTCGATGGTCAGGTAGGAGATGCAGCGTCGCGCGTCGAGGACATGTGGCGAGGTGATGGCGCCGGTGGGGCAGGCGTCGATGCAGCTCGCGCAGCGGCCGCAGCGATCGTTTGCTGGCGCCGGGTGCGTGGGCTCGAGCTCGAGGTCGACCAGCAACTCGGCGAGCAGGAAGAAGGAGCCGAGCTGTTGATCGATGAGCATCGTGTTCTTGCCGATCCAACCGAGGCCCGCATGTTTGGCGAGCGCGCGCTCGAGCAGGGGGGCCGAGTCCGTGATCGCGCGCGCGTCGACCTGGCTGCCGCTGTGCTCGTGAATGAACCTGGCGAGCGCCTCGAGGCGCTCGCGCAGGACATCGTGGTAGTCCAGGTTATGGGCGTAGCGCGCGATGCGCAGGCCCCCGGGGAGAAGGTCGAGCGGGCGTTTGTAATTCTTGGCCACGACCACGAGCGCGCGCGCGGGGGCGTGAATAGGCGTCGTGGATGTGCGCGAGGGGCCGCGCTCGAGGTAGTCCATCACGCCGTGGCGCTTCTCGGCCAGCCAGCGCTCCAGCGAGGGTCTATCATCGAGGGAGATCGACGCGGGCAAGATCGCGCAGCGTTCGAATCCGAGCATTTTCGCGCGCTTGATGATATCATTGGAGGTGAGTGGACCCATCTAAAAAACCCGTTTATATCGAATAATTAGGATGCCTGCATCGAAATGTTTCATCTGCGTTGGTGGTGCTTCTGTTTTTTCGATTCGGGCTCTTGAGAGCGGCTTATTTACCGTTTATAAGAAACGAGCAAGTCTGAAACAGTAGGGTTCCATTTTGTTCGGTAGAACAGGCGAGTGTGTACCATAGGGCTTGTAAGGTCTCGAGGTCATCGGTGAGGTTCGCCGGACTGCAAAGAGATCGTGGCACTGTAAGTAACTGGAGGCGCCGAAACGAACCTTGAACCGGCTCGTGGCGCGAGGAATTTATCGACCCCATTAACCACAAACGTTCTCTCGAGCAACGTCGGCGGGAGCTGCTCGCGAAGAAGCCTTCGAAGTATTGCTCGCGTTGTACCGCGCTCGTATATCAGGAGGACGAGGAGTGCCTCGAGTGCAACAAGGCGAGGCCCGAGGTCGGTTGGCCTGATCTACGCGACAGCATGGACCCATGGCTCGGGCGGGTCATCGATGGACGTTATTTACTGACGAAGAGGATCGGTCAAGGCGCATCCGCGAGCGTCTATCGCTCCGAGTCGATGGCGATCTCTCGCCAGTTCGCCATCAAGATCATTCACCCGCCGCGCGGGAACCAGGGGCCATCCCCCGAGCAGATCGCCACGCGCCTCGAGCGCGAGATCGAGGCGCTCGGGCGCCTTCGCAACCCACACATCGTGCGCTTCTATGACGTCATCGAGCTGCCGCTGAACCACATCGGCGTGGTGATGGACTTTGTCGAGGGCGAGACGCTCGAGTCGCTCGTGCTGCGCGGGGATTACTTGCCTGTCTCGCGCGCCTGCACGCTGCTTCGGCAGATCGCCAACGGCGTCTACGAAGCCCACCTCGCGGGCATGACGCACCGGGACTTGAAGCCTGAAAACGTGATGGTCGAGCAGCTCCCCGCCGGGGATGATTTCGTGCACGTGCTCGATTTTGGCATCGTGCAGGTCGAGGGTGAAGCGAGCATGACGCAGGGGTTTATCGGGACCCCGCTGTACGCCTCTCCCGAGCAGGCGATGGGCGAGGAGATCGATCACCGCTCGGACATCTACAGCCTGGGCGCGATGTTCTTCTTCATGCTCGCCGGGCGTCCGCCATTCCTTGGCCAGAACGTGATGCAGGTCTTGCGTCAGCACGTCGAGGTCACGCCGCCGAGCATCAGCGACCTGCGTTCGGATATGGGCGTCCCTGACGAGCTCGAGCTCCTGATCGGTCGCATGCTCGCGAAGACCGTCGATCAACGCCCTGAATCGCTGGCCGAGGTGATCCACAGCCTGGACAGGCTCTCCTACTCGACCTCCGAAGGGAAGGACACCGCCGATGGCGTGA
>Ga0208061_100079_pt1 | contig 32513 bp, 21 predicted proteins | sample DeeseametaMP0555_FD_184209 | JGI IMG/M metagenome (GOLD analysis project Ga0208061, IMG submission 184209) | Marine microbial communities from the Deep Atlantic Ocean - MP0555 (SPAdes) | ecosystem: Environmental > Aquatic > Marine > Oceanic | place: South Atlantic Ocean | collected 2011-01-23 | reverse complement strand
CGCTTCTTCGAGCCGCCAGCGATCCAGGTGACCAGCGCGCCGGTGAATCCGACCACGGCGACGCCTGCGCCGAGGTACGTGATGAGCTGCGCGCGATCGTAGGCCGACTCGGGATAATCGCGCGGCGTCTCGAGGATCTTGCGCGAGCGGACCGCGCCAAAGATGGCGGTGCCCGTACCTGCGACGCCGATCCCCAGGAAAACCAGTGGCGCGGCGCGCACGCTCGAGCCAGCGCGCGCGCTATCTTCGACGGTGGCCTCCGGGTCGATCGAGAGGTTGTACTTTTTGATGACCTTCTCGCCGGGCTCGATCACGACCTCCTCGCGAAGCTCCTTGTAGCCCTCGAGCTGGAGGATCACGGTGTGCGTCCCTGGCCGCATCGGCAACTCGACAGTGGGCGTCGCGCCCATGACGCGGGATGCGGTGGTGTTCAGGAAGACCTTGGCGCCAGGAGGCGTCGAGAAGACGCGCAGGCTGGTGTCATTGTTTAGCGATGCGGCGCGCTTGTTGCGCTGCTGCTCTTCGAGGACGAGCGCGCGACGGCGCGCGTTGGGAGCCTCGGCGGCGTCAGGCATGCGCTTTGCGAACTCGCGATAGTTCTGGATGGCGATGTCCGTCTTGCCGATCTTTTCTTGAGAGATGGCGATCTTGTAGAGCAGCTGAGGGTGCGGGAAGAGCGCGTAGGCATCCTCGAAGTAACCGAGCGCCTTCTCGTGATCATCGCGCTCGGCGTTGGCCTCGGCCAGATCGATCAAGCTGGCGAGCTCGCGCTGCTGCTGCTCGTCGAGTTGCTCGATGCTGGGGACCTCGCCCCCTTGTGCGAACGCGAACGGAGCTGACGCAAAGCAAAGAAAACAGCAGACAAACAACAAAAGAAGACGGCGAAGCATCGAAGGAGGCTCCTGGGAAATGGTGTGAAGCTGGGCGAAAACCCGACATCAGGCGCGGCAACTCTAACCACCGCGGAGTGCGCATGCAAGCGCTCGGGGACAGGTCACTTGTTGAAGTAAGTCTCCAGCTTCTTCTTGTCGTCCTTCTTCTTGGGTTTGCTGTCACCAAAGAGGTTGCCAAGCCCCGTGTTCTTCTTGATCTCGGGCTTCTTCTCGATGGTGGGGGTCTTCTTGACCGTGTCCACCGAGACCGTCTTTTCAGGGGTCTTCTCGGGCGTGGTCTCGGTCTTCGCGGTCTTCTCTTCCTTCTCTGGCGTCTTCTTCTCGGGCTCTTTCTTTTCGGGCGTCTTCTTGACGACCTTCTTCTTCTCGGGAGCCTTCTTGACCTCTTCAGGCTTATCCTTTTCAGGGGCCTTTTCCCCCTCGGCGGTTGTCTGAGCCGCGGGCGTCGTCTCTTTTGGGGTGGTCTCCTTGACCTCTTCAGGTTTCTTCTCCTCGGCGACCACAGGCGGCGTGGTCACGGGAGTCGTCTCGTTTGCCGTGTCGTTTGTTTCGGACGTCGCGATCGCGTCGGGGTCCGAAGTTTCGCCGTCTGGTTTGGAGAGGTTGTTCAGGACCAACCCGACGGCCACGCCACCAGCGAGCAGGATGCCGACGAGGACGACGCCGAGGACGGCAAACAGGCCGCTGTTTTTGCCCTCGTCCGCGGCGGCGTAGGTGTTTGTCGAGGCGGTCGGGCGCTCGGCCTGAGCCTCGGCCTGCGGAACGCCCGGCGTGGATTCGGTGCTCTGGCGATTGCCCGCTGGCGGGGATGTTGGCTCGCCAAAGCCCCCAGACGCGCCACCAGAAGCGGCCATGTCCCTTCGCCCATGCGCGTCGGCCTGGATGCGCACGCGAGCGGCGTCGGACACTGGCGAGGTCATCGCGCCGCCCATCACGCCGGTGTCGGCGGTTTCGAGCTGGCGTCGCTCGTCGGTGGTGTGCGTCGAGTGCTTGTGACGAGGTTGCATGCCCGTCTCACGGCGCAACGCCTCTGTTTGACTGAGCTTCCCGCCGACCGTGGGGAGCGCCTCGAGGACCCACTCGTCGAACATGTTCTCGCGCGGGAGGTCGGGATCGATGCGCACGGGATCGAGATCGTAGAGGCGGCGGATCTTGTCGATTCGATCGCGCACCTCGCGCGCGCTCTGCGGGCGCCCCTCGACGCCCTTGGCGAGCATGTCCTTGACGAGATCCTCGACCTCGTCGGGGAGCGCGCTCGGCGGGAGGTAGTTGCGGAGCGGCGGCGGCGTGGTCTGGATCTGCTGCAGCATCACCTGGAGGCTGTTCTGCCCAGTGAAGGGAGGCTGCCCGCAGAGCATCTCGTAGAGCATCACGCCGAGCGCGTAGAGGTCTGTGCCCGGGCCTAGCTCTGAGTTTTGCGCCTGCTCGGGCGCCATATACTGAGGCGTGCCACAGACCATGCCGGTGGCGGTGAGCTGCGTGTTGGTCTCGAGCGCTCGCGCGATGCCGAAGTCGAGGACCTTGACCTGGATGGTGCCATCCGAAATGGGCACGATCAAAAGGTTGTCGGGCTTGAGGTCGCGGTGAATCACGTCGAGCGCGTGAGGTTCCGTGAGCGCGCCGCACACCTGGTAGACGATCTCGAGCGCGAGCGCGACGCGCATGCGCCCGGTCTCGAGGATGTCGCCGAGGTTAAAGCCATCGACGAGCTCCATGACCAGATACAGAAGGTCGCGTTCGCGATCCTGGCCGAACTCGATCAGGCGGACAATATTCGGGTGTGAGAGCCCGGAGATGATCTTTGACTCCCGATAAAAGCGCTCGAGCGCGACCTCGCGATCGATGAGCTCGTTTCGCAGGACCTTGACGGCGACGTTCCTCCCCACCGAGAGCTGGACGCCAAGATACACCGCGCCCATGCCGCCTCGACCGAGGAGCTTCTCGATCTTGAAGCGCGAATCGATCGTCGCGCCGAGCAACGGATCTTCGATATCGGCCTCGAGCGTGAAGAGACGGCTCGAGTCCTTGGGACATAGCTCGAGCTCTTCATCCTCGAAGACGGACTTGCACTCTGGGCAGTAGAGCTTCATGGCTCACGCTCACACAAAAAAGTAGGGGCTCGGGTCTTTCTTGACCCTGGCCGCATTCTACTTGCAAAAAGGGGATCTCATCAAGGAATCCCGGTCAGGCAAGACTCTAAACACGGACACCTCGCATCACAAAATCGATGTTCATCGTATCCTGATCACTCTGCGCTTTGCGACGCTTCGGATCGTGGCAACCGTTGACCAGTTCTCTCAAACGGGCTAGTAGGCCTAAATGTGTTTCCCATGGTTCTTTTTTATCATGGTCGCCACGTCACCTTCGCGGGCTCCGAGTCGGGCCTGACACCGTGTTTGTTTCGAACACGACACGAGGGCAAGGTTGTTCCAATCGAGAAGACGCGTTATCGATAACGTCCTCATGGCGAAGAAAACACGACAGATAAGCAACGATTTGCCCTGGCACGCATCGAAGCCATGGCGCCATGGCGCCACAATCGACACTTCGAGGCTCCAACCACGGCCTCACACTGCGATAGCACCAAGGAGACCGCGATGACCACGTCGCCAATCGAAACCAACGACACCTTTTTAAACACGGGCCTCGAGCTCTTCTCCGACCTTCCCTTCAAGGTCGCAGATCTCTCGGAGGGCACGATCCGCTTCGGGCGCAAGGAGATCGATCTCGCGCTCGAGGAGATGCCAGGGCTCAAGGCCTTGCGCGAGCAACACCGCGAGAGCCAGCCTCTCAAGGGCGCGCGCATCTCGGGCTCGCTGCACATGACCATCCAGACGGCCGTCCTCATCGAGACGCTCGTCGAGCTCGGCGCCGAGGTTCGCTGGGCATCCTGCAACATCTACTCGACGCAGGATCACGCGGCAGCGGCGGTCGCGGTCGGCCCCAACGGCACGGCGGACAACCCTCAGGGCATCCCCGTCTACGCGTGGAAGGGCGAGTCGCTCGAGGAGTACTGGTGGTGCACGTTCCAGGCGCTCCGCTGGCCAGACGGTCAGGGACCAAACCTGATCCTCGATGATGGCGGCGACGCGACTCTGCTCGTGCACAAGGGGCTCGAGTTCAACAAGTCCGGCGAGGTCCCCTCGGTCAACACCACCGACAATCGCGAGTACAAGGTCATCCTCTCGATCCTGGCAGACATCCAGCAGTCCGCGCCCACCTACTGGGAAGAGACCGCGCCAAACATCCGCGGCGTCTCCGAGGAGACCACCACTGGCGTGAGCCGCCTCTACCAAATGCAGCGCGAGGGGACGCTCCTCTTCCCTGCTATCAACGTCAACGACTCGGTCACCAAGTCCAAGTTCGACAACCTCTACGGTTGCCGCCACTCGCTCGTCGACGCGATCATGCGCGCCACGGACGTGATGCTCGCTGGCAAGCGCGCGCTCATCCTCGGCTACGGTGACGTGGGCAAGGGCTCGGTCGAGTCACTTCGCGGTCAGTCGGCGCGCGTGGCGATCACCGAGATCGACCCGATCTGCGCGCTCCAGGCCTGCATGCGCGGCATCGACGTCATCACCCTCGAGCAGGCGCTCGAGATCGGCTATGACATCTACTGCACCGCGACCGGAAACTTCAACGTCATCACTGTCGACCACATGCGTCAGATGAAGAGCGGCTCGATCGTGTGCAACATCGGCCACTTCGACAACGAAATCGACATGGCTGGCCTCGAGGATCTGCTCGAGGAAGGCAAGGTCGAGAAGGTCGAGATCAAGCCTCAGGTGCACGAGTGGACCTTCAAGGACACCGGCAACTCGATCATCATCCTCGCAGAAGGTCGCCTCGTGAACCTCGGCTGCGCCACGGGCCACCCGAGCTTCGTGATGAGCGCCTCGTTCACCAACCAGGTCCTCGCGCAGATGGAGCTTCACGCTCGCGCCGAAGAGTACGGCACCGACGTCATCACGCTCCCCAAGCACCTCGACGAGATGGTCGCACGCCTCCACCTCGACAAGCTCGGCGCGCAGTTGACCGTCCTCTCGCAGGAGCAGGCCGACTACCTCGGCTACGACGTGGAAGGCCCATACAAGCCTGACCACTACCGCTACTGATACGACAGCGATCACCATCGCTCGCCATCGTAAAGGGGGCGTGGTAGAGGTTTTTTTGCTCTCCTCGAGGAGAGCGAAAAAACCTCTACCACGCCCCCTTCTTCTTTTTTGGCTTTGCGAGCGAGACGATGTTTCGAGTCTGGAGCGAACACCTCCCCTTCGACATAGCGCGCAGCAAGGACGTGCTCGATTTGCTGGTCAGAGGCCCGCTGCATCCTCTCTTCGCCGTGGCGCCAGGAGCAGACCTCGACGAGCTGGCGCGCGTCCTCGAGATGACCGACAAGCTCGGGCTCGAGGCGGGCATCTGGCCGTTGCTACGCGACGAGGATGGCTACTGGCCCTCGGAGCGCAACGCCCCGGCCTACTTCGAGTACGTGCAAGGACTGCTCGACTTCTTCGAGGGCGCAGGCGTCATGCCCACATGGCTCGCCGTCGATCTCGAGCCGCCGCTCTATCAAGTTTCGGATCTTCGCTATGACCTGCGCTCGCTCGACGAGCTCGTCTCGAACCTGCGCGAGAACTTCGACCCGGTGCGCTTCGAGGACTCCGTGCGAGGCTACACCGAAGGGTTGCATGCGATCCGAGCGCGCGGCTTGCGCGCGCTCGCGGTGACCTTGCCCATGGCCGCGCACGACCTGCGCGATGATATGCCGCTCTGGCAAGACCTCTTCGAGGCGCCCTGGTCCCCCGTGCCCTGGGACCGCGCCGGAATCATGGCCTATGGCTCGATGGTCTCCGGGTACTCCAGAGGTTTTCTATCTTACGAAGACGCACGCGCGATCCACTACAGGTTATTTCGCCACCTGTCGCGAGAGCTTGGCCCTCGCGCTCACGCGTCGCTGGGAGTCACCGGCATCGGAAAACTCGGAGACGAGCCCACCTACGAAAACCCCGATGAGTTGGCGATGGATGTCTCGGCGGCGCTCGCTGCGGGCGTCGAGGATATCGCCATCTTTTGCCTCGAGGGCCTGGTGGGAAGAGAAGACGCCGGCGCCTGGGTCGAGGCGATCACGAAGGCAAAACCTCGCAAGCCACGCATGACGCTCGCAGCCGGCGGGTTGCGCATGGGCGCCTCCGCCGCGAGGTTCTTGCTCAGGCAATGGCGCGGCGCATAAAACACACCAGCCTCACTCGCAGAGCGTGACCTCTTCGCCGTTGATGCGCACGAAGACATCGCGAATCCTGCGGTCCTGGCAACAATCATCCACGTGCGTGATCACGACGCGGTTCTCACCCTGCACGATGTACTGCGCGAGGTTTGTCGAGGACCCCGTGGGGAAGTACGCGTAGGAGCTCGGATCGACGATGCCGTCAGGATACTGGCTGTTGAAGATCGTGATCCTGGCGCCGTCATCGACCTCGAGGATCTCGATCTCGAGCGACTGGATGTCATGCGCGGGCGTGACGTTGAAGAAGGTCTGGAAGTAGGTGAAGTCCCCACCCTTGCGACACTCGCAAAGATCCGGCTGCCCATCACCGCCACACAACGTCGAGCGCATATCGAAGCTGATGCGGTTGTCGTCCTCGGGCATCCAACCCGCGTCATCCTTGGAGGGGATGTTCGCGCTCTGGTAAATGATCGGGTCGCCATGCTGCGTGTATTCATAGTCCCAGCAGAGCGGCGGACCGCCCTGGTGGATCTCCCACGGCTTGTCTCCGCCGCGCCCCACATCGAGACAGGGCAAACAGCCGTTGTCGATCACGCCATCGCAGTCATTGTCGATCCCATCACAGATCTCAGTATCAAGGCACTCGGAGCACTGCTCGTCGGTCTCGCCATCGCAGTCATTGTCGATCCCATCACCGCAGATCTCTCCCACCGGCAACACCGAGCCATCGCAAGCGCCCCACTCTTCCCCCATGCAGGAGCGCGAACCATCGGTGCACGCACCCACGCCACGGGATTCAGGAGGCCCCGCGTAGCACTCGCCGAACGCGGACTCGCAGGGACAGAGCTCGTCGACGTCGCCATCACAGTCGTTGTCGATCCCATCACCGCACTCCTCGGGCATCGCCGAGATCATGCATCCACCACAAGGCGCCGAGACGTTCTCGTCGATGGCGCCATCGCAATCGTCATCTTCTCCGTTACAGATCTCGTCAGCAGGCGCGACGAAGTCCTGGCACTCGCGCCACGCGCCCCCCTGACAGACTTGCTGGCCGATCTTGCAGGCGCCCTTGCCGACGGTTCCCGCAGGGCCAGGATAACAGGGGCGCGTGGCGCCCTCCTCGGGGCAGGGGCACAAGGTGTCCGCCCCGTCCTTGCAGTCGTTGTCGAGGTTGTCATCGCAGACCTCCATCTGACCGGGGTTGACGGCGTCATCGCCATCATGGCAGTCATTGCCGCCAGGGCAGTTGGCGTAGAAGCCATCACCGTCGATGTCCTCGCAGGTCGGATCTTGAGAGGGAGGAAGGATCGGGTCCTTCATCATATTGGTCATGTTCGGCGTGCTGTTACCCGGCGTCGACATGTTGCCAGGAGTGCTCGAATTTGGCGTGCTCGCGTTGGTCGCCGTCGTGCTGTTCGGGGAGGTGTTATTCATCCCTGAATTCACGCCATTGTTCGTCGCGAGAGGGTCGGCGTCACAGCCCATGCTCGAACCCGAAATGAAAATGGTCAGTGTCACCCAGAGTAAGATCGGGGTGATGCGTAAATGAGCCCTTTTCATGATGTTCCTCCCTTCTGACAAGACTTCTTCATTGTCCTCTTTTCACCCAAGATTTCAAGGCCCACCGCTTTCCAGCAGAGGTGACAACTTTCCTCGAAAACACCTCGCCGCGCACGCCAGAGTGCATAGATTCGACGCCGCGTGATGAATGGCCGATTTTGATTGTTTTTCAAAACCTTGAACCCATCCAAACCCTCCTCCTTCAGCGCCCCTTCAGGAGCCCACATGAGCCAGAAAAACGACCAGCCTTCGCAGCACGACTTCCCAGCCAATGACTACTCGACCGATGATATCGAGGTCCTCTCGATCACCGAGGCTTGCCGTAAACGTCCGGGAATGCATCTCCAACCTGCTCCCGGTGAGAATGTGTATCACAAGCTGCTCGAGACGATGCTCGGGCATATGGTCACCCATAACGTCATGCACGGGAACCTGGCGCGCACCATCGTCACCTTACGAGAGGATAACTCGGCCATCATCGAAGATTTTGGCACTGGATACGAGATCATCGACGCCACCGAAGATGCGCCTCGTCACTTCGTGGCGTATGGGAACGAAGCACACCAGGCACAGTGCGCAGCGCGCTACCCCTCGCTCGCTATCTCGGAGCTGGAAACCCAACGTCACCCGACCTGGGAGTTCTCGCTCTTCAACGCGCTCAGCGCTTCGTTGACCATCGAGATTCGTCGCGATGGAAACCTCTGGACCCAACACTTCGAGAAGGGAGAGGCGCTCGGCGAGCTAGAGTTGGAAGGGCCGACCGAGCGCACGGGCACAAGGATCACGTTCACGCCAGACTTCGAGCTACTCGGGGAGCTCGACGCATCGAAGGGCTTTGACTTCGAGACCGCCGCGCGCGATCTCGAACGGCTCGCGTGGATGTACCCCGGCTTGCGATTGCACCTGCTCGAAGAAGGCACCATGCGCACCTTCGAGGCGTATTATCCGAACGGCGCCATGGATATCCTGATCAAGGATCACGACATCCACCCCGAGCAGATCTTCTCGCTCAGTATTCCGATCACCCCCGACAACACACGCGGCCTCGACCTCGCGCTCGCCTGGCGCGATGTGGGCGCGCTCGACGCGCCCGCGGATATCACCAGCATGGTCAATGAGGTCGTGACCAAGGGGCATGGCTCGCACGTCGATGGCATCGGCTCAGGAATCATGGACGCGCTCCTGCACGCCGCCCAGGCGCACTCCATCCAGTGGAAGATCCCGCTCGCCGAGCGCGGCATGGTCGCCGCGATCCGCATCCAGGATGTCGACGCAGGCCACCACCTCCAAAACAACGAAGGGCAATTCTCACTGGCGAGCGAGGAGATCGAGAGCTTCGTCGCCACCGCCATCGCAGAGCACCTCGAGCCATGGCTCGAAGAGCACCCCTACCTGGTGGCAAATCTTCTGGAGAGGATGGCTTCGCACTGATTTATTGGCGTCGAGCGGCGCGCGAAAAAGGGGCCGGGTTATTTTGCTGACAGGTGTGATCGACGCGACCCCACAGCAAAATAACCCGGCCCCTTTTTCGCCAAAGCACCGAGGTCAGGATCGAGAATTCTCAGGCTCCCTTGACGGTGATCTTACAGCCGCCACCAGCGCATCCCGAGATGGAGCAGTCATCGGCGTTGTCGCAGATAAGCTCGCATCCACCACCGATACAGTCCGAGATCGAACAGGTCGAACCCTCCGCGCACGCGATCGAGCACCCACCTCCAGTGCATCCTCCAATCTTGCAGGTCGCGCCAGCGGCGCACGAGCCCCCACAATCCCCTCCCGTACACTTCGCGATCAGGCAATTGGTGCTTTTGGCGCAATCGAGGGAGCAGCCGCCATTGGAGCAAGTCGGAATGCTGCATTCTCCTGACACACACTCGGCATAACACACGCCTGCCGAGCAGTTCGCGAGCTCGCAAGAATCCCCCGCGCAGATGCCACCGCAATCTCCAGTGGAGCAGGAGACAGAACAATCTGAGCCACCCGAGCAGGCAAACTCGCAGTCGCTGTCCAGACACTGGAGGTCACAGGACGCACCCTCGGCGCACTTGCACGGCGCGCCGCTGACGCAGTCGACAGGTGCGTTGTTCGCGCCCTTATTGTTCGATGATTTGTTGTTCGACGACTTGTTGTTCGATGACACGCCCATATCTGGGACGGACTTGTTATTCGAAGCGGCGCTCATATCCGCAGCGTTTTCATCCTCCTCGTCATCGGTCGCGTTGATCGGCGCGAGGAGAGCGCAACCTGAGAGCAAAAGCGCGAGACAGAGCGGGGGCAGATGCGAGAGCAGCGAGTGCATGCAAAACCTCTCGTGGTGTCGTGGAGCAAAACGTGGAGCAGAGCTGGCGCAAATATAGCGAGCGAGCAAACGCGCGACCAGGACCCATTCACGGATGTCGAGTTAATCCCAGGTCGCGCCCATCTCCTGCTCGACCTGAGCGCGGATCTCGGCGCGCGCCTTCTCCCACTCCTGCGAATCGATCATGCCGTTTCCATCCGCGTCGTGCTGCATCAGCGCGCCGCGATCAGACATCAGCATATCCAACCTGCGATTGGTCTCCTGGAGGATGCGTTGCTCGCGCTCCTGCTCGGGAGTGATTTGCTCGGGGAGCTGCTCGGCCTGGGCTTGTCGCCCTCTGCCGCCTGGCAAGTCGAAGAGCGCGACGCCGTGTTGCACCTGAGCGATGAGAGAATGCCTCTCGAGCGTCTCCTTATCGCGCACATCGAAGAAAATGCGCGTCTCGGTGCGATGACCTGTCCTCCCGCCAAAACCATCGCCATGATCGATGTACTGGAAGCGAACATCGATCACGTCAAAGCCAGCCCCGCTGCACTCTCTTTCGATCTGTCTGCGGATGCTCTCTTCAGTGCGGCCAGCCAGGACAGGAGATGTCGCCGGGTCGAGGAAGTGGTCGAAGGCATCGCGACCGTTTCGTCGCCCGAACTGGCCAAAGAGCGCGAGCCCGATGAGCCCCAAAACAAGAAGGATCGCAGGAGCGAGCACCGAGAAGAGGTTTAACCCGAAAAAATCCATCGTGACTCCATAACTCGAGGCAGCCCCAGTCTAATCGATCGAGGCTCCGAGAATCACTCCTCCTCTGAAACACTCTCCTGCGCTGTTGCGTCCGCCGACGCCTTTGCCCTGGCCCTCTTGTAGAGGACAAAGAGCAAATAAATGCTCCCGAGCAGCACCGGGATGCTGATCAACTGGCTCGTCGAGAGTGAGAGCGCCCCGCCCCGGAAGTCGGCGCGAATGAACTCGATGCCAAAGCGGCAGATCCCATACATGATCGCGCACGTCAGGATCACTTGCCCGTGGAAGCGCTTTCGCGGCCGCAGATAAAAATACCCGAAGGCAAAGATCAGGAAGTTGTAGACGCTCGAGATATACTGCGTGGGCCAGACCGCAAGCGAGGCTTGCGTGCCCGCCTGCCACTGCGCATCGAGCGCGTGGTAGTGCTCCTCGAAGTGGTGTTGATATGCTGGCGAGCCTGTGGGGAAGTGAATCCCCAACGCCTCGACATCACAGAGATCACCGTAACAACATCCGGCGGCCAGACAGCCGAGGCGCCCGATCGCGATCCCGAAGAAGATCCCGGGGCCTGCGAGATCTGCCAACCTGGCAAATCCCCAGGTCGTGCGGCGAATCCAGAAGTAGGCAAAGGTCACCGCGGCGATCAAACCACCGTAAACAGTCAGCCCTCCCGCCCAGAACTTTGCCCACCGCAGGCAATCGCGCTGCGGATAACAGAGGCCATCCTCGGGGTTGCAGATGGCGCCGATATCCTGACCGGCGCTCTGCGCCTGCAAGCACTGCGTGTTCGAGACGCAGGCATCGAGCGTCTTGAGCGCGCGCCCTTCCAGCAACATCGGGTCGATGCACAGGTTGACGTAGTCCATCAGGAAGCCATCGGCCAGCACATGCATCAGCCTCGAGCCGAGCACGCCCATGATGAGCATCCAGATGATGAAGTCGGTGAAGCGATCCTGGTCGATGTCATAGTCGCGCGCGTGGCGCCACATCAGGAACGCCGCGCAGCCAAAGCCGAGCGCGATCGCCAGAAAGTAGAGCGAGACGCTCGCCCACTCATAAGGCAAGAAGGGGATCTTGATCGAGGGATACATGAGGAGCGCTCACAGGAAGCAGGAGGGGCAAAGAGGCGCGAGAATCACTGCTCGAGCTGCGCCTCGGTGGCGAACCCGATGTTGTAGGCGTGCGCCGAGGGTTGGCCATCGGTGACGACCACGCCGCCGAGCAGCTTGAAGAGCTCCTGCGCGTAGAACTCGTGGCCCTTGTCATTGAGGTGGAGCGGGTCGACGAGCATCGAGGTCAGATCCTCTTCCGAGGTCGCCGCGAAGATATCCCACATCAGGAAGCGCTCGTGGTGAGAGATGTCCTTGCGGATGCCGATCAGCGTGCGACGGAGCAGGGTCTCGACGATGTCGATGAAGTCACCGGCGATCTCTTCCCACTGCTCGCTGCGCGCGTAGTTCGGGTAGAGCAACCAGACGATGTCGGCGTCCGGGTTGGCCTCGCGCAGCGTGGTGATGATCTGGAGGATGTTGACCTTGACCTTCTCGATCTCGACCTCGAACTTCGCCTGGAGTTCGTTGACGTCGCCATTGGCGTTGAGATCCGTGCTGGCGAACTCGTAGAGGTCGTTGCCGCCGAGCGAGAACACGATCAGATCCACGTCCTCGACGTTTCCTGCCAGACGAGACCTGTAGAAGTTCGCGCCCGGGAGCCACTGCACGGAGGTCGACCCGGGGACAGCGACGTTCTGGAGCTCGACCTCGGCGAGGTCATTCACGATCGTCTTGAAGCGCTCGGGGAACCAGGGCTCTGGACCAAAGGCGGGGACGCTATCACCGAAGACGAGCACCTTGACCGAGCCCTCGCGCACCGCCTCGGCAAAGCGCAACCCCTGGCTCGAGGACGAGACGAACCAGTCCTGCTCGCGCTTTGCCTCGATGATGTAGGTGCCATCCTCGACATCCGCGAAGCCGAAGTTGCCCTGATCACAGCTTAACACGGTGCGCACATCGGCGCCGCTGATGAGCGAGACCTCGTGATCGACGAGCGGCGTGTCCTCGCCATCCTCTGGGCCTTGCGAGTAGAAGGAGCGGGCGTCCAGGTCATCGTCGAGATAGATCGAGCCCTGGATATCCCCCTCACACGAGCGCGTGGCGACCTCTTCAGTGGGCATATCCACCGGGTCGCCGCCCATGTCCTGCTCGTCGGACATGTCGGTCTCGATGAGCGTGATTTGTTCGACGGGTTCGGTCTCGTCGGCCGGACCGCAAGCGATCGCGCCCGTGAGCAGGAGGACGAGGCCAAGGAAGAGGCCACGCGATGCGAGTGTGTGGAGGATTGGATCGGACATGACTCCCTCGAAATCGAGCAAGGTGAGATCGGATTCGACCGGAGACGTTACCAGATCGCGAGGATGCATCAAAGGTGTTGGCGCACGAGCAGCTTTCCAACAAGTGATCCTGGCATCAGGCGCCCTGCATCTCCTCGTCTTCACCTTCGGATTCTTCAGCGAGCGCTTCTCGTTGCTCCTGGATCTCGCGCCGCTCGCGCATCGTATCGCGCATGATCTCGATGAGCATAAAGCCCACGCCCACACAAATCAGCGCGTCAGCCACGTTGAACGTCGGCCAGCGGTGCGCGTCAGTGTACTTCCAGAGGATGAAGTCGATCACGTAGTTAAAGCGAATGCGATCGATGAAGTTCCCCATCGCGCCCGCTGCGATCAAGCTCAACCCCCAAATAAGCAACTGCTGCGCGAGCGTCACGCCATACAGGATATAGAGGATGATCAGCACCGCCACGCAGCTGATGACGATAAAGAACGGCCTACGCCACTGCGAGTCCGAGCTGGCGAGAAAACCGAACGCCGCGCCAGGGTTTCGCGTATATTGGAAGTCCCAGTAATCCTTGACGATGACCACCTCGCGGTTGGTCACGCGGACCTCCTGCTTGGCGCTGACCTTGTCCTCGGCGCGCATGCGGCGTCCATCCGAATCGCGCACCCAACGACGCGTCAGCGTCTCGATCTCCTTGGGGCTGCTATAGGTGAACTCGGAGGTGAGGAACTCCTTGACCGTCTTGTCCGCCATCTCTTCGGGGACAGTGAGGACGATGGGGTGATCGAGGCGAGAGCTCGCCAGACGTTCCTCGGCGTACCACTTGGTCCATTGATCGGCGGCGACGCCGACGATCATGATCAACAGAAATTGGGCAAACTTGAGCAGGGTCGCTTTGTTCATCGTCTCGAACTCATCCTCCTGGCGTTCTCACCGCCCGCTGCCAACACCATGTCAGCGCAACGAGCCGACTGCGCGGGATCATCTCTTTTTTCGATGCCTGCGCAGAAGGATGAGAAACCTAGCGATTTCTTTCCAGGTTGTCGAGCAAAGCAAAGGGCGCGTTCGGAGTTCTCCGAACGCGCCCTTTGACGCTGAACATGTCAGCTTATCCGGTCAGTTCACGCGTCGAGCGCTGCCAGAACAGACGTGCAACGAGGGCAGGTGTCATCCTCGCTATCAGGCTTGACCCACTGGTTCCAACAACGAGGACACTTCTCGTTATCCGACGGGGTGACCTTGACGTCGACGCGCGCGTCCTCGCCGGTGACCTCGCCATCCTGAAGCTCGACCTTGGAGACGATGAAGTACTCGGTCAGGCGCTCGGTGCCAAAGTCTTGCAGCAGCTCGAGGTCCTTGCCCGAAGCAGTGATGACGAGCTCTGCCTCCTGGCTCGATCCGATCTGCCCAGGCTTCTTGTCCTTCTTCGATCCGCGCTTTGCCTCGAGCGCTTTCTGCACCTCGCCGCGGATCTCGAGGAGATCCTCCCAGCGCGCATCCTCGACAAGTCCTGCCCACTCGGAGGCCTCGCGGGGGAAGTCCGTGTGGAAGACATACTCGGGCGCGTCCGCCTTCGTCGGCATCATCTCCCAGAGCTCCTGGGCGGTGAAGGAGAGGATCGGCGAGAAGGCGCGCACGAGCGCGTCGAGCACGAGCCAGTAAGCGGTCTGACCGGAGCGACGCAGCTTGCTGTCAGCGGCCTCGCAGTACATGCGATCCTTGGTCACGTCCATGTAGACGTTGGAGAGGTCCACCGTCGCGAACTGCACGAGCGCGTGATAGACGGTGTGGAATTGATACTCCTCGAACGCCTTGTCGATACGCGCGACCGTGTCCGCGGCGCGAGTCAGCACCCAACGATCGATCTCCTCGAGCTCGTCGAGCGGCACCATGTCCGTGTTCGGGTCGAAGTCCGAGAGGCTCCCGAGCAAGAATCGCGACGTGTTGCGGATCTTGCGGTAGGAGTCCGCGATGCGCTTGAGGATCGTCTCCGAGAGGGTGATCTCGGCGCGGTAATCGACCGCGGCGACCCAAAGGCGAAGGATCTCGGCGCCGTACTTGTCGAGCATCGCCTGCGGAGGCTCGAAGTTCTTGCTCGACTTTGAGTACTTGCGACCCTCCTCGTCGACGACAAACCCGTGCGTCAGGCACGCCTTGTAGGGCGACTGATCGCGCGAGAGCAATCCACACATCAGGCTCGACTGGAACCAACCGCGGTGCTGATCGCTCCCCTCGAGGTAGAGGTCTGCGCGATCTCCGATGCCGAGCTGTGTCTCGAGCACGGCGCTCCAGGAGACGCCCGAGTCGAACCAGACGTCGAGGATGTCCTCTTCCTTTGCCCAGTCCGTGCCACCGCAACCGGGGCAAGTCGTGCCTTCGGGCACGAGCTCGGTGGGGTCGAGTGAGAACCAGACGTCGACGCCCTGCTCTTCGACAAGATCTGCGACGTGATCCGCGAGCGCCTTCGTCGCCAGGACATGCTGGCAGTGATTGCAGTGGAGCGCCGTGATCGGCACACCCCAGGAGCGCTGGCGGCTGATGCACCAGTCGGGGCGACCCGAGACCATGTTAAAGATGCGGTCGCGGCCCCAGGAGGGGAGCCACTCGACGCCATCGATAACCTCGAGCGCGCGCTCGCGCAGCTTGTAGCTCGCGTCCTGAGAACCTGCGCTCTCTGGCTCCATGGCGATGAACCACTGCGTGGTGGCGCGGAAGATGACGGGTTTCTTCGAGCGCCAGCCGTGTGGGTAGCGGTCGATCTTGACCTTGTCGCCAGGTTGATTGAGCAGGCGCCCTTTCTCGTGGAGCATCTCGACGATCTTGGGGTTGGCCTTGTGCACCTGCACGCCGACGAGTCCTTCGGTGCCGGGAGCCTCGACGAACTTGCCGTACTGGTTCACGGGGCTGACCACATCGAGGCCAAAGTGTTGGCCAAGCTGGAAGTCCTCCTGACCGTGGCCGGGCGCGGTGTGCACGCAACCTGTACCTTGCTCGAGCGTGACGTAATCGGCAGGGAGCAAGACCGAGTCGCGATCGATGAATGCGTGTTGTGCGGCCAGCCCTTTCCCGACGCCGAGCTCTCCGACGAGGACGCGCCCTTCGAAGTCACACAGGACCTCGTAGGAGCCCTCTTCCCAGCGACAATCCTTGGCGACCGAGTCGCGCAGGCCGCCAGCCAAAACGTAGACCTCATCACCGCGACGCACGAGCTGATAGGTCAGCTCGGGGTTGAGCGCGACGGCGAGGTTTGCTGGAAGCGTCCACGGGGTCGTCGTCCAGATCACGACGAAGGTCTCGCAGCCGTCGGGGACGTTGGCGGCGAGCTCTTCTGGGAACTGGGTGAAGGGGAACTTCACGTAGACGTGCTCGGTGGTGAACTCGTCGTACTCGACCTCGGCTTCAGCGAGCGCGGTCTGCGCCGCCCAGTCCCAGTGCACAGGCTTGAGCGCCTGGTAGGCCAGGCCGCGATCAAAGATCTCGCCGAGCTCTCGGACCGTCTTCGCCTCGTAGGAGTAATCCATCGTGCGGTAGGGGTTGTCCCAATCGCCGAGCACCATGACGCGCTTGAACTCCTCGCGCTGGATGCCGACGTACTCGTCGGCGTACTCGCGGCACGCCTCACGGATCTGCACCTTGGTCATCTCGCGCTTCTTCTTGCCGAGGTTCTTGTCGACCTGGTGCTCGATGGGGAGGCCGTGGCAATCCCAGCCTGGGACATACTCGGCGACGAAGCCCGCGAGGTTGCGGTACTTGATGACGAAGTCCTTGAGGACCTTGTTGAGGATGTGGCCGTGGTGGATGTTGCCGTTGGCGTAGGGGGGGCCATCGTGGAGGATGAATGGCGTGGCGCCCTGCTCTTTCCTGCGCGCGATCATGTTCTTGTAGACGCCAGCTTCTTCCCATGCCTTGACGGCGTCAGGCTCTCGCTGCGCGAGGTTGGCGCGCATGGAGAAGTCCGTCTGTGGGAGGTTGAGCGTCGACTTGTAGTTCTTCTTCTCGGTCATGGCTTCTCTTTCATCCAATTTTATCACGGGACGCTCGCGACCAGGTTTTGGTGGTGAGCGAGGCCCTTAATCATCGCGTTATCGTCAGGCGATCGGGCGCAGATCTTCGCGCGAGGCATTGCCTAGCATATCCGCACCAGATTGACCACGCGCACAGCGCGTAAGGCGGTGACGATGTTCTCTTTCTTGTCTTTTTTATGGCGTTACGGCTCGAAGGGGAGCCTGCGGCGCGCGCAGCGAGCGCGCGCGATTCAGGCTCACGCTCGAGCCTGAATAATCGAGGGTATCGCGGCGCGTGTGGTGACCGTGGAGGGAGTGGTCACGCAGGTGGTGGAGGTCACGCGGCGAAGGTGTTGTCGATGAGGTGTTGCAGTCATCTTTTCAAGGACTCGTGGGGTGAATCTGAACGATTCAGTGACGAACGTTTGCCAGGTTTTTATGACCCTCACACACGTCGCGTGCAAGGAGTTCAAACATCTCGGAGGGGAGGTTATTCCATCCTCTGGCGGATGTCACGGGCGTCTCGGAGTTTGGGAGCGCGGGATGTTTACGGCCCGCGCGATCGTGGCACGAACTTTGGTGGTGAGGAGTTGTGGCGATGGCGCCCATGGCAAGAAACCGTGGCGCCATCTTACAGGAGGGCAGCACCCAAAGTTCGTGCCACGATCGCCGGGGTGTGTCGTGAGCGCCTATCCCATCAGAGACATACGGGCGGCCCTGGCGATATCCATTTTCGTTTGGTCAAAGCAGGCGCTTTGCGAGAGGATGTGACCGCTTTTGATCAAGAAAGAAGAGGAGTTCGTGATGTCGCTCAAGAAATGGACCACGGCGCAGATGCTCGAGCGCTCGAATCACTGGCTCGGCGCAGGGCGCGAGAAGCTCGAGGCGATCAAGGAGACCGAGGGCGCGCTCTCGCTCCTGGAGCGCGCGCACGAGACGCTCGAACAGACCGCCAACAGCGATCCGGAGGTCGCCGACGAGATGCACAAGCTGACGCTGGCGCTCGGGCAGCTCGACCTGCTGCATGATCGCCGCGTGCGAGGCATCTACCACATGCTCACGGGACTCGGTGAAGCGCTCGATGACGAGAAGATGGCCGAGGCGCTGCACAACCTTCGCGACACGCTGCTCCCGGCAGGGATCAACACCACGTTGTTAAGCTACAACGAGCAAGCACAAGCCGCAGCTCATGCGGCCGAACAGCTCGACGAGGACTCGCGCGCGTTGCTCGCCAGCGTGCCGATGCCGCAGCAGGAATCACTGCTCGATCAGGTCGAGGACTGGCTTCGGGTCGGCAAAGAGATCGGGGATATGTGGGAGCAACGCGAAGGCGCCAAGGAGCGCTCGGGAGGTATCACGCCCAGTGATACCGTGCGCGCCAGGAATCGTTGGATCGGCGCGGTGCGCGTTCTCCTAGCCGCGCTGGACGCGGCCCAACTCTCCGTCGAGGAGCGGCGCGCGCTGCTCGCGCTCGATGACGCTTCAGACACGGAGCAAGCGACCACGCGCGAGCTCTGATGTTTTTAATCAAGGATTCGGGAGCTCGGCGGCGATCTGATTAAAGCCTTTTTCGGCGACCACTTCCAGCGCTGACTCACACAATGCGAAGCTCGTCGCGCGCGAGATGCAGCCGTAGTAATCGACCTTTAAATCTCCCTTGGCTCGCATAAAGATCGCGTGATTGAAGGGGTTCTCGAGATCGGCCTGCGTGGTCGCGAGCATGTACTGCGAGCTATGGCCATGCAATTGCTTGGTCGAATGGCTCTTCTGGAGCGTGCGCGAGCCTGACCACTCACTCCAGATGTCTCCATACCGTGTGCGTTGCATGTGCTTATCGTGCTGTTGTTTCAGGTAACCGCCGCTCACGCGATTGCTACTCAACGCCTCGCGTTCCCAGCCGAGCAACACGAACTCACACTCCAAATAGTAGATATCGTCGCGCAGTTCCGGGCTCTCACAGGTGCTCCAATCCATCGTCGTGGCGTGTGTGAGCTCCTCGCCAGGGCTCTTCAAGAACCACCACATGCCAAAGACCATCACCGCGACCACGAACACCCCAAAGGCATACTCCAGTCGCAACCGGCGTATGATCGCGACGTGGGTGCCTACCCTGACGTAGTGGCTCGAACCTGTAGGCGTGGCGCCAGGTAAATCGTGTGTAAATCGCCTGGACATATGCCCCCTCTCTTTTGCTTCGACTTAAAAATAATGTGGCACGGACAACAAGATCGATGCAATCACATTGACGCGGATCTCGAAGCTACAGCAAGGATATAGCATAACCGAGAAGAGGAGACATCACGAGATTCCGTAGCGTTCCATCTTGTTGAGCAGGCCCTGGCGAGAGAGGCCGAGCTGTTCGGCGGCGCGCGTGCGGTTGCCATCGTGAGCGGTGAGCGCGGCGCGGATTTCGACCTGTTCCAGATGCTGGATCTTCTCCTGGAGCGTATCACCGGGCGCGAACGCGCTGCCCGAAGCGCGAGACATCTGGCGGGTGAAGTCGAAGTCCTCGGGGGTGAGCACCAACCTGGGGCCAGCCATCACGCTGGCGCGCTGCATCTCGTGGCGAAGCTCGCGCAAATTGCCCGGCCAGCCATGTCGCAGCAACACCGCCTCAGCCTCGCTGCCCAACGTGCGCGGTTTGCCGTCAGGGCAAACCGAAGCCGCCTGGTTCAAGAAGTGCTGCGCGAGCAGCGGGATATCCTCGGGGCGCTCCCGCAATGGCGGGAGCACGATCTCTGCGCCCTTGATCCTCCAGTAGAGATCCTCTCGAAAGAGCCCGCTGGCCTGCGCCTCGAGCAGATCGCGATTGGTCGCCGAGAGGATCCTGACGTCGACCTTGATCGGCCTCGACGCCCCGACCGGCAAGATCTCCCCATACTCGATCGCGCGCAGCAGCTTGACCTGCAACGCCGGCGGCATCTCGCCGACCTCATCCAAAAACAACGTCCCGCCGTTTGCCTGTGAGAACAGCCCCACGTGATCGCGCACAGCTCCCGTGAAGGCGCCGCGCACGTGACCGAACAGCGTGGATTCGAGCAGTGACTCTGGCAGCGCGCCGCAGTTGATGGTGACCAGTGATTTCCCCGCCCTCATGCTGCGCTCGTGAATAAACCTCGCCATCAACTCCTTGCCGGTGCCGTTTTCGCCCGAGACAAGGATCGGGAGCTCGGAGGGGGCGACGCGCTCGGCGATGTCGATGGCGCCAAGGAATGGCGGGCTCGTGCCGATCATGTTCGCGCCAGGGGATGCTTCTTCGAGGCGCTGGCGCAGGTTATCCACGCGACGCTCGAGCCTGGCGCGCGTGCTCGCTCTGGCGATGACGACCTCGAGGACGTCCGGGTCGACGGGCTTGGTCAGGAAATCATAGGCGCCCTGGCGCACGGCCTGGATCATAAAGCTCGTGTCACCGGCGCCCGATGCGACGATGATCTTTTGGCCCGGGCGATCGCGAAGGAACTCCTCGAGCATCTCGATCCCGAGCTTGGCGCTCCCATCGGGCGGGAGCATCAGATCGAGCAGGACGACGTCGAAGCCGCCGCGCGCGAAGGCTTCTCTGGCGCTCGGGCGATCGTGCGCCTCCTCGACCTCGTAACCCGCCTGGACAAGGAGCGCCTTGTAGACGCCGCGAAAGGCGCTGTCATCGTCGACGAGCAGGACGCGATGAACCTCCGCGCTCGGCTCGCTCGTGTTGGCACTGTTCAAGAGGACCTCCCTCGAGGATCGCTGGGGTTCACCAAAGGTTGCTCGCGCGCCGCGGTCTTAGTCAGCGGGGTCGTCGCGTGCATGCCCGGCACACTCTGCTTTAACGGGAGCGTGAGGACAAGCCTCGCGCCGCCCGCGCGAGCGCTCTCCCCTGCGGTGAGTCTGCCCCCATGTCGCTCGACGATGCGCGCCGCGATCGCCAGCCCGAGGCCCGTGCCGCCGACTTCATGATCGCGACCTCGGCCAGTGACAAAAGGTTCGAAGATGCGGTCGAGGATATCCTCCGGGATGCCAGGGCCGTTATCTTCGATGGCGATCTCGACGTGTTCGGTCTCCAGTAAACTGGCGGTCACGAGGACGCGAGCGCCCTCTTGCGGGGGATGCTCGTGCATGGCGAGGATGGCGTTATCGACAAGAATCACGATCACTTGCAGCAGTTGCCCCTGATCTCCTTCCAGCGGGGTGATTTTCTCATCGACCTCGAGGTCGATGGCGACCTCCTCGGCGAGGTTTGTGCGGCCTTGCTTTGCGGTGGAGATAGCGAGCTGGAGGAAGACCGGGAGGGTGATTTCGCGAAGTTCGAGAGGTCTGGGGCGACCGTACTGCACGAGCTCGTCGACAAAGCTCGAGGCGCGATCGAGCTGCTGCTTTATCGCCGTGATGCTCGCCACCGGCGCGTCGGCGCGCTCGAGCAGTTTGACATGGGCACCGATCACACCGAGCGGATTTCTGACCTCGTGAGCGATGGCGGAGGTGAAGGCGCCGAGCTCGGCGAGTCGCTCGGCCTGGTCGGCGCGCTCCTCGTGAACGACGAGCGCTCTGGCGAGGGTTTCCGCAGGAGCGCGCTCGGGGAAGAGCCTCGTGGCGAGCTTGTGGAAGATGACGCGACGCAACGGCTCGAAGGCGATGGCGGCCATGCAGAGCAGGAAGAGCGCGCCGATCCCGTAGGGGCCGCTAAGGCTCGCGCCGGGGCCGGAGATCACGGCGATGACACCAAAGAGGAAGCCAGCCCAGACGAGCGCGGTGAGCGAGGAGTAGAGCAGGCTGCTCTCGAGCAACTTTCGCTCCTCGGGGGCCTGCGATTCGGAGATGATCGTGGCGATGACAAAGAGCGCGCCGAGGATCAGGAACAATCCGTAGGGGAGCGCGTGACCGCTGGCGATGAGCATGGCGTTGCTCCAGGCGCCGACGTACATCACGAGGCCGCCGATGATAAACGCAGCGAGCGGGCGTTTATCATCAGGTTCCGCCTCTCTGTAAGCGCGCGCCATGATCCACATCGGCAGCGAGGCGCCGATGATGGCGAGGCCCATCGCGGGCCAGAACATCGATCCAGCGGTCAGCGACACAGGATCGTAGAGCAGGCCAGGAAAGATCGCCCCGGCGGCGGTGCACGCCGCCGCGCCGAGGTAAGTCAGCCAGACGACCACGTAGTTTTTCTGGGAGGTGTAATCCCAGGCGAGGTGGAGGTAACCGGCGACGACGAACGCGCCGCAGGCGGCGAAGCGTTGGCCGATGGGAGCGAGCGGCTCGAAGAAGGTCAGCAGAAGCGAGAGGGTCCAGGCGGCGATGGTGGCGGCGAACGAAGCGATCCCGAAGCCGAGCCTCGGCCTGGCGATGACTGTAAAGAAAAGTAGGAGCGCCACACACATTACGGGGACGAGCGAGAAGGCGTAGAGCGGGGTCACGATCGCCTCCTTTCTGTGTGAAGACAGCATCTTACCGGAGCGTGAGCCAGAACATGAAGGAAGCGCCGGGACAATTCCCATCCCAACGAATCTTTGGTAAGATTGGTATATAAGGCAGAGTGTTTGGAGTGTTCGCAGAAACCTGTGGGCATGTTTTGTGCCTTGATCACGGTTCGAAAAGCTATGGCCAGAGAGCAGCATGCCATCATGCGCCAGAGCGAACAATCGAACCAGAAGGTCCCGCTGGAGCCCAAATGTCGATCTTATCCCCCATATTGATCACGCTCTTGGTTTGCGTCATCTACGCCTGGGCGTTTCAGGTGTGGCCTCCTGGTTGGGGTCCGCTGGCGGCGTTCTTCGTGATCATGTTGCTGGCAGGCGCTGGGGTCGTCTACTACATGAAGAAGTTCGCGGATGATGAAGAGCGCGAACAGCTGAACATGGTCACCTTCCTCCCCTCCGGGGTGGCGATCTTCTTCGCGCTGCTGATGACGATGGCGTGGTGGCTCTCGCCGCTGCGCGCGGGCGCGACGCGCCTGGCCGCGATGCACAGCGCGCAACCGGTCGAGGTCGCGCTCGCTGATGCTGATCCGACGGTCCGCAAGCACGCCTGCATCGAGCTCGTGCGTATGGGAGCGCAGAAGACCTCGCTCAAACTCTACGACAACTTCAACGCGCACCCCACCGACGCCGAGGCATGCGTGGAGGATGTGAACAAGCGCGGGGTGGGAGATGGCCGCTACATCGCCCGGCAGTTGACGCGCGATTGGGGAAAGATACTGCGCCGAATGCGACGCGAGGAAGAGGCGGGCTTTGTCTGCGAATTTGCCAAACCGCTGGGGAAGGTCCAGCAGCTCTCGGGGATGAGCGAGAAGGGCTCACCAGAGCTGCTCGAGTGCGCGCTCAAGGGCCGCTTTGCCAAGGCGCGCGCCTGCTGCGCGGAGGCCTTCATCGAGACCTATCCAGATGGAGTCTCCTCGCAGGGGACCGAGGATCTGTATGTGCGCGGCGTCGATCCATACATCTTCGCGAAGATGACGCGGGTGACGTTTGACGCCAAGGACCTCGATCCGAGCGAGGCGACCATGGGCAAGCAGCTCGCGCTCGAGGGCAAGCAGGACCAGCTCATATCGCTCGGGTGCGACATGTTCACCAGCGATCGCCCTGACATCAGGCGAGGGGCGCTCGCGGGGATGAACCACATCGCCGCGCAGCTCTCGTGCGCGCGCCTCGGGGAGGAGAACGAAGGAGCGATGTTGCACCTGGCCGTCGAGTCGAACTGGTATGGCATCTGCGATGATATGTTGGCCGGAGAGGCCAAGGGGAAGCTCACCGACAGGATGTGCGGCGCGCTCGAGAGGAGCTGGGAGGAGGCCGCCTTCGCCGAGGCTCAGAGCAAGGTCCTCGCCGCGCTCCACCGCGCGCAGCTCAAGCGCCTGGCGACCACCGTCGACAGCTCGAGGCAGAAGCGAGGTTACGGCGTCGCGGGCTCGAAGAACGCGAGGGAGACCGCCTACGACGAGATGAATCGCCGCCTCGCCAATGGCACGAGCGTCTTCTCGCTGACGCGCAGGGATATCCGCCGGGCGTCTGGCCAGGAGCGCAACCGCGACAGCTGCATCAGCTTCGCCAAGGGGAACCAAAACGGCGGCGCCGAGAACGAGTTCATGGACGAGCAGGGGATCTGGTGTGGCCGCGATACCGACTCGCTCGACGAGATCATCGCCCGGCGCAACGCCGCCATCGACGCGGTCCGAGGCAAGGGCAAGCTCAACGTCGGAGACAAGGCGTTGCGCGGCCGATACGGGGACGCGGCGGTCGAAGCGGCCGAGAAAGAGATGAACGAGACCTATGAGGAAGGGGCCAAGAGGAGCGGCAAGTAGATCTGGGGTCAACAGGCCACGAGGCTGGGGTGTGATCTCCACAAGATCTGCAACAAATCGTGACAAAATGTCACAGCCGCTTTCGAGAACGCCTTATTTGTGGCGTTGGTTCCAACCTTGCATTGAAAGGTTAGACAAGCGAGCGCGAAGTAACGATCTGACGAGGAAGTCGACGTGAAAGAGAACACGAAAAACAAGGTAGAGAGCACGCTCGAGGCGCCATGGCTCAAAGCAGCCTCCTGGCTCTTCCAGGGTCTCGGGCATGCGAGCGGGGTGGTGTTGATCGCGACCCTCTTGTTTCTGCTCATCGTGCCAGCACAGAACGTCATCACGATCCTCGACATCAGCTTCACCACACCGGAGTTGTTCGAGGCATCGATCGAGCAGTTTGGCCTGTTGATCGGGTTCTCGACGGCGTTGTGGGTGATGTTGGTCGCGGCCTGGCACCTGGGCAAGGATCGCTTCGCGCAGGGGAGCCGTCAGACGGTCCGCCTGAGCCATGGCACGGTGATGACCGAGACGTTAATCATCATGCCGATCTTCTTCCTGCTCTCGTTCGGCCTGGCGCAGCTCTCGATCAATATGATCGCGGGCATCCTGGCGAACGTCGCGGGCTGGTCCGCGACGCGCGCGGTATGGATCTGGGCGCCAGAGGCGGAAGCGGGCCGACGAGGCACCAACGAAGCGGCCGTCACCGATCGCGCACGCGTCGCCGCGGCGATGGTCATGACGCCCGTCGCCAGCGGCGAATACGTCAACCCGGGCGCGGTGTTTGGCGGGGGCTCGAGCGATCTCTCCAACGCGGGCACGAACATGCGCCGCGGGATCGTCAAGGGTCAGATCCTTATCTCGAACGACTTCCTGATCCGCGCCGCGAGCACGGGCACGAGCACCAGCACGTCGATGACGGCGGCGCTCGGGAACAACCAGAACTTCGTCATCCAATCCATCCGCAAGTTCTCGCGCGCGTTCCAGTGCACGAGCATCTCGATCAAGCGCGAGGATGGAAAGATCGGCGCCACGTTCTCCTACGAGCACTTCATCGGGATGCCGTTTGTGGGCTCGGTGATGGCCGGGGATAACTTCCTGAGCTTGCCGGACGCGCCGAGTGAGAAGAACGGCTTCAGGCCGGGTTACTACATCACCTACACGCGCTCCTACATGCTCAAGGAGCAGCAGGCCAAGGTGAACGTCAACCCGCCTGACAACAACTTCCTCACCAGCGACCCGCCCCCCTACAGCGGTGCAGAGGGCGAAATCACGAGCAACACGGGGAGTTTCTGATGCATGAATCGACCGAACAAACGACCCGAGGTGGCATCCTCCTCGCCCTGCGCGAGAGCATCCTGAAGCGACTTCAGGAGATGCGAGGGGATCAGTCGGGCGCCGTGGGGCTCCTGATTTTGGCGGCGACGCTTATTGTCTTTATGCTCGCGCTGGTCATCTACGACACCGGCGAGGTCGCGCGTGATAACATGGAGGTCCAGGCAGCCGCAGACACGGCCGTCTGGAGTCAGACCGCCATCGAAGCGCGCAGCATGAACATGATCGCCTTCGCCAACGTCGGCAAGAAGGTCACCTTCGGGATGACCTCCTATTATCAGGCGCTCACGATCGCCTACGCCGAGCTGCTGGTGATCGCGACCGTGCTGACGATCGCGTGCTGGGTGGCGAACTTCTTCGCCTTCGGCTCCCTGACAGAAATATGTCGGATGCTCACCTTCTTCACAGCAGAGGTCGCCTACATCATATTCATGGAGGCGCCCGACATCATCAAATTCGAGACAGACCTGAACCTCGGGTATTTCGCCGACGACATGAAGGCGTTCGACGACTACCAGAACTACATGGCCCAGATCACGCCATGGTGGAGCTGGTCGGAGGGCTTCATCCGCGGCTCGCGCAACGGCGCGACGGCTGCGAGCGGCTGGCCCGTGCCACAGATTCTGTCTGGCACACCTCAAAACACAGGGCTAAGCGACGCGCTCCCCATCCAGAAGCCGAGCAACATCATCACCAAGGGCTACATGCAGAACATGTGTGGTCGCCTCTACTCGAACTCGGAGTTCGATGACACCTCGGCAGGGAGCGTGCTGACCTCGGACGCGCTGGTGCACTTTGGCGACTACGAGCTCAAGAGCTGCATCCTCCCAGGTTGCACCTCGGAGGCCCCCGGCACATCCGGCTGGGAGCGACCTGTCATCATCGCGATCACAGGTCTCATGGCCATCCCACAGCTCCCCATCGGCTGCGGCATCCAGGCGGGCGTCTGGGAAGAAGCCGCTGGCCTCAATGGCGCGGGATCGCCGTTCGAGATCCAGATGTTCGAGAACGAGGCCGAGTGGTTGCTGCGCAGCTCGAACCTGATGTTCGCCTACCGCACGGCCACAGGCCGAAACAGCGACGAGGGCGACCGCAAGAAGTATGGCTTCATGAGCGCTGACCATGGCGCGGCCATCCCGTTCATGCACGACGCGACCGGGACTTGGTCGCTGGCAAGGGCCGAGATGTCCTACCAGTTCGGGAACTCGAGCGACCTGAAATCCCCAGACCTCTGGCACCCCTCCTGGACCGTGCGTATGAGGCCTGTGGCACTCCCTGGCGAGTGGAGCGGCAACGGTGAGAACACGAACATGAACCGCGCCTGGCACGACGCCGCTGCCTACATCGCAGCGGGCGCGCTCATGAGCAACATCATGGGCGGACGGCTCGACTTGAACGCGACCGATGTCATCTCTGACATCGCGCGCATCGAGCTGAGCACGCGCGGACTCGACGACGAAAACATCGAGGGGTTGGGCAAATGATTCGACGCATCGCACCATCATTACGGCGCCTTCATCGTGGAGAAGGGGGCTCGGCGATCACCGAGTTCACCATGTTCCTCCCCGTCTGGCTCATCTGCTTTGTCGGCATCGTGAACCTCGGCAAGTTCGGGCATAGCACGACCAACACCCAGATCCAGGCGCAGCAGAACCTCTGGGAGAACCTCGTCGACAAGGTCGATTACGACCTGCAGGACGCCGAGTTTATCAGCCCACGCGTCGCCGCGATCCCCGCCGCAGAGAAATCGATGCGGCCTCGCGCAAAGCACGTGCGCGCCAACGAGACCGCCAACAACTTCGAGTCGGTGACCTGGTCTGCCGCCATGGGCGTGCAAGGACACTGGGGAGAGTCTTACCAGCGCACGATCATCCTCGACAGCGCAGGGATCGCAGACCTCGGCGATGGCCCACACTATCAAGCCTCCGATTTGATCGAGGCCGCCTACCCCACGACCATCGTCTCCGATGCACTGAGCGATTCGGACATGCCATCGGGCGGCGTCGCAGACATCGTCGCCTCGGCCATCCAAGCCTCGGGCGCGCTGTCAGCGATCGGCGCCGGGATTCGCTACGGCGTGGTCGTCGGCGAGAAGACCGATGACACCTTCAGCATCTCGGGCATGGGCGAACTCACCTCGCAGTCGCGATACGACGCGCTCGTCCCTCCTGCTGCCATGACCGGGTTCACCGCAGACCGCATCCCGTTCTTCCTCGCGCGCCTGATGGCCGAGTCCGAGGATAACTACGCGGTCATGCTCAACTACACCGAGTCCGAGTGGACCAACGAGAGCCCGGGCGACTTCGACTTCGACACCGACATCGGCCAGGATGATGCCGAAGATCAGGTCGAGCAACAGTGCCGACAGGCAGGGTTTGGAAACAACACCAGCCGCTGTCGTAGCTGCCGTGATCGCGGCTACAACACCAAGTCGGCCTGTGATTGCGCTGATGATCCCGATTGCCCCGCGCCTCCCCCCTGAGCCGAGCAATCTCGCCAGACAAGAGACGCACCTCGCACTGCAATGGATCAGGAGCCAGCCCGGTTAGCCGGGCGGCCCGCCACGAGAGCCAGAAATGAAGAAGCAACAGATCAAATCCGCGCTCATCGGACTCGGCAAGCTCTCCGCCGCCGGGTGCACCATCGCGCTCATCGCCATGGCCTTCCTGACGATGAATCCGGACCCCGAGCAACCGGTCAAGCAGGCCGAGGCGGACATCTTCGAGCTCGGCATGGGACCTGCCGACAAGCAGGATCTCTTCGTGCAGTCGCTCAAGGATCTCGACATGGAGAAGCCGCGTCCATACGACTGGAACGGCAACAAGTTCTACTTCTCCATGAAGCAAACCAAGCAGAGCCCGCTCGAGGTCATGCGCGAGTTCCAACAAAAATTCGCCGAGAATGGCGTCAACTCCAGGGCATACCTCACCGAGGTGCCAACCCTGGACAAGGCGACGCCCGTGCTCGAGCTCAAGGACGCCTCGAAAGAGCAACGCGCCAAGAGCGCCGAGATCTACAAGCAAAACCTCGAGCGCCTCGATGACTTCTTCAACGGCGGCGTCATCCCAGTCCACGCCTCCGAGGACTACATCGCCATGTCGGGCTCGACGCCAAAGATCAAGTCCGAGAACTCGCTCGACTACCTCAAGAACATGGCCGAAGCTCGCCAAACCCTCGGCGAGAGCGTCCGCGCCATGCGCTTCATCGACGCGCGCCGCAATCGCCAGACCGGCTTGACCACGGTCACCGCCACCTGGAGTGATCGCGACCTCGACGTCAAGAAGCTCACCAACCGCTCGGACACCATGTCGCTCAACGTCGATCCCGACATCCCCGCCTGCATGGGCTGCACCCGATTGATGCGCTTTGCTGGCGAGGACAAGGAAGAGGCCTACGTCGACCACGTGTTCGCAGGCTCGGGCTCGGTGCAACAGATCATGGCCTTCTACGATCACGCCCTCAAGAGCCGCGGCTGGATGCCAGGTGACTCCTCCTACGCGCTCGAGAAGTTCATGAACAAGGGCTTGCCCACCACGCAAAACACGAACGCGCGCGTGCGCTACTACGCGAGGGGCAACACCTTCCTGACGGTCCTGGCTTACCCTGACTCGACCAAACCTCGCACGATCGTTCACCTGCTCGAATCACCGTAAAAAAGACCGTGGCCAACATGCGTCTGAACGATTCACACATCGCGCTCGCCATCCTCGCGAGCGCTTTCTTCTTTGGGGGAGCTGCCAACGCTCAAGCTCCGATCCAGCAAACACACCCCCACCTCGCGCCGCCAAAGCCGATGCTCGCCGATCTGAGCACCCCCTACATCCAACAGAATAAGATCGTCGAGCGCGTGCGATCCTCCGGGATGGACTCGGAGGCGTGGGAGTTGATCGAAGACCCGGAGACGCCAAACGCACTACGCGCCGCTGTGATCGACGCCGCCGCGCGCTCTCAGCGCGCCAAACGCATGCCCGAGATCTACGTCCGCAGGCTCGAGCGCTTTGGCAACTCCTCGCTCACCCTCGACAGCCTCAAGACCTACGAGCTCTTCACGCTCGGATACCTCGTCGCTCGCTATGATCCAGAGGACCTCAGGCCGCTCGGGGGCAAGACCGAGATCGAGAAGGCTACGCCGCTCCTGCTGCTCTCCGCGGCGTCAAACCGACACCGCGGTGATATGGCGATCAAGCTCGTGCTCGGCATGGTCAAGGCAAACCAGGCAGTGATTCAACCAGGCAGCGCGCTGTGTGAACCTCACGAGTGCATCGATCAGGCGCTCCAGTACTACACCACCGAATGGAGCGTGCATCCCGTCGCGGTCTGCAACGCCGTCACGATGGTCGGCAAGCACGTGCCCGTGGGCACCAACTTCAAATCGCGCGAGACCTGCGCCAAGGTCACCGGCAACAAACCCGACGCGCCTCGCTACGCCGAGCACGCCGTCCAGGAGCAAACCTCGCCGAGCCGCTTTAGCAAACCAGCGCCGACCTCGAGCTCCGTATCAGGCAACAACCTGAACGCGCACTACCAGGCGCTCGCGCAACAGGACGCGATGATCACCCAGGTCATGCGTGAATTCGCCGCGACAAAGAGCAGCATGAGTCCGCTCGAGCGAATGATGGTCGAGCAGGCGATGCGCGAGCTGCAGATGCAGCAGCGCATGATCCGCGCCGAGATGTCACGGCTAAAGCAAAACATGGCGCTCCAGAAGAGCGCGCAGAGTCCATCCGCGAGCTCCTCGACGGTCACGATCTCACCGACGCCAACGCCAGCGCCCTTCGGCCCGACACAACCCCAGACGCCCTCCTCTGCTCAGACAGGATCTTCTGTTCCGATACAGTCAGGCTCCTCTCCAACCACTCAGGATGGCCAGACCATCGAGTTCGACACGGGACGCCAGGGCGCGACGCGCGAGTTCACGCTCCAGGACAGCGAGGATGAGGACGCAGAGGACGCATCCGCTGAAGAGAACCCCAAGGAAGAATCACTGGATTGAGCGCTAAAGCGGCGCGGAAAAAGAGGGGGCGCGGTTTTTTCATCGAAGGTTCTGCAAAATCAGCAGGTCGCCTCGTTGAAAAAACCGCGCCCCCTCTTTTTCCTCGGCACCGATCACTCGGTGCTGGCGCGAAAGGATGCATCAAGGTTCAGGGGCGAGGACCCGCGTCGGTGTACTCGATGCCCGTGAAGCCGGTGTAATCGGCGGAGCTGGCGCGATGCTCGTAGATGCGGTTTGGCACATCTCCAATCGACGGCGTCCAGTAGTTAAACTTGGCCGTGGTCGTCCCCGTATCCGTGTTGACCACCATCTCGTAACTCGCCGCAGGGTCGTGCTCGACGAGCTCGACCTTGGTGCCAACGATAGTGTCGGTGGAGCTGGAGTAACCGGCGTCACGAACGCGAACGCGAAGCGAGGTGATGCTGGGGTCCAGATAAACCCAGCCGCTGAAATCAGTCTCGAAAGACTGGATGATGTTGTTCGAGCCATCGAGCAAGTAGCCATCGATCGAGCTCGAACTGTACGCCTCGTTGAACGACACATACACACGTCGGATCGTCTTCCCTGCTGGCGCCGTGTACGTGCTCGACGTCTGCCCTGCCGAGCTGCAACATCCAAAGGACGCGCTCAACGTTCCGCTCGTGTTCACCTCGGTCGGGAGAATCACTCCGCTCACCGCGTTTCCATAAATGTTCGAGTACTGGAGGGTAGGAGTCGCAGACTGACCGCCTCCCCAGACCACCACACCAGCGCCATCATTGAACTTGATGATGTTGCGCTCTCCTGTGGACGCTCCCGATCCTTCATAGCGGATACCGTTGCGGCCATTGTACGTGATGATGTTGTGATCGAGCGTTGGCGAGGAGCCTTCGACGAAGATGCCATCCTCGATGTTGTCACGGATGATGCCGTCTTCGATGGTTGCTGTTCCTCCTCCAATGATCGCGGCGCCGTGGCGACCACAGTTCCTCAGATCAGGATGCTCGAAGCGCACATCGGTGTTGCTCTCGGTGTGCACGCAATCTCGCCCAGCATCCGAAACCGTCAGCTCGTCAAAGACCGCGCCGCTGCCACCAGTGATGTAGACGCCATCACCAGAGCCGCCCGTGATGTCGAGGCGAGTGAACGTTCCGCTCGCGGTGATCAGCGAGATGCCGCGCTCTCCGCCCGAGACGATGACGTCATTCCAGGAGCTCTCTTCGACTCCAGAGCCTTCGATCCTGATGGTCTGGTAGGCGTTGCCCGTGGCCACGCCATAGGGAGCGACGACGATCTCGTTGTTGACCGCGCCATTCAGGTTCATCGGCCCGAGCGCGACGATGCTCCAGTCGCCGTCGCCATCAAGGTCCTGATCGTGCGCGATGAACTCGATCCTCGATCCTGCCGTGACCGTGAGCACCTCTCCTGTAGGGATCGTCACATTGCCTGTGACGTAGGTCGTGCCGGACCAGGTCGTCGTGGTGAGTGATTCTCCACCGACGTATGGACCTCTGTCCCAGGTCATCGGATCGAACAACACGCCGACGAAACCTTGCAGGTCGAGCGCGGTAGGTCGGTTGAGAGACACCCTCGAGAGCACATCGGGGAAGACGCCGAGGTAGTTGTGGCGCATATCCACCGTGCCTGAATCGATCGTGGCTACCACATCCAGATTCCCGTTGTCATCGACGAGCTCGACCCTGGTGCCAACGATAGTGTCAGTGGAGCTGGAGTAACCGGCGTCACGAACGCGAACGCGAAGCGAAGTGATGCTGGGGTCCAGATAAACCCAGCCGCTGAAGTCAGTCTCGAAAGACTGGATGATGTTGTTCGAGCCATCGAGCAAGTAGCCATCGATCGAGCTCGAACTGTACGCCTCGTTGAACGACAC